>Ga0181593_10000011_pt1 | contig 161738 bp, 134 predicted proteins | sample 071ome_19_FD_133756 | JGI IMG/M metagenome (GOLD analysis project Ga0181593, IMG submission 133756) | Coastal salt marsh microbial communities from the Groves Creek Marsh, Skidaway Island, Georgia - 071413AT metaG (megahit assembly) | ecosystem: Environmental > Aquatic > Marine > Intertidal... | reverse complement strand
TGACTCAGAGCTTTCAATTCCTGTGTTTGAAAAATCGGGAATAATTTGTTCCAATCAAAGCTCTCACTAGAGCTCTAAATTCTAATAGTTAACATAAGGAATCTATGCTTGCGATTACTAATGTAAAAGTTCACCCCATTACCAGCCCTAATATAGAATCGGGCACCGTTCTAGTAAAGAAAGACAAAGTATTTGCATTTGGTCCATCTGATCAGATCCAGATTCCCGAAGAATACACTATCTTTGATGGTGAAGGACTCAACCTTTTTCCTGGGTTCATCGACAGTCACTGCCATCTGGGAATGACTGAAACTGGTGGTATGGGCTCACACACAAATGAGATCTCCTCACCACTGACACCATGCATGAATGCGGCCGACGCGATACTTCCAGACGAAGAGTTTGTCTACCGGGCCCATCAAAATGCAGGTATTACAACGGTTTTGAGTACACCCGGATCTGCTAATGTAATCGGTGGAACCTCGACAGCTTTCAAAACCATTCCAACCGTAGATATCGATGAAGTCATCATAAAAAACCCCGTACACCTGAAGATAGCACTCGGAGAAAATCCGGCCAGAGTTTACGGAGGAAAAGTGTCGCACCTGCTTCCAAGATGGGTGTAGCCCATATGCTTAGATCGCAGTTTCGCAATGCTCAAAGCTATCTCGCAAAAAAGCAAAAATCCGCTCAGGAGAATAAGGACTTTGATATTCAAGAAGATATGGAGGTTCTTGGTCAGGTTCTCAATCGAACACTGAATGTGGAAGCCCATGCACACAATTACGAAGACATGCTCACAGCTATCCGAATTAAAGAAGAGTTCGGTATTCGTCTTCACATCGTCCATGGCACAGAAGCCTTCAAAATCATTGATCAATTAAGGAAACATAATATTGCCATCACATTTTCACCACAGCTTAGTGTGGCATCCAAAAAAGAGAACCGATTCAAAACTTTGCGATCCGCTGCCATGATGGCCAAGGCTGGACTTTTGTTTGCAATCAGCACAGACCATCCAGTCTATCCTATCGATTTACTTCTGATAGATGCTGCCCTTAGTATGCGTGAAGGATTGAGCTTGCAACAAACACTTGAGTCTATAACTATCAATGCAGCAAAGATCCTCGGACTTGAAAATTGTATTGGGTCCATTGAAGTCGGAAAAGATGCGGATTTGGTTTTGTGGAAAGATCATCCGATTTTACATACTCAGGCCAAAGTTGAAAGAGTACTCATTAATGGTGAATGGATTTACACTGGGCAAAAATCCCACGGTCAATTTGAAAGTTATGTGCGGTCATTTGAATAATAGCGGGAGTTATAAATTAACATAACATCTAGTTACTAATTTTTGCCTCGCAAACCCGCATAAATAAAGGGTGAATTGATTTTAGCCAATTCTGAGCGTTTTTTCGTTTTTCAGGTCTTGTTGCACCTGAAGTTAAATTTCTAAGTTCGTAGAAATGGTAATTTTTCGGTGAAATTGGAGTGAAAGACATGAGTGATTTTCAAAACAGACTGGAAGAGAGAATGCTAGGCAATTCACCGGTTTTCTACTTCTCCGGTCTTTGTGGTGTGTTTCTAATGCTTCTGATTCTTGAGTGGATGGTTTGGTCCTGAGTGCCAACTACCAAATCAATCTTTGAATCTATGAATGTGGAGCTTCCTACGCTTACAATATTAATACTAAACCTGTCTGATCTTTGCGTGATGATTCTTGGCTAGCTGATCTTCCTGGCAAGCTTGGGAGTTTTCGCAGGGGTCTTTCTAGCATTCAAAGATCAAAAGCTGGTTCTTCAAGTTCCGTTTCTGATTTTATTCCAGTCTGTTTTTGTATTTCTTATCTTTTTGATCGGGGTCCCAATTGTGGTTCCGTTGTACACATTAATTCGAGGGTAAGGAGCAGTCCAATCCCAGGGATGATTTCAATTCGATTCAGTAGGTTAGATTCCATTTAAACGAATTCCAAAGCTAGTGAAATCATCGTAAATCACTCAACATGATTAAGCGGTATTTGATCTTGACTGACAGCGGACCCAAGCAGTGAATCTGACCGATGCATCAGAGCGGCCAACCAGATCGGGGAATCAGGGCAGCTAACCAGATCAACGATTCACACGAAACAACTACAGTTATTCCTTCATGTGATACCGCTTCAGTTATCCCTGAAAAAAGTAATACCGCTACAGCTATTCCCTAAATTGATATTAGATTTAAGGTTAACATAAGAACTATTATGCGCAGTATTAGATCTACAACCCTATTCAGAAAAGGATTTCATTTTAGATTACTTTTGTAGCTTCTCCAAGAGTTACGTAACAAGAGAACCTTATTTTCACTTCATCGACGTTGGCTAATCACTGGAATATTAATCATTTTTAATTATCAATTTAGTCGACTCAGGAAGTCCCAAGAAACAAGTTTGGAACAAAGCAACTTGGATTGGACATTGCCATTGACATCTAATGAACTCCGGGAAGATTTCCAAAGCGATGCAAGGGAATTCAATCTCAAGAGAAAGTTGAACTCGATCAATTGGTTTGGGATTGGGAACACCATTACGGCTATAGCAATCAGAATTATCATTGGCTCTGCAAAATGCAGAAATGTGTGGAAGAAGAACTAAAGGATCCAAACCCCCTCACCCCTGTCCTGTTAGACGCGATTAATAGAACAGCTAGCGACATCCATTTAGTTCCCGGTCGAGAAAGTTGGGAACTTCATTACCGGATTGAGGATCGACTAGCACTAATCAAGGAACTAAAACCCGGCGAAGGTCAGGAGTTACTCCTGTGCGTCAAACGATCCTCTTGCCTTGATATTGCTGAAAAGAGACTCCCGCAAGATGGAAGAATTCGAATAAATATCGACGGTAAAACTATCGACATAAGGGTGGCGACCATCCCTACAGTTTACGGTGAAAAAGTAACGCTCAGAGTACTTGACTCGTCAGGTCTGGTCCTGAATATGAATCGTGTTTTTCATCGCAGGGAAGATCAGGATAGAATCAAGCAACTGCTGCAAACCCCTTTTGGAATTGTCATATTTTCTGGTCCGATAGGCTCTGGGAAAACAACTTCAGCTTAAATTTTTTACAAGAACTGAATACCAAGGGTGGTCTTTCAATCCACACGGTGGAAGACCCGGTAGAATACACCTTGCCAGGAGTCTCTCATACGCAAGTTCGTAAACACATTGGTCTGGACTTTCTACCCGCATTGAGAAGTGTCATACGCCATGACCCAGATTGCGTCTTTGTTGGCGAAGTGAGAGAAAGAGAAGTCATGGAATTCATATTCAAGATAGCGATCACAGGGCATCTGGTTGTCACATCTTTACACACCATGAATGCTGTCGCTTCGATTCAAAGACTGATCGACCTCACAGAGGAACCATTCATTCTTAGTAGCGGCCTGAGTGCTATTGTTAATAAAAGGTTAGTGCGTAAATTATGCAAAGAATGCAGTGGTGAAGAAGTCGAATTAAGCGACGAAGAAGTAAATAGAATAGGTCTTTCAGTAAACAGTGTTAAAGTAGCCAAAGGCTGTACCCAATGTAATCACACAGGATATCGCGGGAGGGTTGCAGTCTACGAATTTCTAACCCTCGACAAAAATCTAAAAGATTATATACGAAAAAAGGACATTCAAGGTCTCCAAAGTGCCTTGGCTGAACATTCCCATAAATCTCTCAAGTGTAAAGCGATCGAGGAAGTAGAAGCTGGTACTACAACCCTGGAGGAAGTGATAAGACTCTTTGGCAAGCTTGAAAGCGAAGCGTAATGTGCTCCCAGATAACTGGTGGAGAAAAGAGAATGACTATGTACACAAACTTCTTTACAGATTCTTGGTTTGCCAACTCAAGTCAGTATTTAGGAGCTCTTTTGAACAGATGACAATCACTGGCATGAATGCTTGGGCTCAATGCCAATTTTAGTCTTGTGTCAACGAGCTCCCAAAACACCCCTTCAGATGCTCCTGAGTCCAGTTCAAACTATTACGCTTCATTCTTCCATCATTAGAAAGAACGGTCCATCCCTGCTTCATTCTATCTGCTAATTTGCTCACATGCTTACCTGCTCACATGCTTACCTGCTTACCTGCTTACCTGCTTACCTTCGTTACGAACAGTAAATCTAATTAATCAAATCTAAAATTTAGGCGTCATATTTAAAGTCTATATTTAAATTTGATGCATAATTTACTGTTCCAGGAACGAAATCAATCGACCATCCATACACAGTCCAATCTGTTAGGCAACCTCAGTTCAATCGGTTTAAGTTCTAATAGTTTAGGCCCAACTCCAGGTTAATCGATTTAACCACTAATTTATCTGACCCAACTATTAGTCCAAACGATTCAACTGCTAATTTGACTGGACTAACTCCTGGTTCAGGCGATTCAAATACCTGTTTGACTGGTCCAACTCCTGGTTCACATAATTGACGCACCTGATAATTTAACTAGCCCAAGTCCTGCCTCAAGCGATCCACCTACTAATTTACCTGGCTCTATTCTTAAATCACTTGATTCATAGGCTTCAATTTTCATACAAATGATCGCAGATAACTGATAAACTTGTCGCAATGGACGCGGCGCTGCAGATACTTAAAGAGAATTTTAGATTTGAAGGCTTTCTTCCGCAGCAAGAGGCTATTATCAAGAGTGTCCTTGAAGGTCACGATACTCTGGCAGTTCTTCCCACGGGCTCTGGAAAAAGTCTTTGCTATCAAGTCCCCGCTTTGGTTAAGGATGGAGTGACTCTTGTCATATCACCCCTGGTTTCCCTAATGAAAGATCAGGTTGATCGCCTGCATGAACTCGATATCCCTGCAGTTTGTATCAACTCCAGTTTGCAGTTTCCTCAGCTCAAACGTGAATTGGCCAATGTGGCCAACGGCAAGTACAAATTGGTTTATCTGGCCCCTGAGCGTATTCACACCAGAAGTTTTCAATTCGTATTTGATCACCTTGTCAGCAAAAACAGGCTTTCCCTTATCGCTGTTGATGAGGCACATTGTGTTTCACAGTGGGGTCATGACTTTCGACCCAGCTATCGGCAGATTAAATCCCTGCGTCAGAGTGTAGACGTCCCGATGATCGCCGTAACAGCAACGGCTACAAGGGAAGTTCGTGAAGATATTATCAACCAACTCGATATTTCCAAAAATAGCCAGGTGTTTCTGGGAGGAGTCAATCGGGAAAATCTGAAATTCTCGGTTCAGCAAGTCATTCAAAAAGACCACTCTCTGCTCGCTTTTCTTGAGGATCAAGACCAGAAAGAGCCCGGAATCATTTTCTGCGCAACCAGGAAAAATGTGGAGAAGGTGACCTCTCTACTACAGATGCATGGATACAATTCCACCATGTATCACGGAGGTATGGAACTGAAGGAACGTAAGCGCACTCAGGAGTTGTTTTTGAAGAACCAGGTCCCCTGGATTGTCGCAACGAATGCATTTGGCATGGGAGTCGATAAAAACAATATTCGCTTTCTTGTTCACTATGATATGCCCGGCTCGCTGGAAGCTTATGTACAAGAGTGTGGACGGGCAGGTAGAGATGGACAGCAATCAAACTGTTTACTCCTCTACTCGATTTCAGACAGAAGGATTCATGAGTTTTTCATTGAGAGTTCCCAGCCAGAGAGATTCGTCCTTGAGACCTTGATTGAATTTTTCCTGGATCAAAAAGGTTCAGTCAGACTTTCTGATATCGAACTATTGTCTCAGCTACCTAGTATCGAAGAGCGCATCAGTCCGAGAAAGATCCTGTCTTATCTGAACCATCTGGAGGATCTTGGATTTTTGAGCTGGACCCAGGATGGACAACAAAAGCTCTATCAAATCAGTGAGGGTTTTGATCCCCTTTTGCTATCACTGGGACACCTGGAAAAAAATCGGGAGGCTTCCTTTGAAAAATTAAAGGCAATGGAATCCTATTGCCTCAGTGAAGTTTGTTTGAGAGGAGTCCTCGAATCTTACTTTTCCATGGAGGCCGTTCACGGTAACGACTGTGGCAACTGTTCTCAATGTCTGGGTGAAAACGACATGCGTCTTGATCTTGACTCTGAAATGGCGGGAAATATCCTGGAATGCTTAAGGGAAAATCCGATGCGTTTTGGCATCGCAACCCTGGCTGAGATTTTGACGGGGAGTCGCAACAAAAGCCTGTTTCATCGCAACCTTCATGATCTGGATCACTATGGTGCTTTGAGCCACTATCGCCAGCAGGATGTCAAAGAATTCATTACTCGTCTTGTACACCGCGGTTTGATCCAGCGCAAAGGTGAAAAGTACCCAAGAATTCAGTTATCCAGAAAAACTCTGAATATGCTTAAAGCCGTTTCCTGAAGACTTTTGGCCAAGATTTCTAAACGAGCATAAAGCTTTACTAAGGGGGTATGAAGACCTCTAACTGAAGGGCATAAAGCCTTTACTGAAGGGAGTATGAAGCCTTCTACTGGACAGCATGAATACTCTACTGAAAAGCGTAAAGCCCTTTGCTTATCAGCATAAAGCCCCTACTTAACAGCATACAGCCCTCTACTTAACGGCATACAGCCCTCTATAACTGCATGAACCCACTACTGAGCGGCAAAAAGTCCTTTACTTAACTGCAAAAAGCCTGCTACTGAAGGGCTGTCCCAAATCTGTCTAAAGATTTTGAATCGCCTGTTGATTCTGATTACTATCTCAAATATAGTCTGTGCTATGAAATACTACTCTGATTTAGTCAAAGCCTTTCGTCAACTGGCAGAGGAGCAACTCTGGGATCAGATTGATGATTCCTTTCTGGTTGGAATCCGCTCGAAAAAGGACTCCCAAATCTATTGGTGCAGTCTCATGGGTAAAGCGAAAGATGTTTATGGCTTTGCAATGTATAAAGCATCCAAAGGACTTCGTGTTTTTCAATCGATATTAGAAAATCCGGATTCTGCAGCAGATCCGGAGCTTAGACCAAATCAGGATATGATCCTGTTTTGCCTTGATCCAGAGGAATTCCTCTCAGCTCCCCAGCAAGAGTTTGTTCAATTTCATGAGTCTTCACTTTTCTCAGATGACATGTATTTGATTCCGTCTCGAATGAAACCAGGTTTTCCTGAATCGATTTGTACAGAAGATGAATTAAAGCTGGGCTTGGACTTACTAGATACCTTCGTTGGTTTTTTGAAATCTTCCAGGAAAGACAACCTTGATCTTGAAGAAGATGCCTTAGTTTTGCTCCCTGAGGACGGTGCGTGTATTGATGACTGGAGGGAGTACTCAATAGAATCGTACATGCTACTTGAAGACGCTGAAGCTCCCGATGATATCCCCCTTCCACAAGTAGATTTGACTTCAATTGAAGGTTTAAATCTTGAGGGTACAATATGGGAAATTCATTGCTGTTACGCCCCTTTTGTCGTTGAAGATGGTCCGAAGGGAGCTTATCACCCGGAGATGATCCTGATTCTGAATAAAGATCAGGCACAGATCATAGGACATGAAATATTCGAATTCGAACAACTCTCTAATGAAAAGCTGATTCACAAAGTCACTGAGACGATTGCCGCTGCCGGATACCTTCCCTGCGAAATCGAAGTTAAGACAAAAAAACTGCATCATCTCATGGCAAGAATGCTTGAATCCCATGGTGTAGATATCAATCTGGTTGAGAAATTACCAATGATAACTGACTGTCTACAGTCCATGGCAGAGCAGTTTATGCATCAGCACCACTCCCATGAGCATCACGACTGTTGCGCCCAAGGTACTTGTGGTTGACCCCCTAATGCAGTCATGAATAAAGTCTGCGCCGACAAGTTTTTCCGGAATTCTCGAAGAACTTGGCTACGGAATCATTATGAGCTACCATGCACGCCATTGAATCAAGAGCTCGATTTATGAGAAACTAGTGGTTTCTTGAGGAGGAAGAATTATGTTTGGACTTGGAATGATGGAAATCGCACTGATCCTGGTCGTTGCCCTTCTCGTTTTTGGACCAAAGAAGCTTCCCGAAATTGGAAAAGGTTTGGGACAGGGCATTAAGGAATTCAAGAAAGCTGGGCAGGAAATCACCAATGCCATTAATGATGATACCCCCAGTCAGCAAATCGAGGCACCAAAGAAACAAGAAAACGAGTCCAACTAACGATCTTTCAAGAGCTCTCTATCCTTGCAACTTTATTCAAAAAAGCCGAATAAGTTCAGCATAGTGAGGTTCTTCTTCCCTCACAATCTTTACAACTACAAAACCACATTTTTCAAGTACTCTTAAGGAACTTTCATTTTCCAGGTCACAAGTCGCACTAAGTCCCTGATACTTTTTCTCAGCGTAGTTGACCAAACTCTTGAGTAACTCGGTAGCCAAACCCTTACCCCAATGTTCACGGGAAAGCATGTACCCTACTTCTGGAAACTGAGACTCAGCTTCCGGATTAATAAAACAGTGTCCGATTACCGTCTCTTCACAAGAAGATACATCCGTTCCTTGTGGCGAGATATTCAAACAAACCGCAAAAGCCTCCGGATTCTTCAGAACAATTTCTTGAAAAAAGCGAACACAGTCGTTGTGCTCCATTGCTCCATCCATATGCCTGCGAATCACCGGACAAGTATTAAGGGAGACGAAAAAAGGCTGATCCTCAGATTTCCATTGTCTGAGAATCAGCCTTCTGATTGAATTCATTGTTTCCTAAAAGAGCCAGTTCAGCTGAGAATAAAGCCCCTTCATATTCTGTGAGAAATGAGTACGGGTTCCAGCAGGTCCTACATCCTCTACATCAAGGCTGTAGTTCTTCCAACCAACTTCAAAGTTCACGACATCATAAGGTGTGTAAACCAATCCCAGTTCAAAGTCTTTCCATCGCATATCTTCTCCAGCTAGATTGAAATCGCTGTAGCGAACATGCCCCCTTAAGCTGAGGAAATTTCTAATAAACCATTCCCCTTCAATTCCAATGTAGGGAAGATAACCTTCAGCATCACCGATGAGACGATTCCCAATGGTATCAAACTGTGTGTTTTGGAAATCCAGGAACTTCATACCGTAATCCCAGCGCATACTGATGTATTCGTCTTCAAATATCAAATTTCGAAAATTAATACTCAGGTCCTGGAGTTTCAATCGACTCCTTGTCTGATTTGCGGTAGTAAAAGGAATGCCCTGAAATGTATTGTTAGAATCAATGGGCGACGAGATGTTGAATTTGGAGTAAACAATCTCGGAAATTGTATGACCAGTGTCTACACGAAAAGCAAATGACCATACTGCATCTGATTTATCATTGATACTTGCCAATGCTCCTGCATCACCTACAGTCCCGTTGGATTTAACATTCCAAAAGCGAAAGTAAGCATCATAAAGTGATTGGCCTGCAAAATGAGGTGCAACCAACACTGCCAGGAACAGAGCAATGCTACTGAATATACGCATGATTTCCTCCAAATTCATACAAAAACGGTCCATATTGTACTGAATTGGTCACTTAGATTCAAGAAAAAAGGGTTTCTTCAAGAGCTTGGTTGAGAGACATCAATTTCAACATATTCCAGTGGTTCACTCACATTCTTGACTTTCGCACTCTTTCTCTTGCTGACACTGTATTTCAGATCCATTTTGCGAACCGTATCATTCATGTCATGCATGTAAAGAATTTGATCTCTTTTAGCAAGCCCCTGAAGCCTTGCAGTATTGTTCATGCCAGCAGAGAGTCCTGTGTAACTTTTACCTGGACCAATACGACCAACGAACAATGGTGCGTAATTGATTCCAATTGCTACTCCAATCCGAAAGTCTGGATCTATGACTCTGATGTATTCTCGATAGACATTCTTTGAATTCATAGCATTCGTCATTTCAGCTATTTCAAGAGCACAACGGACCATATCTTCTTTGAGCAAGCTTGAGTCACGATCAAAGAAGGGTGGACCGAAAAGCCCTATCATGCAGTCCCCTACCAGCTTGTCATAGACTCCATTGTACTTGTAAAAGATCTTCATCACCTGATTTGACCATTCTTCTACAAAGTCTGAAATTGTCTTCGGATCTCTAAGGATCTGCTCACTTAAGTGAGTGAATCCAGAGACGTCAGCGTACAGAATTCCGCAATCCATTTCCTTGGGATCCAGAATTGCGGGATAATCCTTAGTTCTTAAGATTCTGGCAGATGTTTTGGCGCAAAAGTGACGAACCAATACATGCTTCTCTTGATAGTGAAGCTTTAAGACCTCTTCCACACCCTGCCCAATGATGTCCACAAGGTCTGCCTCAAAAGCACTAATCCCGTCACTGGCCTCTGAAGTCAAAAAGAGCCTGCCTACCCTTCGTGAAGTTGCCGGGTCGTACAGATTTCTTGCTTCAACTCCTTCACATGCCATCAGTTTGGCAAGCTCGAAATCCTGAATTTCAAAAATTGACTCCGTAGAGTTTTTCAGCAGTTCTTCTAGTGAGGGAAAAGGTGTACCACTGGTAGAAAACATCAATCGATCCTGAAGAAAGACCAGGTATTGCGTAACTTGCTGACCAGGGAAATGAGGATCCTTAAAAATCAATACCATATGCTGAAAGCGAGAGAGGTCCTTAACATGAGCCAGAGTTAACTCCAATCCTTTCTCCAGATTGGGGGTGTGTAATTCTGCCTGCACTCTGTCAATAAGCACCTTCTTGAGGTAGTTCATTTTTCGCATGTATAGAACATTGTCGATTTGCTCAAAAAGGTAAGCAGAGCAAAATCTAAGAAAGTCCATCGAGTAATGCCGCTTCAGCTTTTCTACACACAATAGTGCTTCACCAAAACAGTGATCATTCACACTAATAGGAATACTCACGTGATTGTCGCTCTCGCCCTCTTTGGCATCGAGAAGCTTTCTTTCTTCAGTGGTGGCTACTTCTAACTTGAGATAATGAAAGTCAAGCTGGATAGCGAAAGAGTCAAAACCTTGCTCAAGAAACCAGCTCTTCATCCTTTCCAGAACTTCTCGATGTTTTAGCCGTGATTCTATGATCTTTTCGAGGAAATGATCCAGACGATTAGCTGCTTCGAAGGCAAAGCATAACTCGGCCTTACTAAAGTCTCCGGGATCAAACTCATCCAGAATTCTCATACCTTACTCTTTCACAAACTTATTGCCATAAAGAAAAACACCATAGCGCTTCTCAAAACTCTCTTCTCTTTGTTTCAACCACTCCACTAAATCCTCTCTTCGGTGATTGTCAGGATAAGTCTTGTAGTCTCCCTTTACGCTTTCGATAACTTTCTTTTGGGGGTAATAACTCACTAGGGTCAAACCCAGACTTGCCATGGAAAAGTTTCCCCTTTTTTTCAAGCGGAAGTGAAGCTTTTCAGTTTTATCTTTTTCAAGAAACAGAGCCAGAGTTGTGGTTCTACTCATGCCTGACTCGGACTGCATAAGTAAAGTGTCATGTGAGGTTTCCAGCCTTAGCAGGACCGGATTTTGCAATTCGAAAGCAGGCTCAATTCCAATATAAACTTCTGCTTCATTGACTCCGTAAACAACATCCTTCTTGAAGCTGAGGATTTGCGGAGGTCTGTAAGCCCGGATTCCCGCCTCTTTGCAGACAGCTGAATTCGTGAAGAAGCCCGCTAACAGGATGTATAGCATTAACTGCTTAATTGAGAAATTTTTCCAGTTCTTCAAAACTCAACTTTCCTTGCTTGTAAAGGTCATACAACATCTTTTCCCGATTTGTACTTGCAGTTCTCCCGGGGTTCAAGTCTGCCTTTATACTTGACTTATTTTCCTCGTCGATTCCAGCAGGATTCTCTCCCCTTCTAACAGCCTCAAGCTCCTCATCGCTAACGCTGACTTCATCCCTGGATGAATCCTCTTGATTTTCCTGTTCCAGCTCATATTCAGCATCAATTTGATCTGCAAATTCATCAAACATGGAAAACAGGTGTTCACTCTTGTCTTCAATCTCGCGAGACTTTTCCTCAAGAGTATTCAATGTCTCGTCCTGAGCCTGTAGTTCTCGAGCTATTCTTCCTCTCTTCTTTTCAGCATTTCTTTTCAGCCATTCAATGGTGCTCTTTCCAAACACATTCAAGAAGACCTTTGCTTTACCGCCCGCGTGTTGAAAGTCTCCTTCCTGTTCACTCACCATCCAAAGACTTTCCTCGGCTTTGAGTAAAGAGATTTTGTTGCCTTCACCCCGAATCTCCCAACGACCTTCTGCCTGAGGACTTAAACTCAATTGCAATCTGGACTCTTGCGAGTCCATCTTGAGGCTTGTAAAGTTTGCATTGCAGTGGAACTGACAGGAGCTCAGCTGCGCTCGTAAGATACCGACAACATCTTTGAACCGAATCTCGCAGAAATTTGCATCAAGTCCAATCTGACCCTCGAACTCACTCCAGTTTACTGTTGAGTCTTGTGCTGCAACTTGAAAGGTACCGGCTCCACCCATGCCATCCAACTGAGAGGATTCAATCAAAAACTCGATCTGATAACACTTTGCTGGGAGTAGAATCAAACCTTCATGACTCTGTACTTTAAACTCGCTTTCACTTACAACTACAACTCCCTCTTGAGAGCCAAACTGCTCCTGATTCCAGTCATCCTGAAACTTGACTATTAATTTTGAATCCAGAATCCGTATTTTCATGTTCTATCACTTGTAGGGAGAGGGTCTGCTGGCTATCCTGAAAACATTATAGCGAAGCTGAATCAAAAGGGCATGAAAAAAATAGAGGAGTCGTCTTATGTGGAAAAGAGATCGAATGGAGGAAGGGGAAAAGACTGGAAGAACTCTTCTGGGTGACAAATGGGACAAGATGATTGAGGGACTTTCCGCTCAAAACCAGGACATCACCAAATACATTGTGGAATGGGGATACGGCGAGGTTTATGCTCGTAAGGAACTGAGCTTGAGAGACAGAGAAATAGTCGCTTTGACTTCATTAGCCATGCAACACCTGAAACCCCAGCTGAGAACCCACATTTTTGCTTCATTGAATGCAGGTTTGAAAAAAGAAGAGATCATGGAGGTTTTTATTCATCTGGCACTCTTTGCAGGTTTTCCAACAGCACTGTTCGCTATTCAAACCGCCAAGGAAATTTTCGATCAACCTGACCCGGAGGGAAGGAAGCCCGAGAAGGAAAAAAGTGAAGGGTCATAAAAATGCCGTTTCAACCTGATTCTTAAGGTATTCTTGAAGTTCAATTTCTGACCCTGAAACCTGATCTCGCTCTTCCCAGCTCATATTTTTGGAAGCAAAGAGAAAGAACTCTCGATTCCCTTTGGGTCCGATGACTTTCGAAGCCTCGACTCCATGGACAAGATACCCTAGTTCCCGACACTGCCTAATTCTTGACTCCAAAGTCTGGGCAATCAAGTCCCTGTCTTTGACTACTCCACCTTTACCGACCCTATCCTTACCTACCTCAAATTGAGGTTTAAGCAGAACAACAAGAAAATGCCCCGACTTTGAATATAGAGAAAAACGGGGAAGCACCTTATGCATTGAGATAAAACTCAAGTCCGCCACTACCCCGTCTACTTTGCACGGAAGTTGCTCGGGGTCCAGTCTCAAAATATGCGTTTTTTCAAGTGAGAACACCCGCTCATCACTTCTTAGCTTTTGGTGAAGTTGCGCCGTACCAACATCAACCGCAAGTACTTTCGAAGCACCCTTTTGTAATAAATAATCGGTGAATCCTCCGGTAGAAGCACCAGCATCCAAAAATGTTAATCCCTGTATGGGAAAGCCAAAACAATTTGCGACGGATTCAAGCTTGTGAGCCCCTCTGGAAACGAATGGAGACCTTGCTTTGATTCTAATCTCATCTTGAGTGGAAACATATGTTCCGGGTTTGTCACAGCGATTGTCATTCACCACAACTTCCCCGGCTAGTATTAAACCCCTCGCCTTTTCCCTGGATTCAACCAGGCCTAGTTCCAAGAGCATCTTATCCAGCCGAGTCTTGTTCACCTATTCGCTCTTCCCTTGCTCTACAAGCCCACTCTCCACAAGGAAACGATACCACCTGGAGATGAGAACATTGGTACCTCGGGGTCCAAGTTCCGGCATGAGTATAGCGTTTATATCAAAGTCCAGGTCGTGAGGACCCAGCGGTAAGCAATTGGGATCTGGAACTGAGCCATACTTGTTGCGAAAGGTTTCTACTTCCTTCTTAACCAGTTCCTTACTCAATCCCAAATCTCTGGATGTCTTGCGAAACGCAACTTTTTCAGAGTTATCCACAACTCCATCACGAAAGATCGCTTCCAGCAATAATCGCAAAACCTCAAGCCTGGTTTCCTGATCCAATTCTTTAACATCCTCTTCGAAACGGCTTTCCTGTTCCATGGAGGGTATGTAGCGATCATAACTCATGATTTCTATTTAAACCTACAAACTGAAAATAAACCAGCCTGAAACGTGAGAAGTCCCCACCGAAAATTTGGAAATCCAATCTTCGATGAGGAACCTCTGCAATATACGCACCTGCAATGCAGGCTCTGGATATATAAAATTAACGCTTGGAGAATTGTGGCTTTCGTCGAGCCTTCTTCAAACCAGGCTTCTTTCTCTCCACGATTCTGGCGTCTCGAGTAAGCATGCCCGCTTCCTTGAGAACTGGTCTAAGGTTAGGGTTGTACTGAACAAGTGCTCTTGCCAAACCCAGCCGCAATGCCCCGGCTTGACCATGAGGACCGCCACCTTTGACCGTAGCTTTCACTTCGATCTTGTCAACTGTTTCAGTAACTACCAACGGCTCCAGAACTTCTTTTGTCCAGATCGTTGTGGGCAGGTACTCTTGAACACTACGCTTGTTTACAGTGAATTTTCCTTCAGTACTGGGGTAAACAAAGACCCGTGCCGAAGCGGCCTTTCTACGACCTGTTCCGTAAAATTGCTTAACTTTAGCCATTATTCATTCTCCAAATCTTTTAGTTTACCTTAAGCTCTTCAGGTTGCTGGGATGTGTGTGGGTGGCTCTCACCTGCGTAAACGTGCAATCTCTTGCCCATCTTTCTTCCCAATACATTTTTTGGAAGCATACCCTTCACAGCTTTTTCAATGATTCGCTCTGGATAAGATTCTTTCAGTTGCTTGAAAGTTGTTGTCTTCAAGGTGTATCCAGTGTGTCGGTAATACTTCTTGCTTTCTTCCTTGGTACCTGTAAGTCGTACCTTGTCGGCGTTCACAACGATGACGGTGTCTCCACAAAGCTGGTGAGGTGTAAATTCAGCCTTGTGCTTTCCTCGCAGACGGGCTGCTACAACGGTAGCCAATCTTCCAAGTACCATATCGCTAGCATCCACAACAAACCACTTTGGTTCGATTTCGCCTTGTTTCGCCATATATGTGCTTTTCATAATATCCTCTTTACAATCGTATGATGCGCAAAATTCGCCACTTTTGTGGCCTCAAAAGTCGAGAAGGAGGATTATAGCACCACAAGATTTATGTACAAGTACTTTTTGAGATTAGTCGGAAAAAATTACAAATATCCACTACCCATAAGCTGAGAGCCCGACATCAGGACAATATTCGACTTCGTGGCGAAGTCAGATGCTAAACCAGTAAAAGACCCCAGCGAGATCACCATACCCCGCTCAACACTTTCAGAGGTCATGCTTTCCTTGACATTGATCAGTTCAACCTCTCCCATATCCCGGGTATCTTTGTAGGATGCGCAAATCATTTTCCCCTTCTCCTTGCTTTCTACAAGGAAACTGCTCATGGATTTTTGGCGGTCTCTGGAAAGTGTCTTGGTAATCTCAAAACCCATCTTTTTGAAAACTTGTGCCATTCTTAATTCAAACATCTGATTCGACATGGTCTGGATAGAGTCCAGGCTTACTTTCTCACCTTTGAAGAACGCCTTGACTGAACCAATCAAGGGTCTGTTCAACGCATCTTCAATGGCAGTTGGGTCAAACGGGGGTATTTTGTAAAATGTTGAAGGGTCCATACCGGTTGGATTCGTGAATACTCTGTCCAGAGTCCCCTTCTCTTCCCGGAAAGTATCCTGGAGAACCTGAAAGTCACCACTCGTGAATTCATTGATTTTATCAATCAATAAACTGACTTTTTTGTAGTCTGGGTCCATTGAAAAAACACTATTGAAATACTGCAGGCTTTGGGAAGTTTCCGCCTCTGAGGACCCGGCGAAGAAAGCCATGAAACCCAACTGCCACATGAGCTCGAGCTTTTTACTTGATTTGGAGGCGACTACATTGACTCCTTTTTCAAGAATCTCCATCCATTCTGAAGCTTCTTCCACTTTAAACGGACCATCCATCCGGTAATACTGCTTCAAAACATAAGACAAAGCTCTTTCATTCGCAGCATCCTCAGCCCACTGCCCTTCTTCGAGATAGGACAGAAACTCCTCAAGCGCTGCCTCTTCATCACCCATATCCGACAATAAACTCCCGTAGACGAATCGCTCTCGACGAGCCAGTTTAACCCTACTTTCAAGCTCTTTTAAGTTCTTTAGAGCCTGCTCCTTATTTCCTTTTGCAATCAAGGGAGGAACAATCAAAGCCTGGGCGTCATGATCCAGGGGGTCCTGCGCGACGATGTGCTGCAGCATGGACAGAGATTTCTCCCAACGGCCCTGAGATGCATAAAGGAATGCAACTCTCTTTTCCAGCTCGAAGTCACTGTGATTTTGCTTGATCAAAATCAAATAGTGATACAAGGCATCTTCGTAGTTTTTTCGAGAGTAACACAAATCCGCATACTGTCGACGAACTGCCTCAATATCCATTCCACGCAGATTGTTCCCTACCTCCAGAATATTTCGACAGAGTTCCATGAGGGCATCGCCTTTACCCTGATCCTTGTAAACTCTCATCAGGTACTCATAGGACTATGAGTGACTTAAGTCATGCTTCAGATGCTCAATAAAGTTACGCTCTGCCTTATCCATCTCTCCAGCACGGTAATGCCTTCGACCCCTGTCATAAAGCGATTCCTGGGTTGTGTTTGCCTGGCTTACTGCATCATCACTGGAGACGAGAAGAATTAATCCAAGTAAAAATCCCGCTGCAATAAGAATGATAATTATCATGGAAAATCAGGCCACTATTTCGTGCTCATGATTCCTGGGGAGATTGCCTGTTCCCGGAACGCAAGACCATGCGATCCCCTTGAACCGGACCCAAGTCTACCATGAACCCTCGCCAGACCCTGAGGAAATCTTTGGACTTCATGAGCGCCCGACTTCCTCTCCCAGCCGGGTCAAGTAGCACAATATTGCCGTTTGGATCTACTCCGGAAACCACTACAATATGACCGGAGGTTCTGCGGTTCCGTCCTCCCGTCACGTATCTCAGGTTCCCCTTCATACTGACGATGACCGGTCTCCCATCCTTCAACCTTTTCTTGATCTCGGCTATCGACTTGGAAAAAACCATCTCTGCCTTTCCAAAGCCCAGATGGCGCGCCATTTCCAGCATGGGAGCGTATCGAGAACCCACACCTTTGCGATACATCTTGCCTTCACCAAGATCAGTCAAAGCCAGATAGTCTCTTGACACTTCAATTCCGAAGTAATCAAGGATCATTTGCAGACTTGTAGGACCACAATAGCCTTGAGGATACTTCCCTCTCCCACCATCGGGATCATGTGGATCTGAGTGATTTTGAGAATAGACCGGAATTCCCTTGATCTCCAATCCAGGAGCCTTTTTGCGTCGGGCCCAGGCGTTCTTCATTTTCGACGGACCTACAAGCCTTTTTACAGATAGAAAGGACGAATGAACATATCCGGACAAACCCTCTGCCTTTACATGAGCCCATGGCTTCTGATGAGATAGAAGTTCGACTTTCAAGCCCGGTTTTAGAACCCCTTTGACTTCACCCCACGGCTCTGAACGCAGATTCAATCCCTTTACTGCCTTAACAAATCGATAGGTTTTATTGGTAGTTGAACCCTGGTCTCGAGCCTTTGTGTCACTGGGACTGACTGAACTGCTTTCCAATTCCTCGGGAAGACGTACTTTGGAAGGAAGTTCTGACTTTATACTTGCGAGACTTAGCTCTTCGATCTCTCGCTCCCAATCTGAATAGTCAAGCGAGTCAGAAACAATATCATCAATGAGTTCTCTGGCAGAAGTATTGATTGCAAAACTCATATTGAGGCTTAATCCAGGTCCAAGAGCCTTATCTGCAACTACCTTCTGATGATTCGTGGAGGCGTAGGTTACCTGAAGATTACGCATCATACCCAGGTGCAAAGAGAGGGCAATGGATGCGATCAGCAGGGTTTTAAACCCTCCGCTTCTATGCATTGCTATTTTCATATCTCAAACTGCTCCAAAAATATCCAAAAAGTCCGTCCCGGAAAAGGGCAGTCAATTTAAGAGGTTTGGACTTTAGTGTAAACCCCTATTTACCTAGTTTTTGCGATTTCTTCGCTCAAAACTGCTCATAATTTGCAAGTTTCGAAGGCTGAACCGAAATCCAGAGACTTTGAGATTCTTCCACCTTTTGTGAATTTTCAGCTATTTCAGCACTAGGAAGCTTTACTTTGATGGTCCAGTCCAGTAAATTCCTGCAACCTTTTTGGGAGGGATACAGAATGGAACTTAAAGTAAGAAATCTAGCAATTATAGCCCACGTAGATCATGGAAAAACTACCTTGGTAGATCAGCTCCTGAAAACTTGCAAGACCCTTGGTGATCGCAAGGAAGTAGAAGAGAGATTCATGGACTCCATGGATCAGGAAAAAGAACGTGGAATTACAATCAAGAGCAAGCATATCTCTCTTGATTATCAAGGCAACCGAATCAACATCGTTGATACTCCCGGCCACGCAGACTTCGGAGGCGAAGTCGAACGTGTTCTTTGCCTCGCAGATGGGGTCCTCCTACTCGTCGATGCCCTAGAAGGACCCATGCCTCAGACCCGTTTCGTTCTCAAAAAAGCTCTCGAACATGGGCTAAAACCACTGGTTTTTATCAATAAGATTGACCGAAGTTTTATTCGTCCTGACGAAGTTCTTGAGGAGATCCTGGAATTACTTCTTGATTTGGACGCACCCGAAGAACTTCTGGATTTTCCCCATATGTTCGGATCAGCTCGTGAGGGTTATGTGCGAGAAGATGTAGAAGGTGAAGACCTGCCTATGACCAAATTGCTGGAGTTTCTAATCAATGAAGTGCCCGCCCCTAGTTTTGATCCAGATCTACCCGGAGCAATCAGAATTACCAGCCTGGAGCCTAACGAATTCCTCGGAACTCTTGGTATTGGACGGGTGATGCAAGGTAGTATCAGCAAGGGTGACAAGGTTTTTGTACTGGAACAGGGACAGGAGCAAAGCAAGGAGAGAACTCTTCGTTCAATTTTTCACTATGAGGGTCTCAGCCGGGTAGAAATCGAAGAAGCCCATTCCGGTGAATTGGTAGCTATTGCTGGTATCGACCCCATGTCCATCGGACTGACTCTTACCAAAGAAGATCCTCCAAAGCACCTCGCCCCGGTTCCCATAGATGAACCTACTCTAGGTCTGGAATTTACAGTAAACACTTCACCACTGGCAGGACAGGACGGGAAATTTGTAACTTCCAGCAAGATCAGGGAACGACTTTTCAAGGAATCAGAGAGGAATGTTGCCTTAAGAGTTGAAGAAACTGAAGACCCTGACAGGTTACTAGTGTCCGGGAGAGGACTACTCCATCTGAGTATTTTAATCGAGGACATGCGGCGGGAAGGTTATGAGTTTGGAGTTGGTCGTCCAAAAGTGATCACTAAAGAAGAGAACGGTGTCACCCTGGAGCCTTGGCTGGCTGTACTTGTCGAGAGCCCGGAGGAATCTGCCGGAAAGATTATTGAACTCCTGAGTTCCGCTGGTGCTCTGATGCGTGAAATGAAAACCCGCAAGGAGATTACCATCCTGGACTTCAAAATGCCTGCTAGAACCATGATGGGTATGAGTAGCAAGATTCTAACTTTGAGTCGGGGAGAGGCCAATGTCTCTACAGTCTTTGAAGACTATGAACCCAAGGCGAACGTGGATGCCGGTCGAGGTTCAGGATCTTTAATCAGTATGCTCGCTGGTGAAACCACCGCCTACTCTCTCGATTCTCTACAGGCTAGAGGAAAGCTCTTTGTTGGCCCGGGTGAGAAAGTCTACGAGGGCATGGTTGTTGGTGAAAACTCTAGAGACAATGATCTGGTTGTTAATCCTGTGAAGGGAAAGAAACTGACAAACGTTCGTGCATCAGGTACTGACAAGAATGTGAAATTAGCTCCACCCATCAAGTTTTCACTGGAAGAAGCTCTGGAGTTCCTTGCTGTCGGTGAAATGTTGGAAGTGACCCCAAAGATCTTTCGAATTCGAAAGACTGTTCTCGATTCCAATGACCGCAAGAAAGCTGAGAAAGCCGGAGAAGTTTAAGAAATAGTCTTTGAATCAAGTGGAGTCCAGCGACTGGAGTCCCTCTCATAACATTTCTTTAAAGAGGCCTCGACTGCTTTTTCAAGATCAAGTTCCATTTGATTGGCAAGGGCTGCCAAGGTAAAAATGATATCCCCGATCTCTTCTTGTGCCCTGTCCTTCTGATCCGCTTCCTTGCGCTTTTTCTTTGGTGAGTAGCGATGATTGACTTCCCGGGAGAACTCGCCCACCTCTTCCATCAATCGCGCCAGATTGCAGTGGGGAGGAAAATAGCCCTCTTTAAAAGACAGAATGTACTTGTCTACAGCTTCCTGGATTTCTTTCAAATGCATAATTTTCACTTTCTTTCACAACCAAAAAAAATGCCCGGATTCTCATAGGAAAATCCGGGCAGAATGTATCTACTTGGTGCGCTTGATAATGTGATAGCCGAAGACTGTCTCAACAGGATTGCTTACGAGTTCATCAACTTTAGCCCCGTATACAGCAGCCTCAAATGGCTTGACCATGTCACCTCGATTAAAGGTCCCCAGGTCCCCACCCTTATCCTTATTTGAAGCATCATCACTAAATTCTTTAGCGAGTGCGGCGAAATCCTCACCGTCCTGAATTCGCTTCAAAATACTATTGGCAAGTTCCAGTGCCTCTTCTTTGGATCTCTCGACCTGGGCACCGCTGGAGCCTTTGTATGAGACAAGAATGTGCTGAGCCCCGACCGGACTAGCCTGAGTCAGATCTTCACTTGTCTTCACAAACTTCTTGGCACTGAACTCAGAGACTGCCAGAGCCCATCCTCCAAACTGCTCTTCGTATTCCTTCACCAGTTTTGCCACATCTGCTGACTGCCCAACATTTTCAAAGCGAAGCTTCATGGCAGCTCGATTCGCAGAACCTGCCTTGACTCCCACATGAGCTGTTAACTTCAGCCCTGACATTGTGGTGTACTCGACTTTGGTAGTTTGGGTCATACTCAACTGAACATCTTCAGAGTCAACATTGAGTAAATCTTCAAAACTGAACTTGCTAAAAACTGAAGCCAGATTCTGAACTTCACTTTGCTTCAGACTTAGCCCGGAATCAGAAGACAATCCTTCAAGCTGAAAATCCTTTTCTTCATCAAGTCGAAACAACCTAAGCTTGTCTTCCTGAGCTGTTTCTATTTTGATTTGAGCCAGATCCTTGCCCTCAATAGAAGGAAATTCCTTATGGATCCAGTGAGAGGGACTCGTCTGAAGCTGCACAGGTTCCTTGAGAAGGTAGATAACTTCTTCAGAAACTTTACGCACATACTGTCCGGAAGGAGTATCGAAACCAAACTTACCCTTACTTAACCTCTGATTCCCAAGAAGTACCGCCGAAAGTGTAGTCCCACTACTTTCATGCAGACTCAAGCCTGTTCCCGAAATACCTGGCACATTGCTTCCGTCCACACCATATTGGGCGAAGTGCTTCTCTCCGGAAGTCACTCTGTCCCCTTGTTTGAGCAAAAACAATTTTCTCAACAACTCGCTGACCTTGTTTGGATCTGCTGGAAAATTCTTCTTTTCAAGCACCTTCCATTGAGAATCGCTGGTCTTGAGAATAGTAAGGGCTTGCCCTCTTGCCGGCTCAATTTTCAGCTTGGCTATCCTGTTTAAGTCCACTCCCGAAAACAGCGGCACATTGCGCTTACTCTTGTGAGTCTTCTTGTCCTGAGTCAATGCCAGAACACCTAAAACCAATACTAGAGCAATAACAGCACTACGATTCATTAGCGACCTCCCCGGTTAGACAAGGTGAGTACTCTGAAGAATCCAAAAGCACCAATCAGTAGAGGCATCAATAACAAGTTCAGCAAGGTGATTCGTTGTCCCAACTTCTCAATATCTTCACGCAACTTCTTCCTGACTTCTCGTCTGTCGCGCTTGATCTGACGCTCCTTTTCCCGGAAACTCTGAATCTGGGCTATCTGCTCCTGGGTCAAAATAACTTTGGAACCCTGAACCTGGTCACTCTGAATCTTGTTGATTTCATTCTGAACCCTCTCCAACTCCTTTGTGAGCTCTTCCTCTTTGGCCTTGTACTCCTCAGAAGCTGCTTTTTGGATATCCTGAACCTTGGTAAATGGTCGAGTGAACTTTCCACGAGACCTGATTGAGATGAGGTCATTGTCACCCAGCATGAACTCGGTGAGATTTTGAATAAAACTCACATTATCATTCAACTGTTGCATGCCCAGCAAAATTGGCCCCATCCTCAATTCACGTACGCTGAATCGGTTCTGTAAAAAATCGGTATCACTAATCACCACAATCGAGTTTTCTTTCGACGATTGAGCAAGATGCTCACCAGAGTAGCTTTGCTTGTCTTCGCCTTCAACTTCGGGTGCTTTGGTGAAAGCAGAATTGAATTTACCCGTGAACAAGCCAACCAGCGCCTGCCTCTCGTTGCCTCTGGTCACCTTCTGAAAAATGGTGTACGGGTCTTGTCGATTAATCTCCATACTTGGAATATGGCTGGCGTCCTTACTGGTTTGAATCAGCGGAGTAAAAGTGACAGAAGTTCCTGGCTCGAGCCCAACAGAACCTGCTTCGATAAACATGACAGACTCAAGATCTGCTACAGCAACATTGTCTTCGTTCATCGCATCTTTCTTCAAGTGCAGCCAAACCGGATAATCCATACTTCCACCATTGGGTGCGGAAACAGCCACTGCATTTTCAAGATCAGCCAGAAGGGCTGTAGAGTTGAATCGAACACCATAAGCCTTGAGGAGTTTGTCAGCGTTGCTGGCTTTATACATCCCCTGCCCTTCATCTTCCATAGCAACAGGATCCACCATAAAGACAACTCGTCCACCATTCATAAGGTACTGGTCGATTGCATACTGAGTCTGCTCGGATAGATTTTTAGGGTGCATCACGTAGAGTACATCTATCTGAGGAATCTGCACAGTGTCCTTGGCTACTTCCAGGACATCATAGTTTCGCTTCAATTGAGTAACAAATCCCCAGTCTTTGGTAGGCGCAGGTTGCCCGGGAAGTTGAAATTGCATCTTTGAGCCTAGAACAGGCAAAGTCGACAAAATTCCAACCTTCTTCTTGCCGGGGTTCATGGCTCGCACGATCATTTCCGTAATGTCATATTCCAAAAAGGACTCGCGGCGAGGATCAAACATGGGAATTGCAATGTTACCAGGTCTTACGACACAGCCCATATAGAAGTTCTCACCTGAGGGTAATGGGACACCTGTAATACCATCTTTGGTAGCCCATTCTTCTTCTTCTGTGTCTGGTCGAGGATCAATCACTTCAAGAGTTATCTTTTCTCCGGAGAGATAGACATACTCCTCAAGCAATTCCTTGACTCTTTTACCGTAGGCCTTGAGACCAATCGGCGCACCCTCAGCTTCACTGGTGAAAAAATACTTGATGTGCATTTCATCAGGAACTTTTTCAAGAACATTCCTGGTTCCATTGGAGAGGGAATACAAACTTTCCTGAGTAATATCAACTTTGAAATAAAATCGATCCGCTACAATATTGATAAGTACGAGCAGGACCAGGAGGATCCCGATGGACCCCATACTGTCTAAAAATTTTGATTGTTTCACAGCCAACTCCTTATTCGTGCTTCTTGTTTTCCAGTACAACCATCGTAGACATCAGCATTACGGCGATGACACTAAGAAAATAAATCAAATCCCGGGAGTCCAGAACGCCTCTTTGCAAGGCCTGAAAGTGAGTACTAAAACTGAACAATGCAATGAACTCACTGATTTTGATACCCAGAACAGCAGTGAGGTGATCAGTAAAAACACCCAAGCCGGTCAGTACCATCACAAAGCAGATAATGACGCTCATCACAAAGCTGATCACTTGATTTTTGGTCAGACTTGATGTCAGACAGGCCACACTCAGGTAAGCCCCTGCCATCAGCAGAGAGCCAACATAGGAAGCCAGAATAACCCCGTTATCCGGTGCCCCCAGATAATTTACAGTCAGTACAATCGGGAAGGTCAAAGCCAAAGCAATCCCTACAAAACACCAGGCGGCCATAAACTTGGCTAAAACCGCTTCCTGTAAGGTAATTGGCAGGGTAAACAAAAGCTCAATGGTTCCCGTCTTTCTCTCTTCGGCCCAAAGGCGCATCCCGATAGCAGGAATCAAAAAGAGATACAACCAGGGATGCCACATGAAAAAGACTGAGAGGTCAGCCTGACGTGTTTCATAAAACCGTCCCAGATAAAAAGTACACCCGGCCATGGCGATTAGAAAAATTACAATAAATACGTAGGCTACCGGAGAATTGAAGTAGCCTTTTAACTCACGCTTGAGAACTGGAAAAAAGTTTTTCACGCTTCTCCTCCCATGGTCAGGTCTCGAAAGACTTCATCCAAACGTCCCTTTTCCTGATGTAGTGAATCAAGGGTCCATTGCTGTCTTTTCACCAAATCAGATACGGCCGGAAGTACATTCTGGCGCTTCTTTGGAAGAAGCCTGAACTTCTGGACAGGATCCTTTTCTTCACTCAGGCAATCCACCGTTTCTACATTCTCAATACCTTTCAATGCGGTGAAGACTTGGTCTCTGGACACTTGATGGACTGACAGTTCAACCACATTCCTGGATTTTGACTCCTCCCTGATTTTATCCGGAGAGCCGTCCACAACTATCTTTCCATTGGCGATAATAATCGCCCGGCTGCAAACTGCATCGACCTCCTCCAATATGTGTGTGGACAGAATGATGCACTTGTCTTTACCCATTTCCTTGATCAGATTTCGAACTTCCTGCTTCTGGTTGGGATCAAGACCATCCGTTGGCTCATCCAGAATCAAAACTGATGGATCATGCAATATAGCCTGAGCGAATCCCACTCTTTGCCTGTAACCCTTGGACAGGGTATCAATAGTTTGATGACGTACCTTTTCGAGGAAACACTTCTCAATGACCTCATCTACTCGATGGGATGCCTGATAGTTATTGAATCCTCGAATTTCGGCAATAAAATGTAAAAAGTCGCTTACCGTCATATCAGGATAAGAGGCAGAAGTTTCCGGAAGATATCCAATCAACTCTTTAACCTTCTGCGGCTCTTTGACAATGTCATAGCCCCCAACCTGTGCTGTTCCTCCAGAGGGTGCTAAAAATCCTGTAATCATTTTCATTGTGGTAGATTTTCCAGCTCCGTTTGGCCCGAGGAAACCCAAAATCTCACCCCGGTCCACAGAAAACGAAACATGATCTACGGCTTTGATGTCTCCAAAAGACTTGGATAAACTCGATACCTCAATCAACATCGTGTACTCCTTGAACAAACAAATTCAGTCCAAAACTCACATTTTTTGCCAATAACAAACTGACGTGCGGAATAATAGATAAAACCTGCCTGGATTTCAAACTACTTATTGAAATTGAATTTTTGTGTTTCAAAACGCTCTCTGGAAGTGCCAAAAAGTCCAAAATTTAGAAAAGCTTTGTAGGAAGTCATTAAATCGAGGCCCTCAATTCCGATAGATCAGTCAAAGATTAAAAAAACTTTTCGAGATTCATACTGAGATTTCCTAGGACTAAATAGAAACACCAAACGCAGCACTTATTCGAAGTACAAAACACGACTGGTTTTAGGAACTCAATGCAGGCCCCGGCATAGCCGGGGTTTTGTTTTTACTGCACAACTTCCCTACATTCTTTAAGGCTGTGATACAATGGCGATTCCGGCTCCGATGGACAGAAGAGGAAAGAATGAAAAGGGCCCAAAAAGCATCCACAAAATCATTATTCAGCACATGCTTGATTCTCGCTGGTCTTGCTGTGAGTGGTTGTTGTAAAAAGCAGGATGTGGAGTCACCCATTCGAGTCCGACCCGGTTCTGAGGTTACTACCCAGGAAGCTCAATCCTTGCCTGACCTCCTGCCTTATTATCGCGAAGCCAAGTTTCCTGTGTTTGTGAAAAAAATGGAAGAGTATCTCAAGTTTTATTCTCAGGATCATGAAGCCAGACTCTTTTTAGGGCTTGCTTACTCCCGATACGGCGACTATAAGCGCGGTTCTGAACAACTGAAACTGATCCCCCTGCAAGCACGGGAAATGATGACTGACTCTTGCCTGGAGCTTAGGGAGCTCATCGACTCCAACCAAAAAGACCTGGCTCTCAAGATAGCCTCTGACTTCTTTCCCGACTGCAAGGAAGAGCTTTCCTCAAATCTAGCAAGCTCCGCTTCCCCCAGAGCTTTTAGTAATGAAGATATCATGCGCCTGGGAAAAGAATATGATGAAGCTATATCCAATGAAGATGATGAGGAAATACGCCGTCGCAAGGAAGAAGACTTCCAAAAGAAGCATAAGTTGGATGACAGTGAATTGGAAGAGCTGACTGCGCGATATCTTGAACTGCTCTCTGGTGAGTAACCCACGCAAACAAATTCACATTTCACAAAACAAGAACTTTGGTCCGGATCCAGTAACCTGTTTGTAGATCAGAAGTCGTGGCCAATGGACTGCTACTGGTTTGCGGCAATACCCGAATTCAAGATTTGCTTAAGTTCTTCGATAGAAGGAGCTCCATGGAAGTCCAATGTCTTGAGATGTCTTCCAGAGGACTTGTGAATAGCAAAAAATGGCATTGAGGCACTGGAGTAAAACTCATTCTTCAATTGAGCCTCCTCACTGTCACCTTGAGTGCAGTCCAACCAGGCAATTTCATATTCTTGAAGCAATTTCTGAATCTCTGGATCAGGAAATACAGTACTCTTGATCTTCCTACACGGAATACACCAGCTCGCATGAAAATAAAGCATCAGAGGCTTACCACTTTTTCTTGCTGCCTTTAGCCCATCCTCTCGACTCTTATAAATCTGTTGCTTTTTGGATTGTAACTTCTGGGGTGAGTTTACAGATTGTTTGGGGAGGTTGGGAGCCAGTAACTGCAAAGCTCCATAAACAAACAGGAGGATGCCCAAACCCTTGGAGAGCTTTTGATGCCAGGGACTGCTCCACTCCAGACTGACAAATGCCCCCATCAAAGAACCCGCAGCCACCAGATACAGTGCCCAACCAGCTTCAATAACTGCAAACGGCAGCACTGTCTGTTGAAAGTACCAGGCAACTCCCACTAAAAAGAATCCCATCACCTGCTTCAGCTTTACCATCCACATTCCACTTCTTGGCAATATCTCGGCACTAAAGAGTGCGATAATCAAAAAGAGTACTCCCATTCCCAAGCCAAAACTGGCCATCATCAAAAATCCAAAGAACGGACTGCCTGGATTTTTAGCCAGCCACAAGATAATTGAGCCTGCAAAAGGACCAACACAGGGACTTGCCACAAAACCCATAGCCGCTCCCATAAGAAACAGAGCAATCTTGGACTGCCCCTCAATTCCTGAAAGCCTTTCCTTGAGAGCATAGGGAAGATCAAGTTCGAACAGACCAAACATGGATAGTGCCAAAGCCAACATGATCAGACTGAGCCCAATGGCCACTGGCGGATAGGCTAGCCAACTTCCCAGATCTTGTCCGGTCCAGGAAGCCAGATATCCCAAACAGGCATACATGAGAGCAATTCCAAATACATAAAACAGTGCATTCACAAAACGAGTCAGACGACTGCTTGAATCCCCTTGAGCAAATAGTGAAACCGTAATTGGAATCATGGGATAAATACATGGTGTCAGCGAAGCAAAAAGACCCCATACAAATGCCATCAAAAGCGCAAAGAAAGCTCCCCCTTCCAAAGCTTTATCCAGTGGATTCGATTCCTCACTGACAGACTTCTCCTTCAAACTCTCTGGTTTTTGAAAGAAATCCGGATGCAGCTTGTTAATGGACGAAAGGATTTCTTTCGCTTCACCGGGCCAGAGTTCTTCCTTGAGCGCTCCGATTGACAGTTTGGACTCAAGGTCCAGACTCGCCGGCATAAGACAACTGGTATCTGTACAAGGTTGATAATGAACTCTCAGAGCTAGTTTCAGCTCAGATGGGAGACTTAAGTCCTTACGCAACTTCAATCTCACAGCCAGATAAATGGGACTCTTGAGCCAGTGAGAGCGCATTTCTTCGTCTCCAAACTTCATCGTATGAAACTTGGAAGGTCCATGAACTTGAGATATCAATTCAAAACTCGCACTTAGTAACTCAACCCGGGTCGGCTTGGAAACTTTTTCCTCGCTACCATAGATATGCCAACCCTCCAAAACATCCATAGGAATCAGGGCGTAAAACTCGGCCCCCGGTGTGAGCGAACTATGAGAAAGAACAAGCTTCGCCTGGACTCTCTGTTCCTTTTCACCCATAAACCCACCTGATTTTGAAAGAAAGCCCGGTAGCTTCAAACCGGTGGTCGGAGGTAATTTCAATCCCTGCCTGGAGTTTTGCGACTTCCTGTCCGAGTTATTCTCAGCATTGGCAACAGAGATACCTTCCAAACTCACTCCGGAGGCAGGAGGTAATTTCAATCCAATGCTCGCAGGAAGTTTCAAACCAGGCTTTCCTTGATCTGAAGATTCTGCCTCAGTGGCAGCACTCATCGTGCCCAGTAATAATGTCAACAAAAACAGATATCTGAAAAAGCTATATTTCAAAGGAAATCTCCATAGATCAGATGCGTGTACTCAAACCTGAATGCGATCTGCACTCTAAGAATCAACAAAGAGCTACAGAATAGCAGTTTTTTCCCTCAATTCCACCCCGCATCACAGGGAAGTACTTGCATTTTCCTCTCGAAGGTGATGATAATAGAGGCTTCGCATACCACAGATTAAGCCTCGCGAAGCGGTTTTTCAAGACCGGGCGTCTATGGAGAGGAAGAATCTATGGTTTACATGAGCGTTTCTGAATTCGCTGGCCACATCAACAAGCTACCTGATCAGTTTATCCTTACCTCCCACATCAATCCTGATGGAGATGGGCTCGGAGCCATGTTTGCCATGGGAACTGCACTGAAGTCGCTCGGTAAGAAGATTCATTACGTTCTCGCGGAGCCTGTAAGAGACTACTATCACTTCCTTCCTGAGCATGAGCATCTCAAATTTGAACTTCCTGAAATCGATTCTGAGTTTGTTCTGATGAGCTTTGATTGTGGATCCAAAGAGAGAATCTCTCTTCCTGACTGGAGTCATCTGGAAAAAAAGGCAACAGTTATTAATTTGGACCACCACCTCAGCAATGACAATTTTGGGGACATTAACCTTCTGGAAGTCAATGCAATCTCCAGCTGTTCCATAGTTTATGATCTGCTTCTGGCTATGAAGGCTAAAATCAATCCGCAGATAGCCACCTGCCTTTACATGGGTCTCATGTACGACACCGGGAGGTTCGCTTACTCCAAGGACCCCCAGGCATTCTATTTCGGGGGAAAGCTCATTGAAGCCGGTGCTGATCACTGGGCAGTTTACTCCGCTTTGTTCCGACACAATGACCTTCAGCAGTTTCGTACCATGGGAGAATTGTTTCTCAAACTCGAGGAACATCTTGAGGGTAAGCTAATCATCCTAGATATCAACAAAGACGAGACTCACAAGATCAATCTGGAAGAAACGGAAAACCTCATCAACCAGGTCTCCAACGTTAAGGACATTCAAATGGTCATCTTCTTCAAATATCTGGAAGAAGAGGTAACCAAAGTGAGTTTTCGCTCCCGCGGGAGTGTTGATGTTTGCGCTCTTGCCAGCAGTGTTGGTGGAGGAGGACATCGCAATGCCAGTGGAGCAGTCGTAAAAGACAATTTCCACAACACCAGAAACATTATTATGGAGAAAGCAAGAGAGATTCTTTCCTGCTAGTTGCACTTCATGGAAAAGCAGGTCGTAATCAAGAAAAGCTACTTTTAAACAAGAAAATCTCAGCTCATAATAGTGTCTTGCACTAAAACGAGGCATTTATGAAATTCATCTTCATCCTGACAGTTCTTCTCACGCAACTCTCTGTAATCAATCTCGAAGCGAGAACTTTTACTCACGCTGAGGCACGAGAGCTACTTTTTAAACATCGACCTATTCTCTTTACAACCAACAAAGAGTTTTCTCCACCCGTTGGAGTGGAGTCCATGCTGGAAAACAGCTATTTGGTTGATGAGTCCCAAAACAATGTAATAAGAGGAGCTGATGGAGCACCGTTAAGGCCCGGTCTTCAAGATCTCAAGAAGTACAATGAGGAACATTACTCCTTAAAGCTAAAAAAGGACTACACACGGTTGTATGGAGATAGCGACGAGGAGAACTACAACAATTCCAAGCCCGTTGTTTACGCTCGCTTGCTGGACTTACCATCAGAAAACCTGATTTCTCTACAGTACTTCTTCTTCTATCCGGGAAGCTATACTGGAAAACTACTGGTCCCCATGCAACTTGCCTGGCACGAAGGAGATACAGAGTTTGCCCAAATTATGCTTAACAGAAGCACTCTGAAACCTGTTGGTGCATCGGTCTCGATCCATTACTACGGACAGAGCGAACCCAGGTCCAAACTTCTTGTGGGTGAAGACGGTCGTATCAAGATGTATGTGGCTCAAAAAAGTCATGCCACATACCTGGCACCTGCCAAAGGTCGTGGACACCAGGCCATGGTGGGTAATCTTGGATTTGGCGGAGATTTAATGGTCTCTTTGAAGACAGTCTGGGATCCCGCCAGAGAAGATCGTGAAGTCGATTACGAGCTTCAAATTCCTCAAAGAGATTCCATGATTTTCCACTGGAAAGGAAAATGGGGTGGCAAAGAAGATCTACTGAGTGGTTATAAAGGAGCACGGAATCGAGAAGCCGGTGTACCCAGTTTTGCTTACCGAAACGCTTTGTCCGACAGACTATCCATGTACAATGACCCGGCAGGCTATTTTTATTTCTACTACCTCCCCAGTCCGTTTTATCAGAAATTGGTCTTAAACCTTAAGGAAATTAAGGAAGAGCGAGTTCAGTCGGAATTGTTTGAACTGATTAAGAAGATTGGTCGCTTGAGGGCTAAAGTAGATTCCCAGCTACAACTGGACAGACGCTATAGTGATCGACAGAAGACCATCCTGGCTGAGGCAGTCCCCTTTGTTGTCCTTGCGGCGAGAAAAGATTTCATCCGCTCCCTTTATAATGGTGCCAGCAAGGTCATGGGAAAAGCTCAATTCCTTAAGTTGGCCAACAGTATTGCCAAGAGTCAACTCAAGACAATCGCAAGTTATATCGCTCATTTGTATGAGTTCAAATCACAGTACCTCAAGACCCCACTTGATCTGTTCTTACTTTCTCCGGAAGTCCTGACAAAAGTACTTTCGAAGTTAACAGAACTTGAAGAAACAGAAATTGTGAACTTTTACAGAGGTTCAAACGCAAGTCGCATCGGTGATCAATTGTACATTGATCTTGAGGAACAACTGGACTAGAGAGAGTATTGTCTAGTTGAGCATAGAGGGGTCTACAGAAGGCTTGCTCGCACTTTGAGGATCTTTATTTTGCCTGACAAGCGCTTGCTCTAAATAAGTCTGCAGTAAAAAAGTGCGTTGCGACAGACGATTCACCTGAAACAACTTCAACTTGTTTTCTATGGAAAACGGGAGAATAAAAGACAGATTATTCACAAGTGCAAGGAAGTCTAGTTCATCACAAACCTCTTCCGGACTTGCTTGCCCCTGAGCTGCAATCTCAAAGAACTTTCTCAAAAGTTCGTAAATTTCTGCTCTCAGGCTGACTTCCTGACTTGCCTCCAAATCCAGTCCGAAGAAGCTCTCTTCAACAGTGAATGTTCGAAAAGAGTTTTCCAGCTCCACTTCTTCTTTCAAGCGAATTTCTTCCAGACCTTTGACCGCCATGTGGATGTGACCATTAGGCAGCTTCTTGTAATTCATAATCTGCCCCAGACAAGCCGTTTCAAAGACTTCCGGGCGATCGTAGTAATCCGTATCAAATCCTGGCTTTAACACGGCCATCGCGATGAGCTTGTCCGGACTCTTGAGGCATTCTTCTACCATTTCAAGGTACCTGCCCTCGAAAACATACAGAGCTTGCACTGCATCAGGAAACAGCAAGGAACCGGCCAGGGGGAAGACGCAAACTTCACTTGGGAAATTGTATTCTCTTGTGTCCAGTGGATGCATAAAAATTCCTGTCGAAAGAAAAAAAGCCCGCCCCATTTAACTGAGGCGGGCACCTTGGACTATTTAGTATACCATAGACAGTTCAGCAGGCCCGCTGAACTTGCTACGTGTCTCTTCCAGAGCTGACTTCACCATATCGCCTATTGTAGCTGGTGATTCAGCAACGTAAAGACCACACTCGCGCATGATCTTCATCTTCGCCTGAGCAGTCTCGTCTCCACCGGAAACAATGGCACCCGCGTGTCCCATTCTTCTTCCAGGAGGTGCTGTTTGTCCAGCTACAAAACCAATGACCGGCTTGGTCATATTGTCTCGGGCCCATTGAGCGGCTTCAATCTCCATACCACCACCAATTTCTCCGATCATTACAACTGCATCAGTACCATGATCTTCTTCAAACAACTGCAGAAGGTCAATCATTGGTGTTCCAATAATTGGGTCCCCACCAATTCCAACACAGGTGGATTGTCCAATTCCAAGGGCAGTCAATTGACCCACTGCTTCATAGGTCAGTGTTCCGGACTTGCTGATCACACCTACTCTACCGGGCTTATGAATAAATCCGGGCATAATACCCAGCTTTGCTTCACCAGGAGTGATAACACCTGGACAGTTAGGACCGATTAATCGAGTCTTGCTGGTCTTAACCGCACTAATAGCCCGAACCATGTCATTCACAGGCGTTCCCTCCGTGATACAGATCACCAGATCAAGCTCTGCTTCTGCAGCCTCTACTATTGCATCCGCTGCGAATGGTGGTGGAACAAAGATAATACTCACGTTACATCCAGTCGCTTGCTTGGCTTCATGCACCGTATTAAATACGGGAACTCCGTTGAACTCCTGGCCGCCCTTTCCCGGAGTCACTCCCCCGACAATCTGGGTTCCATACTCCATACACTGGGTTGCGTGGAAACCACCCTCTTTCCCTGTGATTCCCTGAACAATTACCTTGCTATTCTTATTGACTAAGATACTCATTTTGCTTTCCTCCTCACTACGAAATCGCAGCGATTACCTTTTTGGCCGCATCTTCAAGGCTGCTTGCAGGGATGATTTCCAATCCGGAGTTAGCCAGGATATCCCGTGCCTCTTCGGCATTGGTACCCGCCAGTCTCACAACCAAAGGCACTTCCAGTTTGGCAGTTTTCATTGCTTCCACAACACCGTTAGCTACACGATCACATCGCACAATCCCACCAAAGATATTGATGAGGATTGCCTTCACATTTGGATCACGAGTGATAATGTTAAAGGCTTTTGCTACGCGCTGAGCATTCGCACCGCCTCCAACATCCAAAAAGTTGGCTGGCTCTCCGCCGTAGTACTTGATGATATCCATAGTTGCCATGGCCAAGCCGGCTCCGTTAACCATACAGCCTACATTTCCATCCAGTTTGATGTAGGTCAAATCATCGTTGGCAGCTTCAGTTTCGCTCTCATCTTCTTCATCGAGGTCACGCAATTCTTCGTATTCTGGATGTCGAAAACCTGCATTATCATCGAAGTTTACCTTACAGTCCAAAGCCCACAATTCACCTTCGTCAGTGACTACCAGTGGATTGATTTCAATCAATGAGCAATCCAGGTCCATATACACCTTGTAAAGAGCGTGTACAAAATGAGAAAACTTTTTTGTCTGCGCTTTGTCCGTGAAGCCAAGGGCTCCAGCCAGCTTTCTGATGTTTCCCGGAGTTACTCCATTAGCAACATCAATGCGTGTGCGACAGATCAAATCAGGCTGCTCTTCTGCGACCTTTTCAATTTCCATACCACCCTCAGTGGAGGCAATTACAGTAACCTTGGAAGTGGAACGATCCAGGGTCAAACCAAGGTAGAATTCCTTGGCAATGTTCATACCCTGCTCCACAAGGATTTTCTTAACTTTTTGCCCCTCTGGCCCCGTCTGATGGGTAATCAGCTGCATACCGAGAATTTCTTTGGCATACTTTTCTGCTTCGGTCAGGTTTTTGGCAACCTTGACCCCTCCACCCTTACCTCTACCGCCTGCATGAATCTGAGCTTTGATCACACTCACTTTGGTTGGTAGTTGCTTGACTAATTTTTTAACTTCACTGGCTTCTTCAGTAACAAAGCCAACCGGAACCGGAACGTCATAACGCTTCAGGATTTCTTTTGCCTGATACTCATGGATTTTCATAGGTCGTTCTACTCCTTTAAAGTAGTTTGTTTCTCAATTTTTGAGCCAACAGATCAGAAGAGCGCTTCAGGAGAATCTTCTTTAAAGCTTTCTCCTTTTTCGTGTGCAAACCTTCATGGCTGAGCTCTTCAATGAGATTTTCTATCACGGCAGGAGTATAAAGGGATTGGTTGAATTCTTCAATTAGTTTCCAAGCAATGCTCTCGTACTCCTCCAGCAGTTCCAATCTTTGTTTCGAGCTTTGACCCTCATCAGGAATATCAAGGTTTCTACGAATCTGTAAACTTCGTGCAAACAACTGCATATCTCCCAAGAAAGCAAAACCGGGGTTTCCCTCATGCTCAGCTTCCAATTCGGTAAACTCATCGGCAAATCGACTCAACTCTCCAGAATTCAAAAGCAAAAGCGCTTTCATTGCCCCTGCACCGGAGTCCGGAAACAAGCCTTTAAAATCCAATGCCTTTAGATAGAGTGCTTGTATCGCTGGAAAGTGAAAAGAACTGAGTTGATTGTGTAAAAATGTCTTCATCTTCTCCAGGCTGTCTTCTATCTGTCCCGAAGACAAGGTCTGAAGAATAGACAAATACTGATGGTCTTCACTACTCAGATTGGGAGGCTGAGTGCTAACCTCAGCAGCCGTTAACAGACCCTGTTCATAGGTCAGAAAGGCCATACTCTGCTTGAGATGAGGTGGTAGCGGCGCTCCCTCGGATTCCCAGTCCTTCAAGCTCTTTACGATTTGATTTAAATCCTGTCGAAAAGTCAGGTCCCTTGCGCACATATCCAATACCTGGGACAAGAGCTCCAGATCATTAAATTCGGTCTTGAGTAATGGCTGCAAAACCGGGTAGCTAAAGCCAAACATTCCCAGTCTATAGTAAGCCTTACCTAGCAATAAGGCCAACTCTCCACGTGCTCCCTTTCGATAAGTCTTGTCGAGTAACTTGGGTACAATCTCAAATCTGGTTTGACGATAAAAATATCGGGCTCTTTCGAGCAAATCCTCTTGAGGTAAATCACTCAAGGCATCCTTCACCCAGTCCCCTGGATCTGTTTTGGAATACTCGTAAAACGAAGAGAGAATTTTCGTTTGTACATCAGTAGTCAACTCTCTGAATGCCTTTAGAGCTGCAAAGACCTGAGGAAGCTGCTCGATCATGAAGGAGTCCACAATTTTTCGTCCCCAGCTTCGTCCCAAAATTTGCGGGTACATCTTCTCCAGCTCCTGAAAAAAACCATTGAAATCTTTGCGGTGAGAGTAGGCGAACAAGGCTACATCATGAAATGCCAGGGGGTTCTTCCATTGCTTGCGAACTTGCTTGAGAAACTCCATTAATGAATAGAAACGCCCATGATCCACCAGAACTTGAGCTATCTCACGTGCTCCGTTGTACTTGCGAGGATGAGCTTTTAGATAGTCCAGAAGCGTTGCTTCAGCTTTACGATCTTCCTTTAGCTGGAACAGTAGACTGGCAAGTCCCCGATAAGGCTCGAAATCGAGGGGATTCAAGCGAATCAACTTTTCATACCCCTCCTTTTGCAGTTCAGGCTTATCAAGAGTTCCACCCAATTCCAGTTGCAAAGTCGCTACCCACTTCACTTCCATGGAAGCAATCTTTTGAAACTCTTTCAATGCCTCTTTCTTGTATCCGGAACGAACCAGAATCCGAATATACTCACCATGAATCTGCTCATCCTCAAACTTCTCGTTGACCCAGAGCTTAAGGAGTTCCTCCATTTTTCCAAGAGCCAGTGCAGCATCCGCTTTAGACTGTAAAATCTCCACCCGGTCCAAGGGAGTTTCAAACTGTAAAACTGCGTCATAGTATTTTTTGTCATACAAAGCCCGAATCACTATGGATCTCCAGAGGGCGTCACTTTTCATGAATGGCTTGTATTGCTCCCAAAAAACCAGAACCAACTCGGAAGCCTGAGTCTGATTTCTCAGATAATTCTGTAAAGACTGCAGGAACCTCTTTTGCTGTTCTTCATTGGCCCTGGACCAAGACTTTTCAATCAATTGCAGTCCATCTGTTTCGCGTCCCGCACCGATAAGTGCGATACCCTCAAACAAACCGCTAAGCGCTGTCTTCTGTGGAAAGGATTGAGTCAATCTCAAAGCTTGTGAATAGTTCCCGGTTCTTAAAAAAGCTTCAACCAGACTCAATGAGTTCTCGGAAACTGCGCCAATCGAACCCGTTATCGACGCTAAAAGGAACCCGAAGATTGCTTTCTTGGACAAAAAACTACACAATTGGTAAAGAAATGACATACCTTTCCTTCAAGTCTTTGCTGAATTCAGGCTGGGAGTATATCAGTTTCCGTGAAAAAGATGGGTAGTCAAATCTTCGTGACTGTTAAAATGAAAAGAATGCAAACATGGACCTTGACCTGGTAAAGCTGGAACAAGAGATCTCGACTCTTTATCTCAACAATCCCAATTTGAAAGAGATGAAGTTTCGCCAAAGTCTCAACGGGCTGCTTCAGGAGTATCCCGGCCTTCTCCAAAAAGCACTGGAAGTTGATTCAAACAGCAAGTCTTTCCTCTTACTTCTTCTTGAGCAAATCTTTCAGTATACGATTCAGTACAAGCATCCAGTTTACAACCCTTATTTCCCCCAGACCACAAAAGAGTTTGAGCTACTACAAAAAGTTCTTGAGAAACATTTCGAGGAAATTTCAGCTCAACTCATGGATGCGTTCAAGACTTTGATGAACTGGGAAGAAATGGAAGCTCAAGCGGAAAGAGAGGAGAGGGAATCTGAGGATTTTCTGGAATCGGAACAGGCGAAGGAAGAGGCCGAACAAGCCTGTAAAGTGCCCGATTTGCCAGATCCCGGGATTTTGGAAGATTGTTTGCGAGAGTTTTGGACAGTCCCCCATGAATTTGAGGTTGAACTTCCTGCTTCACTCACAGGAACCTTTCCTTCCTGGGCGCAAGGGGTGATCAACGGTCTAAAGCGAACCTTCTATCTGTACAAGCGCTTCCAACAGTCTGAAAAGCTTACTGTAATCACACGAGAAGATGTTCGCTTCCAACCCCATCACAGAGCAATTCTCGTTCTTATTGGAGCCGAGTTTTACTGGATCTACAACAAGAGAGAGATCAATGTGAGTAATATGTCGTACCAGCAGGCAAAACTCATCATTCAAGATTATCTCTTCACAGTCTCTGACCTTTTTCTAAAGCTTTTGCCAGAAGGACATCCCTATCTGGATCGGGTGGACGCCAACAGTCGCCGAGCCTGGCAGTTTGAAAGAATTCGGGGAGTTCGGGGCGCAAAAAAGGTTTTGGGCCGCTTTGAGGACCCTGAGGTCGAGTTTTTTACCGATTGCTCTGCTTACAATATCAATGTACGGAATGTGACCAAGAAAAAGATCGAGAAGGAAGTTCACGAATCTATAATCAAACCAACCAATCAGGAAGTGATAGCCGAACTAAATATCAAGGTTCCGGACAAGAAGGATCCTGGCCTGGATCAGGAGTTCCTGTTTGACTGTTATCTGGCTCATCGCTCCGAGCATACCTGGCCCGACCCCTTCTACGAAGCCTGGCCAGCCTGGGCCAGAGGCATTGCCCCCAATCTCCCGGCCTGTTTAAACCTTTATCATGACTTCAAGAACAGCATTCAAAAGATGAAAATCTTTCAATCTCATGAGTTTCAGCCACATCACAAAGTGATTCGCCTGCTGTGTGCGGCGGAGTATTACTGGCAGTTCAATATTCGCGAAATTTCACTGGATGAAGATTTGGACTTCAATGAGCGCAGAGCAATTCAAAGAGAGCACATTTATCAGGTTTACGAGCAGTACATCAAGCTGATGCCTGAGGATCATGGTGCTCATGAGTTACTGGACAAACATCGAGATCAATGGAGTTGCGAAAAAATCAGGGGTACCGGTGGAGCAAGCAAGGTGATCTTCGAGTATACTGAAACAGAAGGACACCCTTACCTGATAGAATGTACTGGCTTCAGTATCCACATGAGGGAAGTGCTTGAGGAAGAGGAGCCAAAGGATGAAGAATGACCAAAACCAGAATCATTATCGTTGAAGATGATAAATCATTGCAGGAAGCAATGTTTGACTGGTATTCGAAAAAGGATTGGGATCTGGAAATCGAAGCACCCGAAACTTCAGCAGTAGCTCTTAAACTCCTTGAGAGCGGATTCTATGACGTCATAATTACCGATGAAGTCATGCCCGGAACGAGAGGTTCTGACCTGATTTCCAGCATGCTAAAAATGGAACGCTACAAGAAGAGCCATATCCTCCTGATTTCAGGGTCACTTGAGAATGAACTCCGTGAGGATCTTCAGGGACTCGATCTCAATATTCAGGTAATCAGTAAGCCATTTCGCCTGATGGAACTCGACAAAATTTTGCAACCTCTACTCAAGAGTTGAGACAATAGCCACCTCAAATCTCCTTTTCCTTGTAGAAAACCGAAACTTTTCTGCCAAGTTTTGCGTAGAAAAACTACGGAAGGAAAATCATGAAGGTTCTCTCATCTATAATTCTCACAGTTTTTCTAATCAATTTCAGTTTTGCCGATTCCCCTTCCGTTGAGGACATTACCAACAGTAATGAAGAGAGCACTACCAGTAGTAGCGAAACCAACACTCCCCAGTATCGGATGAAGTGGGAACGATCGATTGAAGCAATGCTTGAGGGGATGAAGTACGCCACCTCTCGGCTTCGAAGCAAATATCCAGCCCAGGAAACGAAAAGGTCTCGAATGGGGCAGGTCTGGGTAAATAATGACCTTGAAGTTGAACTCTTTCAGAACGTGACTCCCGAGAAACTGAATACCCCTGACATCGAGGGCCAACCCCTACCTGGTGAAATTGCAGTTTTTGTGATGAAGGTGAAAGTAATTACTCGACCCATGGGTTATGGTGGCCTTGCCCATCAGGTGAACAGATTCTATCAGAATGCCAATCAGCTGACCGGTGGCCAGACGATGCAAAATCCTCTGGGTGATCAGGCGACTCAATCTCAAGTTCGTGAGAAAAACAAGATGTACGTGATCAGTATGCCACGACGTCCTTTCATGAGAAGCTTTCAGAATCCTTTCATGAATCCCATGAGTATGGCAGCTTTTCAGGCCGGTGGGATGAATATGCAAGGTGCAACCGAGATAAAGAACAAGGAAGTCAAGAGCATCTTCCCCTCCGACAAGCCAGTCATGAAGTCGGTAAATGAGTCCGAACTTCGTGCTCTTTTATCCGGCCAAGCTCCATCCAGTTCAGACGATGAATAGCACTTGCCCGGAACCTGGGGCAAGAGTATTCTGAACGGACTGTGACTTCATCTTCTCAGAAACAATCCAGGGTACTCTCTTTTCATTATTTGCTGCACTTTCTAAGTAGCGGGCTTTATATACCTTTCTTTCCCCTCTTTTACGAAAGAGCTGGCTTCAGTTCATCCCAGATTGCTCTGCTTCACTCGCTGAGCTCACTTTGTCTGTGCTTTGTACCGGTTCTACTTGGCTACTACATTGCTCATCGCAATCTGCCCATGAAGAAAACCTATACAACAGTAGTGGTACTTTCTTTTCTCACCAGTATTGCATTTGCCATACCTGAAGCAGGATTCCTGCTTTTCTTTTTTGTGGCCCTCTCCCATGCCCTGTGCAGGGTCTGTGTGAATCCATTGCTCGACAGTCTTGCTTTGAACTTCTCCAGTGAAACAGGTAAACCCTATGGACATCTTCGTTTGTGGGGCTCCGTAGGCTTCATGCTCACCTGTCTGGTGGGAGGAATCATGATCGACTACTCTCCCCTGTTTTTTGCACTGGCCCATTCAGCCTTTTACCTCTTTCAGATACCGGCCTGCTCCATGATTGACAGTTCAGAAAACTCCGCCGGGACAGTGATGAAGTTTCAGTTTCAGGAATACAGTCGCCACCTCCCCTTTTACTTCATCGCTTTCTTCTTAACCTTGAGTCATGGGCCCTACTATGTGTTCTTCACCATTTTTCTTGAAAAGGAAGTTCAGATCGAACCGGTATGGTTTGGTGCATTTTGGGTTTTTGGAGTCTTGAGCGAAACCTTGATGATGAGAAAGTATCGTTCATTTTTTTCCGGCTTTGACTTAAAAGGGGGAATCAAACGTTGTGCCTCCATTTTGAAAGTGTGCTTGTTATTCACGGCCCTTCGATGGCTTGCTCTGGCTTTTTTAAGGGACCCTGTTCTGCTGTTTTTGACACAGAGCCTGCATGCTTTTTCCTACGGAGCCTACCATCTGGCTTGCATGGACTACCTGGAAGTCAACTTTTCACCTTCCCAAAGACCTCTCGCGGTAAGTTTGTACATCAGTACAAGCTTTGGGCTGGGAGGATTGTTCGGAATGAATCTGAGCGGACAACTTCTTGATCTGATGGGTTATCAAAACCTGTTTTTAGCCTGCTCGCTAATCGCTCTCCTGACGATACTGTTGCCTGCCTTCTTTCAAGAAGAAAAAACTTCAAGCTGTCCCTCATAACACACAGCTCTGGGTAGTGTATTCTTGGCTTCTCTGGATGTATCCAGTAAAGACTGCAAGACTTCTTCACATCCGGCTTCATCATCTCCATCGAAGGCAACAAAACTTAACAAATTATGCTCTTGCCAATTCATTGAATCCATCAAGCCCAAACACTCGAGCCCTTTAACCGTACCTCGGTAATACGGCATGGTTAAGGGTACATATCTCCCCTCTTCTTCATGCTGTTCCACAAAACTTTGCATCACGTCGAGCATACTCAGATAGGGACCCGCACCGATGTCAGAGGCCAGGGCCCATTGAATATCAAATTCGTTAGCATCTTCAAAATCAAACAAGCCTGAACCGAGACCTCTTGAATCATGAGGTGCATTGGAAGTTGGACAATGAGCTATCCAGGAGCCTCTTACAGCCAGCAGGTCTTTCTCCTTGTCAGTCAAATGGATGCAATGGCCAAAAATTGAACGGGGTCCTACGAGAGAGCACCTGTCATAAATTTCCAGGTAAGATTGAACATCTTCAAAACCAGGATACTGCCTGTATAAGGACAAAGTATCTTCAATTTCCTGTTTGGTCTCGCTCAAGTGGGTTTGCATGATGTTGTTTGGTGACGCTTGCATTTTGTTCCCGATTAGTTTCATGGATTCCGGATTGCAGCTGATTGCAAACCTGGGAGTAAACACATAGCGTTGAGCGAAGTGATCAACCCCCCAGTTCAGTATTTTTTCCGCTTCCTCCAGACTCATCGTCAACTCTTGAGGAGAACGATCCGTCATGATTACATTCCCCACAAAAAAGGAACCCCAAAACTCATCAAAAGCACTTTGCACACTTTTATCATGAATCGAGCCGTAAACTGCCCCGGCAAGTGTTCCTGCCCGCTTGAGCTTTTGGGAGAATTCTCTGGCTCTGGTTCGAGCATATTCCTCTCCACTAAATTTTGCCTCTTCGGGAAAGACATATTGCTCCAGCCACTCCAACAGATGATCCTTGTCCATGTCGCTCACCAAATCCTGAACCCAGTGAAAGTGAACATCTACTAATGGTGGAATCACTACCATCCATTGTCCATTCTCATCCTTTAGTTCAATTTTATCAGCGTCCATATCATCCACGCCGTCATGGCAGGGGCCCCAATCCAGCAATACCCCTTTTTCATCTGTTAAAAAAAAGCCTGGATCTTCGATGCGAAACTGGTGATCACTGACTGGATAGACGATTCGGGCCAACCAAACTTTATTCATTTTTCCTCCAGGAGATAAGCGGGTCCAAATGGGTAAGCAAGGAGCTCACTATACTGAAAACTGGACTTCACCTCGGTCTCATTGGCCAGATAAACGGGCATTTCGGGCTTGCAGAATTCAGCCATAACCTGAAGACAAAGTGCACATGGGGGAGTCGGTCGCTCTGTTGGGGTCATAACCAAAATGGCCCGAAACTCCTGACTTCCTTCACTGACCGACTTCAGAATCGCAGTTCTCTCGGCGCAAACTGTAGCGCCATAACTGGCATTTTCAACATTGCAACCACCCCAGATTTTACCCGACGAGTCGAGAAGGGCTGCTCCAACCGGAAAGCTTGAATAGGGAGAATATGAGGACTGAAGGGAATTTCGAGCTACATCCAGTAACTGTTGAATGACTTCTTCATCGAGCATCTGGAATCTCCTTTTTGAATCATGCATTCCAATGTAGCGGAGTTCAGGCTAGAATTGCAAAAAAGTTTGGCGAGAAGCTGAGGATTATCATGCGACAAAACTAAAGTAAACTCGCCTTAGGAAAGGAAATTCTAAAATGAAAAATATGGAAGAAATTTATCAAAGCCTCAGTAGTATTCAGTCAGGAAACACCCTGCTTCTGGATGTACGCTCTCCCGAAGAGTATCAGGGTGGGCATATCCCCGGCTCTGTAAATATTCCCCACACAGAACTTGATAACAAGAGCACAAATGAATTCGAAGATTACTCGGATGTCTATGTTTATTGCCAGATGGGCGGACGAGCGGGCATGGCTGCGGATGTACTCGCCCGAAAAGGTCTGAAGAATATTCACTGTATCAACGAAAATGGCATGGCTTACTGGTACCAGAATTCCTATCCTACCGAGTAAAAGTTCGGTGAATTCCCATCCCACTAGTTTGACATTCAATTACTGGGAGCTAACCCGAAGGATCTCCTGCTTCAAAAGGGCTGGCTCCCGAATTCCATTGAGTTGTGAAACAACACTGCGGTTGGAGTTCAAAATATAAATCTGGGGAATCTGACGAACGGGAAATTGTCGTCCAACCCCGCTGGCCAGGCTTGAACGCGGGTCGACTCGAACGTTGGTGAAGTTCAACAAGATGTCACGCAGTTCTTCATCCTTATGGGTGCTCTGAATGAGCTTTTTGCAATCACTACGCTTGAGATCACAATAGTTCAGGATCATGAAGCCATTAATTTTTGAAAACAGGCGATCCATATCCTTCATATCCTGTGGCAAGAGATAACCAAATTCATCTTGCTCCAGGCTCTTCTCCTCGACCTTCTCTTCTACTTGGGACAATTCCTGTTTTCTCTTATCATAATAGGCCTTCCCGCCTTGAACCCGAGCCAAATCTTCCATCTGGATTTCCACTTCCTGCTTGCCAAGCTCTTTCCAGTAATCAATCATTCTTTCTGCAAGAGTCACAAAAAGTGCGTGGGGCGCTCGTTCCAAAGCCTCAAAGAGTGCTTCACGAGCCTTCTGTGCTTTCCCGGCTAATGAGTACAGATAGGCAAGGCGATACAGGTTCTCAAAAGTAGCCCCCCCGGATTGACTCTCAACCGTCGACTCAAAGTAGGAAATGGTATCCTTCAGGCTATCTTTTTCTCTTCGCTCGAAGAGTTCAGGGTCAAATTTGGAAAGATAATAAGTAAGAAAAAACTCCTGATCCTTGCTGCCTTTATCCCTTCTTAACTTTCTGAGTTTCTCCAGGTAGCGTCTGGCTAACAGTTGAAACCGCACCTTTCGCTTCGTTTTCATTCCGGCAAGAATCCCCCAGTCATAGGAAATCTCCTGCTGGTCCTTGCTGGCAAAAAATCGAAACATGGTTTCTAACAGATCAGAATCTCGGGGATATCTCTCCAGTAATGAGTAGGCATCATCCATACTCAGCTGGTCTTTGTGCTCGAAACGATAACGAAACTCGTAGACATCTATTTTTTCCCGGATTGCCTGGGACATTTCTGCAAGAAAATCTTCGCAGGCCCCTGTAGGCTTCAGTTTGCAGATTTCATAACTCCGGTAGGGCTGCGACAGGGCGAAGTAGGTTCGGGCAACACCTGCCCAGGTTCCGGGATAGGGATCTGGCTGGACTCCGGCTTTCAAAAAATAATGCAATGCCCTGGCCCCATCTCCTTCAATGAGATAAGCCTTGGCCAGAAAATGCAATACTCTTTTGTCATTCGGATACTTCTGATGCAAGAGAATCAGTTCACGGCTGGATTCAGCAAAAACGCAAACCCCAAGAAGAAAAAACAATATTGCAAATCTCATGAATCCCCTTCCCCCTTGATGAGAACTCTCGGGAGATGTTCTTTGAAGCTTGTCAGGATTTCGTAGTGGATAGTATTACCCCAGTCGGCAAGTTCCTGAGCACCAATACTCTCACTTCCCTGCACTCCAAGTAAAACAACTTCCTCACCGGGACTCACAGATTCAAGATGACTGACATCCAGCATACACATATTCATGGCTACACGACCGATTACCGGTGCCCTCTGACCTTGAATCAACACACTGGCCCTGGCACCAAAACACCTCAAGTATCCATCGTAATACCCCACAGGAAGTACAGCAACCTTGGAGTCTCGCAAAACTCTGTGAGTGCATCCGTAGCCCACAGTCTCACCCTTCTTCACTTCCTTGATCTGTGCAACTCTGGTCTTAACTGACATCACAGGCTTAAGCTCCACGAAAGGATTATTCTTTTCTCGCATGGAAAGCAGAGTCTGCCAGGACGAGTAGCATCCATACATGGCAATACCAATTCTGGCCAATCCAGAACTCGCTTCCGGGTGTAATAAGGCTGCAGCTGACGCGCAGCTGTGGATGAGTAGCCCTGATTTGATTTTTTCTCTATAGGGGGCACAAACACTGGAGAATCTACTATGTTGAGTAATATAGAATTCCGGATCCAGTGTATCCTCTACATTCGCATAGTGAGTGTAAAGTCCACTCAATTCAAGATTTTCACATTCTGTCAGAATTGCCACCGAAGCATGCACATCAATTTCTGACATACCGAGACGATTCAAGCCGGTTTCCACCTTTAGGTGTACCCCTATCCTGATTTCTCTTTCCAAGGCTTTTTTTTGAAGAAGGGTCAGGGAGTGCTTGTCAAACACAACAATCTCCATTCCCGGCAACCAATCATTATATTCAAGAGATCCCAGCTCCTGATAACCCATGATTAAAACGTGGGCATGAGGTGCCAGTTCTTTGACTTGCCTCGCCTCATCAAAACTGTCCACACAAAAGAACTGACTATGCTCTGCCAGGACCTTAACCACTTCATTTAAACCATGTCCATACGCATTGGCTTTCACTACAGGTGCCAAAAGAGTTGATTCAGGCAGAGTCTGGCGAATCTGTTGAAGATTGTGAAGAAGAGCTTCCCTGTTTATCTCGATCCAGGTTCTCATGGAAAACATTTCCTCAGAGTCTCTTCATAATCCTGTTTAATCTGATCTTCAAGAGGATGGCGTCCATCAGCCACCCTTCTTTCTCCAGCCACATAAACTTCCCTCAGAGCTTGAGCCGGGGGATTAAAGACAAGGCGATCCAGCAGGGATTCAAGATCAGAGTCTGATTCAATGGAAAGTTGAGTTTGCGAGCAATCCAGAACCAAAAAGTCTGCGCGCTGATCAACTCGCAGGAATCCTGTTTTTAGACCACTAGCCTGGGATGCTGACTGAGCAAGCTGGAACATAAGTTCTTGTCCATTGGAGGGAAATCTGTTTGAAGTAACCACCGTACGTGAAAGATTGGCGTAGCGCTGAGAATACTCCAAAAGTCTCATTTCCTCCCAGGGATCAATTCGAATATGTGAATCTGAGCCTATCGAGAACCGGCCCTGAAGTTCCAAATATTTTGCCAGAGGAAAGATCCCGTCGCCCAAATTGGCCTCGGTCGCCGGGCAAAGAACCACGCTAGCCCCGGAATCCACAATCCCCTCAACTTCTTCTTGAATCAAATGGGTCGCATGAACCAGATTCCAACTCTTGTTAATATCCACGCTTTTGAGGAGATACTCAACTGGTCGGCTCCCCAGGAATTCCTGACACTGCTCAACTTCCAATGGTTGTTCGCTGATGTGAATGTGAATACTTGACAGATCATCCTTCAATTCCTGCAAACAGCTTTGCATGGAGTCCAAGGTACAGGCCCGCAAGGAATGAAACGCCAGACCGAGATTCTGGGTACGCTCTTTCACACTCCCGAGGCTTCGAAAATAGTTCAGGAAATCACCGAGTTCTCTGAAAGAAAAATTACGCTGCGCGGGAGACAAGTCCTTTTCAAAGCCACCCTTTTCGTAAAGAACTGGCAAAAAACACATGCCAATCCCAGTTTCATCGGCGGCTTTGAGAACTCCTTCACTTTGATTCAATGCCCCTTCAACACCACTGTCATTGGCAAGATGGACGTAATGAAACTCACACACTGAAGTGAAGCCCTGTTTGAGCATTTCCATATAAAGGTAACGGGCTATTCGGTAGTGGTCCTTCGAATCCAGCTTCTCTACCAACGAATACATGGTTTCACGCCAGGTCCAGAAGCAGTCCCTGGGGTTCTTCACATTGCGCCTTTCGGTTCGCCCGGACATGATTCTTTGAAAACTGTGAGAGTGAGCGTTACAAATCCCGGGAATCACCACGGTACCGGGGCTTGAGGACTTTTCAAGAGGAGTAATTGCCCGGATCACACCTGTATCATCCCACTCAATGCTTACATTCTCTTGCCAGCTTTCACCATCAAATAAAAAGCCAACCTCATAACTTCCGCTTTTGCTCATTGTGATTCCTTGAGACAGGCACTCAGACTCAAAAACATTTGGCTCAATGCACTGCGTATCTTCTCCCAACGCGGGGTATCCATACTTTCTTCATCATCTGCCAGATAGACCCTGCGAGACATTTCCAGCTGCAGGGAATAACAGTTTTCATGATGTGTGTGAACTGATCTCGTCAAGTAACCACCTTGAAACGGATGATTTACACTGACTTCATAACCACTAGCCTCGAGACTACTTCTGGCAATTTGAAGAAGCTCATCAGGACAGGATTGCCCATTAGCATTCCCCAGAATCAACTCGGGGAACTCCTGACCCCCAAGAAGATCGACTCTGCTTCGGATACTGTGAGCATCAAAGAACAAGACCTTTTCATGCTGTTTCAGCATCTGAGAGATTCGAGTCTTAATCCAGTCATGATAGGGCTGATGATAGATTTTCTGTCGTTCCAGCACTTCTTCATGGTCAGGTTCCTGCCCCTCTTTGTAGATCTTTTGAAGGTCGAAACAAATCTCGGGCACCAAACCAGTATTCTTGCGTCCTTTGTACAACCTGTGATCCGGGTCGGGATGTCTGTTCAAATCCACAACATAGCGACTGTAAACTGCATCAATCATCTCGATACCTATCGCGGGAGCAAAATCGTAAAGCTTGTGTATCCAGAGGTCTGTATCCGGAAGCTTTAGAGCTTCGGCACTCATCCTCTCCTGAAGATCTGAAGGTATATCTCCTCCTGAATGAGGAGAACTCAGCAAAATTGGTAAGACTTCACCCCGGGCTGGTGTATGATTCAGCACTCGAATATCCATAGATCGCGATTCTATCATGATCTGGATGACCGGAAGACTATCTGATCAACGAGCTTGTTCAAATTTGCAGTACTAATTCAAAAATTTTTCTGAACAAAGCTTCCTTCAGTGAAATTCAGGACTTGCCTCAGTCTTTTTGTAGTAAAATCTTGCTATGCATTACCAGCTCCAACGAATTTCACTTTGGATTTTCCTTGTCTCGTTCAATTTTGTATACGCCAGCGATGGAATTGATTTACCAGTCAGAGAATGGGTTGGACTTGGTTTTTATCTGGCACCATACGAGAGAGATCAAGAACCCCTCTACTACAAAAACTGTTTTGAAGATGAGCTCAAATTCATGCAGGTTCCCTACAGTGCGAATCAATCTAAAATCTTCACAGTCATGAAGGTAGGACGCAAGGCTGTGCAACTCAAAGGAATTTCTGGCAAACTGATCACATGTCATCCTGACTCTGAGGGCCACTATCCTGAACTCATCTTTTACAAAGATATTCTCGATGCAAGAAGTCAATTTTTGGGTCAGAGACTCTACTCCAAGGTAAAGTCCATGAAGACTTTTCGAGCGGATGGTTCCTGGATTACAGTCCCCATCGAGAAATTCGAAGAGGTCCTGGTGAAGAAAGTGGAGTTATGTCCCATCAGCGAGAAAAGTTCCGTTCGTATTCACCTGGAAACATTGGACCAAAGGGCTGGATTTGTTGATGTCAAAGTGACCAATGTAAATCGAAAGCCTGGCGGCTCTTTCTTACAAGACATGTTCTTCCTCGAGAATCCTGCCGAGGTCCTGGATTTAAAGCAAAATGACTGGCTGAAGATTCAAAAAGGGAAAGTGGGACTGGGAATGTCTCAGGAAGAAGTGATTTTATCGAGAGGTAAGCCCTACCGAAGATTCACTCTTGAGGACCAGGAAATTCTCATCTATCGAAAGGGTCTTAACAGTTATCACCATGTTTTTCACAAGGACAAGCTCATCGCAATTGAGCACTATCTTGATGATGAAGTCAGGACTCAAGACTAGTGAGCACGGGTAAGCAAAACTCCAAAGCTCGATTCAGTATCTACAAGGGCAAGGAAAAAAAAGAACGGAAAACGCGAGACAGGGTCAGTAAAACCACCGCTATTGCCTCTTTGAGTCTTGAAGAAATCAAACGCTACTATGAAGACCAGGCCCTTCCGGAGCAAGGACGATTCGCCATGAGAGCTCTGGTAAAGATTTCCAGGGAATGGAAGGAAATCTGCGGAGACCTGCTCCATCAGTATCTTCAACCAGTTTCACTCTATGGTTACACTCTGGTTGTGGAAGCTAACTCTGGCCTTTTCTACACTCAGGCTCATCTGATCGAAAAAGACATGCGCGCGAGAATTGAAGAACGTATTCCCGGCCTCAAGATCAACAAAATTCAATTCAAAGTTGGTCAGGTCAGTCAGGTAAACACTCCCAACGCCCCAGACAAGGAGCCCAAACCAGAAACTCTGGAAGAACAAATGGAGTGGCTGGAGCGAATAGCTAAGCTCAGGGATAAACTAAAAGACTAGGAAGAAACTTCCTTGCTTTTGGCCTTGGCTTTCCCCATGGACTTTCCTTTAGCCTCAGTGCCCTCACTCTTTTCCTTGGAAGCTGCGGCTTTCTTCTTGGGTGCACGAGGCTCAAATTCAAAACCGTACTTACCATTTGCCTTTACATAGAGCTTGGCATTGAAGTTTCTGCCTTTTTTGCTCACGAAATCTTTGAGTAAGTCGGTTTTACCCTCTGTGAAGAAGCATTGAGCTTCTTCTTCGCTGATCCCTCTTTTGCACACTTCTACAGGAAGTCTTCCTATAAAAGGACCATTTGCCATGGCTTTGGGCGCTTTGCCAAGTACCTTGGGAAACTCGGAAATTTCAAAATAGTAGGCATCCTGAGTACGACGAAAAGTTCCTGACTGCCCAAGATACCCTGACTCCAGCTTCTTTTCGTCCAGAACTTTCTCTTCACTGGCTAACTCAGCTACAGACTTGGATCGGGTGGACTTGTACTCCTCCCCTTCTTTCACCAGGGCTTCAACTTCCCCTTTTTCATCCATAACCAACTTACCCTTGAAAGGCTTGCCATCCCAGTAAACCAAATCCAAATCTCTGGTTTCACCTTTATCCAGAAGCTCCTGGAGAAGATTCCGGTCTACATAGCGGCCGTTGTATTCCTTACGAACAGTAACGCTCTCTTCTTCACTCTTTTTCGCAACATATCCGTACATGTATTCGGAAAATTCCAAACCCAGGCGTTCGCACTTCACAACTGGCTCATCCTTGTAGAGATCTTCGTATTGAAAATCCCGGATCTGGTCCACCACTTCCTGAATATAGGAAACAATTTCTTCCATGAAGTCTTCACGACTGATGAGTCGCCTCTCCACTTCTTTCAAGCGGGCCTCAATTTGGGCAGTCAACTCTACAGAATTGAGTCGACGGACATCTACCCTCTGGAGAACGTCAAGAAGTCGAATTGCCTTGGCTGTTGCGCGAAGGGAAGCACCCACACGACGAACATAGTCCTTTCTGATCAGGTTTTCGATGATGTCTGCACGAGTTGCCGGAGTACCGATTCCTTTGCCTTCGAGAGCCTCAAAGAGCTCTTCATCACTAAGCTCTTTCCCTGCAAATTCCATCAGGGTTAACAGTTTAGCTTCGCCATATCTTGAAGGTGGCTTGGTTTCATGCTCACTGACTTCGATATCCTTGACATCAACCTCAGGTCCAATCAGTGGAGCAAGTGCATCAGAACTGTCTTCTTCCTTACCAAAAACAGCCATCCAGCCTGGTTCCTTGAGAAATCGACCCTTGGATTGAAAATTGTATCCATTGACCTCTGTCTTTCGATCCACAACCTCAAAGACTGCTGGCGGATGAAAAATAGCCAGTACTCTTTTGACCACCAGATCGAAAACTCGCGCATCATCACCCTCAAGAGTTCTCTTGGGCTGTACCCCGGTGGGAATAATTGCAAAGTGATCACTCACCTTCTTGTCATCAAAAATTCGCTTGTCACTACCGGAGAGCTTCTCTAAGGCAAGTTTCACAAAAGGAGTGTACTGAGAGAGATTCCCAACCCCTTGAATTGATGATCTTAGTGTTTCCACATAGTCTGACGGCAGATGCTTGGAATCAGTACGAGGATAGGTAATCAACTTTTCCTGCTCATATAATCTCTGAGCTGCCTGAAGGGTTCGCTGCGCTGAAATTCCAAATCGTTGATTGGCTTCTCTTTGCAAGGACGTCAGGTCAAACAAAGGAGCCGGCTTTCTCAAAGACCGTTTGCGACTTTCGGTGGCAAAACCTTTCGCGCCCGCTCCTCCTAGCGCTTTCAGGATCTCTTCCACTTTCTCTTTTTCGAAGATTTTTTCGCTGTCCTCTCCTTTTGTGAGATGCAATGTCCCACGATAGCCATGGTCGCTGGCCTGAAACTGGGCCTCGATTTTGGAATAGGGTCGAGGAACGTGAGAGATCACTTCCAATTCTCGATCAACAAGCATGGACAATGTGGGAGTCTGAACTCGTCCTACAGAAAATACCTGCCGGACCGCTCGTGATTGAAGTCGCTTGGTGATTGCACGAGTACCATTAATTCCTATCAGCCAGTCCGACTCACTTCTTGATTTGGCAGAAGCAGCAAGACCTTCCAACTCTTCTCCTGGTAAAAGGTTTTGAAAACCGACACGAATTGCATCAGGAATCATTGAGGACAGCCAAAGTCTGAATATTGGAAGCTTTACCTTCTCATGCTCCATAATCTCACGAAAAATCAACTCTCCCTCGCGCCCCGCATCACAGGCATTGACGACGGCATCAATATCATCACGCTTCAAAAGCTTTTTGATGACCTTGTACTGCTCCTTGGTGCGAGATGTCACTTTGGATTTGAATTTCTTGGGGATGATGGGAAGTTCTTTGAGCATCCAGGCTTTGTACTTCTTGTCGATATCTTCTGGATCTTGAAGTTCAAGCATGTGCCCAATGGCCCAGGTCACTACATACTCATCGGATTCATTGAATCCCTGGTCTTTTTTCTTTACTCCAAGAGCCCTGGAAAGGTCTTCCCCTACACTCGGCTTCTCCGCTATGACTAGTCTTTTTCCCATATAATTCCGACTCAATCCCTGAAATAAAAGTTGAAAATTTGCTCGGTTTTGAACAGTTGAAGAGCATTACCATAACAAAATTTCTTCAGATTACAACGGATTTTTCCCATTCTGAACCCTGCGCTGGTTTGGATAATGGGGATAGGTTAGAATGGCGAGGAAAGGGAAATCAGCAGGATACACCAACTCTTGAGGGATTCATGGATTATCGCAGTGAAAAGGGCCAGGCCAAAGTTCGATCGTGGAAAAAGAAACGCGATATTTATTATCTGGCCCTTATCCTTTGGATAATTATTCTGCCGCAAGACGGTATGATCAGCGTCCCGATTGCCCTACTCAGCTTTGCTATTATCAGCTTCCTGGAAAGAAGGGCTGGACTGGTCTGAGCCTTACCTTTCCCGCAAAGCTCTGCTTTGATCAAACTCAAGAGCATCCTTGTGATGGCCAAGCTGCTCAAGCCTTTCTTTGAGGATTGCTTGAAAGTTCTTGAGAATTTCGTCACTCAGCCCACCGGCTTGCAAGTCCTCAATGCCCTCTCCCTTCCATCCACTTTCTTTGAGTAGACCCTGGATTTTCTGCAAGTCAAAACCCTGAACGGCTGTCCCTTGTAAGACAGGACTAGACTGACCCTGTGAACCCTGTGTCGGAGCCCCGGAGGGATTCACCTCAATTGAACCGGGAATAGAGGAACCTGTGCCTCCCTGAGCCTGATTTAAAAATCCGTTGAGAAATTCTCGAAGTTGAGCTTGATCCATCCCCTTCATCTGCTCTACCTGACCAAGAGAAATGCCACTGCCCCCGGCAAGACCCTTGCCTCCTTCGAGAACCTTGTCAAACATGGTTTTTGCTTTAGTAAAACCACTATACTTGTGCACAACTCTGGTTAACCAGGGCCGATAACCCATAAATTCAGCTGCCCAGGTCAGACTACGGTTTTTTTGGATCCAGTCCGGTTTGATCTGTTGTAAGTAAGGTACCAGACAAAATAATAGACAAAGATTAAATCCCACCGCCAAAATCATGCCGGAAAAACCACCTGCCACCACTTTCTTGATCTTTGATTTCGGTGCAAAACGATTGTCGAGCCATGATCCAAAGAATGAAAACAGGCTTACAAAGAACAGATAAAGGAAGGGAAAATACAAAAGCTTCATTACCGACGGGGCCGAAACAACGTCGAGCATTCCGTAAAAGAAAGGCTGAAGTATAGGACTCAGGAAAACTGCGACACTCAATCCTACGAGACTTGCCCAGGAACTCCATGGTCCCTGCATCATTCCGTAGAGAAAACCAATTCCCAGTGCCAGAGCGAGAAAACTGTCCAATGGTCCCAAAATCAACGCCCCTTAGAACCCTCTATCATCTGAGAAAACTCCTGCAACCTTGGTGCGTCTTCAGGATATATCTTGATTACTCTGGACCAATTGTCCTCACTGACACTGCCGGGTAGATTGATTCGAATAGGCCGTGACAGAATATCTTGCAAGGGGAAGACCACATAATCACTTGGACCATCAATCAGCTTCTTTAAACTAAGCTTGCAAAGGTCATCAGTAGTAAATTCCGTACCAGCTTCGACCCCCAGATAGGCGGCAAGCTCATACACCTTTTCTTCATTCAAGTTACTCAAGAACTCAAAATAGGACTCACTGTCATGAGTTGACGTACATGCCAGGGTAGCCTTGGGATACTCCTCAACAAAGCGATAATTGTCCGCTCCATACTCTCCCCAACCAAACAGGAAGACCTTGTATCCGGGAATATCAATCTTGTTCATCCACTTGGAAACAGACGGGGGAATATCTCCCAAATCTTCTCCAATCAACTCCATACCCGTAGACTTCAAAGCCTCGATCAAGTCTTCTTTGGGTCCCGGTGTCCATCGCTTGACATCCATGGGCTTCTTCCCGTCCGGCACAGCCCAGTAAGAATACAGACCCCGAATATGATCTATCCTGGCCAGATCAAAGAACTCCTTCAACCAAAGGAGCCGCTTCTTCCACCAGCTAAACCCATCCTTCTTCATTTCTTTCCAGTCATAGATTGGATTACCCCAATCCTGACCTTCCTCTGCGTAGATGTCCGGGGGCACTCCTGCATGAACTCCCTTTCGAAACAACTCAGGCTGATGCCAATAGTCACAGGAGTTCTTGCTCACGTAGAGAGGTAAATCCCCCATGAAATGAATATTGTAGCGCTGAGCATACTCTTTCAGGTCCTGCCACTGAGTATAGATAACCCACTGAAGGTAGCGAACAAACTCGACATTCCTCTCGTTCTCACGGGCCCATTCCCTGGCTCCTTCATAGCTTCTAATCTCCTCTGGCCAGTCCCAAAAAGCACTTTTGTGCTCCATGGAGAGTGCATGAAAGACAGAGTAAGGCTCAAGCCATTCCTCGGTCTTTAAACAATAGGCTTCAAACTGCTTCTTCTCGAGGGGTGTTCCTTTTTCCCGAAAATTCTGGTAAGCACGATTCAAACAACCATACTTGTAGGCATTCACACGTGGATAATCCACTTTGTCTTCAGCCTGAAAAGGTTCCAGATCTTCCTGAACATGCTTGAGCCTGCTCAAAGAGATATAAACTGGATTAAAGGCAAAGGAACTAATGCTGCTGTAAGGACTGGTATCGTCCCCACTCACTGCATTCATTGGCAAAAGTTGAATGATACTGATTCCTGAATCCTTGAATCGATCTACCAGTTTATAAAGTGAATCAACATCCCCTATCCCGTGCTCACCGGGCAATGAAAACAGGGGGACCATTATTCCAACTTTCTTAGCCATTCGCGCTCCTTTTATCTTCAGGATTCAACAGGGCTGGAGTATACCACTCCCGAGGCTAGAAGAGAATCAGGGCAATCTAAACAAACTGGTCGAGTTTGAAACCGCGAAAATCCAGTGGTTTTTGTTTGGGAGCAACCAGACGGGCCTCTTCGCTGAAGCGAGTTTCCTCTGACTGCTCTTCCTCAGAGCTGGCTAGAGGAACTTCCCGTGGAGCTGATGTTTCAGCAGAAGTCTCTTGGGGTGCACTTCTTACTTCATTACGCTGCTCTCTGATTCTCTCAGCACGCTCTTGACTGGACTGTTGCTGAGTTCGGATGGAATCAAACACTTTAGTGATTATGTCTTGTATTTCTAAAAACATAGCTTTCCTCTACTAAGAGGGATCGGCATTTTTCGCCACAGAACTTAGGCCTGGAGCAACTTTTTTCAATTAATCGAACAAAAAGCTTGGTTTTTTAATACTTTTTGTTAATATAAATCCCATAGGAGGGAATACTACATGACTCAACACACATCTGCTTCCATCAAATCCATCAGCAATCTGATCGACTCAAGATACTGTTCGGACAATCTTCGCATTTACCCCTACCACAGAGGTTTTCAACAACTTCAGAAGTCGGCAAAACAATTTGAAAATCAACAGCAGCAAACCGTCTGCGATCAAGCTGGTCTTTCGACCCGCTCCTACGGAGTTGACATCACAGAAATCAAAACCAGAATCATACGACAAAAAGTATCCAATGTGATTCATTTGAAAGAGCTGTTTCCAGCTCGAGAAGACCTTCTAAAAACTGGTGCTTACCAGCTTTCTTACTCGAAGACTCAGAAGTAGGTCGAATCTTGTTCCTCTTCGTAAACCCCACCCCGGATCGGTCGTTCTATGATGGTCTGAAAAAATTTGACCTCAGGGAGCGATCCAGAATTCTCAATCTCCACGAACTCTGGCTTAAGAAGGGCCATTTTCGACTGGAAGAGACTGTTGAAAATCTTTTGCAAACACTGGACGAGAGAGAATCATTAAAAATTGTGTTTTGGGGTAGCTCCTATGTGTGGAGCCAGCAATTGAGACAATTTGACTTCTACCAGGTTCAGTTTTTATTCTGGGGCAATGATTTAGTAGAAGAATGGTTAAAACCTACACGTTATCAAGCCCAAAAACTACTGGTACACTCCAGTCAGAAATTACTCAAAGATTATCTTTCACAAGTCCTCACGCGAAACCCCTCCCTGCAGTTTGAAAACATCAAGACGGCCTGGAAAAATTCAGACAAATTCTTCAAGGCCTTTCTGGTTGAATATTGTGAATTGCGTACTGAATTCAGCGAACAAGATGTACTTAGCCGCACACTGGTCAGTGCGTACAGTAGAAAGTACGCAGTTCCTGCTTATCTCGCCCTGATTGATAAAGAGCAAACCACCCTGCTGGAATCCCGACTTTTAAACCCGGACTACCCTCTGCAGGAGGACTGGGCTGCGCTTCTAAGCACCACTCAAAGCTCATCCTATTTATAATTGGCCCAGAGTTTTTTCTTTCGCCCAAAATCCACTCTTTAGATCGATAAAGCACCCGGAAAACTAAAGCCAAATCCCACTTTTCTGCCCCATTATCAGCGACCTCCCCAAAGGCCTTTGAAAAGCCCTGTAAAAGCTATAATCATCCACTGACCTCACACAAGCCCTCCGATGGGCGCAATATTTGACTGTCGGTCCTATGTTTATTTTGGACATTACAATTCCCTTGGGCTAAAATGAGTGCGTATGAGCATATTGCTCCACAGACTTCATCGTAACTTTGGAATCATCAGTAAAGATCACAACATTGTTGATCTGCTTAAGCCTACACTGAACGAGATTGATACGGAAAACTACTCCTTCGCACTTCTAACCAGCTTCGAAAAATCAAGCGAATTCATCAATTTTGATCTTCCCGACTTCATTGTGGTGGACCTGGACAACTCCATTGAGGATCTGGAGAGAATTCAGAAATTACTCAAGGAAGATCCATGGTTGGTGGGAATCGGGGTCATCTGCATTCTTGGCGAAGAAAAAAGTGAAGACTTTTTACAGCTTGCCCACAAATGGAATTTGGTCGCCCTTGTAGACAGGTCAGATCAAGACAGCCTCCGGCGGGCATTTCGAATCGTTCTCATGAGTGAGCATTTGCTTATGGATCGACGAACAGATTTCCAGTTTCAGGAGAAGCCTACGGGACAGATCGTTATTTCCAATGATGTGGAAATGGCAGAAAAGACAGCCAATCTTGTGGCTACCTACCTCCTTGAAAGTGGCAAGATAGATCGAAACAAATACTACAACCTGAACATGGGACTGAGTGAACTCATGATCAACGCCATTGAACATGGCAACTGCGGTATCAGCTTCTCAGACAAAACCAAGCTTCTAGAAGACGGCGTAAACATCATGGAGCATATCCGCACCCTCAATGAGGACCCCGAAATTGCCAAACGCTACGTAACCCTTGATTATGCTATCGAGGAAGACCGCTCCACTTGGGTCATCACTGATATGGGGGAAGGTTTCGATCACAAAGAATTCATGAAAAACAATCCCCAGAACCTGTTTTTACCCCATGGTCGTGGGATTATGATGGCTCGCAACAGTTCTGACGAACTCAGTTACAACGATGTAGGAAACCAGGTAACTCTTGTTTGTCATCACTACTCAGAAGCTCGATCCACTGTTCCCATTGGATTTCGTGAGGAAGAAGAAGTACTGATCAAGGAAGGTGAATCCGTCTTTGAAGAAGGTGAGGAATCTTCCTATCTTTGCTACATCTTGAGCGGTGAATTTCAAGTACAGGTTGGGGGCAAGGAAATCGGCAGTTTGAGTCCCAATGATATGTTCATGGGCGAGATGTCTTTTCTTCTGAACAGAAAGCGTAGTGCAACTGTAATTGCCGCGAAGGATTCCAAAATACTCAGAATCTCCCAGAAGTCTTTTATCAACATTATCAAGAAGTACCCCAACTATATGCTTCTACTCTCACGACTTCTTGCTCAACGGCTTTCCCGCGCTAACAATGCCGAAAGTCTTCCGTTCGTCAATTGATATTAACTCAGCTGAAGCGAGAGTCTCAGTGCTACTGGAGGCGATACTCCAGAACCCTCTTGCGGTTCTTTTCGAGAACATACAATTTGGATCCCAGAATTTTTACATCCAGTGGTCCCGACAAAGCTCTGAGAGGATCTGTAGAGACAAGGGATGGATCCGTTGAACTAATTCGCTGAATCAAAGAAAGCCCCTGACTTGGCTGCGCAGGCATCTTAAACACGAGAACATCGTTGTTTTGCGCAATGGCTACTGTATCTCCAGCACAATCGATTCGGCCTGGATTATTCAAGCTGATACTTTCACCAAGGAAGCCTCTGAGATTGAGTTGCTCAAATGCAAAGTTATTAAAAAATTGCTTCAGCCCAGTGGGATAGCGAGCCAGATCCACTTGATTCGCAGGACTTGAACCGACCACCAAAATACCCGTCGTTACCTCACAAATCCCCACTGGACTTGTTTGCTGCATCTGAGTACTGGAAGGAAGGATATCGAATGTGGCCGGCTTGGATTGATTAACAAAAGTGATTTCCTGAACCCGTCCCGCTCCTGCAGGATTCTCAAGAGTGAGAAGCCGTAAATTACTTCCGTCTATGGCAAGGGTCATGTCGACTAAATTCGTGAAAGTGACCCTTCCTCTTGTAATTGATTCCGCATTTGGTGGAGTGTCATTAACCACGATATTTACTGCCCGAACTGCTCCGGAAATTGCAGCTGTGAATGAAAAACTCTTGGAGTCTACTACGTGCACCAGATTGTTCGGCCCTTGCAGATAAAACATCTCCTGCGTTTCCGTCTTGAAAAGCTCTGTTGATGCTGTTTGATAGGCCGCACTATCAAGATTGGTACGATTCTCAAAACCAGCCAAAGGAGCAAAGAGAAACTCAAGTGAAGTTTGAAAGTCAGTAATTCCCAGTGAAGCAGTCGTCAATCTGGTGGAGGGAGTGTTTAGACTCGTGTAAATATCAATAGCATCAAGATCTTCATCGAGGAGAAACCACTGACCATCCTTTTCACTGATGAGAGCTGGATTTCGAATACCACCCAAATCAAATGGGTTTTGTCCGAAATAACGCAGAAAGACCCCCGCTGTTGAATACACAGAAACCCGACGCGAAATGGGGTCTACCACGTAGAGCTCTGTAAAGTCTGACTCACCTACTGGTTGCAAACCACGAATGTGACGAATGGATTCAAACCTTCCATTGGTAATTCCAATCCCCCCAAAAGAAGTTAGCAGTTGTGGAGTGGTTGAGGTAATCCTGAGTTTGTAAACCTTCAAGTCCAACTCGTTGGCCAAATAGGCTGTATCGCCAGCCGGGTTCACATCCATCGCCAAAGGTCGCAGATTAACCCCTCCCGTTGTCAGGGAAATGGGATCCATGGGACGAATTCCCCCACCATTCCCGTTTGGCAAATTCACGTTATGAAAACGGGCTATGCGTTGCTTCTGATAGTCCGCAAGAAATATCCATTCCTCACTCTTGTCCACTCCCTGTGTTCCAAAAGTACTACCAAGAATATGAACCTGGGTAACCACCATTGACTTCACCTGCGACGAAATCACAAATGGCTCTACACCGGGTCCAAGGATACCGGTTACCCTTGTAATCCCCCCGTTTGAAGCGAGGAGCTGGGTCACAGGTGCGTCAAACCCATTCACATATCTGGTCAGTTGATTTTGCCCATTGGTCCCTGTAGAGCGGTAAACGTAAGCAACACTCTCAAGCTTGGGTGCATAGCGCAGTAGATAGCTTGTTGAAAACTGACTTGTCTGTGAATTCAAACTCGCGTTATTCCCTCGAAAGACCTGATAGCCTGAACCGGGAATCCCTTCGTTCTCTGTGAGGAAATTCCCCAAAGCCGCCTGAGATGCTGTTTCTCGTACCAACCTCAACACTTCATCGGACGGCCTGGTTGGGGTGTTGGGTTGGTTGTCATCAAAATCTCCTCCTACAAGCATTCTCTGGCTTTTGTCCGCGCGATTGTAGAAATAATCAAAGGCCTTGAGTGTATTTAGTTTGTCGTAAAAACCTGTTCCAGTTTTTTGGTTCCCGAAAATAGTATTTTGCAAAATTCCATTCACAGTAAATTCCCGCACCTGTGCCCGACCCTCATCTGCAACCAGAACACGATCCAGTGAATCACCACCAAAACCAATGGCAAATGGATTCAGGTACTGGAACTGATAAGCAACCTGAGTGGTATACAGCGGCAGCACATTCACAGAGACTGTTTTTGTACTTATATTGCCAAAACTATCCCTCGCCTGAACTGTCAGCGTCTGATTTGGCCCCGCTGGCAGAGTCACACTCAGTTGAAAAGAGACTGCCGACTGGGAAGGTAAACTCAAAAAGCGATTCCAGGGAGAAGTTATAGATACGTTGGTAAAAGTAGAAGTCGTAATTGCGTTGGCCTGTACTTGGGCAATTGTAGAAAGCTCGTCTCTTACAAATCCACTGAGATTCAATCGACTCCCGCTAAGAGACGCTCCGTCTGCCACAGACAGATTTGTAATGTCAGGTGAGGTCTTGTCTTTAACGAAATACATCACTTCCCGCTTTCGAATCAAAGGCTGGGAAAAGTCTCCGAACTGATCTGAGCTGTTGTCTCTAACTTCTATCTCAAGCGGCCAGTAACCATCATCCTGAATCAGGGCTGTGGCAAGAAATGGAACATGAGTTTGAACTCCTTCATTATTGACGAAGGAGCTAACGGCCTGAGTTGTAATCAAAAATTTGTTGCGCCCGTTGCTCAGAAACCTTGACGGCGCTGGTTTCCCCCACAAGTCCTCGATGGTTGTCGCAGGGTCGTTGACCAGGAAATTGGCACGATCAGCCAATCGCATCTTAAAACCGACGAAGTCATAATCATCTCCTCCGACCAGATTGATGCCCGACTCATCACGTAAGAAACCACGAACAATCTCAGTACAAAGAGTTGTCCCGGTGCAAGAACTCATACTCACATACAAAGGGGCAGGGTTCGTGTGAGGCGGTGTAGTGAATGAGCTGTCCACAAAGATTGGAGTTGTCAGATTGAGAAGTCCAACACTCGTTAGCGTCATGGTTGGCGGTGAAATGTCATTCAGGTTCAAAGTAACGAATGGAGAACTGGCATTGAACTGCTCGGAAAAGTTGTATTCATCTCGAACAAAACCCTGAATGATATTAGTCACTCGCTCGCTCAGGGGAAGAGAAACAGACCAGCTTAGATAGTTGTCGCTGGTCACTACCGAGCGACAAAGAGAAGAACACAATTCAAAACTGGTAATCCTTGAAAAATCTGTTGCTGCCCCTGATATCGTGATTTGATTAGTGGTGACCGTTTGTGGAGAGCGTCCAGCAGTGAGGTTGGTTATCGCAACAGAGGGTGGGGAATAGTCAATTGTCTGGATCTTGAGCGAGACGGCACTCAAAGTTTTTTGAGCATCTTCCAGAACTGTTGTTCCGGAATCATTATTCTTACCATCAATTGCAGTGATCTTTACATCGAGATTTTGAACTTCGTTGAGGTTCATTTCTCTACTCCAGGTGTAGTTCACCAAATCCGTTGTCACCGGGAAGACATCCTGCCCCGCAACTCGTACCAGACTAACCCCGTTCACATCTCTGACCCTTCCACGAAGAATGACATGTCTGGTCGTTAGCACAGACAATTGAAGTGCTCGAGAAGTTGTATCCAGATTTATGAAATAGCTCGAAGTAACACCACCACCAGCGGGCAAAACTGAAGTTGCTACCGAGAATGGTACCGTGCTTAGAGAGGTGAGTACCGGGCTGTTTCGGGTTGAAAATATCCTGATATCAGAAAGAACCACATCAGGCGGCACACTGTCCAGACTTCTGATGGAGGCTGTCACTGGCTGGGTGTTCTGATTCCCATGAATATCTCGGGAGAAGAAGTGGAAATTGTTCACAACGCCAAGCTTGAGTGGTACTCCCTCAATTCTCCAGGTATTGAAGTTATCGCCAGTGTTCACTGCGAAATAACTGGTGGGATTGGATTCACCAAGAGAAACGTTTATTACTGAGATCGTAACAATCTGTGAATTATCTACTGCGGTTCCCGTTACTGTCACTGCTCTTTGGGAGCTTTCGGCAAAGTCTACGGAGTTTGGATCTCTCAAGTCTCTTAACGGTGCGAAAAACTGGAGTTGAGGAGGATTATTATCCAGATTGAAGAAAGAACTGTTCTTTATTGCTCCCGCGATCACAGGATTAGAAAATTCCCGAGCTCGTGCACTGATTCGGATATTGGGTACAAAGCCCTGGCTGAGAAAACCATTGGGTTCATTTCCTGTATGCCAATAAAGTGTAAGTGGCACTCCCGAAGGACTGGATGCAAACGGTCCCAACAGTCCATTGGTTGAAAAGGTAGTCGGCGAGCCCGCCCCAAAAGCCTGGGAAGATATAGAGATTCTTGGATTTGCAGTTAGTACCGTTAGTGCAAAGCCACTGGTAAAGTCAAAATCAACCAGCACCGGATCACTTTCGACATCAACAAGAGTCAGTTCAATTGGCAATATCCCTGAAGTGATATTTGGTGGATCCTTCAAGGTCAGGGTAGGTGGGAAATTCTCTGGCTGAATTTGAGTCGTCAGACCCGTGTAACTGGTGGCTCGCAGCCGGTAGTCACTTTCAAGATAAAAACTGGGTAGCTTAAGAGGATCACCAAATCCACTCACATAAATAGGCATGGCAACAGTGGTGACGAGGCTTGCAGCTCCAGGGGTATTTTTCAGTCGGAATCGCAGCTCATAAAATCTGTCTCCCAATACTTTAGGGTTGGACAATGTAAAACTTCCGTCACTACTTGTTTGGGACAGGATCAATATTGGACTCGTGGTTCCGGGTGTTGTTTCCACCAACTGGAGTGGGAAATTCGCGGCTGCCTGCACAGGAGAGGTCGTAATAAAGACCTGTCCTTGCACAGAAACACTGACACCTAAACTCTTGGCTACTGACAAATGGGGGATTGTTGTTGCTGTGAAACTTGTCAGGCTTTGCGACAGGTTAAGTAGCCCGGCATCAGTTGCTATGACCAGGGAAGGATTACTTCTAGAAATCATCCTTCTCCACAAGTTGTCTGCCTGCTCTACCGGAAACTCAAGAACCTTAAGATTTTCGAAATTGGGAGCCACCCCGACACTGCTACCAACTACTGATTTGTAATAACCCCTGGATGTTTCAACAGGGAAAGCCAATTGGGGAACAACAGATATCAAGGCAAACAACTCAGAAACTCTTCTGGTAGTGTTTAACGCCATTCCTGTGCTGGAAGAATCCTTAAGAGTCTGAAGTGAAGGATAAAGTGCCTCCAGACGCTTGATTCGTTCCTGAGCTCTTTGATTGTTAAATGTTCGGACTCCTGACAGAACTCGAAAGACCAGGTTTTTTACTCCACTCTTCGAAACAGGGTCAGGATAGGAGTTATTCAGGTCAGTTAAACTTTGCTCACGGGCCACCAGTCGAGCGTACTCTGTTCGGTAGCTTTGCGGAAGAATTCCAAAAAACACTCCTTCCTGATCAAGAAAACTCTCAAAGCTACTGGAGAGGTTCAGGCCTGAAAAGAAAGCGCTCAGTTCGGTCAATCCGGGATTTACTCCTCCAAACTCTTCAATCAAAGGCAACTTTTCACCCAGAAAGGCCAGACCTCCCGAGGGAAGTTCTGTGCGAACACGATCCACGCTGAATCGCTTTTGCTCGATCACTTGAGCCAAGTCTGTCAAAGCTTGCACTGGAGAAGCGAAGTTACTATTTGTTAACTGGGCCAGAGCATTCACGGATGATTTCGAAATCCAGACTCTTCTTTGTAAACTCTGTGCAAGAGTCACTACTTTCTCTTCTCCCGACGGACCAGTTCCTTTCAGGGTTTGCATCTGCGCTATCGTAATTCGCTTCGTACCAGGAAGCCTCGGGAAGAGTTTGAGGTCTTCACTGGTCAATGCACTCTCAAAATGATCCTTCAGTCCATCCAGGTTGAGCGCGTCTCCCAGTTCAGGAGCAACTCCGGCTTCCAGATTGGTGATTGTATCCTTGATATAGAAACTGGCGTCACCATTACTCACGGCGAAACCGGCACCCAGCAATGCCCAGAATAGTTGCAATTTTCTTCTTCTGATCTGGGTCGCTCTGCTGACAGCGTCCTGGGCCACAGGAGCATCGAGCAATGCAGTTAATTTTAGCTGTTGTGCCTGCTGTGTCAAAGCCTGCAAACTTTCCACATTCTGACTGGCCTGCACAAGTTTCGCTTCAAAGTCCTGTCCGGCACTTCGGTTTTGAAGATTCGTGGAGGGCTTGTAAGAATCCAGATCGATGCCATCCAGGACTATGTTCTGTTGCAATGAGGTTCGTTGATTTGCCAGAGATATGGCCAAATCCTGAATTTGAGTTTTCCAGGTTGCCTGATTTAAGTTATTGCTGCCTGATACCCCACCCGAACGTTGCACAACTTCTTCCTTCAACAAGCGAAAGGCCCCGTCCGAAACCGGGTTTACAGTCAAACTGCCTGCCAGAGGAGCTGTTCTGGAAACCGATGGGATCAAACTGGTCAATTCAAATTCACCAAATCTTGCCCGAACGGTCAAGACACGGGGAGGATTACTGAGGGCAGTCTCCAGGAACTGATCTTCTGTTACAAAGAAACCGCCACTGGGGCTAGACAGAACAATTGCTTCAGGTTTGAGAAGATCGTTCTCAAAAAAGAGGTCCTGGGCATCATAAATACTGATTCGTGCCCCTGAGACTGGAACAAGACTGACTGCTCTGCGTACTTTCGAAACGGAAGGGTTCGCCCCTTGAGAGAACTGAATTTGCCCTTGAACCAGAATATTCGCGGCCCCGCCCGCTCCATTGGTCCCTCCGACTTGCTCGGAAAAACCTCCGCAACCTTGTAGAAATGGCAACAGCAAAAGCAGGCTCAGGTATATGATTTGCACGATTTGCATCAATTCACGATCTATATTCGCAACACGAACGTGTGGCTATTTTACTGTATATATCAACGGCTTTTTAACAAAAAAATTTATAATCTGTCCAAAAATGTATGATATTTCTTCCAAAGCTCAAGTTTGATAAACTCTTCGTTATCTCGAATCAGGCTCTAAAAGTTTTGAGTGTTGTCCGTTTAGTAATCAATAGAACCAAGTAGTTCTTGAATAGTGACCTCATGGTTAAAAAAAGAAAGTCTTGCCACGGATGCAAGTATCTCAAAATAACTTACAACACTCAGTACCCTTACGCCTGCCAGTATTTTGGCTTTAAGTCAAAAATGATTCCCTACCGTCACATCAAACTTGAGAGTGGCACAGACTGCAAAGCCTACACTCTGAGAAAACCACAAAAATGAAGCGACTGTCAGGCAACCCGGGTTGACCTGAAAGATGGATCACCCAGCACATCCATGAAAGAGCTTACAGAGAAAACAGCCTTTCCAGGACCAACAGGTCCATATCCTTTGGGATAGGGGAGCTTGTTTTCATAAAAAACTCTTCGAAACTCCTGAAGAAGTCTTAAGTAATATCGAAGTGGAGGTGCTTCCTGGGGACCCAACTTGGAATAAGGTTCAGGACACCAACTGGTAAAGCGGGGCATAATCTGACGAGACATAAAAAATTCGAGCCCTTCGGTTGTGGACTCAACCGCAGCCTCTACTTCCGTAAATCCGTAGTTTTTGTTCATCTCCACGCCACCAACAAAGTTGGGAATTACATTGTGTGGTCCAAAAATCTCAGCCGACTCTTCGATTCTGCGAATCCAGTTGTCGCGTCCGATGAATCGCATTTTGCCCGGACAAATTTTGGGAAACAACTCCTTGTCCCAGACCTCAAAATTCGGGTGATATATTTCAAAACCTGCATTGTGAAGCTCTTCAACCTCGCTTCTTTCAAAGGCTTGAACAACGGCCTTGAGGATCCATCGATCATGAAATCTTTCGCGAATGGCGCGGGCATATTTGGAGTAGAACTGGACCTCATTCTTACCACGAAGATGATCCAGAATTGCTCCACCGGTGACGGTTATAGCCTGAGATACCTTGTCTTCTTCAAAAATCGCCTGCAAAGCTTCTAGAATATCCTCTTCGGACTTGATACCTGTGTACTGCTTCTTCGCCTTGCGTTGCTGCTGATAGTTTCGATTCAAATCACAAAACTGGCACTGCTCTTCTTTCTTGAAGTAGTCACATAATCGATAAACAGTCAAATAGACCAGATAGCCCCATTCAATTACCGGAGCAATTTCGCTGATCTTTTTCTTGCTGCTCAGCTCTCGATCATAATATGCAGGAACCGGATGGTAACTAAGCTCACAAATTTCACTACTTTCGAGAAACAACTTGAGCTTCCCTTCCAGCAAATCAACCTTGTAGGGACTTTTTGGGTTGACTCTTACGGATACAATCGTTTCGCGAAGCTCTCGAGTTCCACCAAATAAACAAATCTCCTCGGGAGCCTTTAGATGCTCCTCCTGCTCCATTTCCTCAATGGGAATCAAATCAAAGCTGAAGATGAAATAGTCCTTTGGCTTGTAGCCGGAAGCAATTCTGAGACTATCAGCACTAAAACTCAGACCTTCTCGCAAGATATCCTGCTTGAGGACAGCCTCAACTGGCAAATCTGAAAACTCCTGCAGACTCTGCAGCAGAATCTCTTCGTGGGGCTTCACCTGACTCATACACTCAGCTTTCGGGTAAAGTCGAGGAATCCGTCCACATACTTATCGATTCGCTCTTCCAGTTTTTCGTTCTGAAGTTCACCTCCGGGGTACTGGGGATAATCAGCATAAACAACTCCAGGGTAAACAGGAGCATGGACTTCATTCTTTAAAATCTGGGAAAAATGCTCGTGAGCCAGAAAAGAGTTGGCTCCTCCGGCTGCAATAATCTGCCCAAAGGGCTTCTTCATGCTTGGAAATCCAATGTCCACAAAGTTCTTCAAGGAAGCCGGAATCGAATAGCAATACACTCCGTAAGCGAAAAGTATCCCACTGCAGTCATCAAGCCTTGCCAGAGCCGAGTCTACCGCCTCACCATAACTTCCCTTACGCCCGTCACAGAATTCCATTGGCACATCGCGTAGGTCGATCCATTCCACCTGAACAGACTTGGCTTCGAGTTTCTGCTTGAGAACTGTTGCCAATCCACGAGAACGCGAATTTTCGGCCATAGAGCCACTAACGATTCCTACTTTCATACCAGTCCCCTTAATTTTCTTGATTGGGTTGAAAACTGAAGTGCCGGGCAACTGCTGGCGGAAAGTTCATGATCACTTCGTCAAACTCCAGCTGAAAATCATGGATAAAATCCTCCAGCATGTGGCAAGTCATCACCCTTTCCTGATCTTTCTTCATTTTCCCGACGAATTCCCTGACTTTGCGAGCATACAAGTACTCAAAGTAGGAAAGTTTTCCTCCAGGCTTGAGTAAATGTTGATAAGCCTTGAGAATCTCCTTCACCAGCTCATAGCTGAAGTTATTCAATGGAAGCGAAGAAACCAGGTAGTCAAATTTCTCGGTATCATCCAGCTCTTCCATTGTGCAACAATGGATCTCAAGGTCAATTCCTTCCAGAGAATCTTTCCATTTTCGATCGGCGGATTCTCGAAGAAGCTTGCAAAACTGATCGTTGATCTCAACCAGAACCAGGCGGTCTCCCGGCCGCAAACAGGCAATCAGCTGTTCAGTGATTGTTCCAGTACCTGGTCCAACCTCCAAAACAGACTTCTTTCTTCCATCTCTACTTACGAATTTGCACAGGGCTTTCCCGAGCTTGGGAGTGGAAGGAATCATACTTCCCACAGCCTCGCGATTCTGTCCGAATTCTTTTAAAAAAGTAAAAACATTCCTCATTGCATTCCGTTTTGCCTGAATTTCTGGAAAAGAGCGAGATTTTAATGAGATTGCATCAAAAAGTGAAACAAATTTTCATAATCCTGGGCAGACTTGTTCCAGCTGAAGTCAGTCATCATCCCTCTTCTTTGAACATGCTCTTTCATTTCAGGGAACTTGTACAGGCCCAGAGCTCGGGAAATTGCATCCAGAAAAGCCCCTTCGTTGTACTCATAGAAGGAATATCCATTTCCCTGATTTGGATGGGAATCACAGTCGAAGACCGTATCGGCCAATCCCCCCGTATGGAAAACGATAGGCAAAGTACCATAGCGCAGGCTATACATCTGGTTCAGCCCGCAGGGTTCGTAACGTGAGGGCATCAAGAAGTAATCACTGGCACCCTCGATCTGATGCGCCAATTCATTGCTGAATGTTGGAAAGACCCTCAATTGCCTCGGGTACTTTTCCTGAAAGTACTTGAGACTGTTCACAAAGCCCGTATCACCGGAACCAAGAAAAACGGCCTGGGTTCCCATTTGCAATACTCTTTCCATCACTGACTCAATTAAAGAAATCCCCTTTTGCGCAGCAAACCTGGAAACCATTCCAATCAGGGGCACATGAGGCCAGTATTCCAGTCCGATCGATTGAAGAAAAGCAGCCTTAAGCTCATGTTTTCTATACAAGCTGTCATGATCATATTGATAGCCGCCCAAATGAGGATCAATGGAAGGGTTCCACTCCTGAGGGTCGATTCCATTCAAAATCCCCACAAGCGAGTGAGACTTGGCCTGCAATATCTCTTCCATCCCGAAGCCAAACTCCCGGGTCTGAATTTCTCTGGCGTAGGTGGGACTTACAGTAGTTACGAAGTCTGAATACTGGATCCCGGCCTTCAGATAAGAAGCATTATTGTGAAACTCCATTCCGTCAAATCGCATGACTTCAGGGGGTAAATCAAATTTCTGATAGCAGGAACCGGAGAAGAAACCCTGGAAGGCAAGGTTGTGAATTGTAAAAACAAGTTTGGTATTGGCAAAGAAAGGGTCCCCCATGTACTTGAGGCGAAGGATGGGTGCCAGAATACCTGTTTGCCAATCATTGATATGGATGACATCGGGCTTCCAGTTATCTATCTTGCAAAGTAGCAGAGCAGCTTCACAAAAGTAGGCGTAGCGCTCGTCGTTATCACCAAAATCTCCATGGGAATCTCCATAAATCCCGTCTCTGTCATAATAATGCGGATGATAAACAAAGTATCGATTCACCCCGTCGTCGCTGTTATGAAGAAGCGAACCTTCACGCTTGTAACCTGAGACATGGATATGAAAATGGGAATGAAGCTTCATTTCCTGGGTGATGAAGTGATAGAAAGGAATGACGGTCTTGACATCATGACCACGATCCTGAAGAGCTTTGGGCAGGGCTCCGGATACATCTGCCAAACCACCGGTTTTGCAATAGGGAACCATCTCTGATGAGAGAAACAATACATTAGCCATATAACTACCTCTACTTCACTTTCCGGATCGAAAACTGATCACAATTCAATACCATAATTTTTTGAGAGAAGATCTCTGAGCAAATGATTCACCACCTTGGGGTTCGCTTGTCCTTTGCTCTTCTTCATGACCTGACCAACCAGAGCTCCAATCGCTTTTCCCTTGCCTTCTCTTAAGTCTGCAAGAGCTTTCGCTGAAGAATCTGCTTCCAGGACTTCAAGAACCATTGCCTCGATTGCGCTATCATCACTGATCTGAAGAAGGTTTTTCCTCTCAACCACCTCCAGGGCACTCCCCCCGCTTGTCAGGAGTTCACCAAGAGCTTCTTTGGCTCCATTTTGAGAAACTTTTCCATCCTCCACGAGCTTTAACAAAGCGCTGAATTCTTTAGTCTCAAGTAACTTGAGATTCGCTGATTCCAGATTCTTCAGGGCTCCAGCCAATTCGGTAATTACAAAATTTCCGCTGAGTTTTACTCCTGTTTTCTGACCAAAAGCATCTTCGTAATAAGGAGCCAAATCGAGCCTGGAGCTAAGAATCTCAGCCTGGTAGGCGCTTAAGCCTTCCTTCATATATCTCTCATAACGCTCTCTTGGTAACTCTGGTAAATCCTGCCTTACTTTTTGAATTTTCTCGGAAGAGATTGAGAGTGGCGGTAAATCTGGTTCGGGAAAGTAGCGATAATCCTGAGCGTCTTCCTTGGATCTCATCATTCTCGTTTCTTCCCGATCATCATCCCACAAGCGAGTACATTGAATGATCTTCTCCCCATTCTCGAGTGTGTGAATCTGACGATCAATTTCGTATTCCATCGCTTTGGAGACACTTCGAAAGGAGTTCATATTCTTGACTTCAACGCGGGTTCCCAGAGGCTCAGAAGGCTGATGGACAGAAACATTCAGATCGCAGCGCAGACTACCATTCTCCATGTCACAGTCACTCACTTGCAAATAAAGCAATACCTGTCGAAGTGCCTGCAAGTAGGCCTTCGCTTCTGCAGAGTTTTGAATATCAGGCTCTGTGACAATTTCAAGCAATGGAATCCCGGCTCGATTGTAGTCCACCCCACTATGAGAAGAGGTATGCACAAGCTTGCCTGCATCTTCTTCCATATGAATGCGATTGATGCGAATGAATCGCCCTTCCTTGTCCAATCCCTCAGGATAGATCCAGAGACCGCCGTTACTTCCAATGGGGAGGTCATATTGAGAGATTTGATAAGCCTTGCACAAATCGGGATAGAAATAGTGCTTCCGGTCAAACTTGCTAACGCAGGGAACCTTACAGTTCAGGGCCAGGCAGGTTCTCAAAGCAGCTTCAAAAACAGACTTGTTTAGAACCGGCATGACCCCGGGATGTCCCAGACAAACTGGACAAACATGAGTGTTGGGTTGGGCACCGGAGTAATCGGTGCTGCAGGAACAGAAGATCTTTGTCTTTGTGTTTAGCTGAACATGGACTTCCAAACCAGCCACTGCTTGATAACTCATTCTTGCTCTCCCAGAACTGACTCAACTGCCCAAGCCAGGGAAAGAAGCTCTGAATCTGAGCCAAAGGAAGACATTAACTGAAGTCCAACACCACTGCCCAGAGGAAGACTTATTGCAGGAATTCCGGCAAGATTGGCAGGCACAGTGAAAAGATCACTCAGGTACATTTTCATCGGGTCATTCAGGCGAGAACCCACATCAAAAGGCAAAACAGGAGATGTGGGCAGGAGTATTCCATCAAAACTACTCAGTACCTCTTCCAGAGATTGTTTGATCAAATTCCTCACTTTCTGGGCCTTCAGGTAATAGGCATCGTAATATCCTTCGCTAAGAATGTAGGTTCCCAGCAAGATTCGACGCTTGACTTCTTTACCGAGCCCTTTTTCCCGATTTTGAGTGTAGTGATGAATCAAATCTTCAGCTTCACAGAGGCTTTTTCCGTATCGAATGGTGTCATATCGAGCCAGATTTGAGCTTGCTTCAGCACAGGCAATCAGATAGTAGGTCTGCAACGAATATTCAATGTTTTTCACCTTTACAGTCTCAATTCGAATTCCTGCTTCCTTTAGTTTTTCACAGCTCAATTCAAATCGTGTTTTCACTGCCTCTTCAAGACCATCGAGAAAAACAAAATCAGGAACCGCTAGGGACTTGCCTTGAAGTTCACAACCCCCCAGGGAATCAAAACCAGACTCATTCCAATCGAGACTGGTTGCATCACGGGCATCTTTACCGGAGAGAAACCGCATTGCCAGGGCAGCATCCTCCACAGTTCTTGTAATCGGGCCTACCTGGTCAAGAGAACTGGCGAAGGCCATCAAGCCATAACGGGAGACCATGCCGTAACTTGGTTTGAAGCCGACCACATCACAGTAAGCTCCTGGTTGACGAATCGATCCCCCCGTATCCGAACCAAGACTTAAATCCAGTGCTCCTGAACCCACAACAGAGCAACTTCCTCCTGAACTACCACCAGGTACTTTTCCAGGATAGACTGGATTTTCCACGGGACCATGAACCGAATTTTCATTGGAACTTCCCATGGCAAACTCATCCATGTTTAAGGTGGCTACAGGAAATGCTCCGCCCTTAACCATACCTTGAACACAAGTGGCATCATAAAGAGAATGAAAACCCTTCAGAATTGCCGAAGAAGCGCAGGTTTCGACAGAATGTTGGACCAAATTTTCTTTTACACCAAAGAACAGTCCATCCATGGGATTGAGGTCTTGCTTTTGGGCGATCTTTTTGTCAATGGATCGGGCGTAGGAAAAGGCTTCTTCTTCTCTGATTTTTAAAACCGCATTGAGTGAATTGCAGGCTTTCAAACGAGACAAGGTTTCTTTTAGAATTGTCTCACAACTGCTCTCTCCCGAGAGTAGCCGATTACGGACATTGAGAATCCGGGACCGACTCCTGCTTTGACTCATGCTGCTCCTTTGGGACTGCGTAAATTGGTACAGCAATTATACCCCTCAAAAGAGCAGGAATCCAATGAGATTTCAATACTGCAAAAAATTAGCTGCAGCCCGTTTCGGGAAGCCTTGCAGCTAATTCTCAAATAGAGAGAAACTGTCTTGAGGTTCGATTTCGATTCGAACGCCGAGACGATCGAGCTTGGACAGAGTTTCCTGGGAATAGGACTGTTCGTAAACGAGTGGGTGAAAGGCAACCTTGTTGCTCTTGAAACTGTCCAGACCTTCCTGCACAAGATCGCTTAGAAGACTATGATGCTTACAGTCTCGATAGTAGTGGATATTTTTTTCCAGAAGCTTGAGTTGGAAAACTGTAGCTCGCTCAACAAAGTTTTGTAATGGGTGCAAAAGGCTCTCTTTGCCGAACTTCATCAACGAGAAGAACGCCGCAACTTTCACACAATCATTGGAATCCTGCAAAAAGTTCAAAAGCAGAAACATGTAATCGGGATTAGTGTCCCTGCCCATCAAAAAGGCTGCGCAGATACGGTCATTACAACCTCTTGAAACCGCGAGCTCATCCAGTAGGCTTTGCAGTTGAGTTAAATCACTCAAAACCATATTCCTGGCAACATGAAAACGAAACTCGCGCTTTTCCCGTCTGTCGAGAAGTGCAGTTCTAAAGAGTTCAAACACTTCTTCCCGCTGTGGAAACAAGCGTACCAGTTGAGTTACTGCTCTCGTGCGAACCAGCAATTTGCGATGCGAAAGTCCTTCGATCAATAATTCGAAGGCATCTTCCCCGAGATAGGCTAAAGCTTCCGGATCCTCCAGCAAATCTTCAATTTGTGGAGTCGCATCTTCTGATTCGAAATCCGAATCGGATTCACAGATGTAGTCGCTTAAATATATGATTCTCTGCATATTAAATTGATTCTCCAAGAACAGTGCGTCGGGCTGTCGTTTTCACCTCTTCACGAACCATGTTCAATCCGACTTTAGCACGCCTGAAAACCCTTTGGCAATACTATTTTTGGATTTTTACACAATCCCAAGAAAGTCTTTATTGATGCATGTTTTAAGTGCTATTGCAACTCAAAAAGCCTCACAAACATACATTTTGTAAATGCATTAAAAAAGTTCTTTTCGGGCAACATTTTTCCAATCAAATTGCAAGATGTAATTTGTCTTTTTTTGATTGTTTTTCCATGGGCCTGTTTGTGCCCGATGGAAACAACCGAGTTTTGCATTCTTGAGTTGTTTTTTGTATGTTCTTGCTCTTAAATTTCACATTCAACAAGAATTCTCAAAATGGAATTAGCCCGGAGGAACTCCATGCAACTTGAAGGAAAAAAAGGAATCATCTTTGGAATCGCGAACAGTAAAAGTATCGCTTGGGGAGTTGCCCAAAAGCTCAAGGAAGCCGGAGCAAGTTTTGGAGTCACTTATCTTAATGAAGCCATGGAGAAAAGAGTGGTTCCTCTTGCTGAAGAAATAGGAGCTGACTTCACCATTCAGTGCGATCTGATGAAGCAAGAGGAAGTTCAGGATACCTTCAAGAAAGCCCAGGAGTGTTATGGAAAGCTGGACTTTGTAATCCACTCCGTCGCTTATGCGAACAAGGAAGCTCTTTCCCATCCTGTATACAAGATATCTCATGAGAATTTTCAGGAAGCTCTTGGAATCAGTGCCTGGACATTGCTGGCGGCTGTGAACGGAGCTAGTGAACTACTCAATGATGGAGCCTCAGTCGTTACAATGAGTTATTACGGGGCTGTGCGAGCTGTTCCCAACTATGGAATCATGGGCGTTGCCAAGGCAGCTCTGGAAGCAGAAGTTCGCTACTTAAGCCGCGAGCTTGGAGAACGGGATATCCGAATCAATGCTATCAGTGCCGGACCTATTCGCACTCTTGCAGCAGCGGGGATCAAAGGATTCAAAGGCTTCCTGAGTGAAGTTTCCGATCGATCAGCGATTCAACGAAATCTCACAATTGAGGAAGTCGGGGACACCTGTACCTACCTGGTGAGCCCTCAGTCCAGTGCCATAACCGGCCAAACCATCTATGTAGATATGGGATTTTCGGCTCTCGGCTAAGAAATCCTGCACAACACAGTTTCTTGAAATTCGTCTACCAAAGCTTGTCCTCTGGTGTGTCGGGGATATTTCTGGACGAAAATCCGACAATCTCTTGTGAAAAACCTCATACTAAGCAATGAGTTCAGGAAGTCTCACCCATATGCTTGAGGATATAATTGTATACCTCATCTACCTTGGGGATCGAGCTGAGCGTGTATTCGGGCATATCTTGAATCGTCGTTTGAGATTCACTGACTCCACCATGCACTGAAGCTCCCACAGTAGAATTCATGTGAACCGAAGCCCCTGCGTGAGAGCTGGAACTTCCTGTTCCAAGTTGAGAAGCCGTTAAAGGAACAACAGTTCCATATCCGAAGACACCGCCAATCATTGGCTTACTAAGAACCAAATCCTGAATCTTTGAGTAAAAGAGAGTTCTCGTAGTTCTTGAAAATCCGAAGCGGTCAATCACCAAACGTTTGTTTGTCACTGTATATCTGGTCCTGAATCTCTGAATTTCCTTTCCAATCAAAGCCAGAATGCAGACACCGGCCCAGATTTGAACATTGGATATCAACCCAAGCTCAAAATATCGACAGAATCCAACGGTAAGACCCACAATAAGTAAATACCCCAGGAAAGGTTTCCACTGAACTCTTAAGAGAGCTTGAAGAAACGCAGGAGTCAGCACAAGAATCAACCAGGGTCCTTCAGGTACGACACCCTGAACCCACAGCAGCGTCTTCCAAATCACACTTTCAATACCAAACAAGCCTTGCAGCTTTGCAAGCAGAGCTTGAGAGTCAACAAGATAGAGTCCATGGGCGATAAATATAGTAATCCAGAGTATATAGTTCTTTATCTGTGAAAAAAGATGAGGCCGAAGCTCAAAGGCCAGTTCTTCCTCTTCGAGTAAACTTACACTCATAAAAATCCGTTAATCCCGACCTTGAAACCAGGCTTTAGTCCTCTTCAACTCCAAAGGACTTGTGAGAAAATAATTCACCTTCTTGCCTTGTTCAAAGTCATCAATGTAGTGCCCCTCGCCAGGTAAGGTTCGAAACTCGAGTTGATCTCTCTGAATATCAGAAAACGCAGTAATCATTCTTAGTATCTGATCTGAATCCATGGAAGTCTCCACATCCTTGAACAGATTCATTACGAAGACAGGCAAGCGCCCCAAAACCTTTATATTCTCCAAACGAAAATGCTTGAGAGATCTCAGTCGCTCAAAAAACGCCTTTAAAAAGATTTGCTGCCTCTCAATTCTTCCCAAATCACCCATTTTGCCCGAACGGTAACGAACAAAGCCCTCAGCGTCAGAACCCATGAGAACTTGCTTGCCTTTCTTCAAATCTATAGTGAAACCGGCAGATTTATCCTGGTAATACAGGTCTTTTTCGACTGTGACTCCAACACCGCCGAGGGTATCGATAATTTTGCGAAAGATTGCCAAATCAATAACCACCCAATCATCCACCTTGAGTTGAATGAATCTTTCCATGGAATCCATCAACATAGGCAGACCACCCCATCGAAATGTATGCGAAAGTTTGCTTAGAATTAACTCCCCATCCTTCTTGATTGGTACTCGGGTATCTCTGGGAAAGCTGAGTACATGAACTCGCTTTTCATCCACAATGAACTGAGCCAGAATCACTGTATCTGCTCTTTGCTCCAACTCCTTGCCCAGAATAAGAACCGTATAGCTGCTTTTCATCGGTGTGGGGAGCTGCCCACCAGAGATCACCTGACTACCCTTGTTTTGAATAACTGCAACTTCTGTCCTTACCCGTTCAAGCACTGCATGAACCTGAAAGAGCAGCAGTCCCGCCAAAACACAGATTGCAAGCATGAGTCGACCCGCAACTTTTCTTCTGCGCATTCCGGCCGAATCGTCTCTGAGATCCACAAAGTCAGAACTTCCCGTAAGTATTGAAACACCCGGGAATTCAGGGATCAGACTCAAAATTTTATCGATTATTTTGCGCATTCTCTTTTTGACAGCTCACTGCAAACCCAGTTCCAGGCTTCTATACTGTGGGGATGGATCATTTTACCCCTTCTGATTGTGAATTCAAGTTTGGAAACAAGACTTTCTCGAACAGATTCAAGAAGATTCTCTGATTTCTCCAGAAATATCTCCCAACTACTCCATTCCCTGCTCGGCTCGAATGCATCGCAAACAAACAAAGCCATATCCTCAAGTGTCATCTCCAGGCGTCCTGTTGTGTGCCAGGCGACGGGCTCTACCCATGATTTCTCCAGGGAATATTTTTCTTGCCCAAGAAGATAGGCTGCCTTGGCATGAACAAGAACAGGATTCTGCTCAGTTATCTCATCAAGGAGATTTGCCTTGGCCAACTTTTCTATCCAGGGCTTCACCGAGTCTTCACGACAATAATCATGAAGCAGGACACAAGTCTTCATCTGAAGAGCGTCCAGCTCGTATCTGCCACACAGATGATCCATAGCTCTCTCAACACCCATAATGTGATCGTAGCGTGGGGAGCTAACCCTTTGTTTCAATGAATTCCTGATTTGGACTGTCAGGTCGGGACTCAAAGAATCTCCAGATCATTTTCGATTTCCAGAAGCAGTTTCAAAATAGAATCTGCCTGGAGATAATTTGCGTGTTCGCTCTGGTATATCTCCCTCGAAACTGACTCTTGCCCCTTGTTATATCCAACAACCAGCATTTCTTCTTCTTCCCTGACATATTGCACTTCATGAGAAAAAAGCAGATCCTCGTGAAGCTTTTCGCCTTCCCTGATACCCAGCTCCTGAACGGGGACAGCTACCAGACCTGCCTGTTTTGCATAGGAGTCATTGAGAACATCCACAATGTCTTCTATCCGGATTGCAGGCATTTTCAGGATGAATGTCTCCCCTTCACTGGCTTTTTCACCAGCCTTGAGTACAAGATGAACTGCTCGATCCAGGGTCATTACAAAGCGTGTCATCCTTTTATCAGTCAGAGTAATAGGCTTTCCAGATTTCAACTGGGACAGAAACAATGGAATCACACTTCCTCGCGTACCCAGGACATTTCCGAATCGAACACAACTAAAGACCGTTTTTCGAGGGCCTTTATAAAAATTTGCGGTGCGCATCAGCTTTTCTGCCAGCAATTTCGTAGTTCCCATGGTATTGATTGGATTGACTACCTTGTCAGTAGAAACCAGAATCACTTTCTCTACTGATTTCTCCATAGCGACTTCAATAATCAACTGGGTTCCCAACACATTGGTTTTTACCGCTTCAAAGGGATTGAATTCGCAACTGGGTACTTGCTTGAGAGCAGCGGCATTGAAGACATAATCCACTTCTTCCATAGCCAGGCGCAATCTTTCTCGATCACGAATATCACCGAGCAAGAACCTGACGGGAGAACCCACTCCCAATTCCTTACGAAAACAGTATTGCTTGTATTCATCTCGGGACAAAACCCTGATACTGGCAGGCTCGCAACGGATGATTTCCTTGACCAGAGCTTTTCCGATACTACCTGTACCTCCAGTTACCAGAACTGTTTTCCCTTTCAAATAACTTAGAGCTTCTGCCATAAAAAACCTCTCTCAAGCCCGGTTTTGCACCAAAAAACCTGGATAATCCCCGGAACTTTCTCCAACAGCCAGTAGCTGACCTTTTCTGCGACTAGACTCGTAGAGTGTCTCAATCACTTGCAGAACCTGAACCCCTTCTCGCACACCAGATTGATTTTGCGCTTTTGATCGAATAACTTCAATCAAATTCTGTAGTCTCATTACGTAGGGATTCTCACTTCCCTCCTGAAACTTGATCTCCTGATCCAGATAGGGAGTATTTTTCGATTTCTTGCGAAACAATACACGGTCGTGACTCACCCACAGTTTAGCTCTCTCCCATTCCAGCTCGATCTCGAAATGAAAGTACTTTCTTCGCCCACCCACATAAAGACTTCCTGTAACTTCAGAATCAAAGAGCAAGTGAGCCATGGTTGTATCTTCAGTTTTTGAACCCGGATGAGTGAAACTCAAAGCACTGCAATGCCTGGGTAGTCCGGCATAGTAAATCATTAGATCCAGTAAATGAGTCCCATCATGCAGAAGCGGACCCCCAAAATGAGAGTGATTCTTGCTTCGTCTCCCCGGAACATAGGAAGCCGCATTCACTACCCCTCTGAGGTGACAGAGTTTTCCCAGACCTCGCCTGGTAACCAACTTCTTGATCTTTTGAAAGCGACCGTAGTAGCGCCGATCATGGCAGACCACAACTGGAATGTTCCAGTCCTCTTCAATCCGGGCGATCTCACATCCTTCTGAATAGTTCATCCCTACCGGCTTTTCCAAAAGAATTCCTTGAATCGTTCTGTTCTTTTGATCCCATTCCTGAAGTATTTGCAGGGTTTCCAAATGCGCATCAGAGCTACAGGCAATACTTACTATCTGAGGTTTGGCCAAATCCAGAAATTCAACCAGACTGGAACTCGAGTTACAGGTTCCCGGAAACTTCTCCTCAAACAGGGTCACAGCCTCCTCACAAGGATCAAAGCCACCGATCAACTCAGTTTCATCACTGTAATCGAGAACTCCAGCGTGAGTACAGGGACGAGCCCGACCATACTCGCCTTCCATCGAGAATCCGATTCTTCCCAGACCGATCACAACTGCCCTAAAGCTCATCTTCTCTCTCTACATGACTCACACTTCTTTGAGCAACACTTTGATTGCCCAGAAAGAGTTCTGGATTCTTATCATACTCCTCAAGCAGCATATCCCATTTCCAATTGCAGGGAGCCTGGCCAAATCGAAGACTAAGGTCTCTCATAAAATCTAGATCCTGCTGAGTATCTACTGTAAAACGCAGATGCTTAATTCTAGTCAGTTCACAGTCCAACTTGGACCAACGAAAAGGAGATTCCGGAGCATAAAATTCAGCGGTAACATGCTCCTTGCTGGACTCACTCAATTCTCCTTGAGCGATCTTCAACAGACTCTCTCTCTTAAAAATCTCGAATGCACTCCCCAGAGGCACATTGTCCTGAATGCAGTAATCGAGGCTTTGTGCTTCCATCTTTTCAAGCATTTGCCGGGTGGAAGCTTTATGTAAACAGGGGTTATCCCCCGTTAACCGAGCGATGTAAGGGTATTGTGGGTGATCAATAGCATTCTCTAGGAACCTTGAAAATACATTGTTTTCATCACCGAAAAATATCTTGATAGAGTTCGAAGCACAGTAACAGGCAATCGTTTGATTCCTCGATCTGGGACCAGTCACTACCACGAGGTCTTGTTTTGGCAAATCATTGACCACATTGGAAAGAAGAGGAATTCCGCCCAAATCCAGTAAAACCTTGCCGGGCAATCGTTTTGAATTCTGTCTTGCTTGAATCAGATAAAGTACATTGGCCATACATAGTATATCGGCACTGGCATTAGTTCTCACAGAAAACGCACCGATAAACTGCGATAAAATCTGGCTCCAGAAAGCATCAGCAGATTGTGTATTTTTCGCCCGGACCGCTCAATCCCCTGCACCAAGGAGACCCGTAGTTCAAGACTTAATGATCGACTACTCTTTTTGCTAGAGTCTTCTTCCGCGACTTGCAAAATCACTGGACTGAGGACTGCTGCGCCTGTTGCGAACCTGTCCGGTCAAACGAGCCTTTACGCGACCTACATCGACACCCAGATTCTTCAACTCTACCTGATATCCAGACACCAGTTCTTCGAGTTTGCCCTTTTCATCCCGATTCATGCGAGTGGCATTGGTGAGCGCCTCTTCAATGAGCAGGGCAACCTTGTAGCGACTGACCTGCTGACCTGAACCTATGTGCTGAGCCAACCTGTTTTGAATATATCCCTTTTGGAAAAAGGTCTCGATTGTCGCCAGCCCAAAAGAGTCTGTTCTGGGGTGAGCGGGCTCACTGCGATAGCTTCGAGCTCTCGCCATCAACTTCTGGCTCTGACTCATAGAATCCTGTGGAAATCTGGAGGAGAGTTGAATTGGCTTCACATTCTCCAGAAAGTTACCATCTTCATCAGTCAAGTTGGGGGAAAGGAAGAATCGAAAATCCTGTTGGTCTGGGACCTTTTGATAAGTCGTAAAGACAAGAGTTCGGTTAGCATTCTTCAACTCTACCCTTCCCCGATACTTGAAATTTTTTCCCTGTATAAAAAACTGATCCGATTGAATACTCTTGGCTCCTACTGGACGATTAAAGGCTATCTCAATTGGCATCTTTTCTGAGTCCAGAATAGTTGGAGGATAGTCCGTAATTAAGAATGGGGAGTAGTATTGAGTCTTGAATTTCCAGCTATTGGGACCCTCAAAAGACACCCCTGCAACCGAGCGCAGATCCTTGCTAACCTTCACTTCATAGACAGTAGCTTCCCCGAGATTGCGATAGGGCCTTAGTGTCAGCACCTTGTCATTGCTCTCAAAAGTCATTTCCCCTGGAACAATCTGACCATTCGCGTAAAGAGTTAAAGAGCTGGCATTGATGGTTTCAGGATCAATCTTGTCACTGAATTGCACTTGCACCGGAGCCCCTACCTTGTTCGCTCGAGAGCGAGCCTTCGGAAAGACTCTTTCTATCTTGAAAACTTTCTTGGCAAACTGGTCAGACTTCTCGGTGGCAACCACGCGAGGGTTCTTGCTTAGCTTTTCACCTTCCGTTTGAAAGGACCAGGTAGCCCGTCCGAGATAGACTCGATACTCAGTGCCCGGCTCAAGTTTCTCGTTCGGAACGATATCGATTCGATTTTGATTTTTGTTGTAGTCCACCTGAACAGGAACTTCCACTCCATCCTTAAGAAGCTTACCCTGTAAAATCGACTCTTCACCTTTGTAGATGTTTCGATTCAAGACCAGACTGATCGGCTGATAAAGGGGCACATTCACACTACCTTTGCGAGGAAGAGTTGTCTCAACCATTTCTGGCATTTTCGGCTCAAAATAGCTCTCGATTCCACTCTTCGCGACAACGCTGGTTTCATTTCTATCGACCACTGTCTCTTCAGAAACTCGCTGAGAGCGCTCCATAATAGGCAAGCCCCTGGGAGCGTTTTGAAACAATTGATCCAGTGGACTCATCGAGACCTCTGCTTTGGCCATCTGAGCCTTCTGCTCTTGCCAATTGGGCGCTTGCTCCGGAGCAGGCTCAGCTACAATCTCGCGACCCTGAAAACTAGCACTGAGCTGCCCGTCTTGCAGACTGTGAAGTTCAGATTGATTCTGATTTCTTGCGTCGACAGCTTCCTGATTTTGGATCCCGAGACCTTCTCCATCCGTCAATATCCCCGTCTTCTCAAGTTTCTTTTTCTCAAGAAAGGACAGATCAAATGTAGGGGTTTCGAAGCTGGCCGGATTTTGCATATTCAGCTCTTTCACGATGGTAGACTTTTCTTCTTCGATTCTTTTCAAATCTGCCTCAAAGTCCGCCCCCTTTTCCACCCGAAGCTCCTGAACTGCACGAGCAAGCTCCTTCAAGTCTTTGACCGGCTCCTGAGCAGGAGACTCCTGGGCTTGAAATTGCTTGTAAGTCTCGTCTTTCAAAGGCATCTTGCGAATTCCAAAGACACCGTACTCCTCGCTGTCAAAGAGTAAGATACCCCCGGATTCATGGGGAAAACTTGCCACTTGAGGCTTTTGGGTAACCTGAAGAATCTGATGGGAACTCAAATCAAAATAGTAAATTTGATTGGAACCTGATCGATTGGAATCAAAGAAAATACCTTTTCCTCTTGAGTCAAAGGCAGGGTGGGCTGTCACAAACTCTTCCTGTGTCAATTGAAGCGCTTGACTTCCTGCAATCCTCAAATTTTTGAGAAAGAGATTGAAGGTTTTGTTTCGAAATGAAGTGTAGGCCAGATACTTTCCATCAGGACTGAAGGCTGGATCAAAATCATGCTTTTGATATTGAGTCAACTGATCAAGGTTTCCGGTGGCAAGATTAAGGAGGAAAATGTCGAAGTTACCGGTTCGATCTGTATCAAAAGCCAGAAACTTTCCATCAGGACTTAAAGCTGGATGAAAGTCATTGGATTTTCCAAAGGTCAGTGCTTCCGGATCTGCAGTGGAGCGCAATCGTTTCTTGTAGATCTTGGAAAAGCCATCCCTTTTCATTGAAAAATAGAGAGTCTCATTGCTTGTTGAGAAAATTGGTCCGTCGATCTCTCCTCGGTTGGAGTGAACCCGAATTCCGTTCCCCTTGTCCTTCACATACTTGATCCAGAGTTCATTCATCTCCCCTTTGTCCTGAACATAGGCCATGATTCGACCGTCAGAAGAGAGACTTGCCCTTCTGGCCTTAATCTGACCCGGTGTAACCCACTGTGACTCGGGCAGATTTGCATCCAGACACAATTGATTGCACCACAAAAACAAGTAGAGGTGAAAGAGCAAAGAACAGAAAGACTTTTTTCGTTTGCCAACCATGATTCCTCCCATAATGGGACTCCCTGCGATGGAAAATGAGTACAATTTCTAGTCTTATCGACAAACTTTTGTCAGGATATAAGGCTTCTGGAGCTTTTCAGCAAAGCTTGCGATTCTCTTTAGAGTCAGGTTGCACATAGACTTCCTGCTCGTATTTCATCATCACCAGTCCATTTTTGATTGAGCCTGATGAATGAAAGTCCAAGTTGGCTTGCCACTCAAGGAAGTAGCGTGCAATATCACAGCCTGCAGCAATACTCAGAACCACTCCTCCAGCGAATCGTGGATTCACTTCAAGGAAATAAAACTGATCCTGAAACTCTATACACTGGATGTTCCAGGGCCCCTGGAGTTGAAAGTGCTCAAATTTGCTCTCCAGTAACTTGCAGAGTCTCGGATTCATATCTACGACTCCCACATCGCTGACTCCTGACCGGACCCTCTCCCTGCGTCTGCAGCAATAGCTGAGCACCTTTCCATTTGAATCTGAAAATACGTCGACAGTGGTCTCGGGGCCTTGCACGAATTCTTGCAAAAAGGGTTTCTTCAGCCGTGCCCAGTACTGTTTGGCCTGCTCTTCATTCTCAACAATAAACTGATTCACAGAACCATAACCTTCCTCTTCCTTTAGGATGCACCGACTTCTCATTTCCTCAGGAGCGCCAAGTATCTCGGGGACCTCAAGACCAATCTCTTCAAAAAAGACAGCGGAATCTCTTTTGCTTAGAAACAATAGCCCCTGTTCTCCAGCGTCAGCTACACTGACTCCCAGGGATTCGAGATGGGACCGATGCTCATGGAGATAGCGCAGATCAAAGTCATTTCCTGGAAGTACTACATCAATCTTGAAAATTTGAATGAGATTCAGGATTTCTTCGTGATGCTCCCTGGTGAATGTTCTGCTCACCATTTGAAACTCATCGCAAAAGTATAAGGAAGAAGTAAACTCATAGATCTCTGTTCCCACAATGAACAAATCTATTTTGAGCTCTTGTGCGGCTCTTCTTAGCTGTTGAAGAAGACTTACTCTCCTCCCTGCACTTAAAAGTAAAAACCTCATAGTTTGTGATCCTCTTCCTGAAAGGGAATATCACAGGTTGCGCAAAGACCATGGCATTCTCTTAGACCATGGGAGCTTCGAAGGTCTTTCTTTCTCTCGATAAGATAATGACGAAGTTCCAGCATTTTCTCACCATTCCAGGCATTCATGATCCCGTCTTTGGCATGACCGAGGGGATACTTCCCATCATAATCAACACAGCAGGGCACAAAAGTTCCATCCCACAAAAGGGCCATGGAACGCCAGGGGTAGGAGCAGACCTGATAGGAATCCTCTAAACTCAAGTCTTTCTGGGCTTCCAGGTATCCAATCCAGTTGCGATAAACCTTCGTCACGATCTCATCTGGACCGTAAGATCTCATCCTTTCCTCAAACTCCGGTAGAAAAGGCTGGGTTTCTTCAAGATCAATAATTTCTATACTGATTTGAGTTTTGAAATTTCCTTCCTTCTTCTGCCTGATCACTGTCTGAATGTTTTGGGAAGTCTTCTCGAAGTTCCCTTTCACTCGCAAGTTTTCATAAATCTCTTTATTCACCCCTTCAAAAGAAATGGTGAGATAATCCAGTCCACTTTCAAGAAGCTCCCGGCTACGCTTTTCATCAAGAAAAGAGGAATTGGTATTGAGTCTTGTTTGAACTCCGTGATCACTGGCCAGCTGAATCATTTCAAAGAGGGATTTGTGCATGAGACTTTCCCCCAGAAAAAACAGATTGAATTTGTGAACGCCAATCTCTGCGGCTTCTTCAAGTACCTTCTTGTAAAGATCCATGGAAAGAAAGCCCAGGTCTCTCTCCTGACTCTTTTGAGGGCAGAATACACACTTGAGATTGCAATGATTGGTGGGCTCAACAAAAAGAGTCCAGGGAGCCTGGGGACAATGAGTCTCAGATTTTCGATAAGCTTCCAGATTGTCCATATTCCTCCAGTATAGTCCGCACTCTGAAAGTGCTGTCACCATCTGTGATTTTCGCAAATCCTGAACAGCTTACTGACCTTTCGCCGTGAAGATAAGAGCGTAACCACTGATTCAGCATTTGCCAGTCTATCTCTTGAGCAACTCCAAAAAAAGTACCAAAACCCATTTCCTCTAATCTTTGTGCAGTTCCTGCCTGCTCAGCATTTTGCGATAAAAACAAGGGATAAGAGCCGAAATTCAAAGCTTCATAGCTACTGACTCCTCCACATCCAATCGTCAAGGGCAAGGATTTGAAGTAACCCACAAGGCTTGGCGGAGAGATTCGAAAACTCAGATTTTTAAGAGCTAATTCACTTTTGAGAGCCTCAGTGCGTTTCGCACCAAATCCGGGACCAATGATAAAGAGACAGTATTGCAGCGTCTCCGCTGAGACATTCTGCAGAAAGGACTCGGTAATCTGCCCAGGGTCGCTGCCACCGAAACTGACCAAAATTTTGTCTATTTCTGTAACAATTTCTTCAGGTTCATCTGGTGGATATATGAAATAGCGAGCTCCCGCCAGTTCAACACGTTCGCCGTATTCTCTTCGACTGGGTTCCAAGCCTTCGAGAGTCGTGATCAGATTCAGATTCAGAACTTCTCGCAAATCCCCTACTTCATCAATCCCGACCCACGGAAACTGACTGTCTCCAAAATAATCATCGATGGCAAATTCAGGCTCATCCACGAGAAGTAAGTCCAAATCCTCGCATTTCTGTTCGAATTCTTCCCTGCTCCTGTAAACCACCTTCCGGGAGCCATCTTCGAGCCAGGGAAGCTTCTCCCTGGAAAACCAGATCGCCTGTACCCTCTCCCAGCCATGAAGCAAGTTCTTGAGTCTCGCAAGATGGCCGTAGCCAATTCGATGACTGGCTTCAGTCTTAAGACCGATGGTAAAAGGTTTGGACGCTGCTGACATTTAGTGGATCTCCTACCATTCTATCGGCAGAATTGAAAAGAGCCCGCAGAAATCCAGGACTTCTGCGGGCTCAATCAATTCAATTGAATTAACGTCGGTTTCCACCACCTCGTTGGTTGTAGCCACCGCCGCCTTGTCTATTTCTATTACGATCTCCACCGCCACGGAATGGTCGATCGGAGTTGTCTCTTGGTTTTCTTTCTCTCGCCTCGTTAACTACCAGGCTTCTTCGATCCACTTCGCTACCGTTCATTGCTTCAATAGCAGCTCGTCCCTCATCAGCATTTGCCATAGAGACAAATCCAAATCCGCGAGAGCGTCCAGTTTCACGATCTGTGACAATTTTGACCTGACTTACGGAACCATGAGCTCCAAAAAGCTCCATCAATTGATCTTCTTGTGTGTTGTAAGAAAGGTTGCCAACATAAATTTCCATCTCATCCTCATTTCCAGATATCGTCGTCGATATCTTGCTAGCGTTCCCTGTTTTGAGTGAACGCAATTTCTACTGTCGATAGTTTTCAACCAAACGGGATTTAAGGAAATACTTTTCGTCCAGGGAAAGAGGGAGAGTTATTCTAGAGAAAACTCAACTAAGCCGGGGGAGAAATGAAATCGATAAAGCCTTTTGCCTGGAGAAAAACCAAATTATAAATAAAGCATAACTAATTCCACGAACGAAATGCAAGCTTTATACAAATTTATTGAAGTATTTATTAATTTCGAAATCAGCCCACACCATTCAGGTTTGCCGTTCCAGACCACCGGATTTCAATGAATCTTCTGCATTGCTGCAGTTTTACTGATTCAGCGACAAACAGACAAAACCAATAGGAACGCTACCAGGAATACTTATGCAGGGCCATGATGCAAAACCCGTTGAGGACTGAGAAAGTGAGACTTTGAAACTCTACCTAATGGTGCTCTTTCAACTTCTCCTGATAACGAGCCAGTGCAGCAAAGGGCATGTAGTAGGGAGAATACTCGTAGGTATATAGAATGGGAGGCATACCCACACCAATATAAACCGGCTCATCCCATCCATCATCCTGGCGCTGGCTTTCTACAAGATACTGAACCGCCTTTTGAACGGTTTCATCGTCAGCGGGAAGATAGGCTAACAATCCAACCAGAGCCCAACCGGTCTGAGTGGGCATACTGGGTCCGATTCCTGCCTGCTCCGTATCATAGTAAGACTCCATGGTTTCACCAAATCCACCATCTTCATTCTGAACAGACTTTAACCAACTGATTGCCTTTTGGACCATAGGATCTTCTGCCGGCACTCCGACTTCCTTGAGCCCGCACAATGCCCCGTGAGTTCCATAGATGTAATTGATTCCCCAACGCCCCCAGAAACCACCAAAATCCATCTGCTCCTTGCGCAAATAATCAATAGCCTTGCTGACAGCAGGATAATCATGGGTGAATCCTACACTACCAAAGGCTTCCAAAACGTGTCCTGTAAGATCCGCTGTACCAAAATCATCACGGATAGAATCCTTGAAGAAACCTTTGTCAGGAACCTGAAAGGGTCCATGGGGCTTGGTGGCCTGATCTTTATCCCAGGCAGCCCAGGAACCATCGGAGTTTTGCATAAACTCAAGCCATTTAATGCCTCGCACCAGGGCTTCTTCCGCCTGAACAGCATCAACTTTGGACTTATTCTTCATGATAGCGAGAATTGCCATAGCCGTATCATCGTTGTCTGGATAGAGTTCATTTTCCAACTCAAAGGCCCAGCCACCAGGAGCGATGATTTCTCCTTTTTTAGCCCACTCCCCGTAAACGTCTACAATTTGCTTGTCTAACAAGAATTTGCGAGCCTTCGCTATTACTTCATGGTCTGGAGAAACTACTGCCCGTATCGCAAAATCGTTCCGTTGGACTGACTTGCGTCGAGACTGCTGGCATCCAGATCAATGGGCTCTGAAAAGGCGTGTGGATGACGATGGGTGGCAAAGTTCATCGCTGCAGACTGGACTTGAGAGCTGGACTTCACAGATGCCTGTCCAAATCCTCTCTGTGATGCCGTAGAAGTTCCCAACCTTGGCAGAACAGCTTGGGTGAAACCACTAACACTTACTTCATCCAAAGCATGAAAGCCATTGTAGCGAACGGTCTTGCCGTTGGCATCGGTAGTTTTGAATGACTCTTCCTGCAGTATTTGTCTTCCGGTTTTCCCCTGAGCAAGAGGTTGTGGATCCATATACTCACCCAGTGTCGTCAAGGACATCAGGGACAACAACTCAGCTTCTGAATACTTGAAGGCTGTGTGAACATCAAAGATGATCGCAAGTTTCCGTCGTTGGTCCTCATTGAGTTGAGCAACTACTTTGGCTAAAGTATCTTCAAAGGATGCATTAGGATTGTTACCATCCTTGAGACCCTGCAGAATTGCGGCTTCCGCACCTTCGATTCTCCAGATGGCTTCCAGAAAAAGGCTGGCAAAGATAAGCTCTACATCCAAAAAGTCTTCCTTACTCATTTCATCCCAACCAGTCAGTTCGGAACAATTCAGTTCGCTCAAAAGTTTTCCGTTATAACGAGGAGCTTGTGCTGAAGAGTTGGAGTCTTCCTTGAGAAAACCACATTCAGACATCTGAAACTGTTCGTCGTTCAGCTCGGCAATGTCGTATTGGAAGGAAAAGAAGTTTGCAAATCCCTCAATCCAGCTTGTCACCCCATTGGGCAGAACTTCCTGCAGTATGTGGTTGTCATCCGGTCCATAGTCATGAAAGTTGGCATCCGAGCTCACCTGGATCGTGTGCCCCAATTCGTGCATGATTGTTGCCAGTGCAGCTGGCATCTCGTTCTGACGCTCTCCCATAACAATGTGAACTTCCAGTGCGTCTTTGGATCCATCCGGATTGAGCTCTACCAAAACTGCCCCACTGGCATGAGGCCATATAGCATCCTGGTGCTGGAGCCGGTCGTCATCTGCAAAAATGATTTTCGGTGGGGTCTTAACCGTTGAATGACGCATCGCAAGCAAATCGCTCATCGCCGCTCTCAAAGCGGTGTCAGTCGTGACTGCATTAAACATAGCCACCAGATTTGATTTTCCAGCCGTGTTCATTGCCTGGACCCAGTCGTTTTTATGGATACAACCATGAGCAGTCTTTTGCTGATCGAAATTGGCTGCAGAAATAGGCAAGAAGAAGCTTCCACAATCACTTCGATTTGGATTGTCCGTAATCATCATGGGAGTCTCGATAGTACTTCCAGCCCCTGTGTCACTGGAGCCATCACCAGGTGCGTAGTCATAGAACATAATTCCGCTAATATCCAGACCGAAGGTGTCATCAAACTGCTCGGTTCCTCCACCGGTGGTCGTTCCAGCTGTGGTTGAACCTGCTGTAGTATCCCCTGCAGTGGTTGAAGCACCGGTTGTATCGCCTGCAGTGGTTGAGCCCGCTGTGGTGTCACCTGCAGTGGTTGAAACGCCTGTAGTATCTCCTGCCGTGGTCGACCCTGCTGTAGTGGAAACCTCCGTAGTGTCTCCAGCCGTAGTCGATCCCGCTGTGGTATCACCTGCAGTGGTTAAAGCACCTGTAGTATCGCCCGCGGTTGTCGAGCCTGCTGTTGACTGTCCTCCACTATTGAAGCCTCCGGTAGTATCTCCTGAACTGGTTGAGCCTGCGGTGCTGCTACCTGCCGTTGTGGAGGAACCTGTTGTGCTTCCGGCTGTTGTCGAGCCAGCAGTAGTGGATCCTGCTGTGGTGCTTGCTCCTGTAGTAGATCCACCTGTGGTTGACCCAGCTGTTGTGCTGCCTGAACCACCCGTTGTTCCATCAGAAGTTGTGGAACCTCCCGAGGTGGATCCTCCAGATGTGGACCCCGAAGTAGAGCCTCCACCGGTTGTTAGAACCACTGTAGACCCGCCAGCTGATGTCGAACCTGATGTTGTATTTCCCTCGCTACCTGAACCACCGCTGGTAGAACCGGAACTTGCGGATCCACCGGAACTGGAGCCAGATGAGGCGCTTCCTGATGTAGAGGACCCTGCGGTGCTACCCCCGCTTGAAGATCCACCACTGGTACTGCCAGAAGATGTTGCACCAGAACTGCTGGAACCTCCACTGGAGCTCCCTCCGGTAGTTGAACTCCCATTGAATCCAAAGTTTGTTGGGATGGGTGGCGCTGAACCAGTTTTGTTTCTGTATCCCCCACCAGCTGGCTTACCCAAACCTGTGCTTGAGTAACCACCTAAACCGGGTGTGACTCGACCGAAAAGGCCACTCACAGAATATTTGATACCTTTACTCTCTGATGAATCTGAACCGCTCGTACCACCTGTGCTGCTTCCTGCAGAACTTGATCCTGAGCTACTACCCGAGGAGGAACCTGCAGAACTGGAGCCAGAGCTTCCGGAACCAGAGCTACTGCTACCCGCTGAGGAGCTGCCCGAGGAGCTTGATCCTGTTGATCCGGAAGTGGATGTGCCAGAGGTAGTATCGGAACCAGCAGTTGAGCTACCCGCTGTGGATTGACCCGATGTCGCCGTCCCACCGGTGGTCGATGAAGTTGTCGTCGATCCCGAGGTACTCTGCCCTGCTGTCGAAGTGCTACTGTCTGTTACGCCTGTAGAACTGCCAGACGTCCCTGTTCCGCCAGAACTTGTAGAAGTGTTGGCAGCATCTATTTGAGCCTGACCGCGAGAGTAATCAACAACCGCACCAGCTGCTGCAAGATCATTGGCAAGGCCCGTTGGCATCCGGTTTTGTCCGATAGACAAATAGAAATTGATAGCACTGGACCACTTGTCTACTATTGGCTTGAGAGTCGCGCTGCCACTGCCTCTTTGTAGAAAAGCCGGCATTCCATCCAGACCGGAAAAGATCATCGGGTTCGACCACAAATTGGTACTCAACAACAGCCAGAGTAGAACTAGTTTGATATATGAACCCAAGCGCTGCTGCACAAAACCCTCTGCTTAATTATGCTTGTCAAATATGCAAAGTGTCAATTGGCTATTATGCCATGCTTTGCTGGTTACTCGAATAAAGCCCGTAACCGTTGGCTTCAATCCACTGTAAAACACGGTTCAAACGATCCAGGCGAATCTTAGGAGTATTTTCCTCTCCAACGCACCATTCCGTCTGCATGTCCTGCCCCTCTTCCCAATGAATCCCAAACTTGGCCGGGTTATTGGCAATAGCGCTCCCTGGAAGCAATACGCAGGAGTTCACCGAAGTAAAACCGCAAATCCATCTTTTATTACGTTCCAGAAATTCTAATGTTTCAACAAAATGGCGCTCCGTCTCGCCCGGGAAACCAACAATAATGTTGAGTTGAGTGTTGATTCCAGCCTCCACGATTCTTCGCAAACCTTCTTCTGCCTGCTCTTCGTTGAACCCCTTCTTCATCATGCGCATGACTTCATTGCTTCCCGATTCAACTCCAAGGTTAAGTGTTCGCAAACCATTGCGCGCCAGTATCTCCAAAGATTCTGTACTGAGTTGACGATTGGGTGTAGCCAGAGCGATCCAGTCCATCTTGCGACCTTCCTCCTCGAAGATCAGACAGGCCTCAACCAGCTCCTTCATGATCCCGTTTATTAATAAGTCGTTTAGCCAAAAGCTTCGATAACCCCTTTGATAAAACTCATCAAACATTTCAAAAATTCGTTGGCCACTCAACTTTCGAAAACTACCCATGCTCTTATGATCCGCACAAAACTTGCATTTGAAAAGACAGGATCTCGTCAGAATTAAGGGCAGGGCATCCAAAAGATACTGATTCAAATCCAGGTCGGAATAATCAGGCACACCAAAATCAGAAAGTCGATGACACATCCTGAAATTCAATTCCTTACCCAATTCTCGAGTCTGATAGACACCTTCTGGAAGCTCCTGACGAGCTCCCTCCATGAAATCGAGCAATTCCGGTAAAATCTCTTCCCCTTCTCCCACTACAAAGAAGTCAATATCAGTCCTGAGTCGAACTCTTTCCTGGGCGAAACTCAGACAAGGACCTCCCACAGCGATAAATTTGCCTGGATTCTTGAGTTTGATTCGCTCCACTAGATTATTGATGAACAGTACATTCGAAGAGAGCACAGTGAAGCAAATCAGTTTCCAGGGACCATAAGCCAACTGTGAACTGTACTCTTCGAGGAGGGGGTCCAGCAGAGGAAACAGATTTTGAGCATAGAGTTTTGGATTCACCCAATAGTGCAGATTGGACTTGTTCCAAAAGAACTCACGAACGTTCTCAAGAGCCAGATAAGACTCAAGATTCAAATCTCTCGTGGTCAAATCATAACCCTGGGCAGTCAAAGCAGTCTTCAGAGTACCTAATGTGACGGGAGGCATTTCCACACCCCAACTGGGACACATACATAAAATGCAAGACGAGGGCTTTTCCATTTCCCTATTTTACCATTGCAGGCACTGGATTGGATACGAATGGTTCCAGGGATTGGAACTGAAGGTTCAAAGAGCGTAGAATCTTCTTCAACTTGTCGACCTTTAGGAAAAACCATGCGTATCATCTCAACCCAGGCAATGCAAAGCAGCGACCGCACAACAATTGAAGATTTCAAGATACCTGGAAAGCTACTGATGGAGAGTGCCGCACAAGCTTGCACGCAGCACATGCTGGCCCATTACCTGTTTCAAACGGTCTCTGTTCTGGCAGGCCCCGGAAACAATGGAGGAGACGGTTACGCCATTGCCCGTCATCTTTGCCTAAATGGCAAAAAAGTAAGGGTGTTTGAAGCCCATCAGGAAGGTTCAGAGGATCGCATCTATCACCGGGAACTCCTAAAAGAACTTCCGGTACAACTAGAGGGCTTGGCTGCATGGTTAAAAACGGAACAAACCGATGATCTTGTTGTGGACTCTCTCTTTGGAATCGGTTTAAACCGTGAAATCAGCGCTGAATTCAAAAGGTGCATCGAGAAACTCAATTCCATTTCGCAGCCAGTAGTATCTATTGACATACCCAGTGGAGTGAACGGTGATACTGGTGAAGTTCTGGGGTGCGCAGCAAGAGCTGACTCCACAATCAGTTTTGAAGCAGCCAAACCGGGCCACTTCCTCAAAGAAGGAATGCAGCTCAGGGGCAAGCTAACTGTTGCACCGATAGGAATCAAACTGAGCAACACTTCAATGCGAAAACTCTCCTACTCAGATCTTGAATGGCCCGAAAAACAGGAATCTTCACATAAGGCCAGCACCTGCAGAGTCGTTGCAGTTGGAGGAGAGCCGGGCAAATCGGGAGCAATTCAGTACAGCGCCAAGGCAGCTTTTCAAAGTGGTGTGGGTCTCGTAACTGTTCAAACTCAAAAGGAAAGTATACCCTTCGTACAGGGAAGCTCTCCTGAAATCATGTGTCTGGAACTTGAGGACAAGGTTCTTGCTGAATCCGCTTACATTCTTGGTCCCGGAGCTGGTCATTCTGCCGAATTTCAAAACAGGATGCGTGAGATTCTGGAAGCAGACTTGCCTGCTGTAATCGATGCGGATGCCTTTTCTATTTACAATCCCCGGCAATGGCAGGAAGTTTTAAGAGAGAGAAAAAGCTCTACAATTCTGACCCCTCACCCGGGAGAACAAGGCCGAATCAGTCCGCAGGTACTCAATGGCTACAAGGACGCACTTGAATTTGCAGGCTCCTGCAATGTAAGCCTACTGCTCAAGGATTCAGTCAGTATTTTGGTTCATGGAGATGGGGAGTTGGACATCCTGCCCTTTCCCAACGCCGCCCTTGCCAAAGGAGGTTCTGGAGATATTCTTGCCGGTTTGTGTGCAGGTGCTTTGAGTTTTGGTCTGGATCAGAAAGAAGCCCTCAGGCAGGCAGTCTTGCTCCACTCAATTTCGGGGTTTCTGCTAAGGATGTGCTCTGGTGCAAATGCAGCCATGCCTTCAGAACATCTGCAAAAGATCAGGGAAGTTTTAGCACAATATGAGAAGGGAGATCCCCAGTATTTGTCTCGACTGGAATCCACTTACTATGAATGTGGTCTTGCTCCAGCTGTCCTCGACCTGACATAATGGAACCACTGTGGAAATGGGAGCTTATTTAAATGTCCTGAGTAAAGCCAACAGGATCCAGGATCAGGGAGACAGAGAACTCACTCTTACTGTCGAAGATTTACGTTACCTGGATGTGGATACATTCTTCAGTGAAGAACTCTCTACCAGGCGAAATGCTGTCCATTCACTTGTAAAATCAAGTTATCCCAATAAAACCAGGGTGCTCCTTCAACTGTTGAAGTCTGAACCCAATCTTGATCTCAAGCATGATATTCGAAAAGCGTTGAATGAGTTGCAGAGCCATGCAGACTTCTGGGGAGATGATCTGGGTGAAAAGCAGCGCAAGGTCAAACAGGCTCTGGAAGGGGCCAATGAGAAAGAGAGACAGGAGGCTGTTCGCTATATTCTCAAAGAAAAGCTCACAGAAATGCTTCCCTTCACCCTCAATGCAGAGGAAAAATACAAAACCCCCACTTTGAGAATTGCCAATATTCAACTAATGGCCCTCAAAGGTCCGATTCACTGTAACCGAATCGTAAAATATCTTGAAGACGATGAGGAACAGGTGGTCAATGAAGCCATCAAGAATCTGGCAATTATTGGCGGCACAAGACATCTGATGGAGATTACAAGGCTCCTGCAGGACGAGCGCACAACCGTACAGAGTGCCGCCAGAGAGACTCTGGAGCTTTTAAGTCAGGATCATGCTTTGGAGCTGTGTCGTAAACTATCCAGAGACAAGGAAGCCCAAATGCGTCTGCGAGCCCTGGATCTGGCTGAATTTTTGAATTTGAAGAGAGCCTCCCAGATTGCCAGGGATCTCGTCAAAGATCCAGACAACAGTGTTCAGAAAAGGGCAATGGACGTCAAACGCTTTCTCCACTCCCACGGCGAAGGAGAGGAGAATCCTGTAGAAGAGGAAGAGGTACCCGAGCTGATCGCGGCCCTTCAAACGGAGAAAGAGCCCCTAAAAATTGCTCAGCTAATACAGCAGATCAGTGATTCTCAATTGCCTGAAAACAAAAAGCTGAAAGTTTTCATGACCTACATCGCTCATCCGGAAGATCGTGTGAGGGCCAATGCGCTTGAGGCTATGATTCCTGTTCTGCCAAGTGCTCACCATGATTTTTTTCTGCCTTACCTGGACGACAAGAATAATCGAATCCGTGGTAACGCTATTATGGCACTGGCTACAGAAGATGGTGGATTTAGCCAATATGAAACGAAGATCGTACAATCCCTCCGTAGCTTAAGTGAGGATGAGCGCCCCGTTTACCGCCTGACCGCGCTGTATTGCATAGGTGTTCTCAAAGAGCCCTCGCTTATTTCCTTTCTCAAAGGGCTCTCGCAAGACCCGGTTCAGAAAGTGAGGGACAAGGCGAAGGAAATCCTCGATGGATGGCCGAAATTGAGTGGTGAGCAAGAAGAAGAGCTCGACAAAGCTCACAAGGTCCACATGCTTACTACCAAGAAGAAGCCCAAACTTACAAGAGATGAAGTCCTTGCCAAAATGGAGAAGAGCTTTGATCCGCAAAAACTGGGCAACAAGGGAGAGCAGCTGGATCTACTTCTATCAATCGAGCAATTGGATCAAGACTTCGTAATCATTGAAAAACTTCTGGTCTATTTGAAGATTTGTAAAGATCCGGAATTGATTGCTCAATCCATTCGATCCCTGAAGAGTCAAAGTTTTGAAGATCGCTGGGTACATCTCAATGAGTTTATGACGTACAAGGACAGTCAGGTGCAGCTTGCGGCTTTCGAGGCTTTGATGCAAACGGACTCTTTTCGCTTGTTACCCAAAATCCATCAGTTGGTGCAAGCTGGTAACCTAAATCAGGGAAACAAAGCGCAGATGGTTGCCATTGCCATGCCTCAACTCATTATGGAAAAGGAGCAACTGGCTCTAAAAGCAATGCAGATTCTCTCCAAAGGCAATGACACAGCGAGAAAGGCCTTTGCCTCCAGTTTGCGCTACTGGATGCATTCCAGTCCTATTCTGGAGAGAACTGTTCAGGATCTATTATTACTCACCCCTGATGAAACGGTTCTGGACTCCTGTCTGGACTTTCTCTTTCGTCATGTGAACAGCGCTACTTTGCTTGAAAAAATAGAATTTCTGCAAAGCAAAGCCAGCGAGGAAATCTTGCCCAAAAAGCTGAACAAACTCAAGATCAAGGTTCAAAACAAAATCAAGAATCAGGCCAAGTTTCCTAACTGATACGCTATGGATTTAGAAGCTCTCCATATCCCGCTAGCTGAACTAAATCTAATTTCCTTCATATTGCTAAATGAGCTTCCATTCAAAGTATCAAGATGAGGCCTTCCGAGGGTCGGACTAAACTCCTTCAAAAAATTCACAGTGGAAACAAGATTTACTTTTGCGTCACTTGCCAACTGCCTAAGTTCTACGAGAAAGTCAGGATGAAAAATGCCTTCCGAAATCTCTAAAAACACTTGAGTCAGTTTTCTAAATTTTCCAACATATGCTTCCGTAGTACTTCATTAATTTTGGACTGATATTTCTTATTCTTTGATTTAAACCAAGCTATAATGTCAGAATCCAGTCTAATGTTAATCGGTTTCTTGACAGGCCTGTAAAATTCTCCTTGAGTGGCTTTACTCCAATCGTCTATCTCAGGAATGTCTGAAGTATTAATATCTTCATCAGACAACAGCGACAGTTTCTGAACTTCATCATTAAATTCCTTATCTCCTCTCTTCATACTTTTTCCTTTCAGTACTGGTAGCCTTTCTCACTGAAATTATTCTAACAACTTTATTCCCATCTTTCTCACGACGAGTATGGACTACCAAAATTAATGCCGACTCTGTAACTAACCCCAGAGCGTGATACCCATCCTCACCATCTTTAAAGGGATCGAAGAGTAATAAATGATACGGATCTTCAAAAACGAACTGAGCAAATTGAAAAGAGACACCATGAACTCTTTTGTTTCTCGAATTCTTTACTTCATCCCATTCAAAAGAAATATCGCTAAACATTATGTATATGCTAGACATTAGAAAATGAAAAGACCGATAACAAGACGTTGGAACGGGAAAGCTCACCCTGAAGCTTAGACTCCGCCCAACTCAACTCAGCGCTAATTGCAAACAACTAAGACTCATCCAAACTTGAATCAAGAAGACACTACCAGCCTGGCCTGGTGGAAAAGTAGAATTCTCCAAAACTAGATCCGTAAAACATCACCGGCACACCCGGGTGGTAAAGATGAACAGTTTCTGCCCGGATTAATGGGGATTGCATTCAATGGCACTTCTAATCGCCACGCCTGCTTCTTTTGTACCCGAGATCAGTTTTTCATCTCCGATGAGGACATCCAGGATTTGCGCACTGTACTTGTGAGCAGTCTTCTCCATGAATCCCATCATTGGCCATCCCCAAAGAGAACTGAAATAGACGCCATCCGCTTCAAAATGTGGATCAGTCAGGAAGGTACACTCCACCACATTCTCTACGGCGGAGCGATTACTGGCACTTCCACCGATCAAATCTATAACAACACTACCGTCTTGAATTACGGAGCGGGCATGCTCTCTTGTAACCAGATAATTGATCCCTCGAAGCTCCCTGGGTTGCTCAGCGGCGTTAATGATTAGATCTGCGTCTTGAAGATAGTGCTCAATTGCACCCTTCATGGTGTGATTGCGACCAAGCACATGGATTCGTTTGACCCCCGCACTATAGCACTCATCGATAGCGCCCATACCGACATTCCCGTAGCCGAGGACGACTACCACCACATCACTGGCTGATTTCTTCAGAGCAGACACTTCCTTGAGCAACTTCAATCCATAACGGGCACCTGCCTGCCCGGTTTCATGCAGACTCTGGATTCTTCTCAAGCCAAATTCAAAAGGAGGATGAGTTTCTCGATATCGCTTGATCGCTTGAGCACCATTCTCTTCTTCAAACTCTCTCAAATCATAAAGGATGGGGCAGTCTTCTCTTTGCTTCAAATCAAGAATAGCGGGAGGAATATTGTGAGAACCCTGATTCCACCAACTGTGAAAGAAGACAAGATTGTTTCCTGCTTCAAGGTTGATGTCATTTACATTCACGTCTCGAGGATGAATGGTCACTGATCTTGGGTGTCTATTGGCACAGCGGCGGATACCCCCAACCATTCTGGAATGGTGTCCTAGAAAGTGAACATTGAGAGAATCGATTCGACGAGCGGCCTGACGAAGACAGTGCTTCATCGCAGTCTTAGAGAGAAGAATTTCATCGGAAATCTTTTTGGGGCTCTCCACAATATTCTCCATAGCGATGACCTGGATCCCTTTTTCCTCAAGCATCTTTGCCCGCGCAGGAAAACTGGCAAAATGGGCCATACAAAAAAGGGTACACCCTCTCTCCATCCATTCAATACTCTCAAGTGAAGGACCCTTGAACTTAATGATCAAGTCCTTATCCTGGTAAATTTCCCGGTGATTTTGCAGGACAGCCCCCTCGCTGGTGTACTCGTCATCGGATATCCCGATTCCTTCGCCGGCACCCTGCTCTACGAAAACCTTACAGCCAAGCTCTACAAGCTTGCCCACTTCACGGGGAACCAGGGCTACCCTTCGCTCCAGGGCGCCAGGATTTTCCGGAGACTCGACTTCTTTACAAACCGCAATACTTTTGAAATAGATATCCATGCAGGCAGTTTACCAAATAAACTCCTGACGAAAGAATTCTCTTTGGGAAAATATTGGGAACCCTTGATAAGAGGCCTCTGTCATACTTGTTATGTTCAACATCATAACTTTAAAAACCTGGCAAACAGCTATGGCTTCAAACTCAGGACTGGCAACTCAAGGTGGGGATGGGTATATTGTTTCCACTGTTCAAGGAGCTGTCTCAGTGAGCCAAACAATCGTCAAAGGAAAGGCTTCTCAAAATCAAAGCAGAGAGACCGCAAATGACCTGGCCCGTCGCCTGCAGGAAGGCAACGAGTCCGCTTTTGACGAGATTTTCGACTTGTACCAGCGCAAAATCTACAATCTTTGCTTCCGGATGGTGCAAAACAGAGAAGAAGCAAGTGACCTGACCCAGGAAGTTTTTGTTAAAGTCCATCGCAGCATCTCTCAATTCAGAGGAGATTCACACTTTTACACCTGGTTGTACACAGTCGCCATGAATACCTGTCGAAATCGACTGGAAAAGCTCAAAAAACTCAGATCCAGAGAACGACCCATGGTGACTGACGAAAATGACAACAGTCTCGAAGACAAGCTGGCTTTTGAAAAGGGTCAGGCCCCTTCTCCAACTGCCAGAATGGAACAAGCCGAACTGCGTAAACTCATTGAGCAAGCGATAGCTACATTGCCTGAAAATTTCAGGAGTGTAATCTTACTGAAAGAAATTGAACACATGTCCTATGAGGACATCGCTAAAATCATGGATTGCAATCTTGGAACTGTGAAGTCCCGACTCAATCGGGCCCGTTTGCAACTTCGAGAAAAGCTCAAACCGGTTTTGCATCATCACCTTTACCGCCAGAACAATGAAAAATAAACACAATTACGACATAGAAGAACTCAAGCAGGAAATTCCTGAGCTGGAGTCGGAGCAGGATCTTCTAGAGATGCAATTTCTTCTCCAGGAAGTCTCAGACCTGGAAGAACATGAGCCACCACCTGCCTTGAAGTCGATGGTTCGCCAGGAACTCCATCGTCTCCAACTCGAAGATCAGGAAAAGAAGAATCCAGTCCTCGATTTCCTGGCTCGCCATTTGGGTGGTTTCAGTTTTGGAGTGGTCGCTACTCTTGGCGTAGTCGTCTTCTTTCAATCAGGACCTGTGCCCACGCAATCTGAACTTCGTGTTTCACAGCAAAGTATGCTCTCCCAGGCAAATCCTGACTCTGCATTGAAAAAAGTGGAGCAATCGAAGAACGAAAATACAGAATCATTTTTCCCTCAGGCACCAGGCAATCAGAAAGATACTGCTTCTCAAGGGCTTGATTCGGGGTTCAGTTTAGCCAGTGCAACTGCTTTGAACGCTCCCTCAAACAAGCAAGATGATGTTAGCGTTGACTCAATCCTTGAAACTGACTCAGGAGAAAGTCGCGCTGATTTCATGGAAAGTGAGTCTTCTCAAACAGAGGCGGACTCTGTATTTGCGAAGCCTGAGATCATCTCAAGACAAGCCAGGTCACGATCAGGTATGTTGGTTACTCCAGCTCGCCCTCAGAGTTCCAAGCGCAAGGAACTCCTGGCTAAAATTCAGCAATCAATGGACAAGCCGGAAACCTTATCCAGTGAGACAGTGGCAGTCGAAAAAATTGCAGCTGCTCAAAAGAAGAGAGCGTCCTCCAGTCTGGGACTCTTCGGAAGTGGTCAGGTGCGCTCTTCTCTGGACCTGGCTTCAGCAAAGGCTCCTGAAGAGAAACTCGTTGCACAAACCCAAAATGTGCTGTCCAGCTTTGATGATAGCTTCTCGGAGGAAGTTGCCAGTAAAGAAGAAACTGCAATCGCTGAAATGAGCTCCTCTTTCACTGAAAAGACAAGAAAGTCTGCAAGTAGTTTTTCCAGAGTAAATGTCAGGAAGAAGCAAGATCTCGTGCTCGAGTTAAAGACTCAATGGAAGCCGGGCGTACTCTTTGAAGAGTGGCTCCAAAAGCTTGAAAAGAAAGTCCGTGGAGTGAATCGAATTCGTAGTCGCCAAGACGGGATCCCTGTGGAAACACTGTTCTTGCAGGTACCCGGAAAAGATGCCAATGCCTTGATTCAAGAGCTCTCCAGACACACTCGCAACACCAAAGTTCTATCTCCTGCCAGCGTTCAGAGCCAGGGGCTGGATAATGTTTCGTGGAAGAGTGTCCGGGAAGTTGTTCTCAGAGTCCAGATCGAGCTACCCTGACAAGCTTGCTCCAAACCACATCATGAGATGCGCCCACGCTAAGCAAATCTTGAGAGCTGTCTGAGCTAATCTCATGAAAAGATCCGGGTTCACTCTACTTTTAACCTCTACTCAAGGGTTTATGCGAAATTCAAAATTCTGACCCGGCTCAAGAACTGATGAGAAATCGTAACGTATTTTCTTGTTAGTACTGGTTTCGAATCGATCGACACCGAGCCCGCTACCATTCACCCAATAAACAACCTTTTCTACTTTGATCATTCCGGGCTCTGGCTCCACAAGTCTCTCCAGGGTAAAAACTCCGGGAACATCTTCACTAACGGATCGTGCACTTCGAATATCTGCCTTGACCCTGGCCTCCAAGGATGAGTAAAGGCGATAGTATTCCTGATCCTTGCTATCTTCTTTTGAGCCACGCATGAAATAGACATAAAGACCTATCACAGTAGCGAAGACAAGCGTAAGAAGACCAGCAGCTATTAATACTTCTACTAAGGTGTAAGCCCTTCTCGAATGTTTACGGTGCAATTGATTCACAACCTAGCCCTTGCGACCCTTGAATGGAACATCTTCAAAAACGTAGCGAATCTTCACGATGACCTCATCGGTAATTTCCTTTTCCAGAAATTCACCAACAAATTTAATTTGCTGTCCTGTTTTGAAAGACTGCAACAATTTTTCATTTGGAATGGAGAGCTCATACATCTCCTTTCCCTGTGCGAGAATTGTTAAGTTTTCAAAATCGATGCTCGAAACCGTTGCATGACCCTTGATGATCTGCAGATCACCTTTGCTGGAAGCCTTTTGAACATTACTTTCAGAAGAAACAGGTGACGGTACCCCACTCATAGTAATGCTTCCAAATCCCAGCCATCCCAACCACACATTTCTAAACACGAACATTCCAGACAAGACTGCCAGAAAAACTACTGCAATGCCCGCAATTCTCGCGTTTCTCAAGGATAGAAAGCTGTCCTTTTGAACCTCAATGCCTTTCTCCTCAAGGAAACCTTCGGCTGCCTTTTGAAGATCCTGGGCACCAACCTGAGTTTCAGAATCCAGATCGAGCTTTTCATGAGCCTCAATGCCCAAACGTCTCTCCATCAAACGAAGACTCTCAAGAATTACTTTCTTCCGGGAACCCGGTTCAAGCTCCCTGACCATGGCCCGGATCTCTTCGTATTGCTTCTCGTCCACCCATTGCTCAACAAAGGAGCAAAGGGATCGGGTAACTTCCAGACGACTTTCCTGAGAAACTAAATGAACGGCAACCTGAACGACTTGCGCAGGTGGATCATTCCATTTCTGCAAGATCACCACTAAAGATGCGATTGCTCCTAGATTGCCTGCAGCGAGCAAATGAACTATCTCCACTGCTTTTTCTGGCTGAAACTCCATCAGAAGCGGCAATCCGGAAGTCAGAATTCGCACCTGAGCTGCCTCATTTACATCCACTTCCTGGATCTTCTCGTTTAAATGAGGAATCAGGCGCTTGTCCTTCAGTGAAACCAAAGCCTCCACTGTGTTTGAAACGACTCGCAAATTACGATGATTTAAGAAAACACTTAAGGTGTTCCATTCATCTTCATTGGATAGAATCCCGATCACTTTCACAAGTGTTGCTGTGATAAAGGCATCAGGCTTGGCTGTGAGAAGTTCTCTGAGAAAATCGAGGAGCTCGCCTCCCACATTGTGTCTTGAAATTTCAAAAAGAAGACCAATTTGAGCCTGCGTATCCTTGGACTTGAGCATTTCCTTGAGTTTCTTCAAATACTCCCGACTCAATTCCTCATCGTATTCGTGCGTTACTGCCCCGTCACTCTTGTCAACGATTCGAGTGTATTGAGCCATTGGACCATCATCGGATGTACCAAAATCCATATCAAGTTCGCCAGGTTCTTCAGCTGTGGTTGCCTGGTCACCAAGTGTTTGCTCAAACTCCTGATCCAAATCAAATTCCAGATCATCGGAAGCCTCGGACTTAGGACCTACTGATCGAATGGAGAGACGATTGGCTTCCTGATGTTCCTCGCTAAAGTTTTCCAGCATATCCTCGGCATGCTGACGAACTCTTTTGGAAGGGTGATTCAAACATTTTTGAACAAGATCGAAGACTTCTTTGAGTTGCAGCTCCTTGATGATGTAGAGCACATTCAAACAAATACGCTCTTCCTCAAAATCGAAGTAACGTCCTACCAGGTCCAGAAGTTGTTTACGATCCAGTGATGAAGAAAGGAGTCGCATACAATTGGTGACAACTCTTGGCTCGGGATCTCCCAGGAAATTCAAAACAAGCTTCATCAATTTCGGATCAGTCTTTAAATCAATTCCGCAAAGACTCAGGGCTTCCATGGAGTTTGCTCTGACTCTTCCATCCTGATGACGAAGATAACGAGTCACATGCCTGGGAGCATCCAGCTTGAGTATCACTGCCAGAGCTTTTACCAAACTGGCAAGCACATAAGGATCAGCAACCTCTTTCTCGAATCGAAGAAGTGCTTTCTTATAGGATTCGTCAGGCGATTCGATGATCTCGACCAAAGCTCTGAGTTCCCGTTCACGCTCTCTTGAAAATAGATCACGAACGACTTCCTTTTGCTTGTTCTGAGCTTCCTTCAAATCTCCTTCCATAATTTTTATGTTACTACGCGGCGAGGGACTTCAAAACAAAAATCCACAGATCAGGCTTCCTGTTCAATCATGGACTTCAGTCCCCTGTAATCTGTCTTTCCAGTCCCCAATAGAGGAATACTCTTAAGCTCCACTGCTTTTGTCAGACGACCCACATTTGCAAATCCAGCCTCTTTAAGAGCTTCATTGGCTTGCTCCAGCGTAACGGAATTCGTAGTAAACAAAACCATAATTGGTCGTGCTCCTTCTAGTTCGAGGGCCTCCACCGCCAGTGCGGGCCCTTCTTCTTCACCATCAGAGCTTTCAGGCTTGGGAAACTTCTCCAAGAGAATTGACTCCATGGCCGGTAGACTGATCATCTCACCGGCTATCTTTACGAAGCGTTTTTTGCGACCGCCCAGATTTAAAGCCCCTTCTTCATTCAGGAAACCCAGGTCTCCCGTCACATACCAGTTCGTTCCTTCAGCAGAGTGAAATGGATTTGGAGCTTGTGTACCCAGGTAACCCGAGAATACATTGGGTCCCTTAGCCAGAATCATTCCTAGCTCTCCCTGAGAAAGCTCCTGATTGTAATCTTCCAGATTAACAATCTTCACCTGAACCGAAGGTGCGGGAAAACCAACCCCAGCTCTGGGGCGACCAGGATAATTCATTGCCAGCACAGGAGCACACTCGGTAATACCGTAGCCCTCCAGCATTACGGCACCCAGAGTCCTAACTTTCTCAAACAGTTCTTCGGGAGCTTTTTCTGCACCGGTAACAAAATAACGAACACTGGAAAGATCTTCCAACTGGGAGGCTTGAAAGATCCCCTGAACAAAGGATGGAGTACCACAAACTGTGGTGATTCCCCACATTCGAATTCCTCTGGCAAGTCGGCGAGATTCCGTTGGATTTGGATAGTAAGCCACTTTCAAACCTGATGTTAACGGGAGAAAAGTAGTAATGGTAAAACCGAAACTGTGAAACGGGGGCAGGAAACCATAAAGTGCATCCTTACTCTCAAAAGGTATTACTCCCAGGCAATCCTTGATATTGGAGAGAATATTGGAATGACTCAGAGGCACCCCTTTGGGAACAGATTCACTTCCACTGGTAAAAAGGATAACAGCTGTATCATCCTCTTTTAGATTCTCACATTGAAAACTGCGTAAAACGGATTCGGGGCTGCTCCAACTCAGGAAAGCGGCCGACAACTTGTCTTTGAGCGAAATCTGCGCACGAAGATCCTCGAGTAACACAAAATTCTCTTCAATGGGACCGAGATCCACCAAACCCAGCTTGTCCAGAAATCTACCTGAGGTCAGAACCGATTGAAGACCAGTAATACTTTTGACATGATCAAGGTTTCGCGAACCCAGAGTCCAGTTAATCATTACTGGAGTCTTACGCGCCAACATTGTCGCCAGAGTCACAAGCCCGACACCTGCTGTTGCTGGTAGCATCACTCCAATCTTGTCTCCTGGCAGCTTTTCAATTGCTCGCGCAAGTGCCATGGAGCCAATTAAAAAACGCTTGTATTTCAAGACACCGGAGTTTTCATCAGCTCCAGCCACATAATCTTTCATCCGAAAGGCATTTCTCAAAAACGCCTCGATGATTGTCGCTCCCTCAGGAGTCTTAACATCTGGTCGGTACACTTCTTCCCAGGCCTCGGGTGCTCGAACCGAATGAGCCTGATCCTGATTAGCACGTCCTGAAGCAATCTGCATTACATTGCCAACTGTCACTAGTTCCGCAATCTCAACATCCTGCACATGAAATCGGCTGTCAAGCCAAATCAGAATTTCGCTACGATCCAGTGAATCAAGTCCCAAATCCTCCCCAAGGCTCATGGAAGCTTCAATCTCTGACTTCTTCAACGAGCACATCTTGGCAAACTCTTCCTTGACACCTTCCTGAATGGCCGGGTCAATTTCATCAAGATTCAAGTCTTGTAAATCTGGAGTAGGTTTGTACTCGGGTTGGTCAGCAAACCAAAATGAATAGGAAACTAGCGAAGGCTCTTCTTCTCCGGGTGCGTTGTAGTACTTCTCAAGGGCACCGTTGATCTCAAATTTATCGCCACTTCGGGGGAAATCTATGCCGGCCTGTTCGCATTCCACCCATACTTTTCTTCGAGGCAAAAAGAAGATAGCTCCCTTCAGAAGCCTCAGAAAGTTCTTTGAGAGAATCGTCATCACGTCGGGCGTGATTCCCTCAGTTTGAGCCACTCCAAAGGAGCTACCCCACAATCCTCTACTTCGAATGGTAACAACAGGAACCTCAGGGTGGGCTTTGATAATATTAGCCACTCCGCTAGCGCCCTTCAACCGTTCCAAACCGCTTCGCTGCAATCCTCCTGCTGGATAGAGCAAAATGTTTTCACCTGATTTAAGCTTCTCTACAATTTCAGTGACGATGCGCTCACTGCGCTTCAGCTTGTAGCTACTTACCCCTTCTTCCATGCTCGGTATAGGTATCGAGTCAATGTATTTCATGATTGTGTGGAGAACAGGGAGAGTGTACATACTCTCGAGAACTACCGGACGAACCTTGTACTGTGGATAGAGCAGGCAAGTGACAATAACGGGATCAATCTCGGCTGGGTGATTGGGTAGAAACAAAGTTCCCTTGCAACTTCCCAGCTCTTTGAGTCCCTTTACATCGATTCGATAGCGCAAAGATAGGAGAAACTTAACAAACCAGACTAACAAGGTTTCAATGATGAAGCGCATTCTGCCTCCTGCTGTAAAGAAAAATGGGTACGGATGCCATGGCACTTAAAACAGCCAGCATCGTGAACTGGTCAATGGGACTCATCAATTGCTTAAAAGTTAGATATCCCACACCGCCGCTAACCACAAAGGAAAACAGGGAAACCAGTCCGCTTTGAAGTGCTGCGCCATGTCCTTCAAGTTTGGCCAGGGCAACAGCTTCGAGATAAGCTGAATCTACAAGGTTTGTTGTCACTCCAAATATGAGTCCAATCAGAACAAAGAGGGAAGCGGCAACACAGTAGATTTTAAAGTTATCATCGACTACGGTACCTGGCTCCATCGCCAGTACAATTGTCGGGTAAAAATAGATCAGCAACAGCAATACAACAGAGCCTCCAAAGGACACTCGAAAGCGGTTTTTTTGGAGTGCTGGTACGGCACTGAGCACATTCCCTGCGATAATTCCCACTGCAGCCCAAAGGGACATCAGGGAGCACAGGGTTGCTGATCCTAAAAATCTTGCTTCAGCAAATGCTGTAATAGAGAGGCTAACAGCGGCTGCAACACCCCAAAGGAGTGGACCCGAAAGTAACAATGGCCAAAAGACTTTTAAGAGGTCAGTTGTATTTCTTATCAGGTCCTGAAAAGCTTGACTCAAAGGCATCAACTCTTCTTGTGGATACGAACACTTTAAGGCTGAAAAGGCCCCTAAACTAAAAATCCCCACAATAATATAGAGACCAGCCAGGGGATGATTTTCATACAACCAGGTACCCAGAGGGACTCCCATAAGCATTGCAACGGTAAAGATGATGGTCATTAAGCCATTAACTGCAGTTGTAGACTTTTCCAGATCCACTGCCTGCAAGGGTATCGCTGACATTTTACTGGAGTTATAGAAGCCACACAGAGTTCCTGTTAGAAACACATAGACCCAGATTGTCCCTACGAATGAGGTGAGATGACCAAAATAGAGGACAACCGCAGTCAACCCTGCCCCGAGGAACATGATCTTCCTTTTCGGAAAAGCTGAGGAAATTGGACCTGCCAGAAAATATATCAATGTTGGCCCCAGGGTCAGTAATGACTGCACAAGCAGTAAAATCCAGGACTTGTCCTGTGGAGTATATAGGTGATGCGCGATGTAACCCACTCCAAAAAACTTGATATACCCCAGTCCAAAAGAGACCAGGAAAACACTGGTTATCAAAGAGTAAAAATTCATATCTACCGACTTTTCCCGTCTGTGGACGGAGCTAGGGCCAGACTCATGGATAGCTGGAATTGCCTTTGAAGAAAGTCCTCTTCGTGACAGGTTATTTCCGGCAATAGTTGAACAACGCCCAGACCGATTGCCCACTCGAACAAGCCCCAGGCTCTGGATTCAAGCTCTCGAGAGCTTATATCAGTATGTATTTCTAGTAAGATAGAGTTCAGGTAATTTACATAGGTTTGAAATGTTCTTGAGAGTTCCAATGCGATTTTTTCAGGAACTCTTTCACTGCTCAAACGCATGAGCATGAGAAAATTGGGACTCGTCTGAGCGGGACTCTTGATGAAGTCGCGAGCTATGGACTCCAGAAGAGCCACTGGTTCAATCCCCTCTTTCAGGGTTTTCCAGTATTCAAGACGCTCCTCACGAACATGACTGATGCATTCACAAACGAGCTCATCTTTGTTTGAGAAGGACCGATACAGGATCATCTCAGCAATTCCCAGCTCTTTGGAGAGCAAGGATGTTGTTGTTTTGAAGTAACCTTCTCGAGACAAGACCTGGATGGCACCGTCCCGAATCTGGATTCTTCTTTGAGCCTTGGGAATTCTTTTCATAGTTTAATGATGTTAGTATTCACTAACATTGTCAAGCCCCTGCTCCTGTAATTGTGAAAACTATCAGCAGTCTAGCAAAATAAATCGCAGAAAAGGCAGGTTTTTTTCTTAATGAATTTTGAAAATGTCCGGATTGACAAAAATCAGGTAATACAAGATCCCGCCTGTACCCAGAAGACCTAGCAGGACTCCACTGAGAAACATGATTTTCAGTCTTTGAAAACCTTTGTGAATCCTCTTTGCCTCCTCAAGGGCATCAAAGCCCTTTTTGAAAGCACTCCAGACCGACATCAAAGCTCCCTCTTTGCTAAAAAGGCCAATGTCATGACACATCGACAAGGCCAGAATCAGTTTTTCCGGGGAACTGAAACCCTTTACAATCCTGCCTGCACTCCCATGCTCTCCTCTTCTCAGGCAAAACAAAAGCATCATTGCCCGAATCAAATCCCAATCCTGCTCATAAACTCTTTTGTCTAATGCGCTCAGAGCGATCTCCTTCCACGATGAGTCCCTGAATGCTCGATTTTCTCCTTGAAGAATCAACCAGAGAACTATTCGAAAGGTATCTTTCGGTGAAGATTCGAAACAGTCCACAAATTCTTGATCTAGCTCGCCAATGCAGCCCAACTGAATCTTGCGTATAAAAGCAAACTCCTCACTTCCATTTTCAGACAACAAAGCTTGCTCAGAAACTAACCCGCCTTTGATCAGGTCTCGTGAAATTTGAAGCAGTGAGTCCTCGATTGAGGTAAAACCACCCAGAGTTTCAAGAAAGCTCTCGGTGTCATAACTTTTAAAACCTTGCAGCCAGCAATAGTAGAGAAGCAGGTCCAATTGCTCTTCTTCATTTCCCATTATAGGAAGAATCTTCACAAAATCTCTGCACTTCAGGACGTTTGCAAGAAGGAAAAGAACAGTAGCATTTCGCCAACCCTGAGCGAGAAAAGTTGGCAAGAGATTTTCTTCTTCCAGCCAGTCTCTAAAGTCAGAGTCAGGAGTTGATAACTCTTTCTCAATCAGGTGCAGGAGAATGCGAAACTGGGGATCAAGTGAGTAGTAGTCCAACTTCCTGGACAATTCATCAAACTCCCTGATTTCTGATAAAACAGCTTGAGAGTCACTCTCCAAACTCTTGCTGTTTCTATACTCACAAGCAAGAAGAACCAGGTTTAAATGATGCTTGAAAGCTCCCTGCAAAGGAAGCTGTGCTGCCGCTAGCTTGAGCTCTTGAAACAGAACACTCACAGGGTTTACCCGCTCAGATGCGCTCCAGGATTAATCCGGATCGAGCTTGCATCTCTTCTTGCCCCATAGCCCAGTAATACTGGATTCTCAATTTATCTTCGCCCTTTCTTGCCCAAAGTACTCTCTCTCGAAAACCCTCGCTAGAATAGGGATCACCATAGGAAAACAAAAATCCGGCTCCCTCGCTTGTATTGATCGCTAAACACAAGGTATGAGTGAGTAACTCCTCAAAATGAGTATTGCTCAAAACGTAGCGAAAATGGCTATCCTGCACACCCAACAATCCTCTCTCTTCATGGAAACTTTCAGCTCCGTCTATCGATTGAGCCGCAAAGTGAGCGAAGAAGGATTGTTTGTGCTTCTCAAAGACAAAATGGCCTTCAAAGGGCGAGCCTTCATGCTCGATACCGCTACCTTTCCATTGGCCTTCGAAATCATCCAGACTTTGCTTTCGAGGGCTGACGAACTCATCTCCAATCTCACCCAGGTGGAAAAACAGAGCTTTTGGGGACAAGTTTTCAAATCCAAAAAGGACACCATGAGAATCTTCCAAAGACTGCTTGTTATCACCAGGCTGAAAACCCAGAACTGTCATCCCGGCGTCACGGGCGGCATGAATTCCATGTCTTGAATCTTCCACCACAAGACAATCCGCTGGATTCATTTCTAGTTTACTGGCAACCAGCTTGTAAATAGCAGGGTCAGGCTTTCCTACTCCATTCACATGATCTGAGCTTACGACCACTTGAAAGAAATCTCTCAAATCAAAACGTTCCAGAACAATCTCGATCCATTCCATTGGCGAAGAGCTGCACAATGCGATTTTGCAATCCATGGAAGCCAGCTCGCCAATGAAGGATCGAAAACCAGGGGTCAAACTCACATACTCTTTGTAAATCTGACGGGCTATCTCACGATTTTTTTCTTCAAACTCCTCAATTCCAAGCGTAAGACCATGACGATCAACGAGATACTGATAGAACTGAACGATACCGAGTCCAGTAATGTTTTCATAGTCTTGCTCTCCCCAGGTGGGAAGCTCCTTTTTGAGGAATTTGTGCTCAAGCTTCTTCCATTGGGATTCACTGTCTACAATGACCCCATCCATATCAAACACAAATGCCTTAAACATACGAACCTTCTTTGTCTTGCAGTTGCCGATCCAAAGTGGAACACACTCTCGCTGAGCTTAGTCACTCAATCTATCACAATACCTCTAATTCAGGCATGTTAACTTCCCATTTTCAGCCAGTTGAGCTCTTAGAGAATTTGCATGGCCAAGCCTTGACAGAATATTAAGCTGACAATGGACTTCAAAATCTGAATTATCCATGGCAGAATATGTAAATGAATGATGAATTGAAAAAGATGAAGTCAGAGCTTAATGAACTCTTTGGCGAGCAGGAAAGCAATATTGAGGTTGCCTCCAGAGCTCTAAAGGTGATGGCTCACCCGGCACGGCTGAAGATCCTTTGTATCTTGCGTGATGGGGAAAAGAATGTTCAGACCCTTGAAATACTGACAGATCTTGCCCAGGCCAACCTCTCGCAACACTTAAGCTTGCTCAAGGACCGTGGACTGGTGAAATCCAGGAGAGATGGCAACTTTTCCTTTTACCGAATTGCAGATGATCGAGTTTTGGGTTTGTTTGAACAAGTCAAGGAAATATACTGCGATTAGTCAGTCTGAATTTGTTTCAGCAAAACTATCCTGTGAGCTGACTTTACAGTAGACTCCGTGCAATATATAGCGTCAGCTGCCTCTCTACTGAGATCAGATTGTTTGCTTGACCACTCTTCAAAGATGCAATTTGCCTGACCAAGTTTCTACTTGTCTTTTTCAGAAGGAAAGTTGAATGGAAGAAGATATCGCCAAAGAAGTCAATGAAGTCAAATGGAAGCTGGATGAGGTTTATCAAGGATACAACAGTCCAGAGTTCAAACAAGACCTGGCTCGAGTGAAGGAACTCTACGAGAGCCTGGAAGAACCGAATCGTGAGCTCGAGAGTGCCCTGCTCTGCGAAGAATTTGAAGAATCTGTTCATTTACTCACCACTCTTCGAAAATGCAGTTTGATCTCCAAAGAAATCTATCCTTTGCTGGGAAATCTCTCTGTCTATACCATTTGTCGACTCAGTATCGACAGCCAGGATGAAGATGCACAAAAAATGGAAGCCCAACTTCAAGACCTTTCCTCAAAAATTTCCATTAGAACCCAACAAAACTCCCTGATTCTTGATCGTGTCAGTGATGAGTTTCTCCAGACCTACCTTGAAGAAGACGCTCATGAAGATGAGAGATTTGCTATAGAGCAGTCGAGGAAGATGAAGGATTTCCTGCTTGACTCCAAAGAAGAGAGTTTGCTCAAGTCGCTCTCGATACCCGGTAAGAAGTCCTGGAGTGAACTCTATTCCAAACTTACGGGTTCTTTCAAGATCGACTTTAAAGGTGAAACTATTGGATATGCAAAGGCCCTTGGTCTACTTGAAGATGCCCTTGAGGAGAATCGAAAAGCTGCTCTTCTTGGAATAGAAAAGGCAATTGATCAGCAAAAGCTGAGCTTCGCGCAGATTTTAATCTCTCAGGTAAAATTCAGAACCCTGGAAAACGAAAGAAGATCGCACAATAGACCCTGTCATTTCCTTAGTGGCCCACTGAACAGCTCCTGTCTTGAAAAAACAAGTCTCGAGAGCATGAACGAAACAGTAGCCAATTTTAGAGAGCAAGCCTGGAAGATTCTTGAGTTGATGGCAAAATCAAGGGGCAAGGAGAAGCTGGATCCATGGGATTTACAGGCACCAGCCCCGGTAAACGGCCCTTCCCGGAAAATCGCCTTTCACCAGGGAATCAAGATTGTTGAAAGTGCCTACAGTAAAGTGCATCCGGAAATGGGCGAATTCATTTCAAAAATGGTAGAAAATCACTGGGTTGATGTTTCCCGCTCCCCAACTAGACGTCCCAGTGCCTATGCCATTTCATTTCCCAAGACAGGAGAACCCAGACTTTTTGGGACTTACATGGGAACAATGATGTCCCTTCGGGTTATGGCTCATGAGATGGGACATTGTTTCCACTCCTGGGTTATGAGAGATTTATCCCCCCTGCTCAGGAGCTATCCCATGACTCTGGCAGAGACAGCCAGTATTTTTGGAGAACTGCTCCTGGCTCAGGAGATACTCGACAATCCTGATTATCAAGAACTTCGGGCACTGGCTGCATGGCAAGAAGCCCAAAATATTATTACCTATCTGATCAATATTCCCTTGAGATTTGAATTTGAAGAAAAGTTATATCAAAAATTTGAGGAAGGGTACAACCCAACAGTCAAAGATCTGGATCAGTGGATGAATGAGTGCTTTCAGACCTGGTATGGACCTTGGTTAAGTCAGCCCCTGAGTACATTCTGGGCCAGTAAATTGCATTTCAACCTGGCATGCTTTTACAACTATCCCTACACTTTTGGTTATTTGTTCTCCCATGGCCTCTTTGCAAACTATCTGGAGCTTCGGGGAGATTTCTACTCAAGATATGTCCAGATGCTGAGGCTTACAGGATCCAGAACTTGTGAAGATATCGTGGAAAGTAATTTGCAGCTCAAATTGGAAGATGGATCCTTTTGGTCGATGACAATCAAGGAAGTAGAGAAGAAAATTCCTCGCATTCAAAAGACTTTGGGCGAGAACTTTCTCAACTCGTGATTTCAGCTCTTTAGAAGTCTGTCCAGATGAGTTCCTTTCAGACTCTCTCGCAGGAGAGATAGATCCACAGCCCTGGCTTTACGGCACTCCAGACCCGTTAAGGTTTGAGCCTGCAACAGCGCGTTCCAGATCGCCTCTTCCGTGCATTCCACACAAGCTTCAAAGAAGCGGTCCAGGTCTACGCTCGAAACAGACTGCAAAGTAGAAGAACTTGATTTAGACCAGTTTTGGGCAGTTGAAAACGCTAGAAACAGATCCCCGCTTTCGTGGGAGCCATATCCACCAACTCGCCCCAGACCAAGACTGGAGCGCATGCATAGCTGAGTTAGCTGCCGAGGTAGCATCGGAGCGTCGACTGCAATGACAACAAGTATAGACCCTTTGGAGCGTGAGCTTTTCGAACGTGGTTCATTCCAGGCACTGGGAATTTTTTGGTAATCGAGATAGCGACCAACAGGTACTCCATCCAGACGTAAATGAGCTCTTTCCCCATAGTTCGCCTGGACCAGGCAACCCAGCGTGTATTGAGTATTTCCCGTCTTAATGACTCTGCTGGAAGTTCCTGTCCCACCCTTGAACTCATGGCAGACCATACCCATCCCACCACCGGCATTACCCTCTCTCACCACATCAAGCGGAGAGTCCAGGAGATCATAGACGGTTGAGAAATCCAGAGACTCTACGCTGCAGTCTGAAAGCCAGGAGTCATCTGTTTCAGCACTCACGGGAAGATAGCTGAAATCCAGGTTCTTCCTGGCTGCATAGCGAAACATAGCGTCACGAACAACTCCCTGACAAGAGGTGGAAGTCAAGGCAATCGGTCCATCCAGTCGACCACTTTCAGCTATCCACTGGGATCCGGAAAATTCTCCATATCCATGAAAGGAGAAAAACCCCGCACAAATCTGCTCTTCCCAGCATTCAGGTGAAGGGAAAATCATAGTCAGCCCCGTCCTCAAGCAGGGATTCTCCAGATAAACTTCCCTTTGCGCAACCTTCACACGGGAGACATCAGTAATCTGATTCTTTGCTCCGGGTAAATACTCTCCCTCCAGATTTAACAATTCTCTAAGTCGCATAGCCTAACCTATTGGAGTGACTCCAGAACAATCCGATCCTCGAGGGAAAATTTCTCTTCACCTTCTTTGGAGAGGACTTCGATTCGAACTTGCATGGATTTTTGAGTAAGCATTAAAAAAGCCAGTTCAAAACGATCTTCTGGAAAGTACTGATTAGCAAAATTGAAGTGATTTGTTGATCCACTTTGACTCAAACGTTCAACCTTTATATCACCCCATTGATAGTGCACCGTATCTTTGATTACCTTTCCAGTTTCATCCAGTCGACTGGACATCAGTAAAAACTCCTGGCTGCCAGCCTCCATTTGAATACTGTTTGTACATCTCAGATCCCTGCGCAAAGAACTCAAAAGGCTTTGGGAAGCTCGTTGATAAAACTGAGCAGACTCCTGATTTCTATAATTTGAGGAGGATGATGAATAAAACGCAAATACTGTAGCGAAAACCACACTCATCAAACCTAGAGCAATCAACGCCTCAACGAGCGTGACTCCTTTTGCTCCACTAGTTTTCATAGATCCTCTCAATTTTAGACTGAAGCAGCGTCATCCAACCTCTGTAGTTTAGAGAAAACTTCAACCAATCTCCGGGTTTGCTTTGCAGGGCTGATCTCAAAACCAGATATTCGCTACTACTCCCCATCAGTGAACAAGCTTTAGGAATTTGCAAATCAGAAGGGTCACAGTGCTTCCTGCCAAGATCCATAACCAACTGCCAGGGTTTATCTCTGATTTCACTTGCATCTGCAAAATCTTGCAGAAAGGCACCATTTCCCAATTTTCCATTGTAGGGTGCAATCGGTCTTTGGAAACACTCAAGAACTTGAACTTCCAACTCAAAAACAGAGTCACTAAATTCTTCGACTCGATTGTATTCAAGAGTTTCTTTACCCAGGAATAACAGCTCCCCAATACGAAGATGATTCAATCGGGAGGGCAACTTTCCCTTACTGACCAGCTTATAATGAGAGGAACTTCCCGATGAAATGCGAGTGACCGAACCCTCTCCTTCAACAGATTCAATCAGATTCAAGAACTTCCTCATATTGATCTCATCCGGCTCTACCCCGTGAAAACAGGACAGGTTGGTTCCCACAGCAAAGAGATCCAGAGTTTCACAAGTTCGAATAAAATCCAGGGACTCTTTGAGCTTTTCAACGGGCACACCTTCTCTTAAATCTCCAAACTCTACGAGCAGGAGAACTCCGTGTCGCTTCTTCTTTTGAATACAAATCCTCTCAAGATCAATGAGATTGGATAAAGTGGTTTGTACACTCACTTCGCAAACAGAAACCAGTTTTTCCAGTTCCTGTGGACTCACAAGTTTCATACAGATTCTTGTGAAATTTGAATCCTGGTATCCAGGAAGCAACTCCAGTTGTGCAAGATCACTCAGTTCGCTCAAACCTATGGAGGAAAAAGTACTTGATAGTATAAGTGGTGTCAGTACTGGATCAATCCCGATCAACTTGGAAACGACACAGACTTCAAGATTATGCTCGACTGACCACTTCCCTAGCTGCTTCAGGTTTTGCTCGAAGCGAGCCGGATAAACTCGAATCCTGGATGCCAAACTCAGGCTTCCTTGTTCCAGAAGACATCTTTGGAACCGGACTTGAGATTTTCATAGCGTGCCAGAACAAAGAAAGTGTCCGAGAGCCTGTTCAGGTAAGGAACAACATACTCTCCGACTTCCTCGACTTTGCTCAAGGCTACGCAGATTCTCTCTGCACGACGACAGACCGTCCTCGCAAGATGCAGAGTCGCAGCTCCGCGAGTCCCTCCCGGCAAGATAAATTCTTCCAGAGGACTAAGTTCTTCCTGACATTTGTCCATCAAGGATTCGAGACTGTCCACGTGCTCTTGCTTCATCTGTGGCACAGGCCACTTCTTCTTGTCTTCTTCCAGAATGCACAAGTCAGATCCAAGGTGAAAAAGCTCATTTTGGATTTTAGGCAAGCAAGCCTTGAGTTCAGAGGAACTACAATCCAAAACAGCCATCCCGACAATACAATTGAGTTCATCCACAGTACCGTAGGCTTCAATTCTCAAACTGTCTTTGTCAACCCTCTGTCCGCCACCAAGTCCTGTTTTTCCTTCGTCTCCGCTTCGCGTGTAAACCTTGGTAATTCTGGGCATAGATGATTCCTTCATGTACCGTGCAGCAGTATGTTAAACTACTCACGAATTGGGTTCCTGTTCTGCGGGGCTCAGGCCCCTTTGAGGGCGTCAACTTATCATGTTGTTAGCAAATTTCGAAGCCAGGTTTCAAATGAGACCCATGCAATAATGCGAAGATTCAAACACAAAGAGATTATTCTATGGATGTATTAAGCACACTGCACAGCATCAGCTATTACATAACCGGTTTTCCTGAAGTATTTCCACTGTTCGTAGCCCTCCTCCTGGGGACAGGCTTTCTGGTCACCTATCAATTAGGATTCATCCAGATTCGAAAACTGAAACACGCTTTTGACGTGATCAGAGGTAAGTATGATGATCCCGATGATGACGGTGATGTCAGCCATTTTCAAGCTCTGACTGTTGCACTCAGTGCCACCGTGGGAGTCGGAAACATCGCCGGGGTCGCCCTGGCAATTCACTGGGCCGGTCCCGGTGCGGTGTTCTGGATGTGGCTGACTGCAATATTCGGTATGGCTCTCAAATATGTGGAATGTACGCTGGCTATGGAATACCGGGACTTTGATGCCAACGGAAACGCTGCCGGTGGACCCATGTACTATATTGAAAAGGGTCTTGGATGGAAGTGGGCTGGAGTCGCTTTCGCAGTGTGTGCAGTAATCTGCTCCTTTGCTACCGGAAATATGAATCAATCCAATACTATTGCATCCATTTTTGATACAGCTACGGTTAGCTCGCATATTGTTGGAGCTACCCTGGTTCTGCTTGTGGGAGCAGTCATCATCGGTGGAGTGAAACGCATCGCGTCTGTAACAGACAAACTTCTTCCATCTATGGCCTTGATTTATTTTGCCTGCGCTGCCCTGGTTCTCATCGCTAACATCGAAAATGTACCATCGGCATTTCTATCCATCTTCACCGATGCATTCAACACAGAATCAGCATTTGGGGGAACGGCAACGGCAGGGTTCAGCATGGTTATGCTTTATGGAATCAAACGGGGATTATTCAGTAATGAAGCGGGACAAGGGAGTGCTCCCATAGCTCATGCCTGCGCAAAAACCAAAGAACCCATTCGAGAAGGTGTGGTCGCCATGGCAGGCCCCTTTATCGATACAATTATAATCTGCAGCTTAACAGCTATCACTATCCTTGTAACAGACGCTCACCGCACCAAGTTTGATCAGGTTCTGGTCCCCTCGGAGGTTCAGGTTTGTTCCCAGATACAAAATGGCGTTTGTGAGGAAGTCAGTGGATCAATTCATGTCACTGGAGGCAAGCTAGAGGATCTTAGTGTGGAGGTTAATCACGCTGACGTTGAGGAAGCCAGTTTTCTTGTTGACTCAAAGCCCTTTGAAGGAATTCTCCAGCTCAAAGATGGCAAAATTCAAAGTCCTCCCCAGGCTCTTCAGATTGAAGGAAAAGCACTCCATAACGGGGCTCCCCTGACCTCAAAGGCTTTTGAGGTTGGACTCTCCAAGTTCTTTGGATCTGGTAACCTCATCGTTGACTTGAGCGTTCTGTTGTTCGCATTTTCAACGATTGTGGGCTGGTGTTATTACGGGGACAGAAGCTTTCAATATCTATTTGGCGTCAAGTACCTGATGGTTTATCGTTTACTGTATCTGGGCTTTGTCTATCTGGGGGCCGTGACCGCTCTGGATGTTGTGTGGACTTTCGGAGACATTGCCCTGGCTCTGATGGCGATCCCCAATCTAATCGCGATCCTCTTTTTACATAAGAAAGTGGTTACTCAAACCAAAGATTACTTTGAGAGAATGGAAAAACTCTAGCTATCAATCCCGCCAGTTTTGGAGCCCTCAATGGATAAGGCCTCGAGCTGATTGGCTGCTTGAACAGCACCTCCATACCATCCTTGTCTGGAAGCCAGTTCATCAGCCCTGAGAGCAGTTTCTTTCGATAGAAGAGCTTCAAGAGATCTTTGCAAGTTTTGCGAGCGGGGCAACTCCACTCCTACCCCAAGTCTTTGCAAGTGCTGCGAGTTGTCCCACTGGTCCACTCCCCAGGGCACAATCAACTGAGGAATTCCAGCTCGCAGGGAGTTCGCGCTGGTTCCTATTCCTCCATGATGTACAATCCCTGAAACTCTGGGCAGGACAGATGCGAAGGGTAGATACTTTGCGTAATAGAAGCCGGGTGTCTTTGGTGGCAACTGTTCCTCGTGGACAGTACAAAAGACTCCCCGTATACCCAGTGACTCACAGGCAAGCCTGGCTCTGGAAAAGAAGTCTTTAGACCTGGAATTGGGAGTACCGGGAGTGAAGAGGACAACAGGAGAATTACTATCAGCCAGAAAGGTTTCAAGTTCTTCGCTCATCTCCCCTGAACCAACTCTACCCAAAAAAGGGAATCCGCAGACTGTGACAGATCCAGGCCAATCCTCAGGGACGTTTCCAATAAACTCAGAGGGAAACAAGGCAAGAATTTTTGACTTCGAATGCAAGTGAGTACTCAATTTTCCCGAGAGCTTCAAACTGCACTGATCACAGGCTTGCAGGACATCACCATTAAGGAAAAAATCAAGAGTTGCATCGAAAGTCTGATAAATCAAATTTCTTGCGAATAATGGTAATCGTGGCAGAAGGTTGCGTTTTTGATATCTGGCTGGAGATAACAGGGAGCGAAGTGGGGAAGGGCTGTACAACAAACTGACAAAGCTCAGGCCCCTGTTCTCGCAAAAAATACTTAAACCAAGATTTCCAAAGTAGCTGACAAGGACATCATCTTCATCAGGTTCAAGATCGGCCAATAGTTGAAACATTCCAGCCACCGGACCTGAACCCAGATGATCACGCAGAGCTTTCATCAAGCTGATATGATGATGAACATTGACCGACTTGATCAAAGTCTCATAGTCACCACTCTCAGGAATTGCCAGAAACTCCAAACCATGAATTTGAACCAAATCGCTGAAATACTCGTTGGTACAAAACAAGACCTGATGGCTTCTTAAAACCAACTCTTTGGCAATTGACAATGGTGGAATGACATCTCCGTAACTACCCAATGTAAAGAAGATAAATCTGGACAAACTAACTCCTGAGTTCAAGCCTCAGCGTTTCTTAAACAGAAATTACAAACTCCTGGAAAGGATAAGGAAAGTCCCATTCTTTAATCAAGGAAGTCAACCAGCCTTCCGCTTCATCTTGTAAGCCTGGGCCAAGACTGTCGCAACAGCTTGATACAGATCTTCCGGAATCAATTCACCCAGCTCTACGTGGCGAAACAAGGATCTTGCCAAAGGTACATTTTCAATCACCGGAACATCATTCTCCCATGCGATTTCCTTAATTTTCTGGGCAATCAAGTTCTTACCCTTGGCAACAACAATTGGTGCTCCACCAGCAACTGAGCGATCATATTTCAGTGCTACCGCAAAGTGAGTTGGATTGGTAACCACTACATCAGCCTTGGGCACCTCTCCCATCATTTGTCTTTGAGCAAGTTCACGTTGCTTTTGACGAATTCTAGCCTTGATCTGGGGATCCCCATCCATTTGCTTGCGCTCTTGTTTCACTTCTTCCTTGGTCATCTTCAAGTCTTTGTTTCTCTTGTAGGCCGTCCAGATATAATCAAAGATTCCGTAGATAATTAAAACAAGACCCACTTCCAGGATGAGTTTAACCATTAACCAGGTGACGTAATCCAATGCATCCCCTATGGTCGCGTGAAGGAGGCTTGTCATGGTTTGAAATTCGATCACATACATCTTGTAGGGAAAGTATGCCAGTACAATCAGCTTTATCATTGACTTGACCAACTCCGCTACAGCCTGTACGCCAAAAATCTTTTTTGCTCCCTGGATTGGATTGAAACGCTGAAGGTCAGGCATCATTGCTTCCGTTGAGAAGTTCAATCCTACCTGCAAGATAGAAGCTGTTATGGTCACCAGAACCGATACAAAAAATACTGGCACCATAATCAACCACCAGTAAATGCTGATATCCACCACAAAAGTCCACATGTCATCTCCGGTCATCTTTTGGACCTCAAACATCTGAACTGATTTCAAAAACATATCATGAACTGCATCATAGAATTCATAGATAAAGGCGTACATGAAGAGCGTAACAATAATAAGGGTGATCGCAGTGGTCAGATCCTGACTCTTGGCGACATTCCCCTTTTCACGAGCCTTTTGAAGCCTCTTTTCGGTGGGTTCTTCCGTCTTCTCCCCGGCCGACTCTTCAAATTGAAGTACATGGAGCTCAAGTACCGGGACTTGTTCAAGAAACAAGTGAGAATAGAAGTTTTGATAGCTTCTCTGCTCAGGCCTCATGGCAGAAAAACCTTCAAACTCAGCTTTGCTGCTTCAAAGCTCTGGCTAAACAGAACCTTCACCAGTTTCACGAGATAAGGCAAGGTAATCACATAAGTGATCATTCCCAAACAGATTTGCAAAGGAATTCCAATCATAAAAATATTCAGTCGGGGAAGGGTTCGAACCACAACTCCCAGAGAATAATGAATCAGAATGAGAGGCACCAGCAATGGCATGGACATCTGCAATGAAATCACAAAGATTTTATAATACATCTCCACAAAATGAGGAATGGAGCTTTGCTCAAAAACTGCCATCCCGAAGGGTATGATTTCATAGGAATGAAGAAAGGCTTCCATAGCATAGTGATGCCCATTGATAATAAGGAAGAGCAAGGTTCCAAGAGTCATGTTGAATTGCCCGACTGTAGTACTTTGCTGACCACTGGCCGGATCGATTGCAGTAGCAATGGACAAACCCATCGGTGTCGATACAATAGAGCCCGCAAAATTGAGCATCTCCATTACCAGGGCAACATTCAGTCCGATGACGACTCCCACAACAAACTCTTTAAATACCACCAACAAAAGGTCTACATCAGTCTGCATTTCCACAAAACTATTCACTGGCAGGTTCAAAAAGACAATGAAGGCGATGAAATAAGCCATCAATGCCTTCATCTTGGCAGGGAAGTGCGGAGAACTGAGAAGTGGCATGAACATGGTCAAACCCATCCAGCGTATAAAACACAGGAAAAAGTTGGAGATGACCAGGGTGGAGTCCATCAGCCGCCTAGGTATAAGGAAACATTTTGAATCAGGTTAATCGACCAGGTCGTCACCTGTGAAATCATCCAAGGCCCCATGAAGATAACGGTTGCCATTGTCGCAACCACCTTGGGGATAAAGGTCAGGGTCTGTTCCTGCAAGGATGTGGTGGTCTGAAAAATTGTCACCAAAAGCCCGACCACCAGACCAACCAGCAGTGGAGGTAAACCAACCATCATTGCCATGTACATGGTGTCCTTGATCAGTGTCATCGCTACAATTTCATTCATGTGACAATAATCGACTTCATCAAAGCATGGATAATCAGCGACCATCCATCAATCAATACAAACAAAAGCAACTTGAAAGGTGTGGATACCATTGCCGGAGGAAGCATCATCATACCCATGGACATGAGCGTGGTTGCAATCACCATATCCAACATTAGAAACGGTAAAAAAAGAATCACTCCAAACTGAAATCCGGTCTTGAACTCGCTAATGATAAATGCGGGAATCAGAGTCAAGGTACTAACCTCTTCAAAAGACTTTGGTTTCTTCCCTAAGGTCAGTTTGACGAAAATCTTCAAATCCGATTCACGTGTGGCCTTGCGCATATATTCACGCAGAGGCTTCATACCCTCCTTGAACATTTCCTGATAGGTGATCTTTTGAGCTACATATGGCTCAATTGCCTTTTCATTGATCTTGTTCCAGATAGGCGCCATATGAAACAGCGTTAAAAACAAAGCCAGTGAGACCAGTAGCTTGTCTGAAGGCAAACTCTGTGTCCCGATAGCTCTTCTGGTAAAACTCAATACAATGACTATCCTGGTGAAAGGTGTCATCATGATCAGTATGGATGGGGCTATTGTGATGAGAGTGAGCAATAAGACCAGCTTGAGACTCAAACTCAAGTCTTTGGGCTCCATCTGATCTTGAAGCTCAAGGTTAATCTTTGGCAGCGGGAACGCCAGTTTGGTGTCATCGGCTGATGAACCTTCATCTCCAAGAACTGTATCGATCATTCGAAATGTCTTGCCCTCTTCCTGTGTTTCAGAGCTGGGCCCGGTTAACACAGAACTAGTTGTGGTGACCTCATCAGCAATTGCAGGAAAGGCAAACAAACTGACCAGAAGAAAAAACTTTATTAAAACGCTGAATTTATTCATACAAAAACTAAAGATATTTCGACTTTTTGTCGATAGATTAGAATTTATAATACAAAAACAGCCCCATTCAAGCTTTTTTTGTTAGAAGTAGAGATTTCCGGTCGAAAAGATCAATTCAAGTTTGTGAAACGATCGAAATTCCTGTAGGAAAAGTAGAGGCTCTTTGAACAGATTCCCGTTAGTTCACGAGAAGATGGATTCAACCCAGCTCTTCGTAAGCCTCTTCGAGATCCTGATAAAGGGTAAAAAGGCGATTGAGCTTCGTCATGATAAAAACTTCCTCGATCTGGGGATTCTCATAAACAATAGCGCTTTCTTTACCAGCTTTCTTAAGGCGGCGATGCAGGGTCACCAGTGAGGAAATGCCACTGGAGTCAAGAAAATCAACTTTCAGCAGGTTAAAGAGAATGGTCTCTTCCTCAGCATCCAGGCAAATTTGGCAGAATTGCTTAAACTCTGACGATGTACTGGCATCAAGTTTCGCCTCGGCGACCACCTCAAGAATTTCGTCTTTGACTCGTGATGAAAAATTCATGAAGCCATTCTAGCTAAAATGGCATTTTAAAACCACACATGTTCTGTCATCACGATAGGCAAGTTCTCCAGCGAACCGCTCAACCTTATCATACAAACCATCAAGAATCTGATTCGCACTACTTTCTTTCACGGTGTCCAGATATTGGGTCAAACGCTCCTCACCAAAGAGTCCTTCGCCCTCTTTACCCATCGCTTCAGTCAGTCCATCAGTGTAAAGTACAAGCAAATTTGAATCGTCGAATTCAATTATCTCTTTACCAAACTCAACATCTTCCAATATTCCAATCAGCATTCCTTCAGTATCCAATTCAAGCAATCCTTTTGACTTTCGAAACAGCAACGGAAAGTTATGTCCGGCATTCGCATAAGTCAAAGTCCTGTCATGTGGATTTAAATACAGGGCAAACATGGAGATAAATGCCTCAGCCTCGACAAGGTCTGGATGAAGAATTCGATTGACCTCGGCTAACAACTTGTCAGGCTCATGAGTCATGCCATGCAGACTTTGGAGGGTTGAACGCGCCATTGCCATTAAGAGTGCTGATGCTGCTCCATGGCCGCTCACGTCAGCAATCACAATGGCTAATGTTCCATCGGGGTTGGGAAAGTAGCCGTAGTAATCTCCACCGATCTGATTACTCGGGATCAGTTTTCCAAACAATTCCACTCCTGTAATCTGAGGAGTTTCCCTGGGAAGCAAACTCTGCTGAATCTTTCCAGCAAGTTCAAGATCCTTTTTCATTGCCTCTGTAGATTTGATCGTCTCTCTCTGGCGAATCAAGGATTCTCTCATAGACTCAAAGCTTCTGGACAAACTTCCCAACTCATCAGAACTTTCCACCCGAACTTCTGTCTCCCAGTCACCTTCACTCAAACGATGCGCTGCTGCAGTCAGTCCTTGAATTGGCCGGGTGAGCTGATGAGAGAAAATAACACTGATAAAGACAGCAAGTAAGAAGATGACAACACCCAGAAAAGCAAGTTTGTCACGAACTGAGTCAAGAGTTCGAACGGCTCTTGAGTAACTCTTTTGCAGTAAAAATTGCACCTTACGCGACCTTAATTCCAGCTCGTAAACCTGACCAAACCACTGTTCAATACCCACCTGAAACATTTCAGATTTATCAAGTTCCCGGTCTTTTTCGTCGAACTCCCAGGAGCTCGCTACGAGATGATCCTCCACAAACAAACTAACTTTTACACCTGCCTTGGCCTCCAGAAACTTGGTGTAATCGCTGGAAAGCTCAAATCCACAAGCCACTGCTCCCTGAATAAAATCGTGGAATTCTACAGGTGATATTGCTACGAGATACAACTTTTGGTTCACTTCCCAAAAATCTGCACCCAGGTCACCATCGAGTGCTTCCAGGACTATTTTTTCTTTATCAGTACCAAAACCCTCATGATCAGACTTGACCGAGGACAGCAGCTGACCTGTGTCAGTTGTTGTTAAAAAAAGAGAATTCTGAAGCATGATCTGCAACTGCCCCATCGTATCTGTGACTGTTCTCTGATCTTTGGTCTCCATGGACATTTTCAGAGTCGGCTCCTCTGCGAGTAGAACAGTCTGTTTTTTCAGAGCAATCTCCTGGGAACGCATTAAAATACTGAGCAGATTGAAGCGGGCGTCCAATTCATCCCTCAAATTTTCTTTAACTTGTGCCCTCACATGTTGATGGATCAGCATCAGTGAGGTCCCCAAAGAAAAGAGAGAGACCAGAATCAACAGTAGGAGCACTTTCGCTTGTATTGTTTTCATAGAATTCCGGGAAGTCAACCTTCCAGTCGCTGCACGAGGCTCTGAATGACGCCCAAGCTGATTTGAGGATAATCCCTGATCAATTCATGAAGCATCACACCAGACAAAAAGAGTATACGTGATTTTTCCTCGACTACCAAAGTCGCGTTTCTTGGTTTTCCTGAAAACAGAGACATCTCACCAATGCAAGAGCCCGAACCCATCCGGGCGACTTCCTTGCTCTCTTCATTCGAGCCTATTCGAACTGAAACTACCCCCTCCAGAATCAAGTAAAGCTCATCCCCTTCCTCGCCCTGTTGGCAGAGAATTTCCCCTACGGCCAACTCCTCCTCTGTGCATATCAGGGCTATCAAAAGCCGCTCCCGTGCACCCAGTTGGGCAAACAAGGAAACTTTCGCCAAGGCTTCCACTTTTTCGATTATATTTAGCATGACTCCGATGAAGGCACCAGCTTGCCAAGACAATCCAGCGCCATTTCCTGACTGTAAAAATCACCTGAGCGATGACTCAAGGCTTCCACTGTATCATGAAATCCGATCAATTGAGATTTAGCAATAGTGTTGATCGCGCAAGCCCGGAAGAAATCATCCTCTTCTTCCAAAAAAGCAGCCAACACTTCTTCAAGGCTGACTTCCGGACTTTGAACAGGCAAGTTTTTAAGGTTTTCCAGAATCTCACTTGGATCCTGGAACTCCAAAAATGGCTGAATCAGCTCGCAAAGTTGCCGTTTGGAAGTTGCGCTCAACAACTCCAGAGCTTCGTATCGAATAGATTCCTGCCGGGAAAATAAGCCTCTCTCAAGAATTTCAAGTGTACCCGTAGAAAAACTGTTACGGTACAACAATAATATCAATCTTAGATAGTGCTCTTGAGCCTGCTCCAGGGACTCTACCAGGGCATCATTCAGACCAGCCTCCTTAAGAATAGACAAACGGTGAGTGCATCGAACCAGGCGCTTTTGAAACTCACTCATCAACTCCGGAAGCAAACTGTCTTTCTGCTGTGAATCAAGTTCGAGAAAAAGTTCAATCCAGGTTCTCAAGGCGGGGAGAGACCAGCTTCTCTTTCTGTAAGTCTCTATCAACAGATCAAAATCTCCATGACGATGAATCTGATTCACACACAATTCCACAACCAGTCTGCGAATGGAAGGACTCGCTATCTCAAAATAGGGAGCCAGGTCAATAATGAGTCTCGAGTAGGATGACCATTTCAAAACTTGAAGCATCAGCCTCTGAATTTTGACTGGCTGGAGAAATACTTTCTTGAGAAAACCTCGCGATAAAGTTTCACCGCAGGAGATTTGAAACAAGGCCAATGTTCGCAGTAAATCTTCAAAGCCTTTGGGAGTCGTAGTCATGAGTTTCGAGCCCAGTTGAATCAAGACCGACCGCTTGTGATACAAACAAACATAGTAATAAAAATCGCCTACTAATTTTGCTTTTTTATGTACCGTTTCAAAGACATCCACGAGCTCTTGATCGCTCATCTCCATCTTGAAGTAATCCTGGGACTTGTTGTTGCTGTTCCATTGAAAGTGATCCCAACGTTGTTGATTCGATAATCCCAGGGTCCACTCCCTGTAGCAGTGAGGATGGAGAATCATGAATTCCACACACCAGGCTCGCTTCGCTTGCTGAAGCTGAGAACGAACCAGTTCCTTGTTTTTCACGGGAAAAAACTCAATCAAGTCCGAAGATTCGAAGTGAGAGAACTCTTGCGTACTTAGCTGAAACTCGTTGCGCAGAGCTCTCACATCCCGACGTTTGAGTAATTCAGTCAACTCCCTTTCGTGAAGACTTTTGAAGCGAAAGCGCAACAGTAAGAGATAAGCAAAGGAGAGAAAAGCTGCCAGGCTTGCAAAACTTGTAGCAAACCCGCTGGAGAACAAGTTGGAGAATGCGGGAAGATCAGGACTAAAACTAACAACCAGTATAAGAGCTATTCCCACCAGTAAATTAAAAAACTGAGAGGCGAACCCTTCCAGAAAACCTAGAAAGAATCCTCTTCGTTCTGGAGGAAGAGCATTTAGAAACAGAGAGCGATTAGGTAAATGCACCGCACTTGCAAAATAGTCTTTGTGAAACATCAGCAAGGCCACAGTGGGCAGTTCCCAGACTCCGATACTAATGAGCAAAACAATCAGACTAAAAGCGGGAAATATCAATGCCACATTGCTAACGCTGAAATTTGTGAAAAGGTAGGGAGCCACTACCAGCTGTAAAAACAAGGCAACCAGATTGGCGATGCAAACGAATTTCCCAAGGAAAATACCCATTGCTTCGGGCTCTCCTGCAAAGGAGTGGGCCAGGCCTTCATTGAATTGATAGACCATGAGTGAACCTATAAGAATATCAAGAAAAAGCAGGACTGAAAAAAGCTTCAAAAAGGGACTGCGTGAAATACCCTGGATACCTTGGGATATACCATCAACCAGGGAAACACTGGCTCGCCTTCTTGCCTTTTGAGCAGGAGAGGAACGATCTTCAAGCACCTTTAAGACGATAGCTCCTGCCAGATTGGAGAGAATCCAGATCCATAGCACGTCAGCACTCGAATAGCTCGTCAGAAGCGGACCCAGACTTAAACCTCCGGCAATACCACCGAATTTTGTAGCACCCAGAATGAAGCCATAAACCCTTTTGAATTGAACCGGATTGAAGAATTCGCGGGAATAATTGTGAAAGTGAATGATTTCAACCATCAACAATACAAAGAAGGCCATGTATTGAAGAAACACTCCAGGGTTATGGCCAACAATACTGATCTCGGATCGCAGGAGTAAATTAGAAAACAGCAAAATGGCGAAGGAAAACCACAGGAAAAACTGGTAAAAACGTCGATTTCCCAAGCGATTCACTATTACCGGATAGAAACTTCCAGCCAGCATTCCAAACAGGGAAATTGCCACGAATACATAGGGAAGCGCTCGAGCTCCAACCTGATCGAGCAGCAGAGATGTGGAGATCGCCAAACCAGAAGCACTGCCAAAATTGACAATAATCAGGTAGAGCATCAAGAGCCCGACCGGTAGGCCCTCACCTTTTCGAACCGGTAGAAGTGACTTCAATTCCTATCCTCAAGAATTTCTTCATTCTCCCTGGATCGCAAGAATCCAGCGGAGCAATTTTCTACTTTGTCGCACAACTCAAAACGGATAGGTTGAGAGCAGGAACTATGGATTTCAATCCAACTGCGATCAGGATCGAAAACACCCTGAGCCTTATTGCCCTCGCACTCAAGTATCAAGCTACTGGCATCCACACCGCTTCCTTTTTCCACGACTCCGTGGACAAATCGGTCCATTCGTTTTCCGGCGACTCTGCGATACCTTGGATTCACCCAGGGAGCTTTGCGATCCTCTGCCAGGGCCAATATCCCTGGAGAAAGTAGAGACACTTCCAACTGACGCTTTTCACGAGTAAAACTCAGACTTGACCAGCTGTTGCGGTGAGCTTGATACAGCAATGGGTAGACCTTTTGCGAATCATCCTTTTCAAGCTTGAAACGCACCTTCGCTCTTTTTGTCCAATACAGCTCATCCGGTCCAATCTGAATCAAGTTCCTGACCTGGTTTCTTACAGGGGCCAACTTGAGAGACTTTCCTTCATCAAGCTCTTTTATACGAACTTTCAAGGGACGATTCCTGTGCTGTTTAGACACACAAGCTTCAATATTACTCCCGTAGACGCAGCGATTTCTTGCCGTCTTTTCAAAGACCTCCAAGGCCGATAGTGGTTTCTGTTTGCCACGAACACGAACTCTAAAATTGAGCTGAGTAGAATTCTCATGATAATCCTGCAGATTCAGCTTCAGAGAATGGTAGCCCGAAAACAAATAACCCTGATGAGTCTGCTCGATGATGTAGGGACTCTCAAAGGCGTGATCTGAAAACAGTTTATAACAATATCTTGTTGGAGAAAGATGGGTCGCACCAGGAACAAAGTGTAAAGAAGGAGAAGGTGCTTTCGAAAATTTGACCTCCTTGATTTTGAGCTTGTAGAGCACTTCTTTGGCGTCTTCAAGTTTGAGAATGGGAAGGTGAAGTTTACCCGAGGAGCTCGAAGAGGAATCAAAGGCACAAACAGCCAGACCAACTGCCTCCTGAAACTCAAAACTCAAACCTTTCTTATCAACGGAAGACTCCTCAATCATTCGACCGGATTCCAGAGAATAAAACTGCAAAGACTCAATCTTTGGAGGAAGTTTATCTTCAAGACCAGGAAGAAGAATACTGTACTTGCTTGAGCGAGCCATTGTAGAGCGAAGCTCGAAATGCAGATGAGGATATCCGGATCCACTTTCTCCGCTATAGGCTATGACTTCCCCCTTCGCAACGGAGGTATTCTCCTGCACAAAGAAATCGTAGAAATCAAATTCCCCTGTACCCTCAGGCAAGAGAGCCTGCAGTTTGGGAGACAAGCTCTCAAGGTGTGCATAGACACTGATCAGTCCATCTTCGTGCTTGAGATATACTGTTCTACCCGAACCACGAAGAGTGTTCTTGAGTCGAAGAACTTTCCCGCTTTGAACGGCAAGAACAGCCTCCCCGGCAACACCACCCGTACTCAAGTCAATCCCCGCATGAAGATGAGTCTCGCGATACTCTCCCGGACTGGCATTAAGACGAATTGATCCAGTTAATGGCAGACCATAGGAAAGGACCTTGAGTGATACTAGATTGACTTTTTCCAGCGAAGAATCTTTAGCCCAGAAAATGGGAGAAATCAAACAGAAGCAGATGAAAATAAGTCTATCCGGCAACAGTAACCTGATTTCGTCCCCCTTCCTTGCTTTTGTAAAGGGCTTGATCGGCAGCGAGTACCAGCTCCTTGGAAGTCTTTCCATTCTTTGGGAATGTAGCGACTCCAAAAGACATGGTCACCTGAGTTGGCAAACCACTCTCCTGAGCCAGTTTATACTCCACTCGTTTACGCACCCTTTGAGCAAAGGCAGCAGCACCCTCCTGATCTGTTTCCGGAAGGATTACAGCAAACTCTTCACCACCAATTCTGGCCACCAGATCGATGTTATCTCTGGCTTCAAGTAGCAGAGTCTTCGCCGCACACTTGATCACCATATCCCCCTGGACATGACCATAGGTATCGTTTACTTTTTTGAAATGGTCAATGTCTGCATAAATCAGACTGAATTTCAGTTTGTAACGCTGAGCCTGTGAGATGAAGTCATCAAGTCTGTCCTGAAAGTAGCGCTTGATAAAGAGGCCTGTTAAACCGTCCGTAATCGCAAGGTTGTACAGTTGTGAATTCTCAATAGATCTTGCGATCAATGCAGCGAGAGATACGAGCAGATTCCCGTCACTACTGTCAAAGTCCCCCTCCTTCTTGTTGATTACATTGATTACACCAATCGCTTCTCCCTCAACAACAATCGGAGCGCAGGCTATTCCTTGTATCATACTTTCCCGGTCAGGATCTTTTTCTTCGAACAACGGGTCCTTGGCACCAAGATTGGAAATATAAGGCTGGTGATCCTTGAAAACCTTCCCTGCGATACCCTCGCCAAGACCTATTCTGACAGTTCCTCTGGGTTGATCATATTTCCCTCTGACTACACGGGGCACCAGGCTTTTTTCCTCCTGATCAGCCAGCAGCAAACTTCCCCATTCAGCATTCAGACCGCTCACCGCCTGATCCAAAATATGCTCCAGTACCTCATTGGAATAACACTTTGAATTCATTTTCAGTGAGGCTTCCATGAGGATATTCAATTCGTAGATTCTTCGATCCAGTTTTCGATTACTCTCCTGCAGCTGTTCCACCTGACCCTGAATCGTCCCCGCCATAGTCCTGAGAGATTGACGCAGCACCTTTTCCTCATAAAACTGATGATTCTTTTCAGGAACATCGTAGTTACCGTGCGCAATATTTCTGGCTAATGCGGTGATGTCCTGAATGGGCTCTGTTGCAAGCATTGCCAGAATGGAAGTCACAAAGAAACCTGAAACCAGAACAAAGAGAAAAATCCAGAGAAACATCTCCCGTGTTTCCGAGAGCGCTTTTTCCAGAATATCGCGCTTCAGGGACACATTAACTACCCCGTAAAACCTGCGAATCGCATCAATCCTGATTGGATACACCACTTCTACAACATCACCCCGATCTCTGGTGGGCATGACAAAATCTTCACTGTCTTGCGAGGCGGAGAACTTCTCTTTCCATTCCGCAAGGAAATTGACTCGAAACTGGGTACCTATTCGCGAACGATCCGTGTGAGCCAGGCAGTTTCCCTCTCTGTCGAGAATGTAGGCGTACTTCACTTCCTCGTCTACAGACTCGTCGAGAATTGTTTGGAGAGTATCAAAAGAATTTGTGAGGATTTTATCCTTGGAAGCAAGCGCTATGCTCTTGGTCAGCGTTTTTGCATTTTGAATCAGAAGCTGACTGTACTCACTCTCCTGTTTCTTGGAAATAAACAGAAAAGTTACAAAAAAAGTGATCGCCAGAAACACAGTAAAGGAAATGGTCAAGCGACTAAAAAATCCCATATTATTCATCATCTGCAACCAACTTTCTCACCGCGTCGTAGTCGCTGGAAATCGCCCTGACAAACCCTGTTAAATTCCGAATCGAGCTGACCGCACCTGAGGACTGTGCACTCAAAAATGCATTGCGTAATTTCTCTTTCAGGTCTTTGGGAAAATCCGAACGAACAACAATAGGTTCATTACTGATTTCATCAGTTTGCTCCAAAACCTGGAATTTGTTGGCATTCTCAACAAAGGCTTTCTCCTGAAATATTCCAACATAGGAGGCACCTGCATCAAACTGACGCGTTAACACACTGGCAACAACCGCACTGTGCTTATCCAAAAAACTGTATTCAGAAAGATCTTCCAGGAGAATTCCTCGCTTTTCCAAGAGCATTTTTGGGAAAAGATAACCAGACGAGCTTTTCGGACTGACAAAAGCGACTCTCTTGCCTCGCAAATCCTGCAGGGAATTCATGGAATTCTCCTTGAGTGCAAACCATTGTCCTCGATAGGATTTGCGCCCAATCCACAAAGGTCTCACAATAGGTTCGATATCAGGCTCGTTGAGCATCGCGTAAAAAGCTGTACCCAACCACGCAAGCTGTACATCACCAGCTTTTAACCGTTCAAACAACTCCTCATAAGACTCATAGAGAAACATTTCAAAATCAGCCAGACCCACTTCCTTCTTTATGTGTAAACACAAGGAGTTATGAGAGATGAGAATTCTTTCAGGTTGGGAAAAAGCGACTCTTCCTATTTTTAGATAGGTACTATCCGCCCCGACAAGAGGCAGACTTAGAAGAATCAAAATAGCTGAGAGCCAAGCACGCACAGCCACTCAGTATATCAGCTAAAGGCCCAAAAACAAGCGTATCTCACATTCAATCGGGCTGCAAAATAATTCCTGTTTGTGAAGACATGTTTCACTCTTCTATCATGTGTACATGGAATCTTTGGAGTTTCTTAACTACACCCTGGAAATCTCGCGCTCAGGAGACAAGTTTAATGCCGTCGCCATGGCAACAACTGCAATACTGAGAAATCTCGAGCTTGTAGAGGGTGTCAAAGTTCATATGTCCTTTCTTGAAAAGGGTTTTCTGGGGGAAGTCAGTTACACCAACTTCCAGCTCCAACCCCTCTTTGATGAAGGCAAACTCTCCATTCGACTGGAAAGCAGCGCAAACATCAAGCACTTCCAGTCTTCCGAAGTCCCTTTCCTAGATTTGGCAGCTTTGATCGAAGAGGAGGAAAGAACTTTAAGACATCGCACTGAAACAAAGGATTTAAGGTTCCTGGTCTGGAATAACAAGGAACTTTTCTGTGCAGTTTTAGTGGAAGCTTGCTCTTAGGATAAAAAGTCCATGCTCTGGGACTGGGCTGAACCCCTTTCCAATATTCTGGCTGTCAGCCTTATGAATTTGAGCAATGACTTTCAGCTGCTTCTTTTAAAGAAACAACTTGAGAAGCAAAAACAAAAAATCCTTTAAGACAAAGATTTGATCGAAAGACAAAACCAGATTTTTCGCTCCTTGATGGAGACAATGTCTGAAGTCCACAAATCAGATCTTGAAGGCATCTTTAATTACTGTCTTCATCAATTGCTTGATCTTTTCCCTGACATGGGATTCGGGCTCACTGTTGATGGAGATCGACCGGATATTGTTCAATGGGCTGCATTCTTGGGAATTCCTCCCGAGGAGCAGGAACAAATTATCGAAAATCATGCCCAGATCCCGGGCCCCCTCTCTCAAAAGGTCCTGCCTGAGCTGGAAGATGAGAGCATGCGCTGGACAATCCTTCCCATGATTGGTCAGGAAAGACGATCTATGGGTAAACTGCTCATCAAGGGCCGTGAAGTTGATGAACACTCTCGAGAAATTATCACACTTTTCCTGGAGCAGTTAAGCGCTTACACAGAGAATCAGCTACTCATCAGGGAGCTCGAGCGAATCGCAAATACTGACAGTTTTAGCGGAGCTTATAATCGCCACTACTTTAATCGTGAACATGAACGTCTCATTCAGAATGCCAGGAAGTTTCAGAACATGCACTTTAGTGTTTTTGTCATTGATTTGAATGGCCTCAAAAGGATCAATGATCTCCATGGGCATCAAAAAGGCGATCAAATGATCATCAAGGCTGCGGAATTTTTGATGCTTTCCTGTCAAAAGAGTGACATGGTCTGCCGCTTTGGAGGAGATGAGTATGTTTTGCTTTGTCCCTCCACTTCTATGGAGCAAGCCAGAAGCCTTCTTGAAAGAGTCCGGGAGCAAGAAGAAGAAACTGTTATGATCTGCAAGGACGCAGATGGAAATCGAGAAATAGTTCCCGTTCGATTAAGTGTGGGAATTGCCTCTACTTCCGAGGGTATTTCCCCTACAAGAATCCTTGATACAGCGGATCAAAGAATGTACGCAGACAAAGAAGCCTATTACGCTGACAAAGAGCGTTATCGCTAGCTGCTAAAAAACTCACCAGCCCATTTTTGAATGGACTGACCAGTCTTGCCGACGATTCCATGGACGCCCTCAGGGACGATTTTCACGTCCTGTGATTCTGGAAGCTTTTTGACAACAAAGTCTGGAGGAAACGAGCTGTCATGCTCTGCGAGGAGCCACTGAACCTTCATGGAAAGATCCTTGATACCATCTACTTGATTGTGGTGCATACAATAATTGGTACACGCCAAAAAATGACTCAAAGATCGGGGAGGCTGGACCTTGAGCTTCATACCACCCTGAACTGTGGGTTTCTTGCCATAGATCAGACTCAAAGTTTCTTCCTGCAGAGCTTCGAACTCCTCATTTTTAGCCAGATTTTGCCAATAAAGCATCCGCTCTTTACTTGCTGGTGGTTGCACCGGTCCTGTAATCGCAAATACTACCCTGCTAATGGCCGAGGGGTTATTTAAGGCAATCTTTTGAGCAAGCATTCCTCCCATACTCACGCCCATAAGATTAACTTTCCCGGAAAAACCTGATAGGTAGTCCAGCACAGGCTCTTCTATGGCTCGCTCAACAGACTCCATATCCAGGCTATCCGGTCGCGACAGAATGTGTATTCGAAAGCTCTCAGCCAGGAGAGAAAACTGACTCTTGAGCATTCTTGCCCCTACTTTGGCATCACGAAAAGAGTCTGTCATCCCGGGAAGCAGTAATACTTCACCCAGTTTATCTTCTCCAAACACACAAAACGGGGCTCCAAGACGAGTTATTCCTGAAACAAGGTTCATTCAGCTTTGTCCTGACTGTCTTTACCTAGAAAAGTCCGTTCTTCTCTCGAATCATTTCCAAAGCCTGCCTTGCTGCCTGTCGCACTTCCTTATTGTGGTCCTTGAGAGATTCCTTGAGTGACATAGTCGCTCCCAGATCCCCAATATTACCAAGAGCTAGAGCTGCCTTCTCACGAACTTCAAAATCACGGTCTTCCAAAAGGCTGATCAATGGAATCACAGAATTCTTGTCTTGAGTCTGACCCAGAACGCTGGCCGCATTGGCTCTCATCAGTTTGAATCTTGAGTTCAAGGACTGAATCAATCGATTGGTCAATTTTCGATCTTCAATTTGTGACAGAACTTCAATGGAGCTCTCCTGAACAGATTCCTGCTCATGATGGAGTGCTTCCAACAAGTGATCGTAAGCTCGAGATCCAAGACTTTTCAGAACGTCAATTGCATCATTTTTTACCCACAGGTTCTCGTCACTCATCACTCCTAGTAAAGGCACAACGCAAGTCATACTTGCAAGCCTTCCAAGAGCTCGAATCGCAACCTGTCGAACACGACTGTCAGTATCCTGAAGCATTTCAATGACAGCTCCTGCAGCTTTGACATCACCAACCTGTCCAATAGATTCGATGACCATTTGGCGGACTTCCATATTGGTATCATGAATTGCACCAATCAAGACATCCACAACTTTGTTATCCTGAATCTTACTCAGGGCTCTGGCAGCCTCAATGCGCACATCTTCACTACGGTCTTGCAAGGCTTGACCCAAAATCGCAATGGATTCGTCGGTAACGAATTTGGAGAGTACTTCCACCGCCTTGCGACGATTGCGATCAGACACATCCTTGAGACATTGACTCAAGGCAGGAATTGCCTCTTTTGATGAAATTCTGTCCAGAGCTCGAATGCTCTCGTAGCGAACTTCCTCGTCCATATCTCCAACAAGTGTCGTCAGTTTTCCGATAGCTCTCACATCTCGTAAATAACCAAGAACCACAACAACCCGGATTCTAACAACAGGGTTTGCAGTGCTGACTGCCTGAAGCAACAAATCCAGCAATTCCTGCCCCTTGTAGCGACAAAGTGCTTCGGCAATAACAACTGCATTGAGCTTAACATCAGCTTTCTTCAATAATTCAATGAGCGCATTCACACTGGTTTGACTATTGATCGCACCCAAAGCATGAATGAACCAGTCTCTATCTTCGGGTTCACAGTGAAGCATCGCCTCCAGGACCGCGCTAACACGACCAGGAAAATCAAGCTCCCCGATCAATTCACCCGCACAACGCTGAATAGCAAGCAAGACTTCCGTACTGACCTCAGGTATTGTCGGGTCGGGAAAATAACTCAAGTGCTGTCGATCGCCAATAGAGAAAGTGTTTTGAACCATATCCAGGACCAAATCCACACTACGCTCATCACCTGCTACACCCAGTGCCTGCACCATTCGAAAGCGCATCCAGGCGTAACCTGTTTTTAAAATGGAAGCTATGGGAGTTTCCTTGGTGAGTCGATGATCGATCTCAATCAAGCTGTCACAGATCCTGGTTTTCAGTTCTCCTTCTGCATGATCCAATAGTCTGAGCAATGGATTAACCCCACGTACATCTCCACTCTGACCGAGAACATATACAAGCTTCAACTGATAAGATTCCGGGACTGAAAACAAAACATCAACAACATGGGGGACCACTTCCTTACCAATCTCCAGGAGTCCCCAAATCGCTTTATCACTAACGAGTTCTTCAGGATCCTTCATGAATTCGATCAGTGGCAATATACAGTCCTGAGTACCAATTTTCCCGAGACTTTCCGAGACGTTGGCTCGAACAACTTTGTCCGGATCACGGTTCAACTTGATGAGCTGGCTGACAGAATCGGAAGAAGCAATACCTCCGATTGCGCGAACAGTCTCCCTGCGAACAGACAAGTCACCATCAAGCATCAGTTTGTAAAGCGCTTCCAGGCCTTGCTCACTGCCTATCTTACCCAAAGCTTCAGCAATGGGATAGCGCAGTGAACGATCTCCCTCTTCCAGAAGAAGAAAGAGAATGTCCAATCCTTCAGGAGATCCAATCTCACCGAGGGCACTCAAACCTTCTGTCTGCACTTCCAAACCAGCATCCAGGATTAAGTCCTTTATAGCTGGGATAGCTCTCTCATCTTTAATTTTACCAAGAGCCAGAACAATTTCCCGATTGAGAGCTTCGTCCTGACTTGGCAACATATCCAGCAATGTGAGAACAGCCTGAACATGGGCAAGATCACCCAGAGAATTCACAAATACTTTTTGAGTCTCAATATCCACTTCGTGAATCTTTTGCAGCAATGGCGTCACCCCAGACTCATCCCGAATCATTCCCAGGGACCGTGCGGCCTCCCGCACTACCTCATGATCATCATCACTCAAGAATCGAATCAACACATTTCTGGCTCTTGGATCACCAATAAGGCCGAAAGATCTGGAGATTACATAGCGTAGATCTCGATCTGCCATGGGAACCATCTGCAGTAAAGGTTCCACAGCATCTTCAGAGCCAATTTGCCCAAGGGCTTCAATAGTCATGTAGCGAATATTTTCATCCGGCTCTTCGAGTAACTCAACAAGTGGTCTCATGGCCTGATTTGAACCAATCAACCCCAATGAATTGACCGCAATATACTTCATGTTCTGAGAGTCACTTGCAAGAGTTCTAATCAGTGGCTCTACTGCTTCCTGAGAGCCTACTTCCCCCAAAAATTTTGCGGCACACTCACGAACCTCAATACTTTCATCACCCAGCAATTTGATAAAATTTGGCACATATTGACTGTCAAATGTATTGGATAAGGACATAGCAGCCTGGTACCTGGAGTCAGCGTCCTCACTGGTTTCCAGAACGCGAATCAAATCATCCGGATAGCTGCGGGACTCCTGTTCCATAACTTCTTGCAGTCCAGCGTCTTTCTCCTGATCTCCAAAGCGTGAAATGATCTCGGAAATCTTTTCGTCACCTTCGGGCTCGAATTCCTCTACAGACTCTTCCTGCAAGGACTCTTCGACTTCCGCCAGTCCTTCATCGAATTCTTCTTCTACTTCTGAGGAGAAGTCATCATCAGAGGAAAAGTCATCGCTTTCATCATCCTCTTCCTCAAAGCCATCTTCAAAGTCTTCAAACTCATTATCAGAGTCTGAGCCTTCGTCAGAACCGAAGTCATCATCTGAAACAAAGTCATCATCCGAACCGAAGTCGTCATCCGAACCAAAGTCGTCGTCGGAACCGAAATCATCTCCAGAGCCAAAGCTCTCATCAGCGCCAAATTCTTCTCCAGTGTTGAAATCGTCATCTGAACCAAAGTCTCCAGAGGAATCAAATTCGTTAGAAGAATCCAGAAAATCATCAGTGGAGCCTGAATCATTCAGGAAATCATCACCTTCATCCAAAAAGTCATCTTTGGATTCCTGCGGACTTGAGCTTTCAGAAAACAATTCATCTGCTCCGGACTCCAGACCAGTTCTCTCATCTTCTGTGGAATCTATGGCGAGAAAGTCATCCTCTTCTTCCTGAAACAACTCATCACTATCTTGCGAGGGTGACTCGTCTTCCAGTTCATCGAACAAATCGTCTTCTCCTACAGGGGAGCTGCCGCTTGCTGGTTCATCATCACCAAAAAGATCATCTTCTGAAGAGTCGGATTCGTTTACAGGTGCATCTTCACCAAATCCAAAGGGATCATCGCCTTCATCAGCTTCAACTGCTCCAGAATCACTACTCTCCTCTTCACCAGCGTCAAAGAGTTCATCCAGCCCGTCTCCCAATTCTTCAGTACTCTCGGAATCTGAGGATTGCGATCCTTTGTCCTCAATATTATCCAGATCTGAAAACAGGTCATCATCGAGTGAATCACTGGCTGGAGGAGCAGATTCAACCACTTCCTCTTCTTCATCATCGTCAAAAGAGCTGGTGGGAGAGTCGTCATCCATACTGAACAAGCTGTCCAGGTCATCGTCACCGGAATCTTCGGAATCTGAAGAATCGTTTCCCAGACTAAGATCATCGGAGCTTGAACCATCCTCCATGCTGAACAGGTCATCCAGCGAGGAGTCACCTCCGGAACTCTCTTCATCAACTGAGAAGAGATCATCCAGACTGTTATCAGCAGACGTCTCTTTACCAGAATCAGTATCGGAACCTAACAGGTCAATTTCGTCGTAACTTGAAGGAGTGTCTGAATCCAGATCAAACAAATCATCCATTCCGTCACCATCGGAATTACCTATACTAGCGCCACACTGATTGCAGAACTTATTATCTTTTGGATTGTCGTAGCCGCAACTAGGGCATTTCATGCGAACCCCCAGGAATATACACCTTTAAAGTATTGATCGGTGTTGCACGACGCAATGTTAACAAAAAGATCCGGTATGGAGGTTTTTTTGTTTGATTCTATCTCAGGATATTGATTCTTTACTGTTTCACAGACTCAAGAAAGTTCCTTGAACCTGGTAGCGATCCAAAACAGTACGCGCTTCCTCAAGCCTTGTAGCTGTTAAGACATCACCCGCTTCTTCAAGCCTGATAGCTTTCCAGAACGCTTCGAGCTTCATCAAGTTGCTCGACTGTGTTCACTCCCAGAAATTCCTGAGGAGTTCCCAGGGATACCGCTTCGACTTTCATCCCCTTTTGCATCGCTATTTTTGCAATGTCCGTAAGATAGTATTCAGCCTGATCGTTGTCTGATCGAACTTCTTTGAGTAACTCAAATGCCAGATCAGATTTCAGGACATAAATCCCTGTGTTAATTTCATCAACTTTCTGCTGTTCTTCATTACAATCCCGATGCTCGCGGATCTCTTGAAAATCTCCTGCCTCACTTCGAATAATGCGCCCATAGCCAGTGGGGTTCTCTATTTTGGTAGACAGTACCAGAATCTCAAAGCCACCTTCTTTGTAGGAGTTGATGAAACTTTGGAGAGTGGACGAACGAAGACAGGGCGTATCTCCACAAAGAATAAGCATCACCGAGTCTGTGGGCACTGAATCCTCACACATCTGCACTGCATGCCCTGTTCCCAACTGCTCTTCCTGAATCGCAAATTTGCAGTTTTTTCCTGAAAGGTGCTCCTGAACAGCTTCTCTCTGGTGACCCACAATCACACAATGACTGGAGACTCCTGCCAACTCTACCTGCTCCAGGACATGCATCACCATGGATTTCCCACAGACCTCATGCAAGACCTTGGCCTTGTCAGACTTCATCCTCTTTCCCTGGCCAGCGGCCAAAACTACAGAAACCAGTTTCATCATTCCACCGTTACAGATTTGGCAAGATTTCTGGGCTGATCCACATCCGCACCCTTCAAATCTGCAATATAGTAGGCCAGAAGTTGCAAGGGCACAACAGCAAGCATTGGTATCAACTCTTCCTGAACATCCTGAATCAGAAACAAGTCATCCACATGATCGAGTAGATGATCATCACCTTCAGTACCAATAGCAAGAACACGACAGTCCCTGCTGCGAGCTTCCTGAATATTTGAAACTACTTTTTCGTAAACGCTTCCCTTGGTCAATATGGCAACCACTGGACAGTCTGGATCAAGTAGTGCAATCGGACCATGCTTCATCTCCCCACTTGCATATCCTTCTGCATGAATGTAGGAGATTTCCTTAAGCTTCAAGGCGCCTTCCAATGCTGTAGGGAAATTGAGATCCCTTCCCAGATACAGAAAGTTTCGATAATTCATGTAAGCATGAGCTAACTTTTCAATCTTTTCCTTTTGCTTGAGAAGCTCTTCCACCTGACCGGCAATGTGTTTTAATCCTGTAATTAACTTTCTGACTTGCTCAACAGTTTTGGTTTGAAGTTTTTGGGCGAAATCCAGAGAAAGGAGCTCAAAGGCAACCACCATGGCCATGTAAGCCTTCGTCGAAGCCACTCCAATCTCGGGGCCTGCATGGATGTAAAGCGTCCCATCCACTTTTCTGGACAAACTGGAGCCTTTCACATTAATAATCCCAAGTGTTTTCGCCCCTTTGGACTTTGCCAGATCAATGGCAGCAATAGTATCCGCAGTTTCTCCGGATTGACTCACAGCAATGACAAGGGTGTTCTCGTCGCAGATTGGGTCACGGTAGCGAAACTCGGAAGCCAGATCGCATTCCACGGGAATTCGGGCCGCTCTTTCGATCAAATATTTTCCAACCATTCCGGCATAAAAAGCTGTACCGCAGGCTGTAATCACGATTCTTCTGATCTTGGAAAGCTGACTACTATCCAGATTGACTTCCTCAAGATAAACAGCACCATCTTCTTCGTTGATTCTTGAGCCAAGAGTATTTCTGATCACATCAGGCTGCTCATGAATTTCTTTCATCATGAAGTGCTTGTATCCAGCCTTTTCAGCCATGACAGGATTCCATTCCACTTTTTCAACCTTATGCTCAATTTTCTCATTGGTCTGCAAACTGAAAAGCTCAAAAGAGCTACTGCGAACAATTCCGTACTGCTCATCTTCCAGAAACACAACATCTCTGGTGTAGGAAAGCATGGGAGCAACATCCGAGGCCACAAAATTCCCCCCATCCTCGGTCAAGCCAACCAGAAGAGGACAATTTTTGCGGGCCACATAAATGGTGTCCGGCTCATTCACACAGATAACTGCCAGGGCGTAGGCACCTTTCAAATCTTTCAGAGCATTTTCAAAAGCACGAAACATTGTCGCTTCTGAACCGAGTGCTTCCAAGTGGTGAGAAATCAAATGAACGATGATTTCTGTGTCCGTTTCACTTTTGAATTCAAAGCCATCCCTCTGAAGTGATTTCTTCAAGGGAAGGTAGTTTTCAATAATGCCATTGTGAACAACAACAATTTTGCCATCTTCGCTGGAATGGGGATGAGCATTTTCCTGAGTTGGTTTTCCATGGGTTGCCCAGCGCGTGTGCCCAATGGCAAGGGTGTTCTTCTCAACTCCCTCTTCAAGATAGGGTCTAATATTTCTGAGTTTACCCGAATCCCGGCGAACCTTGATGACATCGCCCTGCAAAACCGCCAAACCTGCCGAGTCGTAACCTCTGTACTCCAGCTTTTCCAGCCCATCCAAGACAATTTTGGAAGCAAGATAGCTTTGACCGGTATAACCAATGATACCGCACATATTAAAACTCCATCATTCTTTTGAATGCTTCAAAACGTTTGTCGACTTCTTCTCTACTGGCCTGTGACAGAACCTCTGTCCCCACACCCTGAACATTGAATGAACCCATAATATTTCCATACACCACGGCTCTTCTTAGACTCTCTCTGCTGATATCACCGCTCTCTCCGAGATAACCTACAAGACCACCGGCGAAAGAGTCACCCGCTCCTGTTGGATCGATGACCTGCTCCACCGGGTATCCTCCGACAAAGAACAAATCCTCGGCACTAACGAGCATTGCTCCTTCTCCACCCCGCTTGATGACGACAACCTTCGGACCCATATCCAATACAGCCTTGGCTGCTTCCTTCAAATTTTCTCGTCCGGTAAATTCTCGAGCTTCTGTTTCATTAAAAATGAGAACATCTACTTCAGCCAGAGCCTGGATCAAATCCTCTTTGGTCGCGGCAATCCATAGATTCATGGTGTCCAAAACCTTGAGTTTGGCTGTAGTTTTCTGAGCCACTTCCTTCTGCAATTTTGGATGAATATTACCAAGAAAGACAAAGTCTGTTTGAGCCAACTTCTCTGGTATTTCGGGATGAAAGGTTTCAAACACATTGAGTTGGGTATCCAATGTGATGGCCTGGTCCATCGCCTCTTTCTCATACTTACCTTTCCAGCGAAAGGTTTTTCCGTGCACTACCTGAAGACCACTCGTGTCAATGTTGCGATCCTTGAAATAAAGAATGTGATCATTGTGAAAATCTTCACCAACTACACCTACAATGGCTACATCTGTGAATAGAGAACAGGAGGTGGCGAAGTGAGAGGCGGAACCTCCAAGAATTTCAGGGTACTCACCCGTGGGTAAACTCAGGCTATCTAGTGCAATTGAACCGATTGCGGTAACGGACATTTCAGGTCTCCTTTTAAGACTTCCGGTAAATATTCTTTAATGAGCTCAAATTTCAGGACAATGCATGAAACCTGAAAAATTGAAATCACTTGGTGTAATGGGCGTGAATACTATCATATTGCCATGGGCAGCGCACAAAAACACAAGATTCCCCGAGCAATATCTTAGTTGCTGATCGGACAAAACACCGGAAAAATACGCAAGTTTTGACAGTCTTCCAGGCTGTACCTATAATGTGGCGATTTTTCTCGATTCGTACAACATAAGAGGTCAAGATGGAGAACCCCCAAGCGCCCCAGGGCAACAACCTTTCAGTACTTAGCATATTGGTCTTCGTAATTCTGATTATTCAATTGGGCCAGATTTTCCAGGTTCCTCTTCTGGCACCGCAGAAACTCGATGAAAGACAGCTGAAGGATGCAATTCTTGAAGAAGTCCGACAGGAACTCCCGGCCCTTGTGATCGATCAGATAGGGACCCAGATACATGAACTTGTTATGGACAAAATCAAGTTTAACGGAGCAATTCAGGATGGTGTTGAGAAAGCTCAATCCAGCGAACCCATAGCTATGCAGGTGGGTTCAAAGAAAATCCACCTGGATGAATTCCGGGAGCTTTTTGGGCAGTTTCGTGCGAGGGCCGAAGTCAAAAGTTTGAGCCCGGATCAGCAAAAGCAGCGCTTCCTGGACCATGTTCAAAGACATTACGCAATTCTGGAAGACTGTATCAACTCGGACATCCCGGCACTGGAAAGTTACAAAAGCAAAGTAAAAGGTTTTCGCTTCAAAGCCTTCTTGCATGAGCTGGTAAAAACTCAAATTCAGCCTATAAATGCTCAGGAAATTCAGAACTACTATCAGACGAATCTGAGTTTGTACGAGATTGGGGAGTCATTCAGTTTTGAAGCCATTGAAAGCAGTAATCAGGAAGAACTCCTTCAGATCAACAGTAGTGAGCGTTTTGATTCCAGTCAGTTGGAAAAAATCAGGGTCAATCAAGCACCGGAAGAACAAGTCAGTTTTGCTCTGAGAAAGACCGTACGAAATTTGAAAGTGGGGGAACTCTCCCCGGTTCTTCTGATGCAGGGTAAATATGTTCTTGTGAAAAAGACTGCTCCTGTCCAAAAGCTGCACCAGCCAGTTCAGCAGGCGGCCAGGTTTATCCAGCAGACACTCACTTTCGACAGAATTCGTAAATTGATTGCCCAAAAATCCAATGCGATCAAGTTTGAGTTTAATATCGCCAGTGCGGGAGACAGTTATACAATCAACTCGAAAGAGCTCGATTCAGAACTCTACAAGCTCTCCAAAGAGGTTATTCCCGCTGAATTCTTCTCAAAACTGGAGCAGAACAAAAGTGATCTCAAGGAGTTTCAACTGGAGCTGAATCTTCTTGATTTGAAGTACAACATCAATCCCCTCTATTTTGGTGTAGAGCTCAAGACGGCGGTGAATCAAAAGATTCAGAACTTCGAAGAGATCGCTCTAATTCAGGAAAGAGAGAATCAATTACAAGAACAAGTCACGGTGAGCGAAAGCGAATTGAAACTTTTTTACGAGAGTAACAAGCAAATGTTTGCCCAGGCCAAGGGACAACTTGTTTCTCATATATTCGTTGGGGACAGGAGTCGAGCTTTGGAACTACTCAACCGAGCTTTGATGGATCCGGCTAATTTTTCCCAACTTGCCAAAGAAAATTCCCAGGAGCAAAGAACAGCCCCTTACGGTGGTGATATGCGCTACTTGCCCGGTGCTCTGGTGAGTGAAAACATGCGCCAGGCTGCGGCCTCTTTAAAGGAAGGAGAGGTCTTTTCACAGCTCGTCTCCGGTGTAAACGGGGGGTACCACATACTCAAATATGTTCGAGAAGCTCCTGCAAAAATTGCTGATTTTGACGAAGTCAAAAACAGCTTGAGAGATCTGGTATTGAAAGACAAAAAAGCTCGTCTTATTCAAGGCTATATGCAGGACGTTACGAAAAAGTATCCTGCCAAATTCGACGCTAACGTCATCGCACAGCTCTAGTCATTTGGACCATTTTTGTACCAGAAAATCCGAGATCTATGAAAACAAGCTTTCTTTCAAGTCTCAAAAACCGATTTGCCATCAGTATTGTGGACTGCACCAGTGAAATCCCTTCAACGAAGTTGATCCAGGAAAATCTAGCACTCTGGGAAAGGGACAACTGGATTTTCTGCCAAATCGACAACAGCGATTCAGACTCAGTAGAAGTTGAGGCTTTACTGTTCAACAGGGATGGCAGCCAGGCTGGATTCAGCGGGAATGGCTTTGCCTGTCTTGCCAGTTTGCTCAGCAAGGAAAACAAGGTTAGAAGAGTTGTCGTCAATTCACTTGGGAATTCTTATTCGATTGAGACACCAAATTCGGACAAAGCCAGGTTGAAGCTTCGGCAATACCAATGGATCGACAGCAGTTACAAGATAGATCATGCCCTCACGAATCAATATAAGGAAGGCATACTTTCCCATGGACTCATTGACCTTGGGAATGAACACTTCGTAGTTTTGTTTGATAAGCCTTGGGTATCACGCAATGACTGGGGCAAAATCCAATCTGAGTTTTTTGCCTTGAGTTGTGACAGGGAGATTTTTCCTGACGGAATCAATATGGGTCTGGCCTGTCTCAATGAGAACTCTAATCTCGATCTGATCGTCCACGAAAGAGGCTGTGGTTTAACCGGGGCTTGCTCCTCCGGAGCAATTGCAGCGGTGATTCTGGCAAACAAAAGAGCAGGAGTTCAGCTTCCAATGAATGTCAGTCAAAACGGCGGAGATTGCACAGTAGACTTTGATCCTGTTGAAGATGGGTATATACTGGTGCTTTCACCTCAAGAGGACGCTGAAGTTATACAAGTATGAATCGCCAGGAAAACCTGAAATCTTACCTCTTTCTATCCCCTTTCCTGCTGGTCTTTGTCGTCTTCCTTTTAATCCCGGTACTCTATTCCTTCTACCTGTCATTTCACAAGGTCGGAACCTACACAGACTATTTCAATGTTTTCCAAAGTATGGAATTTGTGGGTCTTGAAAATTACCTGGACCTTCTCGCAGATTCACAATTTCTATGGTCCATGGTCCTGACTCTCCTGTATGCGAGTCTTACAATCCCCGGCACCATTGCATTGAGTCTTGTATTGGCACTACTTCTCTCCAAAGAGCTCGCCGGAAGAGCCTTCTTCCGCTCTGCATTTTTCCTGCCGAATGTTCTTGATATGCTGGTAGTGGGCTTCATCTGGCAATTGATCTACAGCCCCAAGTTCGGAGTTCTCACAATTCTTCTTGAAAAGCTCTTGAACATCCATGTTTTTCACGACTCCGGTTTTCTTGGAGAACCCCTGTTTGCTCTACCTGCGATTGCATTTGCGATGATTCTTAAAGGTTCCGGCTTTGGCATGATCTTGTTTTTGGCAAGCCTGGGAAATATTTCTCCGAGCCTGTATGAAGCTGCTGCCCTCGATGGTGCTAACCGCTGGCAAACCTTCTGGAATGTTACTTTCCCATTGCTCAAACCAACAATCCTGTTTCTTGTTGTAACCGGGGTCATGGCAGCTCTCAACGGCTTTACCGAAATTTATGCCATGACTGACCAGGGTGGGCCTTACTTCGCCTCCGGACTTCCTTTCTTCTCCGGGGAAACACTGGGAGCCACCAAGATCGCTGGATATTACCTCTGGGAACAATTCAGTTTCGGACGGTATGGCTACGCAGCCGCTATGAGCTACCTGCTCCTGCTCTTCGCTCTAACTATCTCCTATGTTAATGCCAGGTGGCTCACCCCAACGGACTGAAATGAATTCAATCAAAAAGGTTTTGTTGTATTTCGCCCTCAGCGCCGCGGCTTTGGCATTCCTCTTCCCTTTTTTGTGGATGATTGTCACCTCACTTAAGGTCCCGGGCACAGGAGACAAGTTCTTATACCTGCCGACCAAAACCAAATCCTTTTTCGGAGTCAAAAAACAGGATCTAGTTAAAGCAGGACTGAAGCTTGAAGATCTCTCCCAGGACCTCATTACCGATCGTATTCACCGCCTCTATGCAGGACCTCGAATTCCAAGAATCGAAGAAGTCCAGAACACCCTGGCAGCTCTGCAAGGTGAAAAACTCGACGAAGTGCAAAAAGAAAGAATCCGTACTGGCTTCAGTACAAAACTCGACATCAATTTGATCAGCAAGGAAACCCTGATCAACTCTTTCGGGTTTTCGCGCACCGTTGCGGTGGCGATTACCAAACACAGACGAGAGGTATCAAGCTTTGACTACCCCCGGGCGGTGGATCAAATCCCTCTCTTCACCAAAACCCAGCGAGACTTGATTAGAAAACTCCATCGCAAGGATGGACAAATCCTCAAGAGACTGGACGCCAAGGATGTAAAATCTCTTCTTGAACTTGAAGAGTACCAAATCGAGCGATATACAAAATTTCGCTCACTGTTCGGGATCTCTCAGCATGACCTGAAAGATGTTCTCAAGATTTCCTACTTACCCAAAGAGGCAATTGATTTGTGCGGTCGCTGGTTCTTCTCAAACAAGCTTTACACACTATCTAATTACACAAAAGTATTCTCTCAGGAGCCCCGGGGAGATGACTTCACATTTCTGAGGGCTTTCGTAAACAGTACTCTGGTGGCCACCGGAACCGCTCTTTTGACCATCTTTTTATGTACTCTCGGGGGCTATGTTTTCGCTAAAAAGAAGTTTGTTGGCAAGGACCTTCTTTATTACATGTTCTGGGCCAGCATGATGATTCCCGGTATGATGTTTGTTGTCCCCCAATATGCCATTGTGACCCACCTGGACTGGATCAACAGCTACAAAGCCATGATTATTCCCCATACGGCGAGTATATTCGGGCTCTACCTCATGAAACAATACATCGAGCAGATTCCGCACTCGCTGTTTGAAGCTGCAACAATAGACGGGGCCAACGAAGCAGATTTGTTTCGCATTGTAGTTATTCCCTTAACGCAACCTATTGTTGCAACCTTGTTTCTGATGACTTTTCTCTCCCAATGGTCCAATTTCCTCTGGCAACTCATCGTCAACACACCTGATAGTATGGCAATGACTTTGCCGGTCACACTTTCACTCTTTAGGGGCCAGTACAGCACAGAATGGACCACCTTGATGGCTGGTTCAGCAATCATGATTGTCCCAATCGCTATCCTGTTCCTGTTCACTCAAAGGTACTTTGTACAGGGAATGACTGAAGGAGCTGTTAAAGAATGAGCCTTCAACCGGAAGTCCGATCTCTTAGAGCCAGTAATAATCCAGTATTCTTCTTTCTGGTAGGTCTGGCGATCTTTGGAATTGCTCTCATGACATACAGCTTGCTCAATCAAGAGGGCTCCTCTAAAAATCCCCTGGTCAGCGAAGGTCAACTCTCCAGTGAGCAGGCTCTTGAAATACTGCGGGCTGAAGGAATTCACATCCCCGTGGATCAACCCTATCAAACTCGTCCGATTCAGAAGCCTGTATCAATGAGTAAGAAGGATTCAAAGTCCGAGATGGAACAAAAGCCAACAGCAGATGCAAAGCAAGAGATCAATCAGCTGGAGAGTGAAGAAGAACCTGAGCTTGGAAGTCTTGAGAATAACTCGCAGGAAGAGCTGTCTTCTTTGGTGCCCGTTCTGGCCTCAGGAGAAGAAGCTCAAGAGGATGCAGAGCTTGAAGCCCCCCCTGTTTCGAATGAGCCAAAAAATACAGATCTTCCACCATATGAGGTAAAGAATCCAAAAAAGCCTCAAATCACCGGTTTCACCATGCGTGAAGGCTCCGGTATGAGCCACAACACTCCCGTACATACTTTCGAACTCCCCGGCTCCCTGATTGAACAACTGAAACAAAAATCAAACCAGACTCGGGAAGCTCCAACTCCAGAAAAGAAAATCCTCTCCAACTCAACTCCAAGAGAGAAAACTCCGTCTGCAGCCAAACCAGTAAATACAAGTACAGCGAAAATGTATCAGGCACCAGCAGGTGCAGAACTTCGAATCTGGGTAACTTACAATGATGAGCAGTTTCGAATTTACAGGAAGCTGGCTCGGCAGTTTGAAGACAAACACAATGTAAAACTCAGAATTTCAAGAATTCCCTGGCATGGGCAAGGGGAAAAACTCATGTATGCCTGCAACTCCAGGCAAGCTCCGGACATTGCCAGAATGGACATTGGCCTGATTGCCAAATTTGCAGCTGGAAAATCATTACTGGCCCTGGATGAAATGCCAGGCATGAATCTTCTAAAAAAAGAGCTGTTGCAGGCTGCACTGGAAAGTACACAGGTCCGCTTACCCAGTCAGGGTATCAAAACCTTTGGCATCCCGGACGAGTTTACAACTCTTGCTTTGTTCTATAACAAGGATCATTTCAGACAGGCTGGACTCGATCCTGCCCAACCCCCTCGAAGCTGGAGCGAGTTTCTGGAATACGGGAAACGCCTCATTCAGTACGATGCACAGGGAACTATATCACGGTATCCGTTTGCGATGGAGATTACACCCTGGTGGTCCATGCCCTTCCTGTACTCTTTCGGTGGCAAGATTATTGACGACAATACTCTTGCCTGTAAACTCACCGAGGACCCGGCAATCCAGGCCCTTGAGTTTCAAATTGAACTAACCCGCTCAAAAATGGAAGCTGGAGCCTGGAAATCAGGGGCATTGAAACCGGATGCCGGATTTAAAAACGGGAAGTATTCCATGATTCTTTCCGGACCCTGGAACCTCGCACAATTTCGAAACAGCAATGTGAACTACGGTCTCGCCTTGATTCCGGGAAACCCCCAGCTAGACATTCCCAGTGCAACCAATGTTGGGGGAAATGCCAATGTGATTTTTAAAAATTCAAAACATCCCAGACTCGCCTTCGAATTCCTCAAGTTTCTCTCCAGTGTAACTGTTCAAAAGCAGCTGTTTGAAACCCTAGGTGCGATCCCGATTAACAACAGTCTGGCTAAATCAGGCTATGAGTTTGACGATCCTGACATGAAACTGTTTATCGAACAATCTCAATTTGCTTCTCCAAGACCCAAGATTCCAGGTTATGACAAGATTGAAAGAATTGTGGTCGGTGAAGTGGAAACCGCATTCCAGGGGGACCGATCCCCGAGCGAGGCCTACACACAAGCTTGCGAAAAAATCCGCTCCAGCGTTGTGAATGAGCTTAAAAAGTACGAAAATAAATAGAATGCAAATCCAGTCCATTAAGGAGACTCAATGATTCGGTTCACTCTCATCGCCTTGTTCAGCCTAATTATTTTCAACCCATTGAAGGCGAATCCATTGAGTGAACTCGATCTTGACCCCACTCTGTTTCAATTTCAAAAGTTACGATTTGATCCCGGTCTCGACCTGCCAATCCTGCAAGAGCATCTCTACAAGGATTTGCAGAACAGTCCCGAAAACTACGGATTATTACTGGCTCACTTGCTGGACTACTCGGAAGCTGTGGAGGAAAAATCAAAGTCTGAGAGCATCATCGAAACCAAGACTCTTGAGCATCAAGTCTTCCATCACCGACTTGAGAGAATCACTCCGCAGGACCAGGAAGTCATCAAAGGCTATTTCATTCTCAAGAACTTTGACAAACATCTTAAAGAAGAAACCAGAATCAATGCATTCATCAAATCAGCCCTCGCCATGGAGTCCAACCCATGGCAAAAGTTTTTAGCAGCTCTGATTATTGACAAAGCTCATGAATCAAAAGCCAATTTTGAGCTCCCCAACCAGGTCGAGCTAATCCACATTCTTCAAAAGGCTTCTTCTCAACCCCAGGCAAAAGCTTTTTTTCATTACACGCTTGGCAGCTACTATCTCAGAGAAATGAAGGATTCCAACCAGCAGGACCTACGCCTCAGACTGGTGGTTGCTGAATTTGAAAAAGCTCGCACCAAAGATCGTAGAAATCGTAACTTGTTCACCAGAGTTACCAGTCACTACATCGCCCTTCACGAAGAGCTGGACCAAAGAGGAATCCCGCAGCCATTTGAATTTGAAGAGCTGGTCTATCGCAGAATTATTTTACTGGACCCGAGAAATCCATGGGCCCATAACAACCTGGCCTATCTCTACTGCGAGAACGATGTGGAGCTCAGAGAAGCACTGCGAGAAGTGCGCATCGCCAATCATCTCGACAAGAACAATCCATACCTGATGGACACTCTCGGCTGGGCTCTTTATAAAAACAAGCTCTATGAACAAGCTGAATCTGTTCTTAAGAAAGCTATAGAACTGGATGACACCATCCCTGATCTTCACTTTCATCTTGCGACGACCTACTATGACCTGAAAAAATACGAGTTGAGCGTTGAACACTTCAAAAGAACCATAGAACTGGACCCTGAGTCCAGTCTCGCCATGAACAATCTTGCCTATCTCTACAGTGAGCTGGATCGCAATCTGGATGAAGGTCTGGAATTGGTAACAAGAGCTCTGGAAAAGCACCCCAACGTATCAGCGTATATCGACACTCTGGGCTGGCTTCACTTTAAGAAAGGCAATTATGATGAAGCAATCAATTACCTGAAGCGAGCAGTTGAGCTGGACCCTGACAGTTCCGAGTCCCAGTATCATCTATCCCAGGCTTACCTGAAAGCAAATCAGGGAGAACAGGCTGTAGATCACATGCAAAAATCTATGAACCTGGTTCCCAAGGATCAAAAGAACCTACAGGCTCATCACAAGGAAGAGCTCAATTTTCAGATTTTGCTACAGTCCATCCATCAGGCAAAGCAAAGATACCTGGCAATGCCTGACTCAAAGAAGGACCCTCAAAGCCTCAAAGTATTTTACGATCAACTGATTTTCGTTGCCCAGTCCAAAGGAGATACAACTCTTATACAGCGGTATGCTCAAGAGTTCGAGGCTTTCAAGCGAAGATTTCATTCCAGTCCAGCTCCCCAAAAACAGGTAGCTCCCCAAAAGAAAGATCAAAGTCTCTTCACAACGCAAGAGCTCCCCACTGAATCCCAGGACATCGCCTCGGTCAGAGAAGTTTCCATCCGCGAGTTTTTCCCCAAGAACCCGGATTTTTACATTGAAGTCTCTCAAGATTCAGTGGCCTACGTTTTGCAGAGTTTTTTGCAAAGCGAAGCCTTAAAGGTTCTCTTCCCCTACTCTCAAATTCAACGGCCCCATTTGATACCGGCTATGAAAAGCAGGCTGCCAAAACAGGTTGCCTTCTTCATTGGTCGTACCAAGCAAAATGTTCGTCTGCAAATCTACGGGGTTATCCATATGGAAGAACTTCAAGCGGCAGGTTTGCTTGAAAACCTTGAGTTGATGTCACAAGGTAGTTTTCAGCTTCCTGTGAGCTCTCAGAAGTTTGAGCTCGTACCCTTTCATGGTGGAATTTATCACCTCAAAGGCAAGGACATGAATTTTTTCCTTACGGTAAAGTCTTCCCATCTGATTGTTTCCAATTCACTTGCTGCAATCAACAATCTACCATTTGCCCAAGCCGATTCACTCACTCAAAACAGTTTGGCCAATACGGCCCTCGAAGAGACCGAAGGTCAGCCAGATGGACTTTTGGTCTGCACTAATCCCGGTATCCTTCAAGAACTCTTTGACGGAAAGCTACCTGCCAAGTATCAGGGCAAGCTTGATCAACTGGAAGAAAGTATTTCAAGAGTCGATCAATATGTAAGTCTGGTGCAGCTTAAAGATGAAGATCTACAAGAATTCGAATTTGTAAGCGTAAAGCAGAAGGAAGACCTCGAAAAATTAAAAATAGAGCTGCAAGGAAAAGCTGAAGAACTCAAGAAGGCAGTCGTCGAGGAACATGGGACGACTATCGATACTGTAGTTGAAATAAAGAATGATAAGATTTATGTTCAAACCAGATTCAATACTGTGCAAAAGCTGATTAAGCAGTTTATGGATCAATTGAAGGACTTCAAGGCACTTGAACCCGGCTCTTTCGAAGATCATCCTCATGATCACGAAGAGCATCAGCACAGACATTAATACAGGTCGAAACCGGGTCCCGGTGACCCTGGCCAGAATAATAATAAGGAGAAAATATGGGCCAAAAGGCAAAAGTTAACATCCAGGATCAACTTCTCTATCAAGCTCGTCGTGAAAAACTGAATCTAAAGATTTTTCTCTTGAGGGGACTCATGTTGCAAGGCCGAGTAGTCAGCTATGATCAATACTCTATTCTCATTCAGGGTATGGGCCGCTACCAGTTAATTTTCAAACATGCCATCTCCACCATTGATTTTCCCGAGGGAATGTCGCTGAAATCTAACACCGACTCTGATTCCAGCGCTGAGGAATGAAGCCCAGACTGATTCCAGTTCAAAAAAGTGAACAAGAGGAGTGGATCGCTTTTCTACTCTCTCGGGAATGGCCATTTGACGGTGAATCACAACCAGAGCAAGATAGCTTGAAGAAGCGATTTGCGAGTCTTTTTACAGCGGACACAAAATGCTACTGGCTGGTCCTGAAAGGCTCAAAAGTTGGACTGATCAAACTCAGCGATCTCTCAAATAGCCCTGATGAGTTTCCAATTCTGGATCTACGCATAGCAAAATCTAGCGAGGGTAAGGGTTTAGCTACCTACGCGCTTCAAGAACTTGTGAGTTTATGCTTCACACAGTTGGGACAAAGACGACTTGAGGGCTACACCCGAGAAGATAATCTTGGGATGCAACGTGTCTTTGAAAAGTGCGGATTTCTCAAGGAAGCCATCTTCGAGAAAGCTGGCCGGGGAAAAATGGAGAATTTTTCGACACCTGTGGTTATGCAATCCTGAAACGTGAATGGGAACAAAACCGGGACTGAAGACCCTGGCGCATCAACCAGAAGTCGTAAAAAATTTTCATTCAATCCGGAGTTTACAGGCGAACTGACAGAGCCTTTCACCCCACAGGAAGTTATGACAGAAAATGCCCTGAATGAAAAAAGTGCAGCCCACTTTCATGGACTGCACTTTATTTAACTCTAATGCGGATTACTGATTCTGAGCTGCAATCAGATTCAGAGCTGAACCTGCCTTGAACCATTCAATCTGATTTTCACTGAATGTATGCTTCAAGGGAGCATTGATTACGGAACCATCAGGGTTCTTGATCTCCAAAGTCAAATCAACTCCGGGAGCGAACTTGTCCAAACCCTTGATAGAAACTTTGCTATCGTGCTCAATCTTGTCATAGTCCTCAGGATTGGCGAAAGTCAGTCCCAGAACTCCTTGCTTCTTCAAGTTGGTTTCGTGAATTCGAGCGAAACTTCTCACGATCACAGCCTTGGCACCAAGATGTCTCGGCTCCATTGCGGCATGCTCCCTGGAAGATCCTTCTCCATAATTCTCATCACCAATCACAACCCATCCCTGTCCTCGGGCCTTGTAGTCTCTGGCAGTATCTGGAACAGAGCCATAATCTCCGCTGAATACATTTCTCACACTGTTGACTTTGCCGTTCTCATCATTCACAGCACCAATCAAGAGGTTATTGGAAATATTGTCCAGATGACCCCGGTACTTCAACCATGGTCCAGCCATCGAAATATGGTCAGTTGTACACTTACCCCTGGCCTTGATCAAGACGACCAGGTCTTCCATATCCTTTCCATCCCATGGACTAAACGGCTCCAGAAGTTGAAGTCTTTCGGAACTCGGGCTGACTTGCACATCCACTGACTCATCGGGCCCACTGGCAACAATACATCCCTCTGTATCGGGGATAAAACCCGCGTCAGGTAACTCTTCCCCTACAGGAATGTCCAACTTGACGTTTTCTCCTGCCTCATTCACGAGAGAGTCTACAGCGGGATCAAAATCAAGCCTTCCGGATAATGCCAGAGCTGTCACTGTTTCCGGGCTGGCAACAAATGCATAAGTATTAGGATTACCGTCATTACGCTTGGCAAAGTTACGATTGAAGGAGGTTACAATAGTATTGCGCTTCCCTTCTTCCATATCCATGCGCCGCCACATACCGATACAGGGGCCGCAAGCGTTCGCCAGTACTTTTCCACCAAATTCTTCCAGAGTTTTGAGGTAGCCGTCTCTTTCGATAGTTGCCCTGACCTGTTCACTTCCGGGAGTAATCGTAAATCCTGACTTGGCCTTTAGACCTTTTTCCATAGCCTGCCTGGCAATACTTGCAGCTCTGGAAATATCTTCATAGGACGAGTTGGTACAGGAACCAATCAATCCTACGGAAACTTCAGGTGGGAAATCATTTTCAGTAATTGCAGATTTCATTTCACTCAAAGGGAAGGCTCGGTCCGGTGTAAAAGGACCATTCAGGTGCGGTTCCAAAGTATTCAAATCAATTTCAATGACCTGATCATAATATTTTTCAGGTGCTTCAAACACACCATCATCTGCTCTTAACAGAGCTGCGTTGGCTTTGGCTAAATCAGCAATATCCGAGCGAGCTGTGGAGCGCAAATAGTCTCCCATCTTCTCGTCATACGGAAACACTGATGTTGTGGCTCCGATTTCAGCTCCCATGTTACAAATGGTTGCTTTCCCGGTACAGGAAAGGGAAGCTGTCCCGTCACCGAAATACTCAACGATAGCGCCTGTTCCACCCTTTACTGTAAGGATTCCGGCCAATTTAAGGATGACATCTTTTGGACTGGCCCAGCCCTTGATTTCACCTGTAAGCTTAACTCCGATTACCTTGGGCCATTTCAGCTCCCATGGCATTCCGGTCATAACGTCTACAGCATCAGCACCACCAACTCCAATGGCAATCATTCCCAGTCCACCAGCATTTGGTGTATGACTGTCGGTACCAACCATCATTCCCCCAGGAAATGCATAATTTTCCAAAACACATTGATGGATGATTCCTGCTCCGGGTTTCCAAAAGTGAATTCCGTACTTTTTGGATACAGACTGAAGGAAGTCATAAACTTCCCGATTCTCATCAGACGCTCGATCGAGATCTTCCTCTGCACCATCCTGAGCACGGATCAAGTGGTCACAGTGCACACTGCTTGGCACAGCTGTTGTCTTCTTTCCGCTTCTCATAAACTGCAAAAGAGCCATTTGAGCCGTGGCATCCTGCATGGCCACGCGATCAGGTGCTAGATTCGCATAGTCTTTCCCCCGCTCGATCTTTGAGCTTGCTTCTTCACAAAGATGGGAGTAAAGGATCTTGTCCGTAAGTGTCAGCGGTCGACCAAGAGTGCTACGGGCACTTTCGGTTCTTGATTTCATTTGTTCATAGACTTTAGCGATCATACTGCCTCCTCTTATTGATCACCCTTGAGTTGCTCTTTGCAGCAGGCCGGAAGTATACAAAAACTACCCCGAAAGTACAATTTCGTAAGCCTTGTGTGCTGGATTTGAATCAACAAATGCATGAGGTGCAGTGCAAGGAAATCAAGCCACGAAAATAAGCTCACAACAAAAATGAAAACTCTCATTTTGATTCAATGTCAGTTCTCAAACCGTTCCAATCTTGCCTTTCTCCCTTCCAGTGAGTATTTTTTGTGATGTAGTTACAAGTTTATTCACTGAATTCATTAACGGAGAAGTCTGTTTCTGTTCAATAAAGAGGAGAGCCCAAATGGCAATAACATTACCTGAATTACCTTACAGTAAAGATGCATTGGCACCACATATTTCAGCCCAGACTCTGGAGTTTCATTATGGCAAGCATCATGCTGGTTATGTGACCAAGCTGAATGCAGCGATTGAGGGAACTGACCTTGCAGACAAGAGCCTCGAAGAGATCGTAACGAGTTCTGAAGGCGGAGTTTTCAATAATGCAGCTCAGGTTTGGAATCACACTTTCTACTGGAACAGTCTGAGTCCTAACGGCGGAGGAGCACCAAGTGGAGCTGTTGCTGATGCAATCAACAAGGCTTTTGGTTCCTTCGATAAATTTAAAGAAGAGTTCAGTAATGCTGCTGCAACCCAATTCGGCTCAGGCTGGGCCTGGTTGGTTCAAAATTCTTCCGGTGACCTGGAAATCGTGAAGACTGGAAATGCTGGTTGTCCCCTGACTGACGGGCATACTCCAATCCTGACTATTGATGTTTGGGAGCACGCTTATTATCTGGATTACCAAAACAAGCGACCAGACTACATTGCAGCATTCTGGAATCTGGTGAACTGGGATTTTGCCAACAGTAACCTGAAATAAACTGGATAAAGCCTCGAAGCCTGCTTGCTGGAATGCGAGCAGGCTTTTTTTGTTTCTTGGAAGTTTTTTGCTGCTCATCTACAATGAATTTCCGGGAAGGAAACTGAACATGCAATTTGAAGTCAAAGAAGAACTGTATCTGGATAAATGCTCCGTGTTCTCCAAACGGGGAATGGACCAACACTTTCGTATCTACAAACAATATGTGAGCCAGTGCAACGGACTGGATGCGGAACTCAATGCCATGCGCGATACAGGTCACGATGGATCCAACCTCTATTTTGACCGTAGGCGGAGGTATCTTTATGAATTAGGGTCCAAGAACCTGTACGAGCTCTACCTGGAAGGCTTTCTTGGCGACTATCATCACCCTCCCAAAGAACTACTCACATTGATTGAGTCCAGTTTTTCAAACTTTGAAGCCTGGAAGAACGACTTCATCAAATGTGGTTTAACCAGGGGTAATGGCTGGGCTATTGCATCCCTTGACCCCAATAGCGGTCAGATATTTAATCTCTGGTTAGAAGCCCAGTTCCCCGGCGTGATACCCGGTTTCCCTTCATTACTCGTTCTTAATTGCCAGGACAATGCATATATCCTTGACTATGGTGTGGATGGACTGGAGAGCTATCTGTCCAAGGCTCTGGATCACATCAATTTTGAAGTAATGCAAAATCGAGTCGAATCTTCCTCTTTTTCTTCGCCTTCCTGAAAATCAGCCCGCAAATAGTGTTTTTTTCCTGAGCGCTGGTTACACGGGAACCGATACCCGCGTACAGGGCAGGTTTCCTGTGAAGCACGAAGCCCATAAAAAGCAGGACAAAACATCAACTTTTAGAAAATCTTTCGTCTTGAACAGGCTGTTTGAATTTTCCTCAAATGCATTTACAGTGGTAGAATCCCACGAAAAAATCTTGGACAAAGGACAAGAACTTGACTAAGTATAATCTAGATCAACTCCCGACAGACAGTGTTACAGGCTTGCCTCTCCTATGCCAGCAGAGTATGAATACCATTCTGGAGATTTTTGAAAGCCAGAGATCTTTGGGAGTCATTTATCTGGATGTATACAATCTAACCAAGATCGAGAACGACTACGGAGCTGCTATTTATGACTCGGTCCAGCGGGATATCACCGAAGCGCTCGAGTCTTTGAAAGGCAAGTACCTGAGAAAGTCAGACCTAATCCTCAAGTTTCACGAGTTCGATGATTCTTTTTTGATTATCCTCAGCAAGAAAAGAAATATCGGGGGCGCGCGCAAGAATGATCTTGAAACCATCACCCGAAGAATTCATGCTCACATCAACTCAGGAATCTTCTTCACCACCTACAAATGGCTGAAGAGAAAACCCAAACTGAGAGTCGGCTATTCATTTCTGGTCCGAAATGCTCTCTTGAATCCTCAAAGAATGATTTACAGAGCGATTGAAGAAGCTCGTGGAATGTCTACATTTCATATCTACCATACGGAAATTCGCTACAAGGAAAGCCTGCAACAGATTATTCTTGATGAAGAAATTCGAACCGTGTATCAGCCTATGGTATACACCTATACAGGGGAGATTTTTTCCTATGAGGCTTTGTCTCGAGGACCAGAGGGAACGGAATTTTTCAATCCTCTCTTTCTCTTTGAAATTGCCAAAGACTCGGAACTACTCTTTGAGCTTGACAATGTCTGTCGAAAGAAGGCCATCGATAATGCTGTAGCACTTGATCCAAGTTTAAAACTCTTTATCAATGCCCTGCCTACCACAATTCACGAACCCTCGTTTCGGGACGTTTACCTCAAGGAGTTTTTGGCGAAATACAAACTCAAGCCTGAAAATCTGGTATTTGAGATTACGGAAAGTCTGGCTATCCAGAATTACGAGACCTTCCTGGATGACATCAAAACCTACATGGATGCAGGTTATCAAATAGCCCTGGATGATACGGGTACAGGATATTCAAGTTTTGAGACAATACTCAAAATCAAACCTCACTATATCAAGATCGATATCAGTATGGTTCGAAACGTGGACACAGATCCTCTCAAACAAACCATGATTGAAGCACTGGTGAACATTTCCAAGTCGATCGGAGCCAGGACAATCGCCGAAGGTATTGAAACCGTGAGCGAATACCGCAAGATCATGGATCTGGGAGTCGACTTCTGTCAGGGTTATCTGTTCTCAAAACCTGCCCCGCCTTTCCCCGGTGTGCAGAAGTTTCTTTAGAGCCTCGGAACACTCAAAGTGATATCTGGAATCTAATACAGGCCCCTTGAGGAGCTCTGTTTTGCCTTATTCTAGAGTTTTGATTCAATGCTAACCAATTTTTTTGAGTTTTGATTCAATACCAGCTGCTTCTCTCTGAGTTCCGATTCAATGCCAGCCGCCTTTCTCTGAGCTTCGATCCCATGCCAACCGTTATTCTCTACGTTTCGATTCAGTCTCAGTTGATTTTGTTTGAGTTTTAGAAGATTCGGCACCCACAGTTGCCTCCTTTCAATCGAATAGGAACAGCACCTTTCAAAGAATTTTTGAACCCCGTTGTTCTCCCTCCGTCCCCTCTTGGCAATCATTGACAAAAATCCATGATTTCCCGTCCTTTTTGAGGTATCTTTGCCGTCAAAGCAAGGAGGAGCTCCAAGATGGCAAAAAAGAAACCAGTTGCTAAAAAAAGTCCCGCTAACCCAGAAACTTTTCTAAAGGCCTGCCAGAGACATTTGAAGTACTCTTTGGTCAAGACCATGGATGATGCCACTTCCCATGACGAGTACTACGCCGTAGCTCTTGCAGTCAGAGATCGAGTGATTGATCGATGGATGGAGACCAGCCGGCACTGGGAAGAAGAAAAAGTAAAGCTGGTTTACTACCTTTCTCTTGAATTTCTCATGGGTAAGCTTCTGGAGAATAATGTCATCAATCTAGACATTGAAGACGACGTTATCGCGGCCTGCAAGGCTTTTAATCTTGAATATGATGACTTGAGGGAAGCCGGAGAAGACGCGGGACTGGGTAATGGAGGTCTGGGACGACTGGCCGCCTGCTTCCTCGACTCACTGGCCACGCTGGGTTACCCGGCCATGGGATACGGTATTCGCTACGAGTTCGGTATCTTTCGCCAGGAGATTGTAGATGGAGCTCAACATGAAGAACCTGACTACTGGTTGGCCAAGGGAAATCCGTGGGAAATTCCAAATCCAAACCTGCAAGTCACGGTAAGACTTGGTGGAGAAGTTGTTCGCCCCAAGGGACAGCGCTCTGATCGACTGGAGTGGGTTGATACTGATGAAATCCTTGCCGTACCCTACGATGTTCCTATCGTTGGATATCGAAATGATTGTGTAAACTGCCTGCGACTTTGGTCGGCTCGTGCCACCCATGATTTCAACCTGCAGGAATTCAATGACGGCGATTACTTCGCAGCGGTTCAAACCAAAAATCAGGCCGAAAAAATCTCCAAGGTACTTTATCCCAATGACAACAATTATGAGGGTAAGGCCCTTCGATTCAAGCAGCAGTATTTCTTTGTATCTGCAAGCGTTCAGGACATCATTCGAAGATACAAGCACAATCATGATAACTTCGATAATTTTCCTGACCGTGTAGCCATCCAGCTTAACGATACCCATCCAGCGCTAACAGTCCTTGAGTTGATGTACAGACTCATGGACCTGGAGAACCTCAGTTGGGAAGAAGCCTGGCATATTACTCAACAGACCTGCGCTTATACGAACCACACTCTCCTTCCTGAGGCCCTGGAGAAATGGTCTGTCAGTCTGTTTGAAACTTTCCTGCCTCGACACTTGATCATTCTTTATGAAATCAACCGACTCTTCCTTCGAGATGTTTCCTTGAAGTTTAGCGGAGATCAAGATCGAATCATTCGTATGTCACTGATTCAGGAAAGCCCGGAGAGAATGGTACGCATGGCCTACCTTGCCATCGTCGGATCCCATTCAATCAACGGTGTAGCAGAGCTTCATTCAGAGCTTCTGCAAAAACACCTGCTTAGAGACTTTGCACAACTCTATCCCGAGCGCTTCAACAACAAGACTAACGGAGTCACGCCCCGTCGCTGGATCAAGCAGTGCAATCCACAACTTGCAGAGCTTTTTACGGAAAAACTCGGAAATAGTGACTGGGTTACTGACCTGAAGCAGGTGAAGGCGATTGAAAAGCTCTCTAAAGACAAAAAGTTTCAAAAACGTCTTCAGGCAATCAAGCAACACAACAAAAACCTTCTTGCAGATATCATTGAAAACACACTGCATGTACCCATTGATCGAGAAAGCATGTTTGATGTACACATCAAAAGAATTCATGAGTACAAGCGCCAGTTAATGAATATTTTGCATGTGGTTATGCTCTATCGAAGGTTAAAGCTCAATCGCGATTACACCATCAATCCAATGACTGTTATTTTTGGAGGGAAGGCGGCCCCCGGTTACTTCATGGCCAAACTTGTGATCAAGCTCATCAATTCCGTCGCGGATTTTGTGAACAATGATCCGGAGACCTGCTCTCAACTAAAAGTGGTTTTCTTACCAAACTATCGCATCAGCCTCGCTGAAAGATTGTTCCCCGCAACTGACCTTAGCGAGCAGATCTCAACCGCAGGTATGGAAGCTTCGGGAACAGGGAATATGAAGTTTGCCATGAACGGTGCTCTCACCATCGGTACTATGGATGGGGCCAACGTGGAAATGGCGGAAGACATTGGCGAAGAAAACATGTTTATCTTTGGCTTAAGGGCCCAGGAAGTGGAAGAGCTGAAAGAAAGTAACGGCTACAGCCCCTGGGACTACTACAATGAAAACCCAGAGATTCAGGACACTTTGGACTTGATTGGTTCCGGCTTCTTCAGCCCTGAAAACAAAGACCTCTTCGAACCTATCATTTACAACCTCACCAGTGGAGGAGATCCCTACTTTGTACTGGCTGACCTGGCTAGCTATGACAAAGCCAGAATGGAAGCCAACGCCCTGTATGCAAAGAAGGATGAATGGTGGAGAAGAGCAGTCTTGAATATCGCCAATATGGGCAAGTTCAGTTCTGATCGAACTATTGAGGAGTACGCTAAAGGAATCTGGAATGCAGAGCCGATAACAGAGGACTAGTTTCGAGTTTTCAGGTGGTTGAATGAAGGTTTTTCAGTCCGGCAGTTCAACCACCTTGCTTTTGGAACCGCTTTTCTTTGGGTTCAAATTCTGTAGCTCGGAATTTGTGAGCTCGCTATCCTTTCAGGTCGAGACTTTTGCTAAAAGGGTGATTGACAACTCTCTTTTTCTGGGCATCGACTTATTGATTTTTCTTATCCAGGTCAACCAGTTTGGGCTTCTTGCCCCTGATTGATTCCGGGTAATCCCGCCACTGATCCAGCCCATTTTTTCTGATTTCATCACAATCGCTGCACGAGCCCACTCTCTTGATCACAAAACCCCCCTGCTATATAGACTATAACAGGGTTTCTCCAATCAGAGCCTCCACGCCATTTACTTTTTGCGCTCGTTATCCCGTAAGTTGATCTAAATTTACTGAAGTAAATCTGGTGCGTAGAGGGGATCAAGAACTGTAACAAACAAATCTTGAGAGATCGTAACCTGAAGTAGCATTGCC
>Ga0181593_10000009_pt1 | contig 174330 bp, 165 predicted proteins | sample 071ome_19_FD_133756 | JGI IMG/M metagenome (GOLD analysis project Ga0181593, IMG submission 133756) | Coastal salt marsh microbial communities from the Groves Creek Marsh, Skidaway Island, Georgia - 071413AT metaG (megahit assembly) | ecosystem: Environmental > Aquatic > Marine > Intertidal... | reverse complement strand
CGCACGATCTCTGGCGCGGGCCAGGCCAACTTCCACCGGCAAATCGAACACCAGTGTCATGTCCGGCGCCACGCCGTCGGCAACCAAGCCATATAGGGCGGCGATGGAGTTGCGGTTCACCCCATGGCCATAGCCTTGATAGGCCATGGTGGAATCGGCGTAGCGGTCGCAGATCACCCACTTTCCGGCCTTGAGCGCGGGTTTGACGGTCTGACGCACATGATCCCGCCGTGCGGCGTAATGCAGAAGGACTTCGGTCTCCGCATCCCAGCGATCGGGCTCCCCCTCTACCAGGAGCTTGCGGATTTCTTCTGCGCCGGGCGAGCCACCGGGCTCCCTGGTGATGATGTGATCCACGCCGGCGGCGTCCAGCGCCTCGGACAGTTTCGTGATTTGTGTGGATTTGCCGGCCCCCTCCCCGCCTTCGAAGGTAATAAACCGAACCGGCTGTCCGGGACCGTTCACCCTGACTTCCCCAGCAGGATATACTTTAACGACGCGCCCCAGCGGGAGAACAGCCCGAGGCGGTTCACGTCTTCACCGGCCACCAGTGGAATTTCCATGTTCTCCTGACCAGGCAGTTCAACTTTGAGAATGGCCACTGTATCGCCCTTGCGGATTGGCGCCGGCAGCGGCTCCTGATAGGCCACGCTAACCTTCATGTCGCGCCGCACCCGCCGGTTAAGGGTGAGTTCGAGCTCTTTCTCGATCACCAGCGACACCTTGGGCTGGTTACCCAGCCATACCTCGGCCTCGGTCACTTGCTCGCCGGCGGAAAACAGTTTGTAGTTTCCGAAGGTGCGGAAAGCCCAGTCTATTAACCGTTCCGACTCTGTAGAGCGCGCCTTCTTGCTGGGCAGGCCGTTGATCACCAGGATAATGCGGCGGCCCTTGCGTTCGGCGCTCGCCGTCAAACCGTATCCTGCAGCCTCCGTATGGCCGGTTTTCAGCCCGTCGGCGCCGATATTCCGATAGATCGCCGGATTCCGATTGGACTGTTTAATCCCGTTGTAGGTAAAGGTTTTCTCACCGTAATACTTATAATATTCGGGAAAATTCTGGATCGTTGCGAGCGCCAATTTGGCCAAATCCCGCGCCGTGGTCTGGTGTTCGGGATCGGGCCAACCGCTGGCGTTACGGAACGTCGAATTATTCATGCCAAGCCGTTTGGCCAGCTCGTTCAATTCATCGGCAAAGGCGCTTTCCGTGCCGGCGATACCTTCCGCAACCACGATCGTTGCGTCATTGCCCGACTGCACGATGATGCCCCGGATCAAATCTTCGATTTTCACCCGGGAATTCACCGACACGAACATCTTAGAACCTTGCTTTCGCCAGGCCTTTTCGCTGACGCGGAACGTGTCGCCCATGGACAGCCGCTTATCTTTCAGCAACTCGAACAACCGATAGATGGTCATGATTTTGCTCATGGACGACGGCGGCATAAGCTCATCTGCGTTCTTTTCGAACAACACGGCGTTTGTTTTCGCGTCGATGATGATGACTTGCTTGCCCAAGGTTTCCAGGGCAAACGCACCAGGTGCTGCCGAGAGCGCAATGAGAGCGACCGTGAATACAACGCCCAGTTTCTTGATCACGAAAAGCCTCTTCATTTTGATTTTAGCCGTTAACAACCACCCGTCACGGGTTTACGGCGAAATGCCGATGATGGCAACGGCCAAGCTGTAGATTTTTACCGGAATTCTGTTCACATTATGACGGGAGACGGATTATTCGTCGACCACGATGCGAGCGTCCGGAAAGCCGGCCCCGATAATTTGCTCCAAGACCTGATCGGCGCGCTTCAAGCGAGAGATCGCGCCGGTGCGAACCCTAAAGAATTCCCGGCCATCGACGATTTTCGAACTCACAATGATTTCACCGACATCCGCCAGCCGGGCAGCCGTCTGGTGAGCGTTCTGAAACTCGGTAAACGCACCGACTTGCACGTACATCTTGGTCTTCACCGGCTGGCCACGAATGATCTGGCCATCGGGTCTTATATCGCCCACGGGCTCCCGCTCGGCCGAATTGGCGCGCGGAATTAACGCCTCTTGTGTTTCCACAGGGACCTCAGCGGCCCTTGCTCCCGGCGGCGGCGCCAAGTTTTCAGAAGCCACCACAGATTTCGGCAGTTTGGTGTCTTTCTTGATCGGCGACGTCATCTCGGCCACGGTTTTGCCCTGACGCGCCTGATTGGCCATGATCCGGCTTTCCGCCGGTAGGATTCGAACCCGTACACGCGCCGTGCCACGACGATGGAAGCCTAAAAGCTGGGATGCCCGCCGGGACACGTCAATGATCCGTCCATGAGCAAAGGGGCCTCGGTCATTCACCGTCAGACGAATAGATCGGCCGTTCTGCAGATTTGTAACCTCGACCAGGCTTGGCATGGGAAGCGTACGGTGGGCCGCCGTCAACGCATTCTGATCGTAAATTTCGCCGTTGGCGGTTTTCTTGCCGTGAAATCCCGGGCCATACCATGAGGCAATGCCCGTTTCGTCATAACCGTAATCGACCTGCGGATAATACCAAACGCCAGAAATCTGGTACGGTTTGCCGACCTTGTACCTTCCCTGTGATTCACTATCACCCGTCTCTCTGGAGAGCTTCTTCGCGGTGTGGAACAACAATTGGGTTTCCGAACAGGCACTGATTGAAAACGCCGCAAGAACAAGGACAAGTGATCTAATTTTATTATTATGTATCAATGGGATGAATGCCTCTTTTCAGATACGGCACCAGCATTACTACGAGCCGATTTTTTCCGCCAAAGTCCCAACCGCGACGGCAAAATACGTCGATCGGTTCCACTTGAGAATAACCCGGTAGTTGTTATAGGTCAGGAATACGGGCCCCCGCGTGGCCTGCACCAACGAAGCCATCAGTTCTCGTTTCGGCAGCGCGCTGCCATCGACTTTGCGGACGCCCAAGGCCTGCCACTCACTCATTCTTTTCCGGACCTTTAATCCAACAAGCTTCTGATCAAACCCGGCCGGCAGAGTGATTTGCCGCCCCCAAGTCTGATCATTTTTCCAGCCCGACTTGGAGAGATAATTTGCGGCGGACGCGAAGGCATCTTTCTTGTTGCGCCAAATATCGCGTTTACCGTCCCCGTCATAGTCCACGGCAAAATTCTCGAAGCTTGACGGCATGAACTGGAAATTCCCCATTGCTCCGGCCCAGGACCCTTTCATCCGTTCCGGAGTGATGTGCCCCTGATCCAGGATGCGAATGGCGCGGATGAGTTCCCCACGGAAGAACTTGCTGCGCCGTCCGTCATAGGCGAGCGTTGCCAGGGCTGCGACGACGGAAAACCCGCCGTCCAAACGGCCAAAGTCGGTCTCAATTCCCCAAAAGGCAACGATGAAACGAGGCTGCACCCCGTACTTTTTACCAATTTCCGTCAGAATTTCTCTGTTTTCCGCAAGCTTTTTACGGCCAGTCAGCACCCGGCGTTTCGGTACGACCCGTGAAATATATTGATCAAACGTCAGCTTAAATTCCGGCTGGTTGCGATCCAGCTCGACGACCCGCTTGATGGGAGAAACGTTTACGAATGCCCGGTCAAAGGTTTCCCCGCGGATACCTTTGCTTATCACTTCATCTCTGAGCGTTTGTTTCCAAGTCGCGAAATCAACCTGCTGGGCAGCAGCAAGGCCGGGCGTTGCGGCAATGAAGCCGGCGATCGCGCCGACTCGTCGGAGGTGCCTGAACATAAATATTTCCCCTAGCTCCCTGTGTTTCCGGCATCGGGCGCCGGATATAGTTGGTTTGTACGGTCTGTAAGCCAATAAAAGGTTAACCCCAACCATTCATGTAGGGCTCCTGAAAAATTGTTGAGGCCCGACTGGAGATTAAATGTGATTGAGAGCGGCGGGGCTGACTTCATCCCATAGTCAACTGGATACGGGATCACCGGCCAATTGGCCCGGCGAAAAACCCCCATGGCGCGTGGCATATGGAATGCGGAGGTTATCACAATCCAATTCTCTCCAGGTTTGGGTTGCACCAACCTCTTCGTAAACACGGCATTTTCGGCTGTATTCCGCGATTCGCGCTCGTAGACAACCCGAGAGGGCGCGACGCCTAACTTTTTGAGGATCGGTGCAATATAATCGGCCTCTTTGACGCTTTGGTCGGTCAAGACGCCTGAGCCGCCTGTGAAGACAAGCTTTGTCTCAGGATATTTCTGTGCCAAATCCGCAAGCGCAAACAATCGTTCGACAGCACCGTTGATCGCGATCGATCCCCGGTCCTTGGATACGAACTGATCGATGGTGCCACCCAACACGACGATACCATCGACCCGATCCGGCAGAGCCGCCGGCGGCGGAAAGCGGTTTTCCAATGCCAAGCGCATATGCGCGCCAATAGGCACAACGGCTATTACAAGGGCATATAGGAGAGTAAGTGTCATCCACCATCTCGCCAACCGCCGCCACGGCAGCCATATCAGGATCACGCCAATGATCAACGCCATCAGTAGAAGGTTTGCTGGGTCAACCAGGAACCAGAGAATCTTGGACAACGAAAAAAACATCCTGCCCGTGATACCCGCCACGGCATTTCGCCGCAAGATATGCTCAAACCTCGCAGAAGCCGGTTGATTGAGGCCGATCCATCGGGCACAAATCATCGGCAAATGACGAATCTCACCAAGGGCGTACTATGGTCAAAAAGAAACTTGAAGAGTTGCGGAGCCAACGTTGGCATGGGCGCGACGACATGCGCGGCGTCACCCATCGCGGTCGCCCCCGGCAGATGGGTTTTGGGCCGGACGACATCGTCGGCAAACCGAGCATCGGCATTATCAATACCTGGAGCGACATGAATACCTGTCACTCCCACTTCAAGCAGCGCGCGGAAGAGGTCAAGCGCGGCGTCTACCAGGCGGGCGGCTTCCCTGTCGAATTGCCGGCCATGTCCCTTGGCGAAATCCTGGTGAAGCCGTCCACCATGCTGTACCGCAATTTCTTGGCCATGGAGGCCGAAGAATTGATGCGCTGCCACCCGATCGATGGCGTGGTGTTGATGGGAGGGTGCGACAAAACCACCCCGGCCCTGTTGATGGCGGCGCTATCCATGAACATCCCGGTGATTTATTTGCCAGCGGGCCCGTCCCTACGTGGCTACTATGCCGGCGAGACACTGGGCAGCGGTACGGATATCCTCCGGTATTGGGCGGACCGGCGCGCCGGCTTAATCGATCAGGATACGTTTGAAAATGTGGTCGGCGGGCTGTCACGTTCCGCCGGCACCTGCATGGTGATGGGTACGGCGGCGACCATGATGTCTATCGCAGAGACCCTTGGCATGACGCTTCCCGGCGCATCCTCGATCCCCGCCGTGGATTCCAACCACGCGGTGATGGCGGCTGCGTGCGGCCGGCGCATTGTGGATATGGTCTGGGAAGACTTGAAACCCAGGGACATTATGACCGAAGCCGCCTTCGACAATGCCACTATCATCGACATGGCCATGGGCGGCTCCACCAATGCCATGATCCATCTGATCGCGGTCGCAGGGCGGGCCGGCATTAAACTGACGCTGGATCGCTTTGACGAGATTTCTCAGAAGACACCGGTGCTGGCGAATATCAAACCCTCCGGCAAGTATCTGATGGAGGATTTCTATTACGCCGGCGGCTTACGGGCCCTGATGGCGCGGCTGACGGACTATCTTGATCTCAGCCAGAAGAACGTCCTGGGCACAACCTTGGGAGACGCAATCGACGGGGCAGAAGTCTATGACGAGGATGTCATCCTCTCGCCGGAGAAGCCGCTTTATCACCAGGGAGGCACGGCGATCCTCCGCGGCAACCTCGCCCCCGACGGTTGTGTGATTAAACAAACCGCCGCCGATCCCAAGTTCCATCAGCACAAGGGCAAAGCCGTGGTGTTCAAGGACTACGCAGATTTAAACCTGCGCATTGATGACCCCGATCTGGTTGTGGATGAAAACTCCGTCCTCGTTCTACAAAACGCGGGGCCCATCGGTGCGCCCGGCATGCCGGAATGGGGCATGCTGCCGATCCCGAAGAAACTGCTGGAAAAAGGGGTGCGCGACATGGTGCGAATTTCCGATTGCCGGATGAGCGGCACCGCGTACGGCACCTGCGTGCTGCATGTTTCGCCGGAGGCGGCCATCGGCGGGCCGTTGGGCCTCGTCCGGAATGGCGACATGGTGGAGATAGATATTCCCAACCGCACCATCAATATGGATGTCAGCGACGCGGAACTGGAAAAACGCCGCGCCGAATGGACTGCGCCAAAATACCCTGCCAGCCGGGGGTACACGGCACTGTACGCCAAACATGTCACTCAGGCCCATGAAGGCTGCGACTTTGATTTCCTGCATGCCGGTGAGGAAACGCCGGAACCCCTTATTTTTTAACCATAAAACTTGATCAGGGAGAGAGAAATGTCCACCAGCACCGACGTTCAGTATACGACCCGTAACGGCGAGAATTTCAACGGCCGCATCATCACCCCCGACGGAGATGGCCCCTTCCCCGGCCTTCTGGTGATCACCGCGATCTTCGGCGATGACCAGGAAATGCAGGAACTGACCAAAGCCTGGGCAGAAGACGGTTTTGTCGTCTCGGTCCCTGATATTTTCTGGCGGGTGCTACCGGGCCCGGTTGCGGACTTCGAAACCGCCATCGGCCGGATGAATGACTTCGACTTTGATCAAGGGATGAAAGACGTGGAGGACCTAATCGGCGATCTGAAAGGCCGCCCGGAATGTAACGGCAAGGTCGGTATGCTCGGCTTCTGCTTCGGCGGGCGCTATGTGCACGTGAGCGCTGCACGCCTGGGCATTGATGCCGGCGCAGCGTTCCATGGCACAACCATCGGTCAGCACCTGGACGAAACGAGTAAAATTTCCTGCCCCATGAGTCTGCACTTCGGCAGTGAAGACCCGGCCGTCCCTATGGAAGAAGTCACCTCCATCCAAGAATCTTATGCCAGCATGAGCAACGCGGAAATCGTAGTGCACGAAGGCGCGGCGCACAATTTCTCCATGCCGTACAAGCCGGGATACAATGCGGATGTCGCCAAGGCCTCACGCGCGGCGGCACTCAAATGCTTCCAATCAATGTAACCTGATTTTGCTTAGACCGGGTCGGGGGTAGCTTCCGCCTGCCTCTTATCCCGGCCTTCCCGATAAGTCAGATAAGTTGCACCGGCAAAAATAAGCGCACCGCCGGCGAAGGTCCAAACCGTCGGCACCTGGGAAAAGAAAATAAACCCGAACAGGCTGGCCCAGATCAGCTTGGCGAAGTCGAACGGCATGACCAAGGTCGCATCGGCGCTCCGCATGCCCTGCGCAAACATCAATTGGCCAATGGTGCCCGCTCCTGCCAGCGCCGCCAGCCAGATATAATCCTCCGGCTTCGGCCACACCCAGTCATAGAGCGCCGGCGGCAAGGTGAAGATCGTCAGGAACAACACCCCATAGAAGGTGATGGTCAGGGACGAATTGTTGCCGGTGAGGTGCTTGATCACGATGACCGCGAACGCCCAGGTGATCGCCGACGTCAGGGCAAAGATCGCGCCCACTTGCACAATCTCTACACCCGGCCGCAAAATAATCAGCGCACCGGAAAAGCCGATGACCAAGCTGCCGACCCGGCGGATTCCCATGCGCTCCTTTAGTATCAGCACGGCCAGCAACGAGACAAACAGGGGCACTGTGAAATTTAATGCCGCGACTTCCGCCAAGGGAATCATGGTGATCGCCAGAAAGTAAGTGATCATGGCGCCGGCATTAAACACCCCACGCAGCGCCATAAAGCCCAGATTGTCGGTCTTCAACAGCGAGGGACCGTATTTAAACAGCGTCGGCAACAAAATCAAAAGGCCGATGAAGTTCCGGAAAAAGGCGGCCTCCATGGGCGGCACGCTGTCCGACAGATGCCTGACCATGGCCGCCATACTGGCCAGGAACAGGGTCGAACCCAAGACCAGCAGCATACCCTGCAGGTTCTTAGACATCGGAATAGAGGGCATAAGCGGGAACTTTGCCTAGTAGCCGGTTACATCGACAAGGGTGGATCCTTCTTCCTGCTGCCGCCGGTGGTTTTCCTCGACGGCCTTCTGCACCTCGGGCGGCACACCAATTTCCGAAGCGATCTCCGGCATCTCCCGAAGCCGGGTGAACCACTCAAACACATGAGGATGCAGCCGCTCCATCGGATAGCCGCATCGAATGAGGCGGAACGTGTAGACGAACCAGGCGATATCCAAAACCGTCAGATCGTCGCCCATCAGGTATTTCTGCCGGGACAGTATCTCGTCGTTTTTGCTTAACGCTTCCCGAAAGCGCGCGGCAGAGGTTCGGATTGCGTCATCGGTGAGACCTTCGCGTGCCGCCGTTTCCCAGAAATCGATCTCTCGGTCCTTGTGGTTGTCACGCTCGCCGCCAACAGTGCCGCTACCAAAATCACGATAGTTGGTCAGACTTTCTTCGGACTTCGGCGCCTTACCCCTGGGCTGGGTATAGCGAAAGGTGATCGTCCGGAGATCCAGGTGCAGATCATCTTCATGGTGCAGCAACTCCACCACCCGTCCTTCCTGGCCGGCCGGGATCAGCTTGCGTTCGGGAAATCGGGCGTCGAGCTCGGTCATGATATCGTTGCTCTCGATATGCACCTCGCCGTCCAGCACCATGGTCGGCACCAGCCCGCGCGGGTTGATGCCCAGATACCAGGGCGTGAAGTTTTCGCCTTTGGGCAGATCAATCAAGTGCGATTCCCACTCGATCCCTTTTAAGTTCATGAAAATCCTGGTCTTTTGGGAACAAGACGAGGCGCTGAAATGCAACAGATGCACCCCCTTCCAATCGAACACTTCCTTGGTTTGCACGTCTGCTTCAATCAGTTTGACCATTCGCCTCGCTCCTCCTCCGCGAAGTTGGTCATAGTCGAACGGCTAGCGCAATATCCCGCCGCAATTTTTTAAACATTGGGCTGGCCTTAATGTAGAAAATTTGTGACTCTCTTATCCATGGCAAATACAAAAGACGGAGGCAAAAATGCCTAAAGATCAGAATCTCGACCTTGGCTCGCTGGTAGAACCCGATCGCGTACACAAAGCTTGCTACGCCGACGAAGAGGTCTTCGAGGAAGAGCTGGAGCGCATTTTCTACAAATCCTGGATCTATATCGGCCACGAAAGCCAAGTTCCAAACCCAGGCGACTATTGGACCACCTGGGTCGGCAAGGAACGGATGATCCTGGTCCGCGCCGAAGATGGTCAGGTGCACGTTTTGTACAACCGCTGCCCCCACCGCGGCGCGCTGATCTGCAATAACCACCACGGGAATACCCAAAAAGCCTTTCGCTGCCCCTATCACGCGTGGCAATTCAACATGGACGGCTCCTTGCGCAACGTCCCCATGAAGCAGGGCTATGACGGAATTATCGAACTCAACGATCCGCAATTGCAGATGAAACGGGCGGAGCGTCAGGACAGTTACCGTGGGTTTGTTTTCGCCAGCCTGTCCGATGATGGACCGTCCCTCGAAGAATGGATGGGCGACGGCGCCAAGGCCGCGTTCGACGATATCTGCAACCGCTCTCCGGAGGGCGAATGCGAAATCGTGATGAACTGCTTCCGCATCGTCCAGCATTCCAACTGGAAAATTTTTCTTGAAAATCAATTGGATGCGGTTCACCCCTCGATCACTCACCATTCCACAGGCGACGCCGCGTCGGACATGCAGAAAATCTACAAGCAAAAAACCGGTGAAGACCCGCCCCAAGGATATCAGTATCTCGCCGACTTCACCCTACCCTACGAGAAGTGGGATAGTTTGGATACGATTGGCCATCCATACGGCCACACAGTGTTGGCAGGCTACATGGGGCTGCGTCCCCGTGACCCGGTGACAATGGCCCACGAAGAGGCACTGACCAAAGCCTATGGCGCCGAACGGATGGATGAAATACTCAGCACCAACGTCCACCATGTGTTGGTCTATCCTTGTCTATCGGTGCAACCACCGCTGCAACAGCTTCGCGCCGTCCGGCCGCTCGCGGCAAACAAGACGCTGACCGAAATCTGGCACTTTAAGTTGAAGGGCGCGCCGGAAGGCATCTATGACCGGTCGCTCGCCTACTACTATCACGTCAATTCGCCGTCCACGATGGTGAACGCGGATGACCTGAACAACTTCCGGGCCTGCCAGGACGGTTTGGAACTGGAAGGCGGCGGCGACTGGGTCAGCTTCCACCGCAATGTTGGTCAGGACACGACCGTGGACGGTGTTACGACCTCGGTCACGGGTATGAGCGAACAGCCCATGCGGAACATGTTCGCCGCCTGGAAAGAATATATGTCGGCCTAAAACCGGGAGGAAAATAATGCCTAAAGACAATGCACTAACCGTCTCTGCTGACACTCAACGCGAGGTGGAACAGTTCCTCTTCCGGCAAGCGGAAATATTGGATCAGCGGCAATGGGCCGACTGGTTGGATCTGTTTACACCGGACGGCATTTACTGGATGCCCGCGGACCCGGAACAGGAAACCGGGGAGCGTCAGCCGAACATTTTCTACGAAGATAACTACCTCATGGATATGCGTATCCGCCGGGTCGAACACCCCTATGCGCACTCACAAAAAGCCGGTCACCGGACCAGCCATGTCGTCTCGAACGTCATGGTACAGAGTAAGGACGAAAGCACCGGCGACGTGGTGGTGACCTCTCGATTTCACATGGTGGAGTACCGATTGGAGGAACAGAGGTATTTTGGCGGAAAATACACCCATACCCTGAAGAAGACCGACGACGGGTATAAAATCCAATTGCAACGCGTCGATATCGCCAATGTTGAAGGACCGTTCGACTATGTCATGCAAGTCTGGCTATAGGCTATAATTCTACCGACCGCATCCTACCTTAATTACTGGATGCCCGACAAAGGGGGTGAAATCGCCCCCTTTTTTTATTGTTTCCTCCCTCTCACTGAATATTTCTATATGTTTCAATCGGCGTATAACGATTGAACCCAATTCCATGATTACTAATATCAACTAGTAACTTCCCTAAAACGCAGAAAGAAACAACCGAGATTCTATAATTTGTCCGGTCGAATACCGAGCAAAGCAAATGGACACAATTGAATATAACACCAGGGAAAATCTAATCGCCGCGGCTTTGCAGGCGCAGAACCATGCCGGTTTTGAATCTCTCCTCTCCAATCTAGCGAGCGAAATCAATGCGGATGCAGCGGTCATCGGCGTTCTGTCTGATGACACGAAGAACCACGTTCAGACTCTGTCCTTCCTCAAAGATCACCAGTTCAATCAAAATTTCGAATACTCCCTTGAAAATACACCCTGCGCGAAGGTCATTTCCGGCCAACCCTGTTTTTATCCAACCGGAATTCAGACGCGTTTCCCCGATGATCGCATGCTGTGCGAAGCGGGCTTCGATGGATACGTCGGTATTCCGTTGACGTCACCAGACACCGGCCCCTTCGGCATTCTCCTAGCCCTGAGGTACACCCCGTTCGAGGATGAACCCCGCGTATTAAACGCCATCGACCTTTTCGCCATGCGAGCGCGAAACGAATTCGAGCGATTGCAGAATGATGCTATCGGCCGTTCCGCAGTAGATCCTTTACCCCTAAACAACACCATTGAAAATCAGCGGTTTCAAGATGTGGTCCATTTAAGCAGCGACTGGATCTGGGAAACCGACAAAGACCTGCGTTTTAGTTATTTTTCGGAAGGGTTCTACAAAACTTTCGGCTGGTCCGAGGGCGCCGGCATGGGGCTCAGCGGTAAAGAGATCGAAGAACGAGGTCTGTGGGAGGTCCGCCCTAGGCAGTCCGAACGCATGCGGCAATTGATGACCGCCCATTCCTATTTTCGAAACGAGGAGTGTGTATTTCAAGTTCCCGGCCAAGGAACAATCTATCTCAGAATATCAGGCATGCCTCTGCTCAACGCTGAGGGGGAGTTTACCGGATACCGCGGCGTGTCGATCAACATTACGGAACAAAAGCTGGCCGAAACCCAACAGCGAATTAATGAACATCGCTATCGCCGGCTTTACAACGACACGCCGGTAATTATGCATAGCCTAGACCGGAACGGCACTATTTGCGACGTCAACGGCTACTGGCTGGAAACGATGGGCTACGAGCGAAGCGAAGTGATGGGCCGTCCCATCCAAGAATTCCATACGGAGGAATCTCGAAAACGCCTGGTGGAAGAGGTTCTTCCCTGTTTCTTCCAAGACGGATATTGCAAGGACATCCCTTACCAGCTTCGTAAAAAGAACGGTCAGGTGATTGACGTTTTGTTGTCCGCAAACGGCTACCGTGATGCCGAGGGCAATATTGTCCGGTCCGAGGCGACAATGATCGATGTGACCATCCAAAAGCGATATGATGCACTGTCGGAAATTCATGAAACGCTGCTAAGGGAGTCCGAACGAAGATATCGCGCCATCATCGAAAGCGCCGCCGACGCCATTTTTGTGCTGGATATCTCCGGCAAGCCCTATGGCCAACTTATAGACGTAAATCCAACTGCCTGCGAGAATCTGGGTTATTCAAAAGAAGAATTACTCAACATGACGATCGCCGATATCGAGGTGAAACTCGACACCAGCGAGGAAAGTCTACGCAGCTATAAGGCGCCGCCAGGCGAAGCGACGACGTTGTACGGTGTGCTGCGGCGGAAGAACGGCAGCGAGTTTCCTGTTAGCGTCCGTACGCGGGCCGTTAAGCACGATAACCGTTACATCGTGATCGCGGTGGCCCGGGACGAGACTGAAAACCTGTCCTATCAGGAGGCTTTGCAGGAGGCTAAAACCCGTGCCGAAAGCGCCCTGAAAACCGCTGAACAGGCGAGCCGCGCGAAATCCGACTTCTTGGCGAACATGAGTCACGAATTACGGACGCCTCTGAACGCGATCAACGGCTTTTCTGAATCTCTGGAAATATTAAATCAGAAAGGCATGCTCTCGACCGACAAGGCGGCGGAGTATCTGGATTACATCAAGGGATCTGGCCAGCATCTGTTGGGACTAATCAATGACCTTCTGGACTACTCCGCCATTGAAGCCGGCAAATTGGAACTGAACCAAGTCCAGACAAATGTGGAAGAGCTGGTTGAAGCTGCCGTCCTCATGGTGGCCAAGCGCATCGACGACTGCGGACAGACGCTCAATGTTTCCGTCGAAGACGATCTGCCAGACATTCTGGTGGATCAGCTTCGCATCAAGCAGGTGCTGGTCAACTTGCTTAACAATGCCTCCAAATTTACTCCAGAAGGCGGATCGATTGCGGTGCGCTCCTCCATGGGAGGCTACGCGAACCTAAACATCACGATCAAGGATTCAGGCAAGGGCATGGACGAGGAAGAAATTCAAATTGCTCTCGAGCGATTTGGCCGCGCGCGGGGTTCGTGCGGGCACGAAGGGACAGGCTTGGGACTTCCTCTCTCCCGAGAACTTATCATTGCGCATAACGGGCAGCTGAAGATCGAGAGCCGGCCCAACATCGGCACAACGGTGACTGTATCCCTGCCCATAAACGGACGGAGCGATAGCGTGGGAGACGGCGACAGCATTCCCAACTGAGATATTTGGCCTTATTGTCGGTCCGCAGATTTGCAGGACCCGACATCAACGTGAACCCCGCCCGATTAGCTCTCTATTACGCTGCCTATTTTGCCGTTGTTGGCGTGCTGCTGCCGTTCTGGCCGGTCTGGCTATCATCAAAGGGCCTGACACCGGTTGAAATCGGGATCGTCCTGGCCGCCGCACCCTTCGTGCGCGGCGCCACCAATCCTTTAATCGCCCAGTACGCGGACCGCCGCGGTATCCGACAGCCGTTGATGGTTGCCTTATCCGGCTTGGCCGCAGTCTCCTTTGCGTCCTATAGCCTGGCGGAATCATTCTGGCCGATCCTGTTGATCTCGGTGCTGTTCTTTATGTTCTGGTCATCGACCCAGCCTTTGGGTGAAAGCCTGACCATGCATATCGTCCGTCAAGAGGACGCTAATTACGGGCGCATTCGGTTGTGGGGCTCTATCACCTTTATCCTGACAGCGGTCCTCGGGGGCCGGGTTATCGAGCAAAACTCGCCATCAGCCATTTTTACTCTGTGTCTGGCCGGCATTGTCATCCTGTTTGGGGTATGTTTCATTCTTCCGCGCTCCCGAATGCAAAGTTCGACCGACGTCAGTTGGCCTCTGGTGCCCCTGCTGAAATCCAAACCTTTATTGCTAATGCTCGGCGCTGCGGCGTTGATTCAGAGCAGCCACGCCGTCGTCTACGGCTTTGGCACCATCCATTGGCAAAAAGCTGGTTATTCAGAGACTCTCATCGGGCTGTTTTGGGCCCTGGGCGTCATTGCTGAAATCATACTGTTCCAATACAGCAAACCGGTTCTCCGGCGCATCAGTCCAGCCGGATTGATCGCCGTTGGTGCGGCGGCCGGCATAATCCGCTGGACCATCACCGGCACGACGGATGCACTGTTCCCGCTGTTGATCGCGCAGGTGCTGCACGGCCTGACGTTCGGCGCGACTCATTTAGGCGCGGTTCACTACATCTCCGACAACGTACCGCCTGCTCTATCGGCAACAGCGCAGAGCCTGCTGTCGGCAGCAGTTATGGGGATCGCCATCGGCTCCGCGACGTTGGCGTCGGGCGTCCTTTACGAAGTGGCGTCCGGCCGGGCATTTTATGCCATGACGGTCCTGTCCGTGGTTGGCGGCATTTTGGCCGTGCTATTGATGCGCAGCGGGGATGCAGGCCTGAACGGAGACGTACGTTGATGTCTGGCGTCTCCCCGCCCCTTGGATTAACGTTCCCCCTATGAGCGACAACGCTTTTAAAATCGGTATATTCGCCGCTAATTGTTCCGGCGGCATCGCCTGCACCACTGTGCCCGAGCGGTGGGAGGCGAGCTGGGATAATAATCTGGCCATCGCCAAAATGGCGGATGAGGCCGGAATAGAATTCATGTTGCCCCTGGGCCGGTGGGCCGGCTATGGCGGAGAGACCGATCACAACGGCGTCTCCTTTGAGACCCTCACCTGGGCGTCTGGCATTCTGGCGGCCACGCAGCACACCATGGCTTTTTCCACGCTGCATGTTGCGTTGATCCATCCCGTCTTCGCCGCCAAGCAGATGGTCACCGCCGATCATATCGGCAAAGGCCGCTTCGGTCTAAACATCGTCTGCGGCTGGAACACCGACGAATTCGGCATGTTCGGTATCGAGATCAAGGATCACGACCGGCGCTACGAGTTGGGCGACGAATGGCTCCGCATTGTCAAACGCCTTTGGACCGAGAAAGAGCCGTTTGATTTCGACGGCGAGTTCTTCAAATTGGAAAACGTCCGGGCCGAACCGAAACCATATAGCCAGCCTTGGCCGACCATCATGAACGCCGGGCAGTCCGGCGCCGGTTTGGATTTCGCGATCCGTAATGCAGACTATTTATTTCGCGGCATTCAAACCGCGGAAAAAACCAAAAACGACATCGCTCAGATGCGGGCAGAAACGGCAAAGCTGGGCCGCAACGTGGGTGTCTTCACCAATGCCTATGTTGTCGTGCGCCCCACAAAGAAAGAAGCAGAGGAGTATCACCACTACTACGCCGTCGAAAACGCGGATGAAGGTGCGGTTGAGACGATTTATGTCGGCCGCGGCATCAAGGACAATCCGAACCTATCGGATGACGCCAAAGCCGCACTCTGGCGCCGCATCGCCGCCGGCAATAGCGCTTATCCGTTTATCGGCGATCCCGACGATGTTGCACAACAGATGAAGGAGCTTCACGACATCGGTTTCGGCGGCATCGCCATGGGCCTGGTGAACTACACGCGGGACTTCCCCTATTTTCGGGACGAGGTCTTGCCGCGATTGGAGCGGCTCGGCCTGCGCCACCCGTTTTCGCCAGTGGAAACAGCATGAACGAGATACTGGGTCACCGCGCCAAGATGGGTGTCATCATCCCGACCGTAAACACGGTCACCGAACCCGAATTTAACGCCATGAAGCCGCCGGGCGTCACGGTCCACTTCACGCGTATGCCGATCCACTTTCATCCCGAGGAAGATGACTACAGAGGCCTGATGGACGATCTGCAAATAAGATTAGACGAGTTCAACCTCTTCGGCGCGAACATCGTCGCCTACAATTGCACCGTCGGCTCCATGGCCTGCCCGCCCGACATGCTGATCAACAAGCTCGAAAATTCTACGGGGGCGGCGGGCGTAGCAACTGCCGGCTCTGTGGTCCTCGCGCTCAAGACCCTGGGCGCAGAGAAGATATCCATGGCGACCCCCTACCCCGATGCAGTCAATGAGCACGAAAAGGAATTCCTGGCGGGCCACGGGATCGACGTCCTCAAGATGGCCGGCATGGAATTTGGTATGCCGGAGCCAGAGCGCGGACGCATGTTCGCCCGCGTCCCACCGGACCAAGCGTTCGACCATGCGCTGTCGGTTGATCACCCGAACGCACAGGCGTTGTTTCTAAGCTGCGCGAATTTCCATACCGCGGGCATCGTTCAGCGCCTGGAAGACAAGATCGGCAAGCCTGTGGTCACCAGTAACATCTCTACGTTTTGGGCGGCGCTGCGCAAAGCCGGCATCACCGATCCGATTGAAGGGTATGGAACGCTGCTGCGGGAGCATTGAGACTGCGACCGGATTATCCTCCACCTGAGTTTAACAGGCGGAAAGATACTAAATGAAAAGCCTGGACACGTTCATCGCATTAAACCGCTTCGGCCTGGGCGCTGCCCCCGGCGAAGCCGATGCCGCCGACGCCGATCCTAGAGGCTGGATCACCGCGCAAATTGACGCAAAACAAATCGTTCCGGCATCCTTCGCCCGATTTCCGAGTTCCACCGACACCCTGACGAAGATTCATACCGCCCGGCTCGAGAGTCCGACGGCTCTGAGGAGCACGACCGGCGGACTGTACCGCGACGTGTTCATGGAAGAGATGATGGCCAGGGCGCAGCTTATGATCGGGACGAAACGGCCGTTCGCCGAGCGGATGGTGCTGTTTTGGTCCAATCATTTCACGGTATCCCGCACCAAGCGGATCATCGGTCCCGCCATTCCGGCCTATGAGCGGGAGGCCATTCGCCCCCATATCTTCGGCAAATTCGCGGACATGCTGAAAGCCGTCTCCGCCCATCCCTGCATGATCAGCTACTTGGACAATATGGCTTCGGCCGGCCCTAACTCTGCTGCAGGCAGAGGACGCATACGCAGAACCGGCAATCAGAATACCCTCAACGAAAATCTGGCCCGCGAGATATTGGAGCTCCACACACTCGGCGTAGACGGCGGTTACACCCAACAAGACGTGATCGAACTCGCCAAAGCCATCAGCGGTTGGAGCCATGGGGGCATACGTTTCAAACGGTCGGCGGCGCCAATTGATCAGCAGCCGGTACAGGGCGGTTTTGAGTTCCGCCGAGGATTCCACGAACCGGGCCCGAAGACGGTGCTCGGCAAGACCTACGAGGAAAACGGCGTCGACGAGGGTCTCGTGATCCTCGACGACTTGGCCCGGCACCCGGCGGCGGCCAAATATATCGCCACCAAATTGGTCCGGCACTTCGTAAACGACAAACCGCCTGCCGGCGCTGTCGAGAAGATAGCCGGTGTATTCCGGAATACAGACGGAGACCTAGCGGCTGTATCGACGGCGCTGATCGATCTGGAGGAGGTTTGGGCGGACCCCTTGCCCAAGGTCAAATCCCACTACGAGCTTGTCATCGCCGCCAACCGCGCCGTGGGAAATGCGGCCGCTGAACGCGGCGACGTCTTGTTTCCCCTCCGCGAGCTGGGACAACTCCCCTTCTCCGCGTCATCACCCAAAGGTTGGGGGGATGGAGCCAAGGATTGGATCGCCCCGGAGGCTTTGATGCGCCGGATCGAATGGCTCAGACGCTTCTCCCGCAAGATAAAGACAACCACCTATCCCCAGCAGGTCCTGGACGACACGATCGGACCCGTGGCCGGCGACGAAACCCGGACCTGGGTCGAGCGCGCGCCCTCCGGTGACGCGGCCATCGCCATGGTCCTGGCCAGCCCGGAGTTTCAAAGGAGATGAAAATGCTCGACCGCCGAACATTTCTGGGCACCCTGGGCGCTGGACTCGCCGTCGCCGCAAACCCGCTCCCGGTCGCATTTGCCAATGCGCCTACGGAGAATCGGTTGGTGTTCGTGGTGCTGCGCGGCGGACTGGACGGTCTCCATGCGCTACCACCGTATGCGGACAAGAACTATCAAACGCTGCGGCCGACGCTGGCGATCGGCGTACCGGGCAGCGAGAACGGCGCCCTAGACCTGGATGGGCATTTCGGTCTGCATCCGGCGCTGAAAGACCTGCTGCCCTTTTACAAACGTGGCGAAATGATCGTCATACCAGCCTCGACAACGCGCTACCGCAACCGGTCACACTTTGACGGCCAGAACCTGTTGGAGAACGGCAGCGGCAAGCCATACGGTGCACCGGACGGATTTCTCAACCGAGCGCTAACCGGGTTAAAAGCCGGCGACGCCCGTCTCGGCTTGGCGCTCGGCCCCGCTGTGCCGTTGATCTTGCAGGGCGAAGCCGGCGTACAGGCTTGGGCCCGCTCCAAACTCCCCGCCGTCGACGAGGATTTTCTAGGCCGGCTTGCTCAAGTTTATAGGCGTGACCCGCTATTCGCCCGCGCCCTTGCCGATGCCCGCGGCAGCGCCAAGCCGGACATAAGCATGGATGACATGCAGGCTCCTCGCGGCGGCGACAGATTCAATCTCACAGCCAAAGCAGCCGCGCAATTGCTGGCCATGGACGATGGCCCGAGGGTAGCCGTGATGGAGATGCAGGGCTGGGACACCCACTTTGGCCAGGAGCGTAGGCTGAGCAACCTATTTACGGAACTAGGCCGTGGCATGGCCACGTTCCGCGACGAGATCGGCGGCGCCTGGGCTAAGACCACTGTCATCATCGTGTCCGAGTTCGGCCGCACCGTGTCGGAAAACGGCAGCCGGGGTACCGATCACGGCACCGGCGGCATCGCCTTCTTACTGGGCGGCGCGGTCAATGGCGGACACATTATCGGCGACTGGCCGGGCCTAACGGAAGCCGCACGATATGAAGGCCGGGACCTGAACCCGGTGAACGCCTATGAAGCCATTTTCAAAGCGGCCCTGATCAGCCAATTGGGCGTGTCCCATAGTTTCTTAGAAGACAAAGTCTTGCCCAACAGCGCCGCTATCGAGCCTTGGGACGGTCTGTTTAAAACCGTCTAGTTTCTGTTCCAGATTCTTTCGACCGGCAGCCAAACCATCCGCCCGTGAGCTTGCGGGGCTCCCCCGCCATTGGCAGAATGGGTGGATGACGCGTGAGGGAGGATGCACATGGACACGATGACGGACACAATCGCCCCGCCGGACGACACGATCCCGGTTCTGGATGTGGACCCGTTTGCCGAACCGTTCCTGGATGATCCTTACGAGGAACACGAGCGCATGCGTGAAGCCGGCCCGTTTTTCTGGCTGGGGCGCTACGGCATTTACGGCTCCGCCCGGCATGATGAATGCGCCGCCGTGATGAAGGATTTTCAGACCTTCTGTTCCTCCGCCGGTGTCGGCCTCGCCAACTTCAACAAGGAAAAACCCTTCCGCCCCAAAAGCCTGGTGCTGGAAACCGATCCGCCGGAACACACACGAGCCCGCGGCGTCATCGGCCGGGCGCTCGGACGGAAATCCATTTCCGTTCTTTATCAGAACTTCGAAGACTATGCTGACATCCTGCTCGATAAATTGGTCGACCAAGGAGAGATCGACGGCATGGCGGACCTGGCGGTCGATTATCCGCTCAAGGTGTTTCCAGACGCGGTCGGCCTGGCCGAAGAAGGCCGGGAAAACCTGCTGATCTATGGCAACATGCTGTTCAACGTGTTCGGCCCCGACAATTGGCTACGGCAAGAGAGCGTCAAAGACGCCGAGCCCGTCACCGCCTGGGTGATGGAGCACTGCAACCGTGACGCCATAGCACCCAGCGGCTTCGGCGATTTTATCTATCAGGGCGTCGAGGACGGCGAGATCAACGAGCAGGAAGCCGGCATGCTGGTTCGCTCGCTCCTTTCCGCCGGGGTGGACACCACCATCTCCGCCATCGGCAACGCGCTGCTGGCATTTGCGCAGCATCCCGATCAATGGGCGCTGCTGCACAGCGATCCCTCCCAGGCCAAATGGGCGTTCGAGGAATGCCTGCGCTATGAGTCCACTGTACAGACCTTCTACCGAACCACCGCCAAACCGGCCGAAGTCTCCGGCGTCAAAATGCCGGCGGACGAAAAAGTGGTGCTGTTCCTGGGCGCGGCAAACCGCGATCCGCGCAAGTGGGAAAACCCCGAAACCTTTGACATTACCCGCCGGCCCGAGGGCCACTTGTCTTTCGGCACCGGCATCCACCGTTGCGTCGGCAAGCAGGTCGCCCAGACCGAAGGCGAGATCATCCTCCGCAAACTGGCGGAGCGGGTGAAGGCCCTGGAACTGACTGGCGAACCCAAGCGGCGGCTCAACAACACCATCCGGGTGCTGGACTCCCTGCCCCTGCGGCTCGTGCCGGCGTAAGACAGCTCGCGTGGACCTTCTCTCAGCGTCTCTTCTCGTCGCCGTTTTTGCGACCTCGTATGTCAGCGGCGTGCTCAGCCTCGCTGGCGGGACCATTCTGATCGCCATCTTTGCTTGGATCCTGCCAGTGCCCGTCACCATGATGCTTCACGGCGTTACCCAAACGGCATCCAATGGGTCACGCGCCATCATCTATTTGCAGCATTTGAGATGGGATATCATGGGGCGTTATATGGCCGGCGCGGCCGCCTGCCTGGCCGTATTCGCTTGGCTGACATTTGTGCCAGACAAGACCCTGCTGTTTTTCCTGCTGGGCATCATGCCGTTCGTGAATTTTTTGGTGCCCAAAGGCTACGCGCTGGATATCGTCCGGCCCAGCAATTCCTACGTCTGCGGATTTATCAATTCGGCGACCCAACTGACCGCCGGCGTGTCCGGCCCACTGCTGGACATCTTCTTCGTCCGCACCAGTCTCACCCGATTTGAGATCCACGCCACCAAGGGGCTCACACAGACTCTGGGCCACATCATGAAGATCATCTATTTCGCGGTGATTCTGGGTTTCTACGAGGATGCGTTCGATCAACTACCTGCCTGGCTGTACATCGCGGTGATCCCTGTCGCCTATTTGGGAAATTTGGCGGCCCGGCAAGTCGTCCGGAAAATGAGCGATAGTTTCTTTAAAGGGCTCACTCAGTATTTCGCAATGGGCATGGGTGTAATATTCTTAATCAAAGCATTCTCGCTACTGCTCGAAAATCCATAAGGGGGAAATCATGTATGCTCGCATCAAACCGCCGTTTCGCGCCGACCATGTCGGCAGTCTTCTCCGTCCGCAGGAACTGGGCGAGGCCCGGGACAAATGGCGCAATGGCGACCTCTCCGCCGAAGCGCTGAAGGAGCTGGAGGACAAACACATTGCCGATGTCATCGCACTTCAAGAATCCACCGGCATCAAGGCCATCACCGACGGGGAGTTCCGCCGGGACTACTGGCACCTGGACTTCATCGCCGCGTTCGAGGGGATTGAGCTCAACTACGAGACCTACGGCCATGCCTTTTCCGGGGGCGGCACGGTGCCGACATTCAAAACCGTCGGCAAACTGGGCAACAACACCGGCTATATGCGGGAGCATTTCAGCTACGTGAACTCGCTGACCAAAGAGACGGCCAAGTTCTGCATCCCGGCGCCCGGCATGACGTATTTGCGGAGCGGCCGCGCGGGCATCAGCGAAGAAGCCTATCCTGATCTGGAGGAATTCTGGAACGATCTGATCGCCGCCTATTCCAACGAAGTGGCGGCGCTGTACGATTTGGGCTGCCGTTATCTACAGTTCGACGACACCAGCTTCGCCTACCTGTGCGACGAGGAGTTCCGCAAAGGCGTCTACGAGCGGGGCGACGATCCGGACGAGATGGTCGCCACCTTCGGTCAGGCCATTTCCCGCGCCGTCGCCGGCCGGCCAGACGACATGATGATCACCACCCATATGTGCCGGGGCAATTTCCAGAGCACCTGGATGGCCCAAGGCGGCTATGAGCCGGTGGCCGAGATCATGTTCGAGAACCTGGACGTCGATGGCTACTTCATGGAATACGATTCGGACCGGTCCGGTGGGTTCGAACCCTTGCGCTTCACCAAGCCCGACCAGGTGATCGTCGCCGGGATTGTCACGTCGAAGTTCCCCGAACTGGAACCCAAAGACGATCTGAAACGCCGTTTGGACGAGGCCGCTCAGTATGTCGATATGGACCGGCTGTGCCTGAGCCCACAATGCGGCTTTTCCAGCACCCACCACGGCAATAACCTGACCGTAGATGAACAGAAGAAAAAGTTGGAGCTGGTGGTGGAAACGGCGGAAGAGGTCTGGGGCAGCGCGTAGACGCCCGTATTTAGTCGGGACTGTCCTTGAAGAACACCCGGCGCTGCACCGGAAAGAACCTAAGATCATAACGCTCGGCGATTAAGCCCCAGAGACCCTGTGGCGCCTTCAGCATGATCACCACGGCGATCGCGCCCAGCAGCATCAGGTACCAACTGCCAAAGTCAGACAGCGGCTCCCGCAACAGGAAGAAGATGATGGTGCCGATGATCGGGCCCTCGATGGTGCCGATGCCGCCGATCACGACGATGAATATGACTGTTGTCGTCCAGTTGATATCAAACGCCGCCCCCGGCGTGATCCGAAGCTTGGTCATATAGATCAAGGCGCCGATGGCCGATGTGCCCACCGCGGCGGCGATATAGACCATCAATTTGGTGCGGAAATTATCGACGCCCAGACTTCGGGATGCCTCTTCTGAGTCCCGGATAGATGTCAGCGCCAATCCGTGGCGGGAGCGCAGCAGCCAATACACCCCGGCGACGATCACGACGACCACCGCCAGCGCCATCCAATAGACCGCCTGATCCCGGCCTGACCGGCTTTCGGATATCTCCTTGATAACGGAAATGGGCAGGCTCATACCCGATCCGCCGCCCAGTGATTTCACCTGAGCGAAACTCAAGAGAAACACCTCGGCGACCACCCAGGTACCAATGGCAAAATAGTGGCCGCGTAACCGAAACACCAGAAAGGCGACCGGCAGGGAAATGATCCCGCCGATGATGCCCGCCAAGGGCACAGTCCAAAGTGGTCCAATTCCCAAATGGACGGCCAGAATAAACAGCAGGTAGCCGCCCAAGCCCACAAACGCCTGTTGTCCCACAGAGACCAGCCCGCCATAGCCGGCCAGCAGGTTCCACATCTGCGCCAAGGCCAGGAAATAGAAAATCTCGACGAATAATCGCATTGAGGCGCGATCCAGCCACCACGGCCCGGCGATTAGCACGGCCAGCAGGATAATACCGGCGATAGCGCCGAAGCGGCTGAGCTTGGTCGAGCGCTGAACTGTGTATCTGGTCTCAGTCATCGCGCGTCCTCGGGAACAGGCCGTTCGGGCGGAACACCAGCACCACCAGGAAGGCCACGTGGCCGGCCAGAATCTGCCAGCCTGGATCGATCTTTGCGCCGATATTCTGAGCAACGGCCAGAATCACCCCACCCGCAAGCGTCCCCCAAATAGACCCGAGCCCGCCGATGATCACGGCTTCGAAGGCAAACAGCAGCCGCGACGGCCCGAGAGACGGATCAAAATTGCTGCGCACACCCAGAAACACGCCGGCGATGCCGACCAGGACCAACGACAGGGCCATGGACAAGGCAAAGATTTGCTTGTGGTTGATGCCCATAAGCTGCGCCGTGTTGGCGTCATCGGAGGTGGCGCGGAAGGCCCGGCCGATCTTGGTCCCGGTAAACAGCATCTGCACCAGCCAGATCATGGCGACCGCCACGATGAAAACTATCAGCGGAAACACACCGATTTCGAGGCCCTTGGCCAGTTCGATGCTCATGGTTTCCACTTCGCCCGCCTTGAGCCGTTGCGCGTCGGCGGAGAAGATTTCCAGCAGCAGGTTCTGCAGGATGATGGAGATACCAAAGGTGACCAGTAGCGGCGGCAAAAGATCATCACTGAGGGTGTAATTCAGAATGCCCCGCTGCAGCGCGTATCCGATGACAAACATGATCGGCAGGACAAAAAGCAGGCTAAAGAACGGGTTCATACCCAACGTCTCAATCACCACCATCGCCACGAAGGCAGAGAGCACGATCAAGTCGCCGTGGGCGATGTTAACCAGCCGCATGACGCCGAAGATGATCGCCAGACCTGCCGCGAACATGGCATAGAGTCCGCCCGTCAAAACGCCGTTGATGATGGTGTTGGCCCACTCAATCATGATCAATGCCCAAAATACGCCCCGGCGATCTGCTCCCGGGTCAGCTCGCCCGGCGCGCCGGTCAGCGACACCCGGCCTTCCTGGAAACAATACACCCGGTCAGCCACCTGCAGGGCCTGATTAATATCCTGCTCGACCACAATCAGCGAGACGCCGTCCTGTTTGATCGCCGGCAGGCTGGCGTAAATACCCTTGATGATCATCGGCGCGAGGCCGAGGGAGAGTTCGTCAAATAGCAACACGTTAGGATTGGACATCAGCGCCCGGCCGATGGCCGTCATCTGTTGCTCGCCGCCGCTGAGCGCCGTGCCGGGCACGTCTTTCCGCTGCTTCAGCGCCGGAAACAGTTCATAAATCCGCTCCAATGTCCAACTGCCGGGCCGGCCCAGATAAGCCCCCATCTGCAGGTTCTCTTCCACGCTGAGGCTCGGAAACAAGCGCCGGCCTTCGGGCACCATCGCGAGGCCGAGTCCGACGATATCGGCGGCTGCTTTACCGGCGATGGAGTTACTTTGATAGGCGAGGTTTTCGGAGGTCGAGGAAACCAAACCGGTCAGCGCGCGGAGGAACGTGGACTTCCCTGCCCCGTTCGCGCCGATGATGGCGACAGTCTCCCCGTCATTCAAATTAAAGTCGATCCCGAACAGCGCCTGGAAATCGCCGTAAAATGCATCGAGGTTTTTGACGTCCAGCAGGCTCATTCGACGTCGATCCCCATATAGATTTCCTGCACGGCCGGGCTGTTGAATACGGTTTGCGGCTCGCCATCGTCCAGCTTCTTGCCGAAGTTGATAACAACGAGGCGCTGCACCACTGACATCAGCGCGTGTACAATATGTTCGATCCAGATGATGGAGATGCCTTTGGCGTGAATGTTCTTGATGGTCTCGATCAGATCGGCGACCTCATGTTCGGTCAAGCCACCGGCGATTTCATCGAGCATCAACAGCTTCGGATTAGTGGCCAGCGCACGGGCCATCTCCAGCCGCTTGCGTTCCAGTAGCGTCAGCGATCCCGCCAGGACATTGGCCTTGTCCCGCAAGCCCGTGAGCTCCAGGATTTCTACACACGGGTCGTAGGAGTCAGCCTCGCTATGCGCCCCGCCGAAGGCCGCGCCCACCAGCAGATTCTCAAACACCGTCATGCCGCCGAACGGATGCGGAATCTGATAAGAACGGCCCATGCCAGCCCGGCAGCGTTCATGGGCTGGCATGCCGGTCACGTCCGCGCCATTGAAGGTGATAGTCCCAGTGTCCGGGCTGAGCCCACCAGTAATCAAATTGAACAGCGTACTTTTGCCCGCGCCATTGGGCCCGATGATCCCTAGGGCTTCGCCCTCCGACAGCTCCAAAGAAAACTGATCGGTCACCAGAAGCGAGCCGAAGCTCTTCGACAGGGTATCGATGCGGAGGATGACGGACATCGGTTCCTAGTACGGTCTATTGCGCTATCATCCTGTTATAGAAACGGTAAGCGCGTCGGAAAAGACGCTTACCGCTCCAAATAACAGACTGTCGTCGATTAGCCGAGAGGCTTGAGATCGCCGCCGAGCGGGATGTTCTTCGCCTGAGCGTTGTCAACGATGACAAGATCGTACTTGAACTTGCCGCCCTGAGCTTTCCATTGGCCACCGACCAATGGCGTCCGGCAGGCATTCTTCACCGGATTACGGCGATCGCCGAACTTCCAGGAAATCGGGCCAACGATCGATTCGTAGTTGGTGTTCTCGATCGCATTCAAGATGGCTTCCGGATCGCCCGGATCACCGCAACGCTTCAGCACGTCAATCGCAACCTCGATATTAGCGTGCTTAAAGCCAAGAGGCTGAGTCCACTGACGGCCCGTCGTTGCCGTATAGGCAGCGGCGAAGTCCTTGGAGGACTGACCGGTCAGGTTGGATTTGAACGGATGTGACGGAGACCACCACACCTCGGTCGTCAGGCCATTACCGTGATCACCCAGTGCTTCGATGGCCGGCGGGAACAACAGCGCCTTGGCGATGGTGGCAGCCTTCAATTGGCGGGTCAGACCCTGCTGCGCCGCTTGGGTCCAGAACGTGGAGAAATCGGGCGGCGTGGCGATGCCGGTCAGGATTTCAGAATCGGCGGACTTGAAGGTGTTGATCTGCGCTGTGAAGTCGGACGTGCCCGGCTGGAACAACGGCGGCTGGTTATAGGTGAAGCCGGCGCCTTCCATCGGCGGGCGGAAGCCGCGCTTCGGATCGCCGCCGACAGCGCCATCGGCGTCGTTGACCATGATGCTGGCGATCTTCTTGTTGGTGCCGAGTTGGTTCCACATGCTCATGAAAACACCGAGCATGTCGTCGATGCCCCAGAAGAAGTGATAGGTCCACTTAAAGCCCTTCTGCGGCGTGGCGCCACGGCCAAAGTAAACGATCTGCCACGGGGTGTCGGCGGTCACGCACGGCACTTCGTTAGCTTCGCATTGATCGGAGACGGGGTTCACGGTGTCGCCCGAGGACGAACCGATCATGAGGTTGACCTCGTCCTTGAGGATCAGCTGAGAGGCAACCTCGGCGGCCCGGTTCGGGTTGGACTGGGAATCTCGGGCCAGAATTTCGACCGGATAGGTCTTCTTGCCGATCTTGATGCCCTTAGCCAGGACCTTGTTGACGTCATTCAGGACGAAACGGTCGGCTTCACCAAACGGCGCGAGCGGACCCGTCTGTGGACTGACAAAGCCGATTTTCACCGGCTTGTTCTGTGCATGCACCGCGGGCGACGGCAATGTGGTCGCCGCGGCCACGGCGGCTGCGCCGGTGGTGTATTTCAGGAACATACGCCGGTTAAAGGCGTTGATCGCTTTCTGGTCGGTTTTTTTGGACATATGAAAAGCTCCCTATTAAGAAAAATGTTTTGTATTCAATACGTTGAATACGAGTTTAGATGATGATGGTATTCGGTTCCAGACCCAACCTGATACGGCCATAGACCTCTGCGCTGGGCTCAAGACTAAGCAATCCATGCATATTGACGGCATGCATGTCCCGAGCAATTTGCTGCATGGGATTGCGTAACGACAGGCCGGCACCACCACTCGAAATGAACAGTTTGTCGGCGCCTTCCATAATCAACCGCACACCATGAGAACAGTCCATCCGCATGCGTCCCCGCATCAGCATGGACATGGCCTCGTTCTTTTTGGCGAGTTCGTCGATATCGTCGGCTGCCCGGTACAACAGCAACTCACCTGCATCAATGGTCGAGGCACCCAAGGCATAGGTAATATGGGTCGAGGACCATTCGGTCTGTTTGTGCTCTGTGTAGGCTACCATCTTGCCGTCGATATTCTGTGCAAACTGCTTAACCGCAGCACGGCCCATACCGACTGCCCCACCGCAGAGCGCCAGCGCCAACACCGGCACCGCCTCACCCTGGTGTACCCAGCCGAGATCTCCGGACGTCAGACCCGGCGTATCCCGGTTGAGCAATCCCATAAGAGAGAGATAACGATGCGCAGGGATTTGCAAATCCTTGACGACCAACGAACAGCTGCCTGTACCTTGCAGACCCGCTACGTACCAATCGTCTTTGATTTCAACCTCGCTGGTTGGCACCAGGAGGTCAGCAATATCAATCACCTCGCCTTTTTCATCGACAACCTCGGCGCCCAGCAACAGCCATTCGGACAATTGGCTGCCGGACCCAAATGGCCAGAAACCATTCAGCACATATGTGCCGTCCGCCTGTTTGACCGCCTTACCACGCGGACCGATAACAGCGGCAACCATAGTATCGGGTTCCTTGCCGTACACCTCGTCTTGGGCTTCGGCAGGGAAATGAGACAAGAGCCAGCTGTGAGCATGGGCGACGCCCAATACCCAAGCAGTCGAAGTGCAACCCTCGGCAATTGCGGCAACAACATCCAGATGGGCCCGCATGGATAATTCGTGTCCACCGTTCCGGCTTGACTGGATAACGCGAAGCAGCCCCTCTTCTGCGAGTCGGGCCAAGTTCGCATCCGGAACCCGGCGGTTCTTTTCAGTTTCAGCGGCAATGGATTTAAAGTCTTCCGCCGCATTGCGCGCGCGTTCGGTTAAAGCCGCCACGGTTTGATCAAAATCTAGAACTGAATCGGGCATCTTACGCCTCCTGTGTGATCGCTCTCCAAATTCAAATGCCGTTAGCCGGCAATTCAATTTGATATGAACCATATTCATTTCTGAATTAGGTTCAAGTCTTGAATTCAATTCATGTTATGAATTATCTTCGAACCAATTAAGTAGTCTTAATAACTAAGGTCCACACTCATGGACACCATTCTCGTAGACGAACCGATTGCCGAAAGCAGGGCTGAACGCCGGCGGCGGCGCAACAAACAGGCGCTCATCGAAGCCGCCTACGCGGTCATTTCATCCAAGGGGATCGACGCGGCAACCATCCAGGAAATTGCCGGTGAAGCGGATGTGGGCCTGGGGACGATCTACAATTATTTCGATTCCAAGGACGAGCTCGTCGTCGCAATGATGAATCAGGTGATGGACCATATGGGTCAACGCATTCAGATGGTCACTGACACGTTCGACGATCCCGCTCGCGTGTTTGCCTATGGTGTACGTACGGTGATGGACGCGGCGACGACCGATCCCCGCTGGCGCTGGCTGATCATGCGGCCGGAAGTCATGGCCGACGCCATGTTCCGCTGCTTTGCCCCCTACGCCGTCCGGGATATCGAAATCGCCGTGAAAGCCGGCCGTTATCACGTGGAAGACGCTGAACTCACCTGGCAACAAGCGGCCTGGGCCATCGTTGGCGTGTCCATCGCGGTCAGGGAAGAACGGTTGTCATCGGACAAGCTCACGAACGCGGTGGTCAACCTTTTGCGGATGGTCGGCGTCGATCCGGAAGAAGCCTTAAAAATCGCGCAGGCCGAAAACCCGCCTCTGCCAAAGGAAAGCTTGTTTCGCAGCAGCTAAGCCCGGTAAAACGGTACCATGGAAAATTCCACACCAAATATCGTTTTGATCCTGGCCGATAATCTCGGCTGGGGAGAGCTGGGCTGTTACGGTGGCGGCCATTTGCGGGGCGCGCCGACACCGCACATTGATGCCTTTGCCGAGGAAGGCCTCAAGCTCACCAACTTCAATGTGGAAAGCGATTGCGTACCCACGCGCTCGGCGCTCATGACCGGGCGTCATCCGATCCGTACCGGGGCGCTACAATCAACGCCGGCCGGCCTTCCGCAGGGGCTAACCCGATGGGAAGTATTGCTGCCCGAGCTGATCAAAGGGGCAGGCTATGCAACAGCCCATTATGGCAAATGGCATCTGGGAGACGCCCAGGAACGTTTGCCCAATGCGCGAGGTTTCGATGATTGGTACGGCCTGCCGCGCACCCTGAACGAAGCCTATTTCACCACGTCACCCGGCTTCGACGAGGAGCTGGTGCAGGTCCCCCACCTTATGGAAGGTAAAGCAGGCGAAGAGTCCCGAGACATCGAGGTGTTCGACATGGATAACCGGCGGCTGATTGATGCCGAGATCGTCCGGCGCTCCATCGACTTTATGACGTCGAACGCGGAAAAGAACCAAAAATTCTTCCTCTATGCCCCGATCACGCAGATGCACTTTCCCAACTTGCCCCATCCCGATTTTATCGGCGCGACCGGCCACGGGGATATGGCGGACTCGCTGGCGGAGCTTGATCACCGGGTGGGGCAGGTTTTGGATGCGGTTGATCAATTGGGTCTTAGAGAAGACACGCTGGTGATTGTCGCCTCGGACAACGGGCCTGAATTTCGCGATCCATGGCGGGGGACGGCCGGCTACTGGCGCGGCACCTACCACACGGCCATGGAAGGCAGTTTGCGGGTCCCCTGCATTCTTCGCTGGCCCGGCCACATCGCCGAAGCCCGGGTCAGTGACGAAATCATCCATGTAACGGATCTATACGTAACCCTCGCCACCTTGGCCGGAGCGAGTAAAGATATCCCCACCGACCGGCCCGTGGACGGTATAGATCAGACGGCCATGTTGTTCGAAGGCGCGGAGAAATCTGCGCGAGACGGCTTCCCGTTCTACATCAAGGAGGAGCTTCGGGCCGTGAAGTGGCGCAATTGGAAATTGCACTACTATTGGGAGCCCGAGGTCAATGAAGGCAAAGGAAAACTGGAAGCGCCGTATCTATTCAACTTGATCCAGGATCCAAAGGAAGAAACCAATGTGGTTTTGGAAAACACCTGGGTCATGGGTCCGATACAAATGATGCTCCGCGAGTTTCGCCAAAGCCTAACCGAACATCCGCCGATCCCACCGGGGGCTCCCGATCCCTATGAGCCGCCAGTGGTCGATTGAGCCTATTGCGGATTAATAATTTAGTCCCCATAAACCTCGGCAGCTCTTTTTTCGAAGGCGTGCACCATAATCTTCACCGCCTCGTTGAACACCACACCGATCATCTTCTGCAAAATCATGGAGCGAAATTCGAAGTCCACGTAAAAGTCGACAATGCAGCCGTCGCCTTCATCCTGCAGAAATTTCCAGTGATTATTTAGATACTTAAAGGGACCGTCCCGGTAGACGACATCGATTTGAACGGGGTCTTGCAACCGGACCTGGGAGGTGAACTTCTCGCGGAACATCTTATAGCCGATGACCATGTCGGCTAGGATCACCCCCCCTTCCCGGCTGTTCACTCGCAGACCGACGCACCAAGGCAGGAACTCCGGATACTTTTCGACGTCTGCAACGAGATCGAACATCTGTTTGGGCGTGTAGGGCAGGCGCCGTTGTTCGGCGTGGGTGGGCATGCGCTCAGGCGGTCCCCGAAAGTTTGGCGAGGCGTGCTGCCCGCAGGGCCTGGAAGTCTTCGTCCGCGTGATAGGACGATCGGGTCAGCGGCGTGGCGGAAACTTTAAGAAATCCCTTAGCCGTGGCGATGCGCTCGTATTCGGCAAATTCGTCGGGTGTGACAAATCGCTCTATGGCGGCATGGCGTGGCGTCGGCTGCAAATACTGACCAATAGTTAGGAAATCCACGTCCGCCGAGCGCAGGTCATCCATGACCTGGAGAACCTCGGCCTTATCTTCGCCCAAGCCGACCATGATGCCGGATTTGGTGAAGACTTCCGGATCATGTTCTTTGGCTTCCTGCAGCAATCGAAGGCTGTGGAAATACCGTGCGCCGGGCCGGATTGTCGTATAGAGCCGGGGCACCGTTTCCAGATTGTGATTGAAAACATCCGGCTTGGCGGCGATCACCACTGCCAGCGCATCGCCCTTATCCCTGAAATCAGGGGTCAGGACTTCAACCGTCGTGCCCGGCGACATTTCATGAACCTTGGAAATACAGTCAGCGAAGTGCTGTGCGCCGCCGTCCGCCAGATCATCCCGATCAACAGAGGTGATCACCATGTGCCGGAGGCCGGTCTTCACCGCCATGATGCCGACGTTCTCCGCCTCCAGCGGATTGACCGGCAGCGGCTTACCCGTCGCCACGTTGCAAAACGCGCAGGCCCGGGTGCAAATCTCCCCCAGGATCATCACCGTCGCATGTTTCTGCGCCCAGCATTCCCCAATGTTCGGACAGGAGGCTTCTTCGCAGACGGTGGCCAGGTCGAGCTCCCGCATGAGGCGCTTGGTTTCCCCATAAACTGGCGAGGTCGGCGCCTTTACCCGAATCCAGTCGGGCTTACGCGGCGATGGATTGACCGGCTTGTTGCGCAGGTTCGGATGGCGGAGGTTTTCGACGTTGGACATGGAGGCTTTCTATCAGGGGAAAATCGGTCAGGTCAAAGCGAAATCATAGCGCATGAAATTCGAGTCGTTGGCCAACTTATCATAGAGGGCGCGCGCCGTCGCGTTATCCCGTTTGGTAGTCCAATAGAGGCGCATGCAGTCGAGTTCCCTGGCCTTGTCGGCGACAGCGTTGATCAGTGCGCGACCAAGGCCCAGATTGCGCGCCTCCGGATCAACAAACAGGTCCTGCAGATAGCACACCTGTTTCACTGTCCAGGTGTTGTCGTGCAGCAGATAGTGGGTGAATCCGAGGACTATGTTGTCCACGTCCGCCACCAGACACGTCATGGTCTCGGCCGGATCAAGCAGGCGGTCCCACGTCCGCTCGGTGATCTCGTCCGCCAAGCTGGTCTCGTAGAACGTGAGATATCCTTGCCACAAGGGCAGCCAAGCCGCTTTGTCGTCGTCGGCGGCGGGACGGATCACAACGTTCGGCATCAGAGGTGGATCATGCGCCCGTAGGCAGCCAGCACGGATTCGTGCATCATTTCGGAGAGCGTTGGGTGTGGGAAGACAGTTTCCATTAACTCGGTCTCCGTCGTCTCCAGGGTCTTGGCGATGGTGTAGCCTTGGATCAGCTCGGTCACTTCGGCGCCGATCATGTGCGCGCCCAGCAATTCACCGGTTTTCGCATCGAACACGGTTTTGACCATGCCTTCGGGCTCGCCCAAAGCAATCGCCTTACCATTGCCGATGAAAGAGAAACGGCCAACCTTGACCTCGTGGCCCTGCTCTTTTGCCTTGGCCTCGGTCAGGCCGACACTAGCAATCTGTGGATGACAGTAGGTACAGCCGGGAATGCAGCTGGTGTCCAATGGATGGACGTGCGCCTGCCCAGCGATCTTTTCCACACAGATGTTGCCTTCGTGACTGGCCTTGTGCGCCAACCACGGCGGGCCGGCCACGTCACCAATGGCGTAGACGCCCGGCTCGCCGGTTTGGCACCACTCATCGATGACGATGTGGGACCGGTCGACTTTTACCTTGGTGCCCTCAAGGCCCAAATTTTCCACATTGCCGACAATGCCGACCGCCATGATCACCCGATCGACCGTGAGTTCCGATTTCTTGCCCCCGGCCTCAATCGTCGCGGTGACGTTGTTCGCGCCTTTCTTCAGCGCCGTCACGGTGGCCGAGGTCATGATCTTCATGCCCTGCTTCTCGAAGGACTTCTGCGCAAAGGCAGAAATTTCCTCGTCCTCGACAGGGACCACTCGGTCCATCACTTCAACAACGGTTACGTCCGCGCCGAGGGTGTTGTAGAAGCTGGCGAACTCGATCCCGATGGCGCCGGAGCCGACCACCAAAAGAGATTTGGGCATGATGTCCGGGACCATGGCTTCCTTGTAGGTCCAAATCAGTTTGCCGTCCGCTTCCAGACCCGGCAGGCTGCGCGCCCGAGCGCCGGTGGCCAGGATGATGTGCTTGCCAGTCAGATCAGCGACCTTCTTGCCGTCTTTTTCGACGGACAGCTTGCCCTTTCCGGCCAATTTTCCATGGCCGTCGAAGACGGTGACCTTGTTCTTCTTTAAAAGGAACGCGACGCCGGAAGAAAGCTGTTTTGCGACGCCCCGCGATCGCTCAATCACCTTATTAATATCGAACGATAACCCATTGACGGATAAACCTAATTCTTCTGCATGCTGGATGTTACGGTATACCTCGGAGGTGCGCAGCAGAGCCTTGGTCGGGATGCAGCCCCAGTTGAGGCAAATACCGCCCAGATGTTGGCTTTCAACCACAGCGGTTTTCATGCCGAGCTGCGCCGCGCGGATGGCGGTCACATATCCGCCGGGACCGCCGCCAACAATGACGACATCGAATGAAGTATCAGCCAAAAATATTCCCTTTTCTATAGTTTCAATGTTCTCTTTAAACTTTGAGAAGAACTATGCCACGCTCCCTTTTGAGATCGGTAAATCCCTACGACGGACAGTTCTCTTAAGATTTTTGTGTCCTTAATATTGTATAGGTTTTGGTTTGCATTGATTGCTGTCGAAATCAGATATTTCTCCAAATAGTCGATATCTGCCGTTCCACCGTTCTTCGACAATTTTCCTTTGCCGGTAAGTTTTGGAAGTAGGAACAACATGGGCCGGCCACGTTTATATTCAGACAATGCTTCATTGTAGTGCAGCAATTTGTGGGGTTGAAAGCATTCCTGTCTAAATGACTTTGATGTCTTTCCAACGTACCATGAAACTACATTGGGGCCACCTGATGAGCGAATACCAAACACATAGCATCCAACGCCATCTGCTATGCCCTCACAATCTAGTTCGGCGGTCCCCCAAAAGTTACGGATTTCAGTTCGTTCGATTCGTCGCCGGTCATTCATCGGAATTTCGAAAGCGCCATAAACATCGTAATTCATAATCTGCCTCCACGATAAATTGTAACAGACAAAATACTACAGCATCATCGTGAGCGGATCTTCAATCATACCCTTGAAGGCCTGCAGGAACTGCGCGCCAAGGGCCCCGTCCACCGCGCGGTGATCCACGCTCAGCGTACAAGACATAACGGTCGCGACGGACAGCGCACCGTCCTTGACGATGGGACGTTGTTCGCCCGCACCCACAGCCAAGATACAAGATTGCGGCGGATTGATGATGGCGGAGAAATCCTTCACCCCGAACATCCCCAGATTGGAAATTGAGAAGCCACCGCCCTGATATTCCTCAGGCGCGAGTTTGCCGTCCCGAGCGCGGGCGGCCAGGTCCTTCATCTCGACGGAGATTTCGGCGAGACCCTTATGATCCGCGTTGCGGACAATCGGTGTGATCAGGCCGCCATCGATGGCGACCGCGACCGAAACATCGATGGATTTGTAGACCCGCATGGCGGCGTCGGTCCAACTGACGTTGACCATGGGCACCTTGCGCATGGAAAGCGCGACAGCACGGACCACGAAGTCGTTGACGGAGATTTTGTACGCCCCGTCCCCTTCCGGTGAGCGACCGTTCAGGTCCTTGCGAAGTTCCAATAGCTTGTCGATCTCGCAATCCACGGTGAGATAGAAGTGCGGCACGGTCTGTTTGGACTCACTCAGACGCTGAGCGATGACCTTGCGCATGTTGGAGTGCGGCACCTCGTCGAATTCCTGACCGGGTACCGGAGCTGGCGTCGGGGCTGGCGGTGCGGCTTGATCGACCACAGCGGGCGGTTGAGCTGCAACTGGTGCAGCGGCGGGCGCAGCAGTCGCACCGCCGCCTGCTATGGCGGCTTCCACGTCGCGCTTCACGACCCGGCCATGGGGACCGGAGCCCGAGATCGCGGCAATATCGAGGCCGGCATTGGCGGCCATGCGCCGCGCCAGTGGGCTCGCAAACATCCTCGCGCCACCAACGGATGGCGAAGCTGCCGCAGCTTGTGGAGCCGCCGCTGCCGCCGGTTCCGGTGCGGCCGCTGGTTCCGGTGCAGCAGCAGGTGCGGCCGCCGGGGCCGCGCTCACATCATCAGCGGCGGATGGGTCTTCCCCTTCTTCCAGCACGACTGCGATGGGCGTGTTGACAGCAATGCCTTCGGAGCCCTCCTGGACAATGATCTTTCCCAGGATACCGTCATCGACGGCCTCCAGTTCCATGGTGGCTTTATCGGTTTCGATTTCGGCCAGAAGATCGCCGGAGGATACCGGGTCCCCCTCTTTCTTCAGCCAGCGGGCCAGCGTCCCCTCCGTCATCGTGGGAGACAGCGCCGGCATCAGGATTTGTGTCGCCATCGCCCCCTCCTACACGTAACAAACGGATTTGACAGCCGCGACGACCTTGTCAACGTTCGGCAGCGCCGCCGCTTCCAGGTTCTTGGCGTAGGGCATGGGTACGTCTTCGCCGCACACCCGGGTCACCGGCGCATCGAGATAGTCGAACGCGTGTTCCATGGTGATGGCCGCGATCTCAGAGCCCATACCAGCCACCGGCCAGCCCTCTTCCACACTGACGCAGCGGTTGGTTTTCTTGATGGAATTGGCGATGGTTTCCGTGTCCAGCGGCCGCAGGCTGCGAAGGTTGATCACCTCGGCGCTGATTCCTTCTTCCGCTAGTTTCTCCGCCGCTTCCAAGGCAACGCCCACCATGATGGAGAAGGCGGTAATGGTGACGTCCGTCCCTTCCCGTTCGACCTTGGCTTTTCCAATGGGCACGGTGAAGTCGGGATCGTCCGGCACTTCGAAAGACCGGCCATACATGATTTCATGCTCCAGGAATACGACCGGGTTCGGATCGCGAATGGCCGATTTCAGCAAACCCTTGGCGTCTTCACCGGAATACGGAGAGAGAACCCGAAGTCCGGGCACATGGGCGTACCAGCTGGCAAAACATTGGGAGTGCTGTGCCGCCACACCGGCGGCCGCGCCGTTGGGCCCCCGGAACACAACCGGACAGCCCATCTGACCACCGGACATGTACAGCGTCTTGGCGGCGGAGTTAATCAGGTGATCCATGGCCTGCATGGCGAAGTTGAAGGTCATAAATTCGACAATCGGCTTCAACCCGCCGAAAGCCGCACCGACGCTGACGCCGGTGAAGCCGTGTTCGGTGATGGGCGTATCGATCACCCGTTTTGCGCCGAATTCCTCCAACAGGCCTTGGGATACTTTATAGGCGCCTTGGTATTCCGCGACTTCTTCGCCCATCAGGAAGATCATGTCGTCGGTGCGCATTTCTTCAGCCATGGCGTCCCGCAAGGCTTCGCGGACGGTCATAGTCGTGGTGCTGCCGGAGTATTCGGGTTCTGGCGCGTTTGCGCTTGGTTGCGGCGCAGCTGCCGGCGCGGCAGCCTGTGCGGGTTCAGCCGCGGGTTCAGGCTCGGCGGACTGTTGAGGTGCAGACGTTTCAACGGCGTCGGCAGCAGAAGCGTCTTCGCCATCTTCCAGCATCACGGCGATCGGCGTATTAACCGCCACGCCTTCACTGCCCTCCGCCATGATGATTTTGCCAAGAACACCTTCGTCAACGGCTTCCAGCTCCATGGTCGCTTTGTCGGTTTCAATTTCCGCCAGCAGATCACCGGAGGAAACGGCGTCCCCCTCTTTCTTGAGCCAGCGGGCGATGGTGCCTTCGGTCATGGTCGGCGACAGGGCCGGCATGAGAATTTGCGTTGCCATTTTGTGGGATCCTCCCTCTCGCGCCGGTTAGGATTCGACCAAGATGTCGGTGTAGAGTTCCGACATATCCGGCTCGGGGCTTTGTTGTGAATAGTCTGCGGCTTCGGCGACGATCTTTTTGACGTCACCATCGACTTTCTTAAGCTCGTCCTCGGTCGCGAACCCGTTCTCGATCATTAGGTTCCGGACACGGTCAATGGGGTCTTGTTCCGCGCGGATTTGAGCCACCTCTTCCCGGGTGCGATATTTGGCCGGGTCAGACATGGAATGGCCACGATAACGATAAGTCAATACGCCCAGGATATAAGGGCCTTTGCCGCTTCTGGCGTGTTCCAACGCGCGTGCCGCCGCTTCCTTGACCGCCAGAACATCCATCCCGTCCACCCGTTCGCCGGGAATGCCAAACCCCTCGCCCCGAGCGTACAGTTCCTGGGTCGAAGAGGCGCGAGCAACAGAAGTCCCCATACCGTATCGGTTGTTTTCGATCACATAAACCACCGGCAGTTTCCAAAGAGACGCCATATTGAAGGACTCGTAGACCTGGCCTTGGTTAGCAGCCCCGTCACCGAAATAGGTCATGCAGACGCCTTTATCGTCTTTGTACTTGTGGGAAAAGCCGAGTCCGGTGCCGATCGGCACCTGCGCGGCGACGATGCCGTGCCCGCCATAGAAGTTCTTTTCCCGGCTAAACATATGCATAGAGCCGCCCTTGCCCTTGGAATAACCGCCGCTGCGTCCCGTGAGCTCAGCCATTACGCCTTTGGGGTCCATACCCGTGGCCAACATGTGGCCATGATCGCGATAACTGGTGATGATGGTATCTTGGGGTTCGGACGCTGCCATCATGCCGACAACGACGGCTTCTTGTCCGATATAAAGGTGGCAGAAGCCCTGGATGAGCCCCATGCCGTACAACTGACCGGCTTTTTCCTCAAAACGCCGGATAAGGAGCATCTCCTTGAAGTAATGGAGCATCTCCTCTTTGTTGGCTTTGGGTTTTGCCGGTGCTTTTCGCGCCGAAGATTTTTTCTTCGTGGTCGATTTGGCCATGACTCCCCTGACACCGGATTTTCCGGAAAATGTGAAGGCCTAAATTTTCTGCCGAAATGACAGATTCACAGCAATTACGGGAAGCATCGTGTGTGCAAACCCATTGTAATGCAACAAGATTTTTACAATTATACTTATTATGGTTAATCGCTCTGTTTGGCGCGGAATTTTATTAACTACAAACGTCCACAAACGTAATTTAAAACCGAAATTTTGCGCCGCAAACAACCTTTAGCGGGTGCAAAATTACCCCCGAAAGGCAGATTTATGTCTGGCCTATCCGTAAGCTGTCGGATAACTCTGGACCACATTCTTCAGAGGAGTCTTGCGAGGCCATGAGAACACTTTACGGACGAAACACCTCCATCAATGTGCAGAAAGCGTTGTGGGCATTAAAAGAAGCCGGGCTGGACTTTGAGTGGGTGGACCGGGACGGCGTCTTCGGCACGGTCAACGCGCCGAACTATGAAAAGATCAATCCGCAGGTCATCGTCCCCACTCTGGACGAAGACGGGATGCTCATCCGCCAATCCAACACGATCGTCCGATATGTGGCCTATAAGTACGCGCGGGATCTACTCTGGCCCAAAAATGACGCAGATTTTGTCGAGGCCAACCGTTGGATGGACTGGCAGATATCCGATACCCACAAGAACATGGTGGCTGCATTTTGGGGGTTGGTCCGCACACCGAGGGATCAGCAGGACCCAGACGCAATTGCCGCCGGTTTGGCGGGTTTTAATAAGGATATGACCTTATTAAACAATCACTTAGCGGATCGCCCCTATGTCATTGGCGATACGTTTTCCATGGGGGATATTCCACCTGGCGCCCTCACTCACAGGTACCTCAATCTGCCGGCAGAGCGGCCGTCTCTCCCCCACCTGGAGGCATATTACGAACGGCTGATGGAACGGCCGGTCTATGCGGAATTCGTGGCGGTGCCGTTGGCGTGAGGTCCAATTTATTGGACGTCATCCCCGACCCGCGCAGCGGCTGTCGGGGATCTGGATCAACGAGATACCCGAGAATTGTTCCCAGTTAGCACTGGTCCCAACTCGGGCATGACGCAGTCTAAAAGACTGCATCATTCCTCAAAATCGACGACCGTCCAGCTCTCCATGGCGACCTTGAGCAGCTCGACCACCTTTTGGTGTTCCGGATGGGGGCCATAGGCCGCAAGTGCGTCTCTGTCTTCCAACGTAACCACCGCGGCATATTTCACACCAGGTGCGCGATCGGTGATGTTTTCCCCGGTTTTGCAGTCCAGCACGCCGGGCACGTTTTCCTTAACCGCTGCAACGGCGTCCATGGCGGCCTTGATATCGGCGTCGGAGGCGCCGTCTTTCGGTTCAAAAAGGACGATATGTTGAATGGGCATGGGCTTTCCTCCCCTGATCTCTAGTGACAAACCTAATGCCATAAGATACCGGCCGAGGTCTGGTTTCAAACCCAAATCGACATATAACGTGGCTTATTTGATCTTTAATAAGGGGGAGCGAGGCGGACCGGACATTCTGTCCGAAATTCCCTAAGCGGGCGACCCAACTTAGTTCTTGAGAAGTATTGTCTCGTCCGGCCTGCTATATCCCAGCATGAATCTGACCCGCTCTTCGAGCATGTCGCGGTCCAAGCTGTTAGGATTGAGCAGTTTTACCCGGTTCTCGAGGATACCCTTCTCTGCAGTCAATCCCTGGTGAATGAGTTCAGCCTGTGTCACTTGGCGGTGCAATTGCCAAAAGGCAATCAAGCCCCGTTCGCCCTGTACGGCATGGTACGCGATATACACGATCATCGCCGTTCCGAGCGTCGGTCCCAGGATGTTCTTCGCTTGGGCCTGTATTTCGCCAAGTACTTTCATTTCATACCAGTTCTGTATTGGCCAAAACTTGTCGGCGAATACTGTGCAACCGGCGTGCCAATCGGCGTCTCGGCCAAATTTCACCTAAAACCCCAATATATTGGGAATTTCAACCGGTTAACACGCAATTGGACTGGCATTCCGCCCTGGTGAGGAAGGGGTTGCCGTCCATATCCCGGTCATTTTTGCCGGGTTTTCGACGGCGGCGAGGTTAGACTCGGTAAATTGCCAAAGGGTTAACACCCCGTGTCGTCATGCACAGGCAGGCTCGGGCGCGACGGTTGGGGAGCCGGTAGACCTACCGCAAAATCCCGTGGCCGGCGTAGGAGGCGGCCAGGCCTAGTTCCGCCTCAATGCGGATGAGCTGGTTATATTTCGCCAGCCGGTCAGAGCGGGACAGCGAACCGGTTTTGATCTGTCCGGCGTTGGTGGCGACGGCAATATCGGCAATGGTGGCGTCTTCGGTCTCGCCGGAGCGATGGGAAACAACCGAGGTATAGCGCGCCTTATCGGCCATCTCGATGGCCTGCAGGGTTTCCGTCAAGGTACCGATCTGATTGACCTTGATTAGGATGGAATTCGCCACCCCTTTCTCGATCCCGTCGGCCAGGCGCGCCGGATTGGTGACAAACAGGTCGTCGCCGACCAGTTGAACCTTGTCGCCCAGGGCGTCGGTCAGGGTTTTCCAGCCATCCCAGTCATCTTCGGCTAGGGGATCCTCGATAGAAATGATCGGAAATTTATCGACTAGGCCGCTGTAGTATTCGGTCATGCCGGCGGCATCCAGGACCTTTCCCTCGCCCGCCATGTTATACTTACCGTCTTCATAAAACTCGGACGACGCCGAATCCAGGGCCAAAACAATCTCGTCGCCCGGCTTGTAGCCCGCGGCTTCGATGGATTTCATGATAAAGCTCAACGCTTCGTCGGCGGAGGATAAATTCGGCGCAAAACCGCCCTCATCGCCCACATTGGTATTGTGTCCGGCCTCTTTCAGCCCGGCTTTCAGCGCCTGGAACACCTCCGCGCCGGCGCGAATGGCCTCCGCGCAGGTCTCCATGCCCACCGGCATGATCATGAATTCCTGGATATCGATGGGGTTATCCGCATGGGCGCCGCCGTTGATGATATTCATCATGGGCACCGGCAGGACAGACGCCTGAGTGCCACCCACATAGCGATACAGAGGCAATCCGGCCTCCGACGCAGCGGCTTTGGCGACTGCCAGGCTGACGCCCAGGATGGCGTTGGCGCCCAGCCGACCCTTGTTGGGTGTGCCGTCGAGTTCAATCATGATCTGATCGATCTTGATCTGCTCTTCCGCATCTAGACCAGAGAGGGTCTCGTAAATTTCCCCATTCACGTTATCGACGGCGTTCAGAACTCCTTTTCCACCGTATCGGGATTTATCGCCGTCCCGCAGCTCTACCGCTTCATGGATACCGGTTGAAGCGCCCGATGGCACAGCGGCCCGGCCAAAAGCGCCTGTCTCCAACAGAACCTCAACTTCAACAGTGGGATTGCCGCGGGAGTCCAGAATCTCCCGGGCGAGGATATCGGTAATGGCGGTCATGCTGATCCCTATCGGATGAAAGGTGGATTGATTGCGCGGTTAATAGCGTTTGGGTGGGGTGGGTGCAAGTCGGCGCATTGAGGTTTTTTTAAACCCTCAGTGCGTCATCCCCGACCTGCTAAGCAGTTGTCGGGGACCCATGCAACCCACGTTCATGGACCCCCGAGACTTGGCTCCAATTTCATTGGTCCCAACTCGGGGGCGACGCGCATATTTGATGAAAATATTAGGGTGCATCAACTTCACACCCCTTCTCAAGATCACCCAAAAATAGATTCAAAATCAGAGACTTACGGGGCGCTTCTTGGCCACCCGATCAAATTCAAGTAAAGTCTCAATAACATCCGGTAAGTCTACTAACTTAATCATATTCGGGCCATCACTAGGGGCGTTATCAGGGTCGTTGTGGGTTTCCATAAAGACCCCGGCGACACCGACCGAGACAGCGGCACGTGCGAGCACTGGGGCGAACTCCCGCTGGCCGCCGGAAGACGTGCCCTGCCCGCCCGGCTGCTGCACGGAATGGGTCGCGTCGAAGATGACAGGATAACCGGTTTGCGCCAGGATGGGCAGCGCCCGCATGTCGGACACCAGTGTATTGTAGCCGAAGCTCGCGCCGCGCTCGCAGACCATGATGTTCTGGTTGCCTGTGCTTTCCACCTTCTTGACCACGTTGGCCATGTCCCAGGGCGCCAGGAACTGCCCCTTCTTGATATTGAGGACTTTGCCCGTATTCCCGGCGGCGATCAGCAGATCGGTCTGTCGGCACAGGAAGGCGGGGATTTGCAGCACATCGACCCCTTCGGCCGCCTTGGTGGCTTCCTCCGCCGAATGCACGTCGGTGAGCACCGGGCAGCCAAGCGTCTCCCTGATTTCCGTGAAGATCGTCAACGCGTCTTCCAGGCCTATGCCACGTACCCCGTCGATACTGGTCCGGTTGGCCTTGTCGTAGGAGCTTTTGTAGACCAACCCAACGCCCAATTTAGCTGCGATTTCAAACAGTTGGCTGGACATATCCAGGGCGTGCTGGCGGGATTCCATCACGCAGGGTCCGGCGATGATGGTCAGCGGCTTGTCATTGGCGACGTTCAAACCGCCGATTTTGACCGAATGGGTGGGTGCCATCGTGATTTCCTACACCAGCCGGGATTGTTCGACCGCGGCCCGGATAAAGTCCGTAAACAAGGGATGGGGCTCAAACGGCCGGGATTTCAGCTCCGGATGAAATTGAACGCCGATATACCAGGGATGATCCGGAATTTCGACAATTTCCGGCAGAATGCCGTCGGGCGACTTGCCGGAAAAAATCATACCCGCCTGGGCCAGTTTACTCTCGTAGGCCATATTCACTTCGTAACGGTGGCGATGGCGTTCTGAAATGTCCGATTCCCCATAAATTTGCCGTACCCGGCTGTTATCGCCCAAATGGCAGGGATAGGCGCCGAGCCGCATGGTGCCGCCTTTGTCACTATCCTCATCTCGCACCTGGATTTTGCCGTCCTGTTCCCATTCGGTCATCAGACCGACGACAGCCTCGCCGCACTTTCCGAACTCGGTCGTGCCGGCGTCTTTGATGCCAGCCAGGTTGCGGGCCGCTTCGACCACTGCCATCTGCATGCCGAAACAAATGCCGAAATACGGGACATTGCGTTCGCGGGCGAATTGGGCGGCCTGAATTTTGCCTTCCGCGCCCCGCTCCCCAAACCCGCCGGGCACCAGGATGCCATGGACATCCTCAAGTTCGTGAACCGTGTTGGACTGCTCGAATATCTCGGATTCCAGCCATTTCAGGTTCACTTTGACGTTGTTGGCGATCCCGCCGTGGGCCAGCGCCTCGGCCAGGGATTTATAGGCATCAAGCAGCCCGGTGTATTTGCCGACCACCGCAATAGCAACTTCGCCTTCGGGCGCGGTCGCCCGCTGAACAATCTTTTCCCAGGGCTCCAGGTTCGGCTCCGGCGCATCCAGCCGGAAATGGTGCAGGACCTCCCGGTCGAGCCCTTCCTGATGGTAGGCGATCGGCACCTGATAGATGCTATTCACATCCAGGGCGGAGACCACCGCCTCTTCACGGACGTTGCAGAAAAGCGCAATTTTGCGTTTTTCGGACTCCGGAATCTCCCGGTCCGCGCGGCAGAGCAACACATCTGCTTGAATCCCGACATTCAGCAATTCCTTGACCGAGTGCTGGGTTGGCTTGGTTTTTAACTCCCCCGCCGCGCCGATATAGGGCAAAAGGGTCAGATGGATATACATGGTGCGATCCCGGCCCAGTTCATTGCCCAATTGCCGGATCGCCTCGAAGAACGGCAGGCCCTCGATATCGCCGACGGTGCCGCCGATCTCGCAAAGTACGAAATCCTCGTCGGTCAGATCAGATTTTACGAACGCCTTAATCGCGTCGGTCACATGAGGAATGACCTGGATGGTCGCACCAAGATATTCGCCCCGGCGCTCCTTGGCGATCACATCGGAATAAATGCGGCCGGTGGTGACATTGTCGCTCTGACGGGCATCCACGCAGGTAAATCGCTCGTAGTGGCCCAGATCGAGATCGGTCTCGGCCCCGTCGTCGGTGACAAACACCTCGCCGTGCTGATAGGGGCTCATGGTGCCCGGATCGACGTTGAGATAGGGATCCAGCTTGCGCAGCCGGACCTTGAACCCGCGCGCTTGTAGGAGCGCCGCCAGGGATGCGGATGCGAGACCTTTACCAAGTGAGGAAACCACGCCGCCGGTGATAAATATAAAACGCGTCATGGACCGAAAACCTATAACATCAGGTGTAAGCTCAAAAGGAAAGAGGCGGCCCCAGGGCCGCCTCTTTCTAAGTATTTGAAACTTATGCCATAATTTCTAATTCTGTCCCGGGCTTGGCAGCTGCGGGAGCTGTGGGATGGCCGGAACTTGCTGTTGATTCGCGGGCGGGGTCGCGCTCTGCTCATCAATGATGGATTTTGTCTGCCGTCCTTGGTTGGCCAGGATCGCCAACGTGATGCTGGTGGCCATAAAAGCCGTCGCGATAATCGCCGTTGCGCGGGTCAGCAGGTTCGCGGTACCCCGCGCTGTCATAAAACCGCCCATACCGCCACCGCCGCCGCCACCGATGCCAAGCCCGCCGCCTTCACTTTGCTGCAGCAGGATAACGCCGATCATAGCGACGGCGAGGATCAAATGGATGACGAGAATTACAGCAGTCATAACCTATTCCAACGGTCTTTCAGGTCCGAACCGGCTTTGGCCCGGCGCAAAGTCGGGCTCTATTTAATCTGTTTTTCCGGCTTGTACAGCGTTTTCGTGAAAAACGCCGATCTCTCTTTAACGTCAATCAGTCAGGACAAGCCTCGGCGATGGCCCAGAAATCTTCCCATTTAAGGCTGGCACCGCCGATCAGGCCACCATCCACATCCGCCAAAGCCAATAGTTCTGCCGCATTGTCCGGTTTCATGGAGCCGCCGTAGAGGATCCGCATACCGGCGGCAACCTCAGAGCCGAAGCGGCCTTCCAGTTCGCCCCGAATAAAGGCATGAACGTCTTGGGCGTCGTCAGGTGTCGGTGTTTTGCCTGTACCGATCGCCCAAACGGGTTCATAGGCAACGACTGTATTCGCCGCTGTCGCGCCGTCCGGGACTGATCCGGCAACTTGGGCGCCCACCACTTTCATTGTGTCGCCGGCGTCACGCTCCGCCTCGGTCTCGCCGACACAGATGATAGCGACTAAGCCGGCCGCATGGGCCGCGCCTGCCTTCGCATTCACCAAATCATCTGTTTCGCCATGATCCGTGCGCCGTTCCGAGTGGCCAACAATGACATGGCTGCAGCCGATATCCGCCAGCATCTGGGCGCTTGTATCACCTGTATGGGCGCCAGACTCGTTTGTATGGCAATCCTGAGCACCAACTTTGATGCCGCTGCGGCCGGCCCAATCGACCACGGCGCCCAATAACGGCGCCGGAGGGCAGACAAGCATCTCGAAGGCGGCTGCGCCCTGCCCGCTTATTTGCCCGACGAGCCCATTCACCCGTTCTTCCGAATCCGAGCGCAATCCGTTCATTTTCCAATTGCCCGCGATGAGCGTCGTTCGCGCAGAGGTCATTCGTCAATTTTCTCCGAAAAGCGTCAAATTAAGAGGCGTCGTGATTAGCACAACCTCCCCATTCTGGCCACACTTAGACATCAAGAATTGCACGATTTCCCGGTTGCCGCTGCCGGGTCACGCTCTTATGATGCCGCCCCTTCGGCAAAGGTTGGTAAAACCTTTTCGCAATTGAACAATTCTCTGCACGGGACGACCCAAGCATGCTCGGAACTTTTCGCGATAAAATTCTGTCCTGGGGCGCGAAGATCCTTTTCGCCCTGCTGATCGTCAGCTTCATGTTGTGGGGCGTCGGTGATTACATCGGCCCGGCGACACAAGCCGATGAAGTGGCGGCCGTTGGTTCCGTCAAGATTTCTGGCTATGATCTGCAGGATCAGGTGCAAACCTCCACCCGCCGGTTAAGCGCAGCCTTAGGCCAACCGATCACGAACGAGCAGGCTCGGGCCTTTGGTATCGTCGATCAGACTCTGGAGACAATGGTTCAGCGGGCTCTGTTTCAAGAAAGCGCCAATCAACTGGGGCTCCTGGTAAAGCCGGAAATGGCGGCCAGAGAAATCCGCGATGACGCGCGGTTTAAATCGGCAACTGGCCAGTTTAACCGCAACATCTTTGATCAAGCTGTCTCTCAAATGGGATTAAATGAAGCTTTGTTTCTGCAGCGCTATCAGCGGGACATTTTACGGGGGCAAATGTTGAGCGTCCTCAACATGTCGAACAAAGCTCCCAGAACTTTGACGGAGACACTCTATCGCTATCGCAATGAAAAGCGCATCGCCGAGATGATCCGCATTGATCACAGCTCCATGGTCAATTTGCCGACGGCTACTCAGGCGCAGCTGGAAACCTTCCACAAAGAGAACGCCAGGCAATTTACGGCGCCGGAGTACCGCACCGTGACCATGGTTCGTATGAAACCGGAAACGGTGGCCGAAACCATTGATGTCACGGAAGAAAAGATCAAGGAAGAATACGAAAACCGCATCAACGAATTCAGCCAGCCAGAGCGGCGAAAATTGCAACAAATTCTGGTGTCGGACGAGGCCAAGGCGAAGGCGATCGCTTCCCGCCTTGCCACCGGTGAGGATTTCACCAAGATTGCCTTGGAAGAAGCCAGTTTGAAGCCGGCTGATTTGGAGCTGGGGACACTGTCGAAGCAGGAACTGCCTTTGCCGGAGTTGGCGGATGCCGCATTCCAAGTTGCGGCGGGCGCGACAAGCCAACCCGTGAAAACAGCCCTCGGCTATCACATCGTTAAGGTGCTTGAGGTCACTCCGTCTTCCCGCAAGACCCTTGTGGAAGTCCGCAAGCAAATCAAAGATGAGATCGCCCTCAGCCTGGCCATCGACAGTCTGTACAATATAGCCAACAAATTCGAAGACGATTTGGGCGCCGGCGCGACCATTCAAGAAGCGGCTGAAAAGCTTAACTTCAAGGCGGTAACCATCAATAAGATCGACGCGCAGGGTTTGGATGACACCGGCAGCGCTGTCGCCGACGTCGATCAAAATCCGAATATCGTCCGCCTAATATTCGATACTGAAGAGGGTCAAGAAAGCCCGCTGACCGACTTGGATCAGGCCGGTTTTGTCATCGTTAAAGTAACCGGCGTGACGCCGCCCACTCTGCGACCTTTCGAGAGCGTTCGTTCTCAGGTTGAGGCAGCCTGGCGGTCGGATCAGCAGGCGCTTGCCGCTGAAAAGCTGTCAGCGGCTTTGCTTGATGAACTTAAGGGAGGCAAGCCGATATCGCAAATTGCTCAGGATCGCGGAGCGGAGATCATGACCACACCAGCCTTTACCCGGAACGGCGCCGGTTTGACCGAGAACCTGCCGGGTCAGCTCATCACGTATCTGTTTACCCTGAAATCAGGCGAGTACACTTCGGTCGCCGGCAACGGTCTTCACTACCTTGCCCGTCTCAAAGACATCGTCGGGGCGCAACCGGTCGCCGAGGCAGACGCAATGGATGGTTTGAGCCGTCAGTTGGGCCAAGCCCTAGTGAATGATTTGACCATTCAGATGGCTAACGCGCTGCAAACTAAGATGGGCGTTACCATCAACAGGGCCGCCGTGGATAGCCTCTTTGGCGGCGGGGATGCCGCCGGACAACCGGTTCCGCAATAGTTCCGGGGTATGCTCGTCTCTCCGGATTTTACCGAGTTTGAGGCGGCGTATAAGGCCGGGCATGCCCAGGTGATCTCAACGCGGATGATCGCGGACCTAGAGACTCCGGTATCTGCGATGATGAAGCTCGCCAATGGAGAGCCCAACAGCTTTCTCTTGGAATCCGTCGAAGGTGGTGCGATCCGCGGGCGGTTTTCCTTCCTCGGGATGAAACCGGATTTAATCTGGCGTTGCTTTGGCAATCGCGCCGAGATTAACCGTAAGGCTCTTGAAAACGCAGACACCTATAGTCCCTGCCCAATTTCCGATAGCGCTGGCGTCCTTGCGTCTTTTCGCCAGGTTTTAGCAGACTCGCGCATCGAACTCCCCGAAGATTTGCCGCCCATGGCTGCCGGACTGTTTGGCTATATGGGGCACGACACCGTACGGCTGGCCGAGGATATTCCCGATGGCAACCCGGCCAATATCGATGTGCCGGACGGCATGTACGTACGCCCGACCATTATTGCTGTCTTTGACTCGATAGAGGACCGTGTCACCGTGGTGACTCCTGTTTGGCCGGATGATGCGGTAACCGTTCAGCAGGCCTATGACAGCGGGTTGTCCCGGCTCGAAGACGTGCTCGATGATTTCGACAAGCCCATTCCCCGTCAATTGGAGGCAACGACGCAGCCGGCAGAGTTTCCGGAACCCGCATCCAACATGACCCGGGATCAGTTCTGCGCGATGGTGGACCGCGCCAAGGAATACATTCTCGCCGGCGACATCTTTCAGGTGGTTTTATCGCAACAATTCTCCGTACCTTTTGAATTGGCTCCCTTCACATTTTACCGCGCGCTTCGGCGTATTAACCCCTCGCCGTTCTTGTTTTTCCTGGATTTCGGTAAGTTCTCCATCGTCGGGTCCAGCCCGGAAATTCTGGTCCGGTTAAGGGATAACAAGGTCACTATCAGGCCCCTGGCGGGTACGCGCCCGCGGGGCGCTAGTGCCGGCGAGGACAAGGCCCTGGCGGATGATCTGCTGAATGACCCCAAAGAATTGGCGGAACATTTGATGCTGTTGGACTTGGGACGGAACGACGTTGGCCGGGTCGCCAAAATTGGATCAGTCGAGGTTACCGATCAGATGGTGATCGAACACTATTCCCACGTTATGCATATCGTCTCCAATGTCGAGGGCGAAATCGATCCCAAGTACGACGCTATTGACGCACTGCTTTCCGGGTTTCCGGCCGGTACCGTCTCCGGTGCGCCCAAGGTCCGCGCCATGGAGATTATCGAAGAATTGGAAGATTTACGCCGGGGCATTTATGCCGGTTGTATCGGTTACTTCGGCGCCAATGGAGATATGGATACGTGCATCGCGCTCCGGACGGCGATCATTAAGGACGGCCGTCTTTATGCCCAAGCCGGCGCCGGCATCGTCGCTGACAGCATTCCGGACAGTGAATACGAAGAATGCCGGAACAAGGCGCGGGCGCTATTCCGCTCCGCGCAGGAAGCTTTGCAGTTTTCTGGGTCTTGATCGGGGTGATCTTACCCCTGATCGACGTCCCTGCCCGGCCGGGATTTATAAACCGGTAACGCCAAGCCCTTGGTGATCGCCAGCCCCCGCACCACGAAGACCAGGCCAAATGAAATCACCGATGCGGATACTTGGTCTAGTTCCAGGCCGGTCAGAACCACGTAGCAGATCGCCCCGGCCAGTGACGCGGTTACATAGATCTCACGACGCAAAATAACGGACGGTTCCTGACCCAACGTATCGCGAATGATTCCCCCCATTGTGCCGGTCAAAATGCCAGTTACAACGGCGATGACGGGACTGCCGGTGATATCTAGCCCCTTGCTCGCGCCGGCGACTGTGACGATCGCCAAGCCGGCGGCGTCCAGCCACAGGACCAGCCGATAACGAGACTGAAATTTGTGGGCCGTGAAATACGCCAAGACGGCGCAGGCAATACAGATTAGAAGCGGTGCTTCATCCTTGATCCAGAAAACCGGTACATCCAGAAGCACGTCGCGGACCGTGCCGCCCCCGACGCCGGTTATCACGCCTAGCCACAGAAAACCGACGATATCCATTTCCTTTCGGGACGCGACCAACGCGCCGGAAATGGCGAACACAGCGGCGGCGGCCAAATCCAAAAACGTAAGAAATTGAGTAAGTGACCCGGTATCCATATCCGGCGAAGACCTAGTTGGTATCCAGCCTGACGGCCAATTGAGGGATGCCTTCGCGTTTGGCCACGATGGCGCTGAGCGGCACCAAGACAAAACCCCGTTCCGCCAATATTGGCAGCCACTGGGCCAGAGCTTCAATCGTTGCATCTCTGGGATGACCGATGGCGACGGCGTATCCATTGCGCCGCGCTGTTCGTTCCAGATGGACAAGCTGCTTCTGCACGACCTCCAATTTTGGTTCATGGTCCAGAAAGACATTTCGGGTGGCATACGGCACTTCGTAGAGCTTGGCCGTACTTGCGCCAACGGATTTCGTAGACGTACGGGAATCCAGGAACATCAAACCATGGCGGCGCAGGACTTCCATCACCAGGCGCATACCCCGCTCATCCTGCGTGAATCGGCTGCCCATGTGGTTGTTGATGCCGATAATACCGGGCACCCGCTGAATGCCCCATTCCAACCGCTGAACGATTTCCTTATCAGTCAGCGCCGTCGCCAGGACCTTGGGCCCGGGATCGACTTTGGTATTGCCGGGCTCCATAGGGACATGCAGCATGATCTCGTGACCAGCTTCCCTGGCCGACGTTATCAGCGGCTCTAGCTTGGACGCGTAGGTGAGAAACGAAATGGTCATAGGACCGGTCAGGCCAATCACCTGAGATGTCCGGCGGCGGTCCACACCGGCATCGTCGATGACAATGGCGATCTGCGGACCCGGTGGGACTTCCTTCAAGCTCAATGCATTTTTGCGCCAGTTCTGCACAGGGCCTTTAGGGATCAACGCAATATTCGGCTTGGGCAGTGTTTCTGGTTCCGGACCCGGCGGATGGGCCGTCTCAATGACCAATTCGGGCGGCTCCTCCTCATAGGCAAGTGGCCGCTGGTGATCCTTATAGTCTTCATGTTCCGGTAGGATAAGCGGCTTTGGCCTCGAAACGGCGTCCGGCTGGGGCGGACTTTGGACTTCCGGTGGCGTCTGCGGTTCAGGGCGGGCGGGCGCTGGTTCAGGCCCCTGTGTCTTGGATGCAGGTTCAACCATCTCCGGCGTGTTTTGCTGCGCGGGCGGCACCGCCGGTTCACGTAGGGCCGGTTGTCCGGCGACTTGAACGGCGGACCTTTCCTCTCCGAAGCTGATGAGTAAGTGCGCGCCGCCCACGCCCAGGCCAATACCCAGGGAGAATACGATCAGCGCATACAGCGCAAATGTACGGCGGTTCATCGGAGCAATCCGGAATCTATCCTGTTGCGTATGCTCCGCATAAGTAAGGAATTTTCCTTAACCGTCAATTGATGTCTTTGGTTGAAGCCAGGTCCTCAAGAATGGGACAGTCCGGACGATCATCGCCCGTACATTGACCAGCTAGCGCCTTTAGAGAGTCCCGCACGGATTCAAGTTCTTTGATCTTATTTTCGATTTCGCCGATATGATGCAAAGTCAATTCCTTCACATCGGCGCTCGGCCGGTTAGAATCCTGCCAAAGACCCAATAATTTGGAGATATCCTTGAGACTAAAACCCAAGCTGCGGGCGCGCTGAATGAACCTCAGCGTTTCGACATGGGTTGGTGAATAGGACCGATATCCGTTGTCCTGCCGCGGCGGCTCTGGGATCAGACCAATGCTTTCGTAGTAACGGATTGTCTTTGTCGAAACACCCGTCTCAGATGCTATGGAACCTATATTCATATCGAAACCGTAATTAGTTACCTACATAAGAATCTAAAGCCGTGCGTTCCGCAGGCGGGTCGCATTCAAAATTACCGAAATCGAGCTTAAACTCATGGCGGCGCTCGCTATCATGGGATTCAGCAAAAGACCGAACAGCGGATAGAAAACCCCTGCGGCAAGAGGAATGCCCAAACCATTGTATATAAAAGCAAAAAACAGGTTTTGCTTGATATTAGCCATGGTCCTACGGCCAAGATTTAACGCCCGTTCCACGCCGATAATATCACCCTTGACCAATGTTACATCCGCACTTTTCATGGCGATATCCGTGCCCGAGCCCATGGCAATGCCGACATCAGCCGCGGCCAATGCCGGCGCGTCATTTACCCCGTCCCCGGCCATGGCAACAGATTTACCCTCGCCTTGAAGGGTTTTTACGATTTCCAGCTTGTCGCCTGGCAACACCCCGGCATGCACCCGGTCCACGCCGATACGCGCCGCAACACTGTGTGCCGTCGCCGGCGCATCACCGGTTGCCATGACAACCTGAATGCCCATTGTCCGTAGTGAGCAGATCGTCTCTACAGCCCCGGTCTTAAGCTGATCCTCAACAGAGATCAGGCCAACCGGTTCGCCGCCCCGGGAAAGAACCATCACCGTTTTACCTTCGGCCCGGCGGCTTTCCAGTTTCTCACCGATATTCTCCGACAGTGTTTCGTTCATAAGTTCATTGCCGAAGGAAAACCCAACGCCATCAATGCGGGCCCGCACGCCCTGCCCTGTGACGGCCTCGAATTCAGCGGCAGCAGGCAACGACAGCGCCTTGGCTTTTGCTGCTTCAATGATCGCGCCGGCGAGAGGATGTTCACTACCGGTTTCCAGAGCGGCGGCATGCGCCAAAATGGCGTCTTCATTCATATCAGAAAGCGTATCAATGCCGCTTACCGACGGCCGGCCTTCGGTCAGAGTGCCCGTCTTATCGACCACTAACGTGTCGATGCGGGCTAACTTTTCTAAAGATTCTGCGTTTTTGACCAGCACGCCAGAGCTCGCCCCGTGACCAGTTGCCACCATGACCGACATGGGCGTCGCCAAGCCAAGCGCACACGGGCAAGCAATTATCAAAACGGCTACCGCATTCAGTATAGCGAAAGCATATCGTGGTTCCGGCCCCCAAACGGCCCAGGCGATAAAGGAAAGGACCGATACCGCAACCACTGTGGGCACGAAAATGCCCGAAACCTTGTCAGCCACGCTTTGGATGGGCGCGCGGCTCCGTTGGGCTTCTGCAACCATGGTAACAATCTGGGACAGCACGGTCGTCGACCCCACCTGCTCTGCTTCCATCAAGAAACTGCCGTTTTGGTTCATTGTGCCGCCGGTGACTTGGTCCCCGGCGATTTTCTGGACGGGGAACGGCTCTCCGGTCAGCACGGATTCATCGATTGAGCTGCTGCCCTCGATGACTTTGCCATCGACAGGGACGGCGGAGCCTGGCTTTACGCGAAGTACCTGACCTGCACTGACGTCAGCCAGGGGGACTTCTTTCTCTTCGCCGTTTTCAACCAGCATGACGGTTTTAGGGGAAAGGTCCAATAAATCACGAATAGCGCCGCCGGTACGATCCCTGGCTTTTAGTTCAAAGACTTGGCCCAAAAGAACCAGCACGGTTATGACGGCCGCGGATTCAAAGTACACCGCCAAGTGTCCGCTGGAGGTCCTAAACTCTGCCGGTAGGTGATCACTAAAGATCAAAGCCGCTGTGCTGTAGATGAAGGCCACACCGACACCTAGGGCGATCAGCGAGAACATATTCAGATTGCCGGACCGGAAGGACGCCACCCCACGCTCCATAATCGGCCAACCGGCCCAAAGTACGACGGGCGTCGTCAAGATCAACTGAATCCAAAGATTGGTGACAGGAGAGATAAGTCCATTAATGGGTTGGCCGGGAATAAGGTCTCCCATGGCCAAGATAAAAACCGGAAGCGCCATAACCAAGCCGATCCAGAACCGCCGGCTCATATCGATTAGTTCAGGATTTTCCGTCTCCATCGCCATGGCTAACGGATCTTTTGGTTCCAGCGCCATGCCGCAGATTGGACAGCTTCCCGGACCAACTTGCTCTATCTCGGGGTCCATTGGACAGGTGTAGATCGCACCCGGATCAGCCGCTTCAGCAGCGGCGTATTTTTCCGGGCGCAGGTACTTGTCCGGCGTTTCGCTGAACTTCTCGCGGCATCCATTGCTGCAAAAATAATAGTTCAAACCGTGGTGAACATGATGATGGGTCGAGGTTTGCGGGTCCACCGACATGCCACAGACCGGGTCTTCTCCGATCCGCAAGAACTTCTGCGGATCACGGCTGAACGTCTCCCGGCATCCGTTACAGCAGAAATGGTAGTCCACGTCCCCATGGGTGTAACTGTGATCGGATGATTCAGGATTCACAGTCATGCCACAGACTGGATCAATGGCCTCGATTTCAGCGCTTACGTCGGTCACGTTCACAACCTTCCAGTTAAATAGAAGGTTGTGATAGACCTTCCAGGTGCTGGAGAGTCAAACCGTTATTTCATACCGCTTGACCTCGACTCCCAGCCGACGCATCTTGCGCGCTCACGCAGACAGCCGGCCAGCGAAGTCCCGATGTACATCCTGATCGATAATTACGACAGCTTTACCTATAACCTGCTCCACTACTTTGGAGAGCTGGGCGCAGAGATGGACGTAAACCGCAATGACAAAATCACGGTTGATGAGGTAATGGCGCGTGAACCTGAAGGGATCATTATCTCCCCCGGACCGTGTGACCCGGATAAAGCCGGTATCTGCTTGGACCTGGTCGAGAAAGCAGCTGGCAAAATTCCCATATTCGGCGTCTGTCTGGGATTTCAGACCATCGGTCAGGCATTCGGCGCGAACGTCGTTCGTGCGCCATTCCCCATGCATGGCAAGATGAGCAGTATCAAACATTCCGGCCGAGATATCTTTAAAGGATTACCCGACGGTTTTCAGGCGACCCGATACCATTCCCTGGCGCTTGAGAAGGACAACTGGCCTGAAACGCTGGAAATCACGGCGGAAACAGACGATGGGGTGATCATGGGCATTGCGCATAAAGAACATGCGGTGACCGGTGTAGAGTTTCACCCGGAAAGTATTGCTTCTGAACATGGCCACCGTCTGTTAGAAAACTTTCTGAATTTGGCGCGAAACGGAAAAATGCACTAATGAGCAATGACTTACAGGATATGAAGGGCTTCATCGCCAAGGCGGCAAATGGAGAAATCTTGAGCGAAGAGGACGCAGAATCGGCGTTCAACATCATCATGTCGGGAGACGCAACACCGGCGCAGATCGGCGGATTTTTGATGGCGCTTCGGGTTCGCGGTGAATCCGTCTCGGAGATCACCGGTGCGGCCCGCGCCATGCGCGCCAAGATGCTGCATATCGAGGCCCCGGAGGATGCGATTGATGTGGTCGGCACCGGCGGTGATGGTTCCGGCACCTATAATATCTCCACCGGCGCGGCGATTGTGGTCGCGGCCTGCGGTGTCCCGGTGGCTAAGCACGGCAACCGGGCGCTGTCCTCCAAGTCCGGCGCCGCCGACACATTGGGTGCTCTCGGCGTGAACACCGACGCGGACTTCGAATTGGTGAAAGAAGCCATTTGGGACGCGGGGATCGGATTCCTGATGGCGCCCCGGCATCACTCCGCCATGCGGCATGTGGCCGGCCCCAGGGTCGAACTGGCAACCCGGACGGTCTTTAACCTACTTGGCCCCATATGCAATCCATCTGCGGTCAAACGGCAGCTAACCGGCGTTTTTTCCAAAGATTGGGTCGAGCCGGTGGCGCAAACGCTGGCCCAGCTCGGCTGTGAAAAGGCTTGGGTCATGCACGGTTCCGATGGTACGGACGAATTGACCACGACCGGCCCGTCCTATGTGTCTTCTCTGGAAAATGGCCAGGTCGCCAATTTCGAGGTGAATCCCGCAGACGCCGGCCTGCCCGTGGCCAAAGCAGAAGATCTCAAAGGCGGGGACGCCGACTACAACGCCAATGCTGTGCATGCCATTCTTAATGGCGAGAAGAACCCTTACCGAGATGTGGTTCTCTATAACGCTTCTGCTGCGTTGATCGTCGCCGACAAGGCTGCGGATCTTAAAGCAGGTGTGGAAATCGCAGCAGACGCCATTGATAGCGGCAAGGCCAAGGCAACCCTGGCCAAATTGGTAGAGATCACCAACAGCCGCAACGAGGAAGAGGACGACGACTAACCATGAGCGACGTGCTCACCAAAATCTGTGACGACACGCGCAAGCACGTGGCGGCGCAGAAGGCCAAAGTCTCCGAAGCCACGCTGATTGAGACGGCAAAGAACCAGTTTCCCACACGTGGCTTTCGCAGCGATTTGCAAAAGGCCGTCGATAAAGGTCACTTCGGACTAATCGCCGAGATCAAAAAGGCCTCCCCCTCCAAAGGCCTGATCCGGGAAGATTTTCAGCCTGAACTTCTGGCCATTCAATATGAAGCCGGCGGGGCGACCTGTCTTTCCGTGCTGACCGATGAGCCCTATTTCCAGGGTCGAGACGACTATTTGATGGAAGCGCGTGGCGCGGTGGGTCTACCGGTGATCCGTAAGGATTTCATGGTGGACCCCTACCAGGTAGTTGAATCCCGGGCCATCGGTGCCGACTGCATTTTGGTAATCATGGCCGCTGTGGATGACGCCTTGGCGGCAGAGCTTAAATCGGCGGCAGACGACTGGGGCATGGACGTATTGGTCGAGGTCCACAACGAAGAAGAAATGGAGCGTGCAAACACCCTGTCACCGGCGCTTTTGGGCATCAACAACCGCAATCTCAAAACCCTGGAAGTAAACCTGTCGACCACGGAAACCTTGGCGCCCCTGGCCAATGTTCATAGCCTGCTGGTCAGCGAAAGCGGGCTTTATACCAACGACGATCTGCAACGGATGTCCCGCGCGGGGATCAACTGTTTCCTGGTTGGTGAGTCATTAATGCGTCAGGAGAATGTGGCTCTTGCCGTGCAAAATCTCCTGGGCAGTTCCAAGGCCGAACAGTTGTCGGACGCCTAACGATGAGTAAACTCACCCATCTGGATGCCGACGGTAATGCCGCCATGGTAGATGTATCCGACAAGGACGTAACCGCGCGAACAGCAACGGCACAGGGCTCGGTCTATATGAAGCCGGAAACCCTGGCGCTGATCACAGCGGATGCCGTGAAGAAAGGCGATGTCCTCTCTGTTGCGCAACTGGCCGGCATTATGGGGGCGAAAAAAACGCCGGAACTGATCCCGCTTTGCCACCCGCTAAACCTATCGTCGATCAAGGTCGACCTGGTTTGCGATCCGGACCGCAATGCTGTCGATATCACTGCCACGTGCAAGCTGGACGGCAAAACCGGCGTGGAGATGGAGGCCTTGACCGCTGTGTCTGTCGCGGCGCTTGCTGTTTATGACATGTGCAAGGCCGTCGATCGGGAGATGTGGCTCTCCGATATTCGCTTGGTCCATAAAGCCGGTGGCAAATCCGGCGAATTCACAGGGAATTAGGTCATGGCCGAAGACATGTACGCCGGCATGATCTCCGTTGATGAAGCCTTCGAATTGGTGATGTCGGGTATTTCCGTGCTTGAAGCGGAGGAGATCAGCGTCGCCGGGGGATTGGACCGGGTCTTGGCGGCAGATGTCGCCTCGCGGGTCACGCAGCCGCCAGACGCCATGTCCGCCATGGATGGCTATGCGGTCCGTGCCGAGGATGTGGCGACGGTTCCAGTGACGCTCACGCAAATCGGCGAATCCGCCGCCGGTAACGGCTTTGACGGCAAGATCGCCCCAGGCCAGACAGTGCGGATTTTTACCGGTGCCCCTCTACCCGAGGGCGCGGATGCTATCATCATTCAGGAAGACACGGATACCGACGGCGATCAGATCACCGTGCTGGAAGGCGTGGCTGCGGGCCGGTATGTACGCCCGGCCGGGTTGGACTTTGCCGAGGGCGAAGTTTTGCTAAAGTCCTCAAAACGGCTCAATTCAAGGGATATAGCGTTGATCTGCGCAATGAATGTGCCGTGGATCAGTGTCATGCGCCGGCCTCGCGTGGCGATCCTGTCCACCGGTGACGAGTTGGTCATGCCAGGCGAGCCTATTGGGCCAAATCAGATTATAAGCTCGAACAGTATCGGTCTCAGCGCGTTTGTTGAGGCGGCGGGCGGCATCCCGATCAATCTGGGTATCGCCAAGGATACGGCCGAGTCTCTGCGGAACAAGCTTCGGGGCATTGCCGGCGCAGACATGCTTGTCACAATCGGCGGCGCATCCGTCGGCGACTATGACCTGATCGAGAGTGTTTTGGGTAAGGAAGGCCTGGACATCAATTTCGGCAAAGTCGCCATGCGGCCCGGCAAGCCGCTCATCTTCGGCAAGATCTTGGGCATTCCCATGCTTGGGCTGCCTGGTAATCCGGTTTCCGCCGGGGTGACATCCACCCTCTTTCTCAAACCCGCAATAGACAAAATGCTGGGGTTTGACGCGGGCGCGGCCTCGCAAAGTTCAGCCCTGCTTGGCCGTGACCTGGACGAAAATGACCGACGGCAGGATTATTTACGCTCCACCTTAGAGGTTAATAGCGACGGCGAACTCGTCGCTACGCCATTTTCCAAACAAGACAGCTCCATGTTGGCGACGTTCAGCAAGGCCGATTGCCTGGTCATCCGTGCCCCTCATGCCCCAGCCATTAAGAAAGGCGGCAGGGTCTCCATCATTCGCCTCGATCCCGCCTAAATCTACAATTTCCATTATTTTCTGAAAAAAAGTGCAGAAAATGGCGAGAAACACTCTTGACCCAAAATGAGAACCAAACTAGAACATATAAAGGCGTTTTGGTTTTATTCTATATTTAGTACGTCAAACGCCACGCGATGCTAAATCGTGATTGAAGTTTTAAAACCGCTGAAGTTTGCCCTAAACGGCGCGGTTTATTAAGGGGACAGAGATGCTCACCAAGAAACAATACCAACTCCTTATGTTTATCGACAAAAAACTGCGGGAGGATGGTGTTTCCCCTTCCTTTGACGAAATGAAAGACGCCCTCAATCTGAAATCGAAATCCGGTATTCACCGCTTGATCACGGGATTGGAAGAACGAAAGTTCATCCGTCGTCTACCCCATCGCGCCCGTGCGCTCGAAGTGCTGAAGCTTCCGGAAAACGCAAAGCCCGATATTGCTCCCGGTTTCCGTCCCACGGTTGTTGCCGGCGGAGCTGGTCAACGTAAAACACCGGAACCGGCAAATGATATGGTCGAACTGCCGATGATGGGTAAGATCGCCGCCGGTACGCCGATTGAATCCCTGCGCGACCCCAGCGCCAGTGTGGCCATTCCGCCGACCATGCTGGGGCGCGGTGATCATTATGCCCTTGAAATTGATGGTGATTCCATGATCGAGGCCGGAATCAATGATGGCGATACAGTGGTGATCCAACAATGCGACACGGCCGAGAATGGCGCGATTGTTGTGGCTTTGGTCGACGGCCAGGAAGCAACGCTTAAGCGTCTGCGCCGTAAGGGCGATTCCATCGCCTTGGAACCTGCCAACAAGGACTATGAGACGCAAATTTATGGTCCTAACCGGGTCACTGTCCAAGGCCGGCTCGTGGGCCTGTTCCGGCAATACTAATCCGACCTATTTCGGCTGTAATACCCACGGACGGTCGCCCCGCTACTCATTCACTGATTTCACGATCGGTTTGCCACCTGTCAGCCATATGGCATGCGCGCCATTCCGCCACAGATCGAACCGGTCGATGACCGTGATCGCCGACGGACATGCCCACGGCACGGGCGTTGCGCTGACAACGATATCCACCTGCCGGCAATTCTCTCTTAATGCCGCATCCTCGGTGACCAGGGCAATTCGCTGGCCAAGTTTTGTCATAACACATCCGACCGCGTCGCAATGAAGGTTAAGATCGGCTACGGGGCTGGTTTTCCCAAAACCGCCGGCTTCTCTCGCCTCGAACCCGGCGCGCCGCACCCAGTTGCCGCTGGTAAATTTGGCTTTCGTTTTTGACGAGAGATACATCGATCCGCCGCTATCGATCACGGCAAAAAACTTGCCCGAACCATCCACGATAAGGTCAGGTTGCCTGACAAGTGGAATAGTCAGCAAGCCGGCCATAATCGGCACAATTCCCAAATAACGCCACCGGCGGCGCCAGAGGCATAGCCACAACCCGCCGAGCGCCACCAAGATCAGACCATAGGTTGGCATGGCCGGCAGATGCAGAACTGAAAAATCCAGAGAGGCGGTTTCGCGGGCAATCGACATGACGAGGTCAATGCCCTTGCCCATCGGGATCAACGCCATATTTTCCAAACCAAAGGGCATTAATAGGAACGCCCCGATTGCCCAAGGCATGATCCATAGCCCGGTCACCGGAACGGCAATCGCATTGGCGAGCAATCCAGCCACCGCCACACGGTTGAAGTGATAGAGAGCAAAGGGAGCCGTAGCGAGACTAGCGATCAAGCTGGTCAGCATGATGCCGCCCAGATACAGAAAAAGCCAAGCAGGCGGGGAACGCAGCCCCCTCCCCTCCACAAGGCTTCGATCCCGCCAGCTTTCATAGACTGCGATCAACGCGATCACGGCGGCAAACGAAAGCTGGAAACTCGGGCCGAGCACGGCTTCGGGACTGAGCAGCAAAACCACGAGCGCCGCCCAGGCTACCAGACGCATGGAAATACCTTCCCTGTCCAGGATTACGGCGACCAACACCAGACCAATCATGATGAATGCCCTTTGCGTCGGAATTGTCGCGCCGGCGACCAGGGCGTAGGCGAAGGCCGCGAGGATGGCAACGGCCGAGGCCCATTTCTTGACAGGGTAGCGCAGCGCCAAGGGCGGAATGACGATCAAACCTCTTCGTACCAACAGTAATATCAATCCGGCAATCAGTCCGACATGTAGGCCGGAAATCGCCAAAAGGTGCGCCAAGCCTGCCTTGCGAAAATCCTCGAGCACGTGTTCAGGGATGGCGTACCGGTCCCCTGTCATAAGCGCTGCGGCAACCGCACCCGCTTGGCCATCAATGGCGGATCTTATGCGCACCGAGAGATTTTGACGAAGTTTGTTCAAGCGAGCGGTCAAATCGAAAGCCGTGGTGGAAGAGGACAGTTTTTCCAGTTTCCCTAGGGCAAACCCGGTTGCGCCGATGCCCTGGAAATACAAATGCCGTTGAAAATCGAACGCGCCTGGCGCGGAAGGTGGTTGCGGCGGCGTGATCACTGCGCGAACCGTCACCCAATCCCCCGGCTGAAAACTCTCCAAAGGCTCCCTCACTTGTAGGCGAACTCGGTCCGGCATTTTGTCCGCCCGGACTCTGGTAGAGCGAGCGTTATCCAGAACAACTCGTCCGCCTTTGGGGCGAATATCAATCTTTGTGATCTGTCCCGTGATGGCGCCGGGCGGTGATCTTTCGGCCAGAACGGTATGTTCAACAGAAATGGTCGCTAACTGGGCCACGAAGATGCCGCCGGATACCAATGCTACAGCCAGACCTATCGTCCGAAGTCGTTGCACATGGCGTCGCGTAATCACGACGAGTCCAGTTCCAAGACCAGTTAACCCGGCTAACACCCAGAAAGGTGGTTCGGCTGGTAATCCGAAGTAAGCGCCGACGCCACAGCCAAGGCAAACGGGGATCCACAACGGCCACCTGACCCGCTCGCGCAACAGATTAGACATGAGAAATTTCATGCCGGAATGTTACGACCATTTGGCGTATAATATAAATACATTTCTATTTTTAGAGGGCCAGTGACAGACGGAGGATCACCATGTAAACTGCCCTTCCTCAAATATTTTTTTCAATAATTTCAATTAGTTATAGGCGCTGCGTATGGTCGTCACACGATTTGCCCCCTCCCCGACGGGCTTTTTACATATTGGTGGTGCGCGTACGGCTTTGTTCAATTGGCTTTATGCCCGTCACTGCGGCGGCCAATTTTTGCTTCGTATCGAAGATACGGATCGTCAGCGCTCTACAGATGAAGCAGTCGATGCTATTTTTGCCGGAATGAAGTGGCTTGGCCTTGATTGGGACGGCGATGCCATTTCTCAGTTTGATCGTAAAGACCGCCATGTGGAGGTCGCGCACCAGCTGCTGGACAGCGGTAACGCCTATCGTTGTTATTGCACCCCCGAAGAACTTACGGAGATGCGAGAAGCGGCACTTAAAGAAGGCCGGCCCAGCCTGTACAACGGACGTTGGCGGGACCGTGATCCGAGTGAGGCGCCCGCCGGTGTTGACCCGGTAATACGGCTGAAGGCCCCCAAGGACGGTGAAACCATAATAAATGACCTGATCCAAGGCGACGTGAGTGTCGGGCACGACCAGATCGATGACATGGTCCTGCTTCGGAGCGACGGCACGCCGACTTACATGCTCGCGGTCGTGGTGGACGACCATGATATGGCCATTACCCATGTGATCCGCGGAGATGATCATCTGACCAATACATTCCGGCAGATTCAAATTTATAAAGCGATGGATTGGGATATACCGGAAATGGCGCACATGCCTTTGCTACATGGAGATGACGGTAAGAAACTTTCCAAACGACATGGCGCCTTGGGTGTCGAAGCCTACCGGGACATGGGTTTTCTGCCTGAGGCCGTGAACAATTATCTGCTGCGCCTGGGCTGGTCTCATGGCGATGATGAAATCATCTCCCGGGATCAGGCAATAGAGTGGTTTGACGTCGCAGATGTCGGACGCGGCGCGGCACGGTTTGACTTGGATAAATTGACCAATCTGAACGGTCATTACATCAGAGAATGTGACAATGTGCGGTTGACGGAACTGGTATTAGGACATCTACGGGCTGATCCTGAGGTTGCACTCTCGGACGAAGCCGAACCGCGGCTTTTAAACGGAATGACGGAATTAAAAGATAGAGCGAAGAATATTCTAGAACTATCTGATAATGCTAAGATATATGCGATTGAACGCCCCCTTCCTTTTGATCAAAAAGCATTAAAATTGCTTGACGAGATGGGCCTTGGCGTGGTCGAAATGATGCGCTCCAAATTGGCGAATTTGCCAGACTGGACAAAAGAGACTGTCGAACAGGCTGCAAGAAGCGCCGCGACGGAAAGGGACCTGGGTTTCGGCAAAATCGCACAGCCACTTAGAGCGGCATTGTGCGGTACGACAGTCTCACCTGGCATCTTTGACGTGTTGTATGTCTTGGGCCGAGACGAATCTCTTGCCCGGCTACAAGATGCGCTGGAAATGGATCGTCGAAGCGAATAGTTTACGGCGCGAGACGGAAATACCCACGAGGGGAAAGGGAAAAAAGATGAACGATAAATCCGGCAAGAACGATTACACATTTACCCTGACAAACAACCAGACCGGCGACGCCTTTGAATTGCCGGTATTGCACGCCGCCGTTGGCCCCAACGTCATCGACGTCCGAAAGTTGTATGCCGATACAGACCATTTCACCTACGATCCTGGTTATACCTCCACTGGCTCCTGTGAATCCAGAATCACCTATATCGATGGCGATGAGGGGGTGTTGCTGTATCGCGGTTATCCGATCGCGGACTTAGCCGAATATTCTGATTATCCCGAAGTTTGCTATCTCTTGCTGTATGGAGAGCTTCCCAATCAGCAGGAAAGCGAAAAATTCAAGCACGACATCACCTATCATACGATGCTGCACGAACAAATTAATACGTTCTATCGCGGTTTCCGGCGGGACTCACACCCGATGGCTATCATGTGCGGTGTTGTTGGCGCCCTTTCCGCTTTCTATCACGATAGTCTGGATATCAACGACCCGCAGCACCGAATGGTCGCTTCATTTCGAATGATCGCTAAAATCCCGACGATTGCAGCGATGGCCTACAAATATTCTATCGGCCAGCCGTTTATCTCGCCTCGCAATGATCTCAGCTACGCCGAAAACTTCCTGCACATGATGTTCGCGACGCCGGCAGAGGACTATGTGGTCAGCGACACCCTCGCCAAGGCCATGGACCGTATCCTCATTCTGCACGCAGACCATGAACAAAACGCCTCGACCTCCACTGTGCGTCTGGCGGGATCTTCTGGCGCGAACCCGTTTGCCTGTATCGCTGCTGGTATCGCCTCACTCTGGGGACCGGCACACGGCGGTGCGAATGAGGCTGTGTTGAATATGCTCGAGGAAATCGGCGACATGAGCCGTATTCCCGAGTACGTCAAGAAGGCCAAGGACAAGGATGATCCATTCCGCCTGATGGGTTTCGGACACCGGGTCTACAAGAATTTCGATCCTCGGGCCAAAGTCATGCAGCAGACCTGCCACGAGGTGTTGGAGGAACTCGGAATCACAGACGAGCCGCTTCTCGACCTGGCGATGGAGCTGGAGAGGATCGCTTTGGAGGACGAATACTTCGTAGAGAAGAAGCTTTATCCCAATGTCGATTTCTATTCTGGCATTATTTTCAAAGCCTTAGGCATCCCAACGTCCATGTTTACGGTGCTCTTCGCCGTCGCTCGAACGGTCGGCTGGATCGCCCAATGGAACGAAATGGTCGAAGATCCGAGCCAGCGCATCGGTCGACCCCGTCAGCTCTATTTAGGCCCGACGGAACGTCCGTTCGTTCAATTGAAAGACCGGAAATAATTCTCCGATTCGAAACGCAAAAAAGGCGGGGTTAACCCCGCCTTTTTTGTTTCCGATGAGCGCAGAGTTAGTCCCGCTGCACTAACTCGATCTTGTAACCGTCTGGATCTTCGATAAACGCAATCACCCGGGTTCCGCCCTTCATCGGGCCAGCCGGTCGTGGAACAGAAACCCCTTCTTTCTCCAGTTGTTCACACACGGCATAGGCATCCGGTACGGCAATCGCCAAGTGACCGAAGGCGTTGCCATGATCGTATGGCTCTTCCTGATCCCAGTTATGGGTCAATTCGACCACGGCCTCTGATTCCTCATCTCCATATCCAATAAAGCAGAGGGTGAACCGGCCGCCCTCAAAATCATTGCGGCGGAGGACCTTCATGCCCAGGTGCCGGGTGTAGAAATCGACCGACTTGTCCATATCCATCACCCGGATCATAGTGTGCAAAAGCCGGAATTTATCTTTCATGTCGTTCATATCATTCCCCTATTTTGAACTGTTGGCGTCTGTTGGGCGCAGTTTCCCATGTTGCTTTAAAACGTCAAGCACGGCGTCCGCCGCCAGTTCGTTGGAAGTTCGGCCCTCAGGCGTCAACATCGAGAGCGCCTCGGTAAACGCTTCTTTCTGGATCGCACGACAAGCCTCGTCATACAGAAGTCGCTCCACATCGGGGGCTATTCTTGAGGGCTTGCAACTCTCCAGCAAATGTTCAGGCGCTACTTCCCTATCCAACAGAATGTTTATCAAGTTCACCCACTTTAACTTCACCAGCCGGCGCGCAAGAAAGTCGGTGATGATGTTCATTTTATAGATGACGACGAAAGGCAAGCCTGCATTCGCCAATTCCAATGCGACTGTACCAGATGCGGCCAAGGCTGCATCACTCTCGGCAAACGCATGGCGTTTGGACAACTCGCCGGTGACAATATGGGGAGGCGCAGCCCAATCTCGAGTTTCAACATCCACGAACGCGCGAAAGGCGCTCAATGTTGGAATAACGGTCCGAACTTTGGTTCCACCCGACGCCAATTGGGCCAAAGTTTCCCTGATGATCGGCAGATGCCTGGAAATTTCACCTTTCCGGCTACCAGGCAGAACACACAAGAGCCTTTCGTCTCTTTGAAGTCCCATCTCCCGCCTCAATTCACCGTTGTCTTCTGCGATCGACTCCTCTGCAGCGGGATGGCCCACAAAGTAACTTTTCAGCCCTTCCCGCTCAAAATAAGGGGGCTCAAAGGGCAAGAGAGTGAGGAGCCCATCCAAAAATTCAGCTATCTTCTTGGCCCGGCCTGGTTTCCAGGCCCAAACGGACGGCGCAACATAATGAACGATCGGAAAGGGGCCTGATTTCAATTGCCGGCTAACGCGGAAGCAAAAGCCCGGCGAGTCAATGGTCACGACTATGTCGGGTTTTCGCGCCCGGATGTCTTCCACCGTCTCGCGGATGCGTCGGCGCAGACGCGGAATATGAGGCAACACCTCAGCCAATCCCATCAGAGATAGTTCTGTAATCGGAAACAATGATTGCAAGCCTTGCGCCTGCATAAGTTCGCCGCCAAGGCCGGCAAACGAAACATTCTGTCCGGTTAACGCGGTTAACGATTGCATGAGGCCCGCGCCGAGTTTATCGCCCGAAGCTTCGCCAGCGATTAGATAAATATGGAGAGGCTTGTCTGCCTGATCAGATGTCATCCACATCTGCTCCGAGAATAAACAAACCGGCCGCATCCGCTTGTTTCACGGCGGCGTCGCGATCCACCATGAGGGTTTTTCCCGCCTCGACCACAATTCCCGCAAATCCCTTTTCTGCCGCTATTTTCACGGTCTTCTCACCAACCGTCGGCATATCCAAACGGCGGTCCTGTTGCGGCTTGCACATTTTGACCAAAATCGGTTTTGACCGGGAACTATATGAAACCTCCGACAAGAGCGCGTTGGTGCCCTGCTTCCCCTCCTCGGCGATCACCTTGCCATCGGCAACGACCACCGCTTGACCCAAGTCTTTTGATCCAAGTTTTTTTGCGGCCTGAATCCCAAGCTCGATATCCGTGGCGCGGTCTGCCTCTGGTTCAATACTGCCAATACCCCCGGCTGGTGCGAGCAACTCCGGCAAGACCTCGTGGATCCCAATAACTTTGAATCCGCTACGTTCTATCTCTTCAGCGATGGCCTTTAACAGTTGATCGTCCCCACGAAATGCGCGCCAGCCGACACGGCACAAAAATTTAATGCCGCCCCAGTCGGGCAGGACGGTGAGCATAGATGGCCTCTTGACCGCGCCGACAACCACTAATTCTTTCGCTCCCGCTTGTTTTAGGGCGGATAGAATTTGGCCAGCGGCGCCGGGACGAATGGCCACGACATTGTCTTGCGCCATCAACCTCTGTTCCACATGACCTTTCAGCGCAACGGCAAAAACCTCGCGCCCGGTCTCGCGGCAGTGATCGAGCAGACGTTGCGGCAGGGGGCCGCCGCCGGCAATGATCCCGAGTTTAGGCAGCATCCTCAAGTATGGGCTGACAAATTGCGCGGTTGGAGTCGATTTCCATAAAGGAAATGATCTCACGGACGGGTTCCACATTGGGGAACAGTTCCGCCACGTCGGCGATCCTTTCCGATTGAGTACCCTCCTGGGCAAAGATCAAACGGTAAGCCCGGCGCAAATCATGGATGGTATCCCGGGAAAATCCGCGGCGTTTGAGCCCGACCAGATTTAGCCCCGACAAATGGGCCCGGTTGCCCACCACTGAACCGTAGGGAATGACGTCGTTCTCGACGCCGGACATGCCGCCAACCATAGCGTGACGTCCGATACGGACGAACTGGTGAACTGCCGAAAGCCCGCCTATAATAGCCCAATCTCCAATTTCAACATGCCCGCCGAGAGTCGCATTGTTGACCAAAATAACGTTGTTCCCAATCTGACAATCATGCGCCACATGGGCCGCCATCATGAACAGACAGCCGTCGCCGACAGTGGTCAGCATGCCACCGCCTTCTGTGCCGGGATTCATGGTCACATGCTCCCGGATCACATTGTTCTTGCCGATGACCAGCCGGGATTGTTCCCCGTGATACTTTAGGTCCTGTGGCTCGTGGCCAATCGATGCAAACGGAAAAATGCGGGTTCCTTCGCCAATCGTTGTAATCCCGTCCACCACAACATGAGAAACAAGCTGAACATTGCCCTCGACAGTGACGTGCTGACCGACGCAACAAAAGGGACCGATGGAGACATCCTTCCCGATTACTGCACCGGGATGGACGTCTGCTGAGGGGTGAATATTACTCATTATCGACGATCATCGCTGTGTAGGTTGCTTCCGCGACCACGGCATCTTCGACCTTGGCCACGCCTTCGAACTTCCAAACTTTGCCTCGGGATTGTTTTGGCGTGACATGAATCATTAATGTGTCACCCGGTACGACGGGCTTGCGAAACCGGGCGTTCTCGATGGACATGAAGTAAACCAAATTGTTCTCCGGCGCATCTTCCAGGGAATGGACCACAAGTATCGCCGCTGTCTGGGCCATAGCTTCGATGATTAACACCCCAGGCATAATGGGCTTGGCCGGGAAGTGTCCCGGGAAAAAAGGCTCGTTTATTGTGACGTTTTTAAGGCCGATTGCACTCTCGCCCGGCACCAGATCAACCACCCGGTCCAACATCAAAAATGGATAGCGGTGGGGGAGCATCGACATGATTTGCTCGACGTCGATAACAATCTCTGAACTCGTTGGTGTTTCCTTATCCATCTAAACCCTTATTCCTTCTTCGCCGCCAATTTGTTTAATGCCGCCATACTACGCCAAAACTGGCGGGCATTGATGGCTGGATACCCCGCCACGGTCTCTCCAGCCGGGATATCCTTTGACACACCCGCCTGGGCCGCCACACGCGCACCATGACCGACGGCCACATGGCCCGATATTCCCGCCTGTCCCCCCATCATAACAAAGTCACCAACCGTGGAACTTCCTGCGATGCCGACCTGCCCGGTTATGAAGCAACCTTGTCCAATTTTAACGTTGTGCGCGATATGAACGAGATTGTCTAGTTTAGTCCCATCACCGATTTCCGTGTCGCCCAACGCCCCGCGATCTATACAGGAATTTGCCCCGATTTCCACATGCTCGCCAATAACCACCCGGCCTAATTGAGGCACCTTTACATGACCGTCCGCGCTAGGTGCGAAACCGTAGCCATCCTGGCCGATTCGAACACCCGGATGAATGATGGCGTTCGCGCCAAGGACACAATATTGCAGCGTGACATTAGAGCATATCCTGGAATCAGCCCCGACGATCACTGATTCTTCAAGAACAGAGTTGTCACCAATATAAGAATTGTCGCCAATTTCAACGTTGTCTTTAATAACGACACCGGGCCGGACAGTAACATTCTTGCCGACTTTTGCGTCTTTCGAGACAGTTGCGGTTGCAGCAACCTTTCCATCAGCATCTGACGCTGAAAAAGGATAAAATTTTTGGGCTATTAAGGCGTAGGCTCGATAGGGATCCTTGGCAATCAGCAATGCTGCTCCGCCGGGCGCTCTGTCAACTAAGTCTGGTGCGACAACGATAGCGCCTGCATTGGTTTCCTCGAATTGAGAAACGTACTTTCGGTTATCAATGAAACTAACGTGATCAGATGTGGCTATATCAAGGGGCGCAATATCTGAATACGTTTTTCCGTTCTCTTGCGGGCCGCCTACTTCGGCGTCACAAAATGACGCAAGTTGAAGGATATCGAAGGGCCCCGAAACGGAATAAAAGCGGGGATCCGCCATAATTACTTACCGATATTGGATAGATCGTCAGGCAGTTTGAAACTGGCTTTGTTCTTATTAATGACCTCAATGACCAAATTGGTCAGATCAAGCCGATCATCGCGCAGAAGAACGGCACGCCGGTCAAAAATGAGGGTAAATTTGTGCTGCTTGGAGATTTCCAATAGAGCCTTACCCTTCTCTTTTTCCAATTCCCGATCCGCCAGCGCCCTTAACTTCAAGAGATCTTGTGTCAATTGTTGTGATCGACGCCGGCCATCGACGACTTTTCGCCGGTAATCCGCCGTAGCCTTTTGAAAGGCTTCGGGCGCCAGGATATGCTTTTTCTGCTGCAGGTCTTCACCTTCTTTGCGAAGCTTATCCTCCATGGTGCTTATTTCCTGGCGAAACGCTTTGCGCCGGGCGCTAATTTGTTTGGCCATGTCGATGCTCATAAGGGCTTTGCGCGTGATTTCATCTAAATCCACGATCCCAAACTTGATCGCCTGTGGTTGTTCCTGGGCCTGAACCGGCTGGTTCATTAAACACAGTGAGAGCGCTAAACCAAAAACGAGCAGCAATGGACCTTTTATTTTCAACATACCTTAGAACCTTGTTCCAAAATTCACGCGGATCGTCTCGGTTTCGTCGAGACTCTCCTTCAGGACCGGAAAACCAAAATCAATGTTGATAGGTCCAAATGGTGAATTCCAACCTACGCCTGCACCAACAGACGCCCGAATGCTTGCTTCATCAAAGACATTAGCGTCTGACGGATTGACAGTACCCAGACTACCAAAGTCCGAGAAAATGCGCCCGGAAACTCCCAACTCCTCCGGAAGACCCAGCGGCATTTTAAGCTGAAGAGAACCACTATACATCCATTCACCCCCCAACGCATCTTTGCTGAGTTTGTCACGAGGGCCAATACCGGAAGGTGCAAAGCCACGCAATGAATCGCCGCCCACGAAGAATCGATCGGGGATTTCTACGTCCTCGCCTAGACCCAAAATGTGCCCGGCTTTACCAGAGAGAGAAAGAATCCATTCTTTCGCCAAGGGATAATACTGTGCTGCGCCCAACTCATTGCGGAAGAACCTTGCGTTCCCGCCAAGTCCGGCGACCTCATTGGTTAATCTAGTGATAAATCCCTTTGTGGGATTCACTCGGCTGTCCCTCTTGTCAAGCGTTAGCGTATGGCCCACCAGGGATACGTACCTTTCGCCCTCCTGCGCTTTGATCAACGTGGCCGCATTCGAGGACACATCCTCGATCTCAGAATAGTTCAGCCGGTACTTCCACGACTGACGCAAAAACTCGGCGAGTGGATAGCCGGCCCGCAAACCAAAACCGGTTTCTCTGGAATTATATGAACTCGTATCCTGAAGGTTGCGCCGGAGGTGAAAAACATCAAATCCAGCGGCGATGTCGCGATCCAAAAAGTACGGTTCGGTGAACGACAAATTGATGGTGCTTCTTTCCGCCGCAATGGTCGTGGCCAGGGAAAGACGCTGGCCTTTGCCGAGAAGATTTCGCTCCGCTACGCTGATATCGAAAAGTGGACCGGCGTCCGTCGAATAGCCCACACCGAAATTTAAGGAGCCGGTAGATTTTTCCTGAACATCGACCTTGATGATCGCCTTGTCCGGAGAACTCCCCTGCTCCCGATCAACATTAACGCGTTCGAAAAAGTTCAAGTCTCGGATGCGTTGACGGGAACGCCGTAATTTACTCGCATTAAACGCATCACCTTCTACCAACTTAAATTCGCGCCGGATAACCTTATCGACCGTTCGAACATTCCCAGAGATATCAATGCGTTCGACGAAAACACGCGGGCCCTCCCGAACTTCAAAGGCAATGGCGATTTCCTGGGTTTCCTTGTTGCGGTTAACCCTTGGCCGCACATCCACAAAGGCAAACCCTCTGTTGCCTACAGCATCGATCAACTTTTCGATCGTTTCATCGACGAGAGTATTGTCGTACCAGTCGCCCTTTTTCATCGCCAGGACGTCGGACAACGCAGCCCCATCCAATCCTTTGATTCCACTGATCAGCGTAATGTCGCCAAACTTGTACCGCTTACCTTCGTCCACACTAAAAGTGATGAAAAAAGCCTGACGATCCGGCGTCAATTCGGCAACAGCGGAATCGACCCGAAAATCGGCATATCCCTCGGCCAAATAGAAGCGCCGCAATAGCTCCCGATCAAAGGTGAGCCGATCAGGATCGTAAGTATCAACTTCCGAGAAAAACCGGTACCATATGGCCTCTTTGGTGCGGATCACCGAGCGCAAATCCCCATCGTCGAATTCTCGATTTCCCACGAAACGGATGGTGCGAACCTTGGTCAAAGGACCCTCGTCTATTTCAAAGACAATGTCGGCGCGATTTTGCGGAAGTTGGATCACCTTGGGTTCAATCGTAGCGCCGAAGCGGCCATTCACCCGGTACACATCCAACAATCGTTTCACGTCGTTCTGAACTTTAGTACGGGTAAAAACAACACGTGGACGCAAGGTGACTTCCGGGCGCAACAAATCATCTTCGATCCGAAGATTACCTTCGAATGCAATCCGGTTGATTACCGGGTTCTCAACAACTTTAACGATCAAGGCATCAGCTTGTTTCTGAAGCACAACGTCGGCAAACAGCCCTGTCGCAAAAAGGCTTTTTAAGGACTGGTCAATCCGACGGTTATTGAACCTGTCACCTTCCTGTACCAGCAAGTAGGATCGGATAGTCCCGGTTTCGATCCGTTGATTGCCTTCGATGACGATCTCTCGAACCGTTTCCTGAGATTGCGCGCGAACAGCATCCGCCGCAAAAAACGGCAAAAAAAGAAGAATTAAGATCGCCAAGTACCGTGTCCAGCCCAACGGATACTCCCCCTGAAAATTCAATAACTTACATAACCATTATATGGTCAATAATTTTGTCTTTATAAAACACTATGTCGTTCCAAGTCACGAAGACAAATAGAGCGACAATTAACGCAAATCCTACCCGGAATCCGTATTCCTGAGCGACAGGACCGAGTGGCCGCCCACGTATAGCTTCAATTGTATAGAATGCCAGATGTCCTCCGTCCAACAGCGGTATCGGAAAGAGGTTAATCAATCCTAAATTTATGGACAGGATCGCCAAAAAGCTGATGAAGGCGGCGACTCCGTTTTCGGCCACTTCTCCGGATATAGCGGCAATCCTGAGAATTCCACCCAACTGTTTAGCCGATTGTTCGCCGGTGAAAATATTTCCAATAAACCCGATGATGCGCGCTGTCATTGTATACGTGCGATCAACGCCCATCCAGGTCGCCGTAAGAGGATCTTGCCGCTCGTAAACCAGCTCACCCGGATCAACCATCACGCCAATGAGGCCCACCTTGATGGTTTCACCGTTTGCATTCTCGATTTCACTTGGCTTGGGCGTCAGTGTCAGACTTATTTCCTTATCACCCCGCACCAATACCGTTTCCAGTGGCCTGTCTGCGCTTTCGCGAACCACGCGTTGTAAGTCACTGAAATACGTTATTTTTTCGGCGCCTAACCGAACAATCCGGTCACCTTTTTCCAGCTTAGCCTCTGCGGCGGCACTGCCCGGCTGGACGGCGCCAACAACGGCCAGCGGTTTATCCTCAATCGGCTGAGCAACCCCGATAGTCATAAATAGAACGGCAAACGCAACGGCGGCAAAAATGAAATTGATGGCCGGGCCGGCAAAAACGATGGCCGCACGTTGGCTCAGCCGTTTGTGATAGAAGGAAACTTCCTTTTCTTCATCTGTCAGCGGTCGTTCTTCTTCGTCGTTCTCCGCGCCTTCGACGGGCACTGTCTCGCCCTCGCCGAACATTTTGACGTAGCCGCCCAACGGAATAGCGGCAATCTTCCACCGAGTACCGTTTTTATCAGTCCATCCTTTGAGCTCTTTCCCAAACCCGATGGAGAATACTTCCACACGAACGCCGCAGCGGCGGGCAACATAATAGTGCCCCCATTCGTGCACAAAAACGAGGACCGACAACGCGACCAGAAATGGGATACCGATCTCCCAAAGGAAGCTCAGCTTGTCAGAAATAAAAAGGGCAATATCCATTATTCAACAGGGTGTATTTTCGTTCGTTATTGTTCGACTACTAAATTAGTCGATTAGTTCTGGAATACCAGGGTTTCCGCACATTTACGCGCTTCTTTATCGATCACACCCACGTCAGCAATGTTATCAGGGGCGCCCAGGTTCAGTTGGCTTAGGACCCCTTCCACCACTTTAGTGATCTCCAGGAACCCAATCCTTCGATCCAGAAAACAGCGAACAGCGACTTCGTTCGCTGCGTTCAACACAATCGGCGCGGCGCCACCGGCCACCAGGCAATCCCGGGCAATCCGCAGCGCTGGAAATCGTTTAATATCAGGCGGTTCAAACGTCAATTGAGAAATTTTCTCGAGTTCCAATTTTGGCGCAGGAGTATCCATTCTGCCCGGCCAGGCAAGCGCATAGGCGATCGGGGTCCGCATGTCTGGTGATCCTAATTGAGCCAAAACCGACCCGTCTCGATAGCTGACCATGCTGTGAATGACCGATTGCGGGTGCACCAGAATATCGATCTGCGGTTCGGTAACCGGGAACAAATAGTAGGCTTCGATCAGTTCAAGGCCCTTATTCATCATGGTCGCCGAATCAACGGAAATCTTCGCCCCCATGTCCCAATTGGGGTGCGCGACGGCTTCTTTTGGTGTCACGTCGGCCATCTTATCAATCGGTGTTTCACGAAACGGCCCGCCCGAGGCTGTCAGAATCAATTTTTCGACCGTTTCCGGACGGTCGAAGTCGAAAACTTGGTAGATTGCGTTGTGTTCAGAATCCACCGGCAACATGGTAGCTCCGGATTGCTGGACTTGGTCCAACATCAAATTTCCGGCACAAACCAGGCACTCCTTGTTGGCCAGGGCGACGGTCGCACCCCGCATGATGCCGGCAAGGGTTGGCGCTAAGCCGGCGATACCCACGATCCCCGCCATCAGTAAATCAGACTGCATGGCCGCCGCCGCAACCAGAGCGTCTTGCCCTGCCGCGATCTCGATATCGGAGCCGGACAGATGTTCCTTGAGCTCTTTGTAGGCGCCGCCATCCGCGACCACGGCCAATTTGGGTTGGAATATTTTTGCCTGCTCCGCCAGCAGCTCGGCGTTTTTGTTAGCGGTCAGGGCGACAACCGAAAACTGGTCTGGTTCGTGCGCCACCAGGTCCAGGGTATTGCGGCCGATTGAGCCCGTCGATCCCAGAACCGAGATAGATTTGGGTTTCGTATGGTGTCCAGTGATGGATTTCGGCGAGGTCATTTCCATGGGAATGCATCTCCATGGAATAATGCCGCACCAGCCCAAACGCACGGTGCGACCAGCAAGATCCCATCGATCCGATCAAGAATGCCGCCATGGCCTGGAATAATATTTCCGGAATCCTTCACGTCGAACTTTCGTTTAAAGTAAGACTCAAACAAATCGCCGATCTGCGCCACAATACCGACGGTCAAACCGGCGATAGCCGGCAACAGTATACCGTGGCCGTATACTAACGTCTTGGAAAATAACACTGAAACCACGACCGCTGCCAAAAAACCGCCCAAGGCGCCGGCCCAGGTTTTACCAGGGCTGATTTTGGGCGCCAGTTTCGGCCCCCCGATCAACCGGCCAAAGACGTATCCGCCAATGTCGGCCGCCCAAACCACCAGAAACAGCCATAAGATGAGATCGCGGCCAATATCCGGCAACGTTCGCAATGCCGCCAGTGAGATGCAGGCGAGAAGGATATAGATCAATCCCAAGCCGACCCAGGACCAATTTCGAGACTTCCCAGACGAGGCCACGCCCCACCACTCGTAAACGGCAATAAGGCCACCAGCGATAACCACAATCTCAAAATAAGGTGCGCCGAACCATACAGCCGCCAAAAATGGTGGCGCGAGAACGGCAATGGATATCAATCTAAGAAACATAAATAGGACCGGACTAGGCGCTGGTGGCGCCGAACCTCCGCTCACGATGCGAAAATGTTCCAAGCGCATCTAGAAAATATTGCTCGGAAAAATCAGGCCAATTGCAATCCAGAAATACGAACTCTGCGTACGCCAACTGCCATAGCAGGAAATTGCTGATGCGTTGTTCACCCGAGGTTCGGATCAGCAGGTCCGGATCAGGAATATCTGCGGTCTCCAGGAATTCTTCAAAAAGCGTTTCGGTCACGTTTTCGGGCTGCAGGTCACCCGACTTTGCTTTTTCCGCAATTGATCGGGCGGCATTGGCGATCTCTGCCCGCCCGCCATAACTCAGTGCAATGATCAGGTCCAGGGTCGTGTTCTCCGCCGTATAGGCTTCACTTTCTTCGATTAACTGGACGATGTCAGAACTGAGATCGGCACGATTTCCGATCACTCGAAGCCTGACACCGTTTTTATGCAGATCCGCAATCTCACTTCGCAGATAACCGCGAAGCAAGCCCATCAAGTCCTCAACCTCCTGCTTCGGCCGGCTCCAATTTTCTGAGGAAAAACTGTAGAGCGTCAGGTAACGAACGCCATACTTTACCGAACATTCGATGGCCGTTCGGACGGATTCCGCTCCCCGCCGATGCCCTTCGATACGAGGAAGACCACGCGCACGGGCCCACCTGCCATTGCCGTCCATAATGATGGCGATATGACGCGGAATCTTAAGCTCTGAATTCCCGGTATTGGGCGCGACCTTCATCACTTAAACCTGCAGAATTTCCTGCTCTTTCTTCTCTAAAGCCTCATCCATTTTCTTCACAAATTCATCTGTGAGTTCCTGGATTTCGCTATCATAATCATGGTGCTCATCTTGAGAAATATCCCCGTCTTTCTCGGCTTTTTTGAGCTCATCCATGGCGTGGCGACGCACGTTACGCACAGCAACCTTGGCTTCCTCCGTGTACCGGCCGGCGACCTTGGTCAGCTCGACACGGCGTTCTTCGCTCAGCGGTGGAATGGGCACCCGGACCAATTGACCATCCGACGCCGGGTTTAAGCCTAGGTCTGAATCACGAATGGCTTTTTCGACCGCGGAGACAAGTCCCTTGTCCCACACTTGCACCGTCAGCAGCCTTGGTTCCGGCACGCCTACGGTTCCAACCTGGTTCATCGGCATTTCTTGTCCATAGGCCTCAACCGTAATAGGATCAAGCAGACTGGTGGCGGCCCTACCGGTCCGAAGACCTCCAAATTCTTTTTGCAGCACTTCCAGAGCGCCTTCCATACGGCGCTCCACGTCGGATTTCATCTCTTGGATGTCCATATATTATTCCTCCCGGTCTCTGATGGTCGTCGACAGACCTTTCCCAAGGGTAACATTGGCAAAACCGCCTTCCGCAGTTAGTGAAAAGACCACAATCGGAATTCGGTTCTCCCGGGCCAGGGATATGGCTGAAGCATCCATCACTTTTAGATCGTTGGTCAATACTTCCCTGTACGTAAGCTCGTCATACCGTTCAGCATCGGGGTTCTTTTTGGGATCATCGCTATAGACCCCATCCACCTGCGTACCCTTGAACAGGGCGTCACAGTTCATCTCAGCCGCCCGCAACGCTGCAGCCGTATCCGTGGTGAAAAACGGATTTCCGGTGCCTGCAGCGAAAATCACCACCCGGCCCTTTTCCATATGCCGGATCGCCCGCCGGCGAATGTAGGGTTCGCATACGGTCGTCATAGGGATAGCAGAAAGCACACGCGTATGAACGCCGTTGCGTTCCAGGATGGACTGTAAACCCAGGGCATTAATAACCGTCGCCAACATTCCCATGTGATCGGCCGAGGTCCGGTCCAGGCCCGCCGTTACACCGGCCACGCCTCTAAAAATATTGCCCCCCCCTACGACCAGACAAACCTCGACGCCCATTTCCCGGACGGTTTTAATCTCGTTGCCGATCCGCTCCATCGTCGGGAGATCAAGACCGAAATCCTGTTCACCCATCAGGCCTTCACCCGACAGTTTGAGAAGGACGCGCTTATAGATCGGCTGGTCTGACATGCTTAATCCGTAAGTTTTTGTTTAGGGCTCGCCACGAAGAGGAATAAGAGGTCTCCGCCTCCGGTTCAAGATCATACAGCATTCGCCAACCCCGTCCGGTTCTATTCAGACACAAAAAAAGGGAAACAATGTTTCCCTTTTTTCTAATTATATTTCAGCAACTTATCCGCCTACGGCAGCAGCCACTTCCGCAGCAAAGTCGCTCTCTTCTTTCTCGACCCCTTCGCCGAGGGCGAATCTGACAAATCCTTTGACCTCTATCGGCACACCGACGTCTTTGGCCGCTGCCTCGACAGCCTTGGAGACTTTGGATTCCCCATCGATCACATAGGTCTGATCCATCAGACAGATTTCTTCAAAATACTTCCGAAGCCGGCCTTCGACCATTTTCTCGATAATCTCTTCTGGCTTGCCTGAATCCCGGGCTTGTTCGGACAGGATATTCCGTTCCCGTTCAAGCTCGGCAGGATCGACGTCATCCCGGGACAACGCCTGTGGATTGGCGGCCGCCACGTGCATGGCAAGCTGTTTACCAAAGGCTTCCAATTGCGCCGCGTCACCAGTGGACTCCAGCGCCACCAGGACACCGATCTTACCCAGACCCGGTTTCAATGCATTGTGGACATAGGTCGCCACCACGCCACTGCCGACTTCCAGAACCGCACTTCGGCGCAAATCCATATTTTCACCGATGGTGGCGATCTTGTTGGTCAGAGTCTCGGCGACGCTGTCCGAGCCGCCGGTGTAGGTTGCTTCTTTCAAAGCGTCGACAGTGCCATCGCTGTCCAAGGCGATTGAGGTAACGTTTTCAACAAACTCCTGGAACTCATCATTGCGGGCGACAAAGTCGGTCTCCGCATTGATTTCAACGACAGCGCCTTTGACGCCATTGGCAGCTACGCCAACCAAGCCTTCGGAGGCCGCCCGGCCAGCCTTTTTCGCGGCCGCCGCCAGACCTTGGGTCCGCAGCCAATCAACCGCTGCTTCTAGATCGCCGTCAGTTTCGTTAAGCGCCTTTTTGCAATCCATCATGCCGGCGCCGGATTTTTCACGCAGTTCTTTCACTAATGCAGCCGTAATCTCAGCCATCAGTCTTCCTCATTCATCAGATGTTGTACGGGTGGGGGAGCAATTGCTCCCCCCGATCACTATTCAGCCGCCGGCTTCTCGCCTTCTTCGGCCGGTTTCTCTTCTGCAGCAGGCTCGGCCTCGGCAGCAGGCGCCTCTGACGGGGCAGCAGCCTCTTCCGCCGCCGGCAGATCCTCCACCGGCGCTTCCATGGCCGCACCGATATCACCACCGCTGTGCGCGATTTCTTCCTGAATACCGGACAGAACCGAGCCTGCGATCAGATCACAATAGAGCGTAATGGCGCGCAACGAGTCATCGTTGCCCGGAATCGGATAGTCGATGCCATCGGGGCTGCTGTTAGAGTCGATCACACCAACAACCGGAATGCCCAGCTTGTTGGCTTCGGCGACCGCGATGTCTTCCTTGTTCGTATCGATCACGAACATGATGTCCGGCAGGCCGCCCATTTCCTTGATCCCGCCCAAGGCGCGTTCCAGCTTGTCCCGTTCCCGGGTGAGCTGCAGCAGTTCTTTTTTGGTCAGGCCAACATTCTCTTCCGACAGGGTCTCATCCAGGGTATGCAGCCGGCGGATTGAATTGGAAATGGTGTTCCAGTTGGTCATCATGCCACCGAGCCAACGGTGATTGACGTAATATTGTCCGCACCGTTTTGCCGCTTCAGCAATTGGCGAACTGGCCTGGCGCTTGGTGCCGACCAGGAGCACCCGGCCGCCGCCGGCGACAACTTCGTTCACCGCCTGCATCGCGCGATACAGCATGGGCACGGTCTGTTGCAGATCGATGATATGAACGCCCTGACGAACGCCAAAGATGTATTCTTCCATCTTCGGGTTCCAGCGGCGGGTAACGTGTCCGAAATGAACGCCGGCTTCCAACAGCTGGCGCATGGTAAAGGTTGGCAATGCCATGTTTTTCTTCCTTCTCCGGTTGAACCTCCGCGGACTGTGAGTTCCCTCTGGAACACCGGAGCGATACATCGGCGAATTTGCGCCGCGACCGCGAATCCCGCGTGTGGATTTAAGCGAGCCTATTTAGGCGGATTTACATAGGTTTTCAACCCTTAATCCCTTTTCACGGAGGGCACGTTCCCATACCGGGATATCCTGTCCTGCCGGCACGGTCGGGATTTGACCCGACATATCGGCCGCAAATCCACGGTGGAAGCCGCCATGCATAGCAAGGTGGGTAATGATCAGATAGCGGGGCAACGTTCCCGTGTTACCGCCGATCAACTCGTAATCGATATCTTCGGCCAGCTCTTCATTGGAGAGACCTTCCACATACGTGCGAACCTCTGCATCTGACTCCTTCTTGGCCTCGACGAGGTCGTCTAAATTTTCATGCATAACGGTTTGCAGCTTTTCAAATTCATGTTTTTCCCCGCGCATATGGGCAAGCCAGACCTTATCGATGACCAACAGATGGTTCATGTTGATCAGCATGTTGTTCATCAGCGAGGGGCGTTGCTTGGTTACCTCCTCCGCCGGCAGCTCCTTCAGCTTGGCCAAATATTCATCATTGGCCCAAGCGTTGTAGTCCAGCAACTGCAATAAGAACCGTTTATCAACCATTGTATTCTCCCGTATGTGGCTCCGTTTTTATAACGGGTTCCCCCGCCTCTCTCCAGCGAACGGTTGACACGAGGACCATATTCCTTTTATTAAACCATATGGTTAAATATAATGAACAATCCCTTGATGAGGTATTCTCTGCACTCGGCGATCCGACCCGGCGCGCGATTATGGCGCAATTGTCGTCCGGCGATCTCAGCGTCTCTGAAATCGCCGCACCGCATGAAATGTCCCTACCCGCCGTCAGCAAACATCTCAACGTATTGGAAAATGCCGGGTTGATCCGGCGGCTCAAACAAGGCCGGGTGATCTCCTGCAAGTTGACGCCGGAACCGTTGCAGAACGCCAGCGCCTGGTTCGAAGACTACAAAGCGTTCTGGGAGGAACGGCTGAATTCCCTTTCCGACTATCTCGACACCTTAAAAGAATAGGAGCATGTGATGGGCAAGTTTCATGATCAATCCTTCCCCAATGAGACCGCTGAGTACCGGTCCGCACGGGACGCGTTATTGGCCGAGGAGATGGAGCTCCGCAGCCAGGTGGAGAAAGTCGCGGCACTCCGCCGGGCCTTGCCGTTGGGCGGCAGGGTTGATGAAGACTACGAATTCAAGGGAGTGGATGGTAAGTCGGTCCGAATGTCTGAATTGTTCACGGATGCGAGTTCGGGACTGCTGGTCTATAGCTTTATGTACAAGACCGGCGGGAATGCCTGCCCGGCGTGTACGTCATTGCTGGACTTCCTTGATGGGGGCGCACCGCATATCAAATCAAAACTGAATTTCGCTGTTGTCGCCAAGGCAGATGCCGGGCAATTGAAGAACTGGGCCGACTCCCGAGGCTGGAGCAATCTCCCCCTGCTCTCTTCCGCTGGCACCACATACAATCTCGATTACAAGGCTGAAGACGGGGATGAAAACCAATGGCCGTTAATCAACGTTTTCAAGAAAACCAACGACGGCATCTTTCACACCTGGGCGTCGGAGCTGTTCTATGCCAACAGCGAAGACGGACAGCATCCTCGGCACGCTGATCAGATTTGGCCACTATGGAACGTCTTTGATCTCAGCCCCGAGGGCCGGCCGCAAGATTGGTTCCCGGCCTATAGCTATGATTAGTTTTTTCTTCTACTACTCATCCCTGCACCCATTTTAAAAACTCACCAGAATTGCGTCATCCCCGACTCGCGAAGCGATTGTCGGGGAACCATACCGACCCACGTCCATGGACCCCCGAGACTTGGCCCCAATTAACATTGGTCCCAACTCGGGGGCGACGCAATGAGGGTAGATTGAGGGTGAGTTGCGCCGTCCCTCGTGTCCCTGGGTGGGCAGAAAACACCCTGGAAGACTATATCTCCCGTACCTCAAGGATGCCGGGGACGGCTTTGACCGCCTGGGCGAGGACGGCGGAAACGTTGTATTTGTCCGGCAGCCGCACTTCGATTTCCGTGTCGTCGTTGATTTGAGAGATCAAGGTGACCTCGCCTTTGCCCTTCCCTTCCCGATCCAGGATTTCCTTCAACGGGTTGAGGGAGGCAGGCGCATCAATGAATATCTTAAGCCCGGCGCTAGTGCCCGCCGTCGCCTGATCCAAGGCCTGGACGCCCTGCACCGTGAGGCGCACGCTTTCCCCCTCGAACTGGGCGGCCGCTTTGACATAGAGGGTATTGCCGGCTTCCAGCTTATCCCGATGGGCCGAGAGAACCTCGGAGAAGACGGTCACTTCATAGACGCCAGTCTGATCCGAGAGCTGGACGAAGGCATATTTGTTGCCCTTCTGAGAAGTCCGCTCTTTCCGGCCGATGACCGCACCGGCCAATTTCACCGGACCGGATGTGCCGGACGCCAACAACTCCCCGAAGGTTTTAACCCGTAGCCGCTCCAACCCCTTGGCATAAGAATCCAACGGGTGCGCCGAGAGGTAAAAACCGATGGCGTCGAACTCTTCTTTGAGCCGGTCCATGGGCAGCCAATCGGGTATCTCCGGCAAGGCGATGGAGGAGGTTACGGTTTCTTCCGCACCGAACAGGCCGATTTGATCGGAGTTGCGTTCACTGGCCGCCGCGCCGGCCTGACGAACAATCATCTCCACCCCTTCGAACAATTGCTTACGGTTCATGGACAATGAGTCAAACGCGCCCGCCCGTATCAGATTTTCCAATTGGCGTTTGTTGATGACTTTTGTGTCGCAGCGAAAGGTGAAATCCTCGATGGAGCCATACTTTCCGTTCTCCGCCCGCTCCGCCACGACGCTTTCCATAGCCGCGCCGCCCACATTCTTGATAGCCGCCAGAGCATAACGGACACACAGTTTCTCCTCGCCGTTGACGATCTTCTCGACGGCGAAGACAGATTCGGATTTGTTGATGTCCGGCGGCAACAGATCAATGTTGAGCCGATCCAGCTCTTGCTTAAAGGTATTCAGCTTGTCGGTGTTCTGTAGGTCCAGGGTCATGGATGCCGCCATGAACTCAACCGGATAATTGGCTTTCAAATAGGCCGTCTGATAGGCCACCAGGGCATACGCGGCGGCGTGAGATTTATTGAACCCGTAGCCCGCAAATTTTGCCACTTGATCAAAAATGTCGGACGCTTTCTTTTCCGGCACGCCTCGCTCCACCGAGCCGGCGACGAACTGCTCCCGCTGGGCGTCCATCTCTTCCTTGATCTTCTTACCCATGGCGCGGCGCAACAGATCGGCGCCGCCGAGGGAATAGCCGGCCAATTCCTGCGCAATCTGCATGACCTGTTCCTGGTAGATCATGATGCCATAGGTTTCCGTCAGGATCGGCTCCAGATTGGGATAGAGATAGTCCGGCTCTTCTTCACCATGCTTACGGCGGATATAACTCGGGATATTGTCCATCGGGCCCGGACGATAGAGGGCCACGATAGCGATAATGTCCTCGAAGGAGTCAGGCTTCATGTTGCGGAGGATGTCCCGCATGCCTGAACTTTCCAACTGGAACACGCCGGTCGTATCACCCTTCCCCAGCATTTCGAAGGTTGCCGGATCGTCGAAGGGCAGCTTGTCGATATCGATCTCGATACCCCGATTATTTAAGTGCTCAACCGCCTTGGCGAGAACCGTGAGCGTCTTCAATCCGAGGAAGTCAAACTTCACCAGCCCAGCAGCCTCCGCCCATTTCATGGCGAATTGGGTCACCGGCATGTCGGAGCGCGGATCGCGATAGAGCGGGATCAGCTCGGTCAGGGGGCGGTCGCCAATGACCACACCCGCAGCATGGGTCGAGGCGTGCCGATAGAGACCTTCCAGCTTCATGGCGATCTCGGTCAGGCGCGCGACCAGCGGGTCTTCCTTGATTTCCTGTTGGAGGGCTGGTTCGCCGTCGATGGCTTCTTTCAACGTGACCGGTGCGGCTGGATTGTTGGGGACCAGCTTGCAGATTCGATCCACCTGCGGATAAGGCATTTGCAGAACCCGGCCCACGTCTCGAAGCGCGGCGCGCGGCTGCAGCGTTCCGAAAGTGATGATCTGCGCCACCCGGTCATCGCCGTATTTCCCCTGCACATACCGGATCACCTCGTCCCGGCGGTCCTGGCAGAAGTCGATGTCGAAGTCGGGCATCGATACCCGTTCCGGGTTCAGGAAGCGCTCGAACAGCAAACCAAAACGCAGCGGATCCAAATCGGTGATGGTCAGCGCCCAGGCAACGACGGAGCCCGCGCCGGAGCCACGGCCCGGCCCGACCGGTATCTCCCGCTCCTTCGACCATTGAATAAAGTCGGCAACGATCAGGAAGTAGCCGGGGAAGCCCATTTGTTCGATAACGCCGAGCTCGTATTCAAGCCGCTCCCGGTACGGCTTGGCCACTGCCTCCGGATCATCCGCTACCTCTGTGATCAGTTCCAGGCGTTTCTCCAGCCCTTCTGCAGCCAGCGCCGCCAGAACTTCCGCGTCGGTTCCGCCGCCATCGCTCTTCGGTGCGGCGGGCAGCAACGGATCACGGCCTTCCGACATAACCGCACAGCGCTGTGCGATCACCAGGGTATTGTCGATGGCTTCCGGCAAATCCGCGAACAGGGCGCGCATTTCCTGGGCGGACTTGAACCGGTGCTCTGGTGTCAGCCGCCGCCGGCCGCTTTGGCTGACATAGGCGCCCTCGGCGATACAGATCAGCGCATCGTGGGCCTCGTACATCTCCGCGCCGACGAAGAAGCATTCGTTGGTGGCGACCAGAGGTAGATCGTACTTGTAGGCCAGATCAATGAGCGGCGCTTCAATCAGTTTCTCCACTTCGAGACCATGGCGCATGATCTCCACGTAAAGCCGCTCCGGAAACGTCTCCTTGAGTTGTGTCAGGAGAGTCTCGGCCGCCTCGGCCTGACCCTCGGCGAGTAGCCGACCAACCCCGCCCAGGGGTCCGCCGCTTAACGCAATCAAGCCCTCGGAACGTTCGGCGATCGTCTCAAACGAGACTTGGTTAACCTCACCATCGGGCGACAAATGAAATCGGCTGACGATGTCCAAAAGATTCTCATAGCCGGCATCATTTTGCGCCAGCAGAACCAGCTGGTCCGGCTGCTGCATGTGTCCATTGCCGTTGCCATTGTTGAGCCGATGCCCGTTTCCGTCACCAACGTGAAAGGGGGTGACGCCGATTTGGCAGCCGACAATGGGCTGAATACCGGCGCCGGCGCAGGCTTTGGAGAATTCCAGCGCGCCGAACAGGTTTCCCGTATCCGTCATCGCGACAGCAGGCATATGCATGCCCTGACACTGGGCGACCAGGTCTTTGACCTTGATCGCGCCTTCCAACAGAGAATAGGCGGTATGGTTTCGAAGATGGATGAAATCGGCGTAAGACATGGGAGAATTGATGCCAGATTCTCCGCCAGCCGTCACCTGTTAATCAGAACAATTTATCCACAATCCCCATTGTCGTCATGCGCGGACCGAGAGGCGAAGCCAAACGTGATCCGCGTACCCACATTTTTGTGATATGGATCCACGGGTCATGGCGACGCCGGCCCGTCGAAGACGGTAATTATGTGGCCACCAACACCCCGTCCTCCAACCGGACAATCCGGTCCATGCGACCGGCGAGGTCCGGGTTGTGGGTGGCAATTAATGCGGCCACGCCGTTGTTGCGGACCAGATCAACCAACAAGCCAAAGACATGGTCCGCCGTACCGGGATCGAGGTTCCCTGTCGGCTCGTCGGCCAAGAGAAGCTTCGGATCATTCGCCAGGGCTCGGGCGATGGCGACACGTTGCTGTTCGCCGCCTGAAAGCCGCGCCGGCCGGTGCCCTGCCCGTTCCGTTAACCCCATGGCCGCCAGCAATTCATCCGCCCGCGCACCGGCCTCGGTTTTACCGCCCCTGGCGATCATTTGTGGCATGATAATGTTTTCCTTGGCGGAGAACTCAGGAAGCAGATGATGGTGTTGATAGACGAAGCCCAATGTCTCGCGGCGGACCTGCGTACGTTTGTCATCAGAAAGCGATGTCACGTCTTCGCCCAGGACGCTCACTATGCCGCCCTCCGCTTTCTCCAGCAGACCCGCGATCTGCAACAGCGTGGTTTTTCCGGCGCCAGAGGGCCCAACCAGTGCGACGATCTCGCCGGCTGCAATGGAAAGATTGATCCCGCGCAAGACCTCCAGGCTGACCTCACCCTGATGGAAGGTCTGCTTGACGTCGCGAAGTTCAAGAACCGGATCGCTCATGGGCTACTCGTAGCGTAGCGCTTCGACGGGATCGAGCCGCGCCGCCCGCCAGGATGGATACAAGGTCGCCAGAAATGACAGGCCGAGTCCCATGAGCACCACAGTCGTTACCTCTGTCGGATCAACTTCGGCCGGCAGCTGTGACAAGAAATAAATTTCGGCGGCAAAAAGCTCGGTACCGGTAAGGCCCTGGATCCACTGCCGAATTGTCTCGATATTGGCGGCGAAGGATAACCCTAGAACAAATCCGCCTAATGTGCCGATCACACCGATACTCGCACCCGAAATAAAGAACACCCGCATGATCATGCCCCGGGTCGCGCCCATAGTTCGTAATATGGCGATATCCCGGCCCTTGTCCTTCACCAGCATGATCAGGCTGGAAATGATATTGAACGCCGCCACCACGATGATCAGGGTCAGAATCAAAAACATGACGTTCCGTTCCACCTGGATCGCGTTGAAGAAGCTGGAATTGGTTTGCTGCCAGTCGAACACCCGGATCGGTTTTTTGACGGTCCGGTAAACATCGGCAGCCCGTGCCTTCGCGTCGTCTGCCTTTGTGATCAACACATCCAAATAATTCACCCCGCCAGGGATTTGGAAGTACTTTTGCGCCGCCTCCAAGGGCATAAAGACGAAGCTGGAATCATATTCATGCATGCCGACGTTGAACAACGCAGCGACCTTGTAGCCGCGCATACGGGGAACTGTACCGAATGCGGTCACGTTGCCCTTAGGCGAAATGAGCGTGATTTGATCGCCGACACGAATATTCATGCTGCGGGCCAGCCGGTTGCCGATCAGCACGCTATTTTCGCCTCTGAAATTTGCCAAATTACCGGTGAGGATGTTGTCAGCGATGATCGCCCGGTCCCGTAGGTCCTGCGGCTTTAATCCACGAACAAGTACGCCTTTGGCTTGACCGTTGGCGGTCGCCATCACCTGGCCTTCGATCATCGGCGTAACCTTGACCACACCGTTCACGGTCGCGACCTCTTTCGCCAAGGCATCGTACCCGGTCAGGTCACGGGTTTCCCCATAGATGCTGAGGTGGCCGTTGATTCCGAGGATGCGGGTAAGCAGTTCCTGACGGAAGCCATTCATCACCGACATCACGATGATGAGCGTGGCGACACCTAACGCGATACCGAGAAGGGAGAACCAGGCAATAACTGAGATAAAGCCTTCCTGACGGCGCGCCCGCAAATAGCGCATGGCCACCATCCATTCGAAGGCGGAAAACATGCCTTCCCTACCCGGTGAGTTTGTTGAGGGCAGCGTCCAGGGACAATTCTTCCTTTTCACCCGTCGCCCGGTATTTGAGCTCAACCACCCCGTTTTCCAGGCCGCGTGGCCCAACCACCAACTGCCAGGGCAGTCCGATCAGGTCCATGTTGGCGAACTTAACGCCGGCGCGTTCGTCCCGCTCGTCATAAAGGACATCGCGCCCGGCGTTTTGGAGTTTGGCGTAAAGGTCTTCGCAAGCCTTGTCACAAGCCTCATCGCCGGACCGCAGATTGATCAGGCCGACGTCGAACGGCGCAACCGGTTCCGGCCAGATGATGCCGTCATCGTCATGGGACGCCTCGATAATGCCACCGACCAGCCGGGACACACCGATACCGTAGGACCCCATTTCCACCGGTACGTCATTGCCGTCGGGACCGGCCACCACGGCGTTCATGGCCTTGGAATATTTGGTGCCGAAATAAAAAATGTGCCCGACCTCGATCCCGCGGGCAGTCACCAAATCATCGCCCAGCGCTTCGTGCTGGGCCGGATCCTGCTTTTCGTCCGTAGCCGCGTAAAGCGAGGTCCATTTGTCGACAATCGGCTGCAAATCGACGTCATAGTCGATGTCATCGCCGGGTGTGTCGAAATCCAGAATATCCTTGTGACAGAACACTTCGGACTCTCCGGTCTCCGCCAGGATCAAAAACTCGTGACTCATGTCCCCGCCGATAGGACCGGATTCCGCCTTCATAGGAATGGCTTTGAGTCCCATGCGCGCGAAGGTGCGCAAATACGCAACGAAACTCCGGTTATAGACTCGCTTGGCGCCCTCAAAATCCAGGTCAAAGGAGTAACTATCCTTCATCAAGAATTCCCGGCCGCGCATGATACCGAACCGGGGCCGGACTTCGTCGCGGAATTTCCACTGAATGTGATAGAGGATTTTCGGCAGGTCTTTATAACTGCGAACCGAATCCCGGAATATTTCCGTGATCAATTCCTCGTTTGTGGGGCCATAGAGCATTTCCCGATCATGCCGGTCGGTGATGCGCAGCATCTCCTTGCCGTAATCATCGTAGCGGCCGCTTTCCCGCCAAATCTCCGCCGGTTGGATGGTCGGCATCAACAGTTCCTGACAGCCAGCGCGGTCCATTTCCTCCCGGACAATCTGCTCGATCTTCTTGAGAACCCGATAGCCCAGCGGCAACCAGGAATAAATCCCTGCGCTCGATTGCCGGATCATTCCAGCGCGCAGCATATACCGGTGCGAGACGATCTGTGCCTCGTTGGGATTTTCCTTGAGGGTGGGAAGAAAAAATTGTGACAGACGCATGCGGCCCGCGATCCTTATCGTTGACTAGATTCCTTCAATGGCGGGGACTGTAGGAAATGGCCGCAACAATGTCCATCGCGCTTGTCGTCCGGGCCTAACTGCCGCCGAGAACGGCACGGCAGTTGTCCAGCATTTCGGCGTGTTCGGTATTACCGAGCGGCTTGCCGTTGAACGTCAGCCGGCCGCTGGAGATGCTGTACTTGATCTTGCCAACCACCCCGTCTCCCAAGTTTGCGCCCACGTTTGCCGCCGACTGATGGGCCGACACATTGGCGGCATTAGCCGAGGCCGATTCACTGGCTGCTGTCGAAGCTGAGGTGGCGTTGGTCGAGGCGGCGTTTGAAGCTGAGAGAAGCGCGGCCTTCGTTGCATCACTGCCGGCGGCGGTTTTACCCAGGCTTGCCGCCGAAGAAGCCGCGGTGGCGGCTGCTGAGGAATAGCTTGCCTTGTCCGCAGCGGTCGAGGCGCTCGCGGCTGCATCAGCGTTGGTGCGTGCCGAGACGGCCTGTGCGTTGATCGAGTTATAGTTGGAGAGCGCCGTACTGTAGGTCGTCGCGGCCGTCACCGCATCAGACTGCGCCGTCTTATAAGCCGTACGAAGGGCGTCATTGGACGGATCGGCGTCCCAGGCGGTTTTGGCTTTCGTTACGGCTGCCGTGGCCGCATCACTGGCCGTCTTGGCCGTATCCGCAATGGTCTTGGCGGCGCTGGCCGCGCTTTCGGCGGAAGTGGCGGCCGTATCCGCTGCGCTCGCCGCCGTTTTGGCCTTATCCGCGGCGATGGCGGCCGTGCTGGCTGCCTTTGCATCGGCCTCGGGCTTACCAAAGAAATTCCGAATATCAAACTTCACGTCAAAGGAAATGATGTCGGGGATGTTCAGGCGGCTACCGCCATTGAGATCAGCCGGGACCACCCTTTTGCCTCTGACATCAACACCGGGGCGATAGGTCGGGTCCAACTTGGCGTGGCGGCGCATGATGCGCTGGCAGTCCTTTTTAGAAATCTCCACGCGGGAGGATTGCGCCAGGCTTTCAGCCGGATAAGCGGCGGTCAGGACCGCGCCCGAAACAAGCAGCGATATTTTTCGGATATCCATTGATGCTGTCCTCCTTCAGGAATTCAGCAACACGTTACCACGATCCTTATGAACGAACGGTTGATGTTCAACCTTTACACCAAGCCGGTTTAAGCTCGATGATTTGACCATATACCGGGCATTCCTCGGCATGGGCGCCCGGCAAATAACCGATACTCATGAGAAATTCGTTGACGATTTCACCGCCAGTAAACTTGAAGTTTCGCTTAAACAGTTTCACCCATTCCTCTTTTGACAACGGATGATGGGCGTCAATCCAGTTGGCAAAACTACCGTGCGATTTCTGAATTTCCATAATCGTCATGGCATTGTCGACCGTCGCGTCGATCTTGCGCCGGTTGCGAATGATGGAGCTGTCGTTGACCAGCCGCTCTTTATCCATCTCATCGAAGGCCGCAACTCGATCAATACAAAAATTTTCAAATGCGATGCGGAACCCCTCTCGCTTCTTCAGGACAATTAGCCACGAAAGGCCAGCCTGAAAGATTTCCAGCGTCAGGCGCTCGAACAACTCGTTATCGTTGTTGATTGGGAAGCCGTATTCCTTGTCATGGTAAGGTCCGTGAAAGGGATGACCGGCGGCGGATTGGCAGTAACTCGACATAATACTCGTCTACTTAAACGCTACTTGATTGTGGACCTCAAACACATATTAGCCAACCCTAAAGTTGGATAATAACACAATGGTGCCTAATTAACGGTACGGTTAGAGGGTGTAAAATTTTCAATCGTGATCAAGTCGTGGGCGTCGACCAGATAAATCGCCAGCCAGACCACAAAGGCGACAACCGTATTGATCGCCATTTTGATGAGAATCCGAGACTTGTCCGGTGCGCCGGGATCATGCCCCTCCTCCACCTCTTTCTGGCGATTCACGCCAAAAGGCAGCACCATGAACAAGGTGATCCACCAGACGATGAAATAAACAGCTAGGCCGGTAACAAACCCCATTTCCTATACCCTTACTACATGAACAGTGACGAGAGGCCGTTTACCCACCCTCTCACGGAACTCTCTTCGGATGGCGATGCGGGAGGCCTCCGCCACAGCGTTATCATCATCCAGTTCTTCCTCACTCAGAACATCAAGCGCTTCATCGATACGGTCGGTCAACATTTCCAGGATATACGGCTCTTCGTCATCATCAATCAACGCATGCGCGGTCAACTTTGGTTCACCGACAATATTGCCGCCATCGTCCAGGACCAAAGTCAGAACAGCGCTGCCGTTATACATAATGCGGGACCGGTCGCGGACAACGTCCCCTTCCATGGGATGCAGGCGGTTGCCTTCCAGGGCAAAGCGTCCGACGGCCACGTCATCAACGATGCCGGCTGTTGCCGGCGCCAGTTTTACCACGGAACCGTTTTGCACAAGGATTGTTTCGGGCACCTGACAGGCTTTGGCCAATTCCACGTGCTTCAGCAGATGGCGGGGTTCTCCGTGGACCGGAATGGCGATCTTGGGACGGATCATCTGATACATCTTGATCAGTTCGTCCCGCGCCGGATGACCGGAGACATGCACGTTGCCGTTGTGGTCGTTGATCACTTCTATGCCTTTGAGCGCCAAACGGTTTTGCAGGCGTCCAATGGCCAGTTCATTGCCGGGGATATGGCGGGACGAAAAGATCACCGTATCGCCCTCCCCCAAATCCACGTCCCGGTGGTCGCCGGCGGCAATCCGGGTAAGAGCGGCGCGGGGCTCCCCCTGGCTGCCAGTACAGATATAAAGAACATCGGTGTCATCCAGGTTTGCCGCCTCGCTAGGCTCCAAAAATGATGGCAGGTCGCTCAGATAACCGGTTTCCCGCGCCGCCGCATTCATCCGCCAGAGAGAGCGCCCCACAAGAGACACAGCCCGTCCATTGGCCGTGGCCGCATCGAAGATTGTTTTCAGCCGCGCTACATTAGAGGCAAAGCAGGCAACCGCGACTTTGCCGGTGCACTTACCGACAAGTTCGGTCAGGTGAGACAACAACGATGCTTCGGAACCGGACGTGCCTTCGACAAACACATTGGTCGAGTCGCCGATCAGCGCCAGAACCCCCTCTTCACCCAGCGCCTTCAATCCATCCATATCGGTAACGTCGCCAATCACAGGGTCAGGGTCGAACTTCCAATCGCCGGTATGGAAAATGGTACCGAGCGGCGTGCGAACCGCAATGGCATTAGGTTCCGGCATGGAATGAGTAAGCGTCATAAATTCGAGGGAAAACGGACCTACATCGAACTTCCCCTGCAGGGGAACTTCGATAATTTCGACGTTGGAGTCCTCTCCGTCCCACTCCAGTTTCTTCCGCAACAACGCTGCCGTGAACGGGGTTGCATAAACAGGACAGCGAAGCCGGCCCCACAGATAGGGCACGGCGCCCAGATGATCCTCGTGTCCGTGGGTCAGCACGATTCCTTTAAGCCGCTTGCGATTGGCCTCAATAAACTGGGGATCGGGCACAATCACATCAACACCGGGCGTGGAATCATCGCCGAAGGTGATCCCCATATCGATGATGATCCAATCCCGGTCATCGGGCGGGCCGAACCCATACACATTGAAGTTCATGCCGATTTCCTCCGTTCCGCCGAGGGGAACGAAGATCAACTCGTTTTCGGATGAGTTAGACATTCCGCTGGTAAATCGCGTAGAGGCCACGCAGGGTTAGATCCCCGTCGCTATGCTCTAAGACGGAGGAGGCTTGCTGGAACATCGGGGCAAGACCGCCCGTGCCGACGACTTTTAGCGTGTCACCAAATTCTTCGGAAATTCTTGCGACCATGCCTTCGATCATACTGACATAGCCCCAAAAAATGCCGGAGCGCATGGCGGTGACTGTGTTGGTGCCGATGACATTTTCCGGCTGTTCCACTGCGACGCGGGGCAATTGCGCCGCACCCAAGTGCAACGCCTCCAATGACAGGTTAATGCCGGGGCTGATAACGCCCCCCATGTAGTTCCCGTCCCGGTCCACGACATCGAAGGTGGTCGCCGTACCGAAATCCACCACCATGAGCAGCCCACCATAAGTTAAATGGGCTGCGACGGCGTTGCATAGCCTGTCCGCGCCAACTTCGTTGGGATTATCTATCAGGACCTCTATTCCCAGTTTTACCTCCGGGTCACCCACCACCTTGGCCTCGACATCAAAGTACTTATGGCAAAGGTTTTTCAGGTGCATCAGATTATCTGGGACAACGGTCGCAATAATGGCCCCGTCAATATCGCCGGGCGAGAGACGGTCACCCTCCAAAAGCTGTCGCAGCCAAATGCCATATTCGTCGGCGGTTCGCCCGGCTTTGGTGGCGGCGCGCCACTCCCCCACGATCTCGCCATTGTCGTTGAAGACGGCGAAAACGATATTGGTGTTCCCTGCATCTATCGCCAGCAGCATATGAATACGGTCCTATTGTTGCCCGACGGCGGGTACGTCGCCCGCGGAGATGCTGCGAATATCATCTTTCACCTTAAGCAGCAATTCACCCGTATCGCCGAGACCGGCAAAATTTCCCGAGACGACCTCCGCGCCTGTATCGATTTGCAGGTGATCGCCCATCCCGTGGGCCCGGGCCAGCCACTCGGTTCTCAATTGATCGAAGCCTGAGCCAAGCCAGATTTGATACCATTTCAGAAACGCCTCGGCATATGCTGAGAGAGCTGCCTCGACCGCCACGTCCCGCCCTATTTCCTCGGCAATGCTACCCGCAGGATAGCGGGTATCCGGCGGATAATGGGCTAGGTTCACCCCACAGCCGGCAACAATCCAATCGCAGCGTCCGTTTTCTATCGGACCAGCTTCCAGGAGAATGCCCGCGATCTTCCTACCGTTCAGCAAAACGTCATTCGGCCATTTGAACCCGACATCTATTGTGTCATCAATCGTCGCCACCATGTTCACTATGGCCAACGGCGGAATAAAGCTCGCTTGCGACAATTCGTCCGCACGCTTGTTAGGCCGCAGGATAAAGGTGGAATACAGGTTGCCCGGTTTGGAAATCCAGTCCCGCTCCCGCCGGCCACGTCCCTTGGTTTGCTCCTTGGACCACAGCAGCGTCAAATCTTCCGCGCCGTCCGCGGCCATGCGTTTCGCCTCGTCATTCGTACTGCGGATGGTCTCGAATGCGAGGAGAGTTATCGAGGAGGGAAGCGGCGGTTGAGACAAACTTAGCTTGGGAACAGCGCCGCACTCGCCACTTCGGCGGCGCTCAGCAGCGGTCCGGGCAGAAAGATAAACAGCAGGATGAATAGACCCGTGACCGCCAAAATAGCCTTCATTTCGATTTTGATTTGGCCATCCAGGGCGTCTTCCGGCGGGTCGAAATACATGACTTTGACGATCCGGATATAATAGAAGGCACCGACCACGCTGGCCAAAACACCGATGATGGCGAGGCCGAACAGCTCTGCCTGGATCGCCGACTGGAAGACGTAAAGCTTGCCCAGGAAGCCGGCGAGCGGCGGAATCCCCGCCATGGAGAACATGAAGACCGTCAGGACAATCGCCATGGCCGGGTTTGTCTTGGACAATCCAGCCAGATCATCAATGCCCTCGACCATACGGCCACCCTTTTTCATCAGCAGGATGCAGGCAAAGGTGCCCAAGTTCATGACCATATAGATCGCCAGATAAACCAACATGCCGTTTACGCCGGCGATCCGGATTTCCGCGTCGCCGGCCTGTCCCGCGACTGCCAAACCGATCAACGCATATCCCATATGCCCGATGGAGCTGTAGGCCATCAGCCGCTTGATGTTCTTCTGATTGATGGCGGCAAACGCGCCCAAAACCATGGAGGCAATAGAAATGAAAATGACGATCTGCTGCCACTGTTCACCCAACTCCCCGAACGGCACTGTCATCACCCTGATGAAGAGCCCCATGGCGGCAATTTTGGGTGCAACGGCGAAAAGGGCTGTGACCGGAGTCGGTGCGCCTTCATAAACGTCCGGTGTCCACATATGGAAGGGAACGGCGGAGACTTTAAACGCCAGCCCTGCCAGGATGAACACGATACCGATGATCACACCGACGGGTGCAGTTCCGTCGCTGTCCCGGAAAAGTTGCGCCAGCGTGTCGAAATTAGTGGTGCCGGAGAAGCCGTATACCAACGACATACCGTAAAGAAGAAAGCCTGACGCCAGCGCACCCAGCACGAAGTATTTAAGCCCGGCCTCGGCGGACCGGGTGCTGTCACGCTGGAAAGATGCAATCACATAGAGCGCGAGACTTTGAAGTTCGAGACCCAGGTAAAGAGATATCAGATCATTGGCCGAGACCATCATCATCATGCCGAGGGTCGCGAGGACAATCAGCACGGGGAATTCAAAGCGGAAGACGCCATGCTCTTCTAAATATTGCCGGCTCATCAGGATGGCGGCGGCAGCAGAAACCAGGACAAGACCCTTGATGTAGACCGCAAAAGTATCGGTGACAAAGGCGCCGCCGAATGTGACCGATCTTCCGTCGGTAACCAGACCGACGAATATTACCGCAACGATCAGCACCAGAATGCCGCCATAGGTCGTTGATCGTGCGCCGGCTTTATCCTTGGAATACACGCCAATCATCAACAGGATCATCGAAGCGACGGCGAGGAAAATCTCCGGCAGCGCCGGCATCAGGTCGGGGAATTCAAAATTTGCCATTCCTGTTCCCTCTACTTCGCCGCCACGGTTTGCATCGCTTCATAGGCGGCAAGCGCGCCCTGATAGCGATCTACCAGATTTTCGACCGAAGCATGCATGACATCCAAGAAGGGTGTCGGGTACACGCCCATGAAAAAGACCAGCGCCAGTAGCGGCGCGAAAACGGCAACCTCACGCGGGCTCACATCCAATATGCCTTTGAGATCATCCTTGGTGAGCTGGCCGAAAATTACGCGGCGATAGAGATACAGCATGTACGCCGCACCGAGAATCAGACCAGTTGCGCCGAACAGGGCGACCCAGCTATTGGCCTTGAAGGTGCCGGCCAAGATTAAGAACTCGCCGACGAAACCGGCTGTGCCCGGCAAGCCAACCGACGCCAGCATGAAAATCATGAAGATCAACGCATAGAACGGCATTCGATGGACCAGTCCGCCATAGGTGGCGATGTCCCGTGAATGAATGCGGTCATAAACCACGCCGACGCAGAGGAAGAGCGCGGCGGAGACAACGCCGTGGCTCAGCATCTGAATGATCGCGCCTTCAATTCCTTGCTGGTTCGCAGCGAAGGCGCCCATAGTGACAAAGCCCATATGCGCCACCGACGAATAGGCGATCAGTTTCTTCATGTCGGTTTGGGCCAGGGCGACCAGGGATGTGTAGATCACCGCGATGACGCTCAGGGTGAAAATCAGCGGCGTGAAATCGGCGGACGCGATCGGGAACATGGGCAGTGAAAAACGCAGGAACCCGTACCCGCCGAACTTCAACAACACACCGGCCAGGATCACCGAACCCGCCGTCGGCGCCTCCACGTGGGCGTCGGGCAGCCAAGTATGCACTGGCCACATGGGAACCTTGACGGCAAAGGAGGCAAAGAAGGCCAGCCACAGCCAAGGTTGCAGAGTCACCGGGAAATCATGGGTCAACAGCTTGGTGATGTCCGCCGTGCCGGCCTGGAAGATCATGGTCAGGATGGCCAGCAGCATCAGCACCGAGCCTGCCAGCGTATAAAGGAAGAACTTGAACGCGGCGTAGTTCCGGCGCGGCCCGCCCCAAACGCCAATGATCAGGAACATCGGGATGAGCACGCCTTCGAAGAAAATATAAAACAGGATCAGATCGAGCGCGGTAAACATGCCGATCATCAGAGTTTCCAGGACCAGGAAGGCGATCATGTATTCCTTCACCCGGTCGGTGATGGTGAGCCAGCTCGCGCCGACACAAAGCACCGTCAACAGCGTGGACAAGATGACGAAGAACATGGAGATGCCGTCCACGCCCAACCGGTAGGCGAGGCCGAGTTCTTCCAGCCAGACGACCTCTTCGACGAATTGGAAATCGGCCGATGTGGTGTCAAAATTAATCCAGATCACCAGGGACACCAGGAACGTGATCACGGATACCCAAAGCGCGATCCAGCGTGCGTTCCGGTCAACAATTTCCTGCTTTTCGTCCCGCGCCATCAAGATAAACAGCACGCCCGCCAGCGGCAGGAAGGTGATCAGGGACAGCCAGCGAATATCTTCCATCGCTTACCCTCCCCTCGTGACCAGGAACCAGGTGATCAACCCGGAGATACCGACCAGCATGGCGAAGGCATAGTGATAGAGATAGCCGCTTTGCAAGGCGGCTGCGCGCCGCGCCACATTTCTGACGGCCGCCGCCACACCGTCCGGCCCGACGCCATCGATCAATTGGCCGTCGCCGGATTTCCAGAACCCGTAGCCCAGAGTGAAGCTCGGCTTAACGAAGACCTTGTCGTAGAGTTCGTCGAAATACCACTTGTTGAGGAGGAAGCGGTACAGCCTGGGGAACCCGTTGGCCAAAGCGCCCGGCAGTTCCGGCGCGAACATGTACATCAGGTAGGCCAAGGCGATGCCGGCGATTCCGACGACCAGCGGCAGGAACTTCACCCAAATTGGCGAATGGTGCGCGTTTTCGAGAGCATCATGCCCTTCCAGCACGAACAGCGAGTTGCCCCAGAAGCTCGCTGCCTGATCGCCGACGAAGAACTGGAATGTCGAGATTCCGACGACCAGGGCGCCGATGGCCAGGAACACCAGAGGCAGGATCATGACCTTGGGTGATTCATGGACATGGGCCAAGGTCACATCGTCAGCCCGGCTTTCACCGTGGAAGGTCATAAGCAACAGCCGCCAGGAATAAAAGGCTGTCAAAAAGGCCGCGGCGATGCCCATCCAAAAGGCGTAATAGCCGATGCCCGAGTGCGCGCCCCAGGCGGCTTCCAGAACAATGTGCTTGGAGAAGAAGCCCGAGAACGGCCAGATGCCGGCGAGCGCCAGACTGCCAATCCACATAAGAACGTAAGTCACCGGGATGAGCTTATAGAGCCCGCCCATCTTGCGCATGTCTTGCTCATCCGACATGGCGTGGATCACGGAACCCGCGCCCAGGAACAACAGCGCCTTGAAGAACGCATGGGTGATCAGGTGGAAGATGCCGGCGCTGTAGGCGGAGACGCCAAGCGCGAAGAACATATAGCCGAGCTGGCTACAGGTCGAATACGCGATCACCCGTTTGATATCGTTCTGCACACAGCCGATGGTCGCGGCAAAGATGGCCGTCGAACCGCCGACCAGGGTCACCACGGTTAGGGCCGTGTCGGAATATTCAAACAACGGCGAGAGGCGGGCCACCATGAACACCCCGGCGGTCACCATGGTCGCGGCGTGGATCAACGCTGAGACCGGCGTCGGACCCTCCATCGCGTCCGGCAGCCAGGTATGTAGACCGAGCTGTGCGGACTTACCCATGGCGCCGACAAACAGCAGAAGACAACAGACCGTCAGCGCGTGGAACTCCCCGCCGAAGACGTTCATTGTCGCCTTGGCCTGCCCTTCGGCCGCGCCGAAAATCGTGTCGTAGCTGACGCTGTCGAACAGTACGTAGACGGCGAAGATGCCAAGCGCAAAGCCAAAGTCGCCGACCCGGTTCACCACGAAGGCTTTGATGGCGGCCGCATTAGCCGACGGCTTGTCGTACCAGAAGCCGATCAAAAGGTAGGACGCGACACCGACGCCCTCCCAGCCGAAAAACAGCTGCACCAAATTGTCCGAGCTCACCAGCATCAGCATGGCGAAGGTGAACAGCGACAGGTAGGCCATGAAGCGGGGGATCGAATGATCGTGAGACATGTAGCCGATGGAATAGATGTGGATCATCGACGAGACCCAGGTGACCATCAGCACCATCACCAGCGCCAGCGTGTCCCCGCGCAGCGCCCAAGCGAACTCCATCGTGCCGGAATCGACCCAGGTGAACAGTTCGGTCGTGCCGACATTCTTGTTCACCACGATATCAACGAAGGCGAAGGTCGCCGCCACGGCCGCCAGCAGCATGGCGCCCACGGTGATCAATTGCGCGCCGCGGTCCAAGCGCTTACGGCGATCCTCTTCCGCGCCCCAGGCCAGGAACGCGATCACGCCGGCCAGAAAACTTCCGACGAGAGGCAAGAATACAGCAGCTACATACATGCTAGGCCCCTACCCCTTCATCAGATGAATGTCTTCGACAGCGATGCTGCCGCGGTTGCGGAAATAGACCACCAGGATGGCCAGGCCGATAGCGGCCTCGCCGGCGGCCACGGTCAGGACGAACAAGGCAAACACCTGCCCAACCAGATCACCGAGGTGAGACGAGAACGCCACCAGATTAATGTTGACTGCCAACAGGATGAGTTCGACCGACATCAAGATGATGATCACGTTCTTCCGGTTTAAGAAGATGCCGAACACGCCAAGCGTAAACAGGATCGCCGCCAGGGTGAGGTAGTGCGCTAAACCGATTTCAAGCATCAGATACCGCTCCCCGTGTTGACCTTCTTGATCTCGACCGAGTCGGCAGGTGTCCGTGCATTCTGATCAAAGATGCGCTGCTTACGCACGCCTTCCCGGGTGCGATGAGTGAGGACAATCGCGCCGATCATGGCGACCAACAGAATCATGCCGGCGGCCTGGAAGAAATAGATATAATTGGTGTAGAGCAACTGCCCCAAGGCCTCGGTGTTGGAGAGATTTTCCGGCGCCGGCGCGGGCGCGGCAAACCGGGTATCGACTTCCGGCGAGATCACGAAGCCGCCGACGATCACCACCAGTTCCATCAACAGGATCAGTCCGATCACCCCGCCCAATGGCAAGTACTGCAAAAAGCCCTGGCGGAGTTCGGCAATGTTGATGTCGAGCATCATCACAACAAACATGAACAGCACGGCAACCGCACCGACATAGACAACCACCAAAATCATCGCCAGGAATTCTGCGCCCAGCAGGACGAAAAGACCGGCCGAGTTAAAGAACGCCAGGATAAGGAACAGCACCGAGTGAACCGGATTGCGCGCGGAGATCACCATCACGGCCGCCGCAACGGTCACAATGGCGAACATATAGAAGGCCAGCGACTGAATGATCATCCGCGTCCTCCCGTTCCGGTCACTATGTTCTTCACTTCGATCATGCTCTACCTATAGGGCGCGTCCGCCTCGATCCGAGCCGCCAGCTCCGCCTCCCAGCGGTCGCCATTGGCCAGCAGTTTCGTCTTGTCGTACATCAACTCTTCCCGGCTCTCTGCCGCGAATTCAAAATTCGGTCCCTCAACAATCGCGTCGACCGGGCAGGCTTCCTCACAGAAACCGCAATAAATACACTTTACCATGTCGATGTCGTAGCGAGTGGTGCGGCGGCTGCCGTCGTCCCTTGGCTCGGCCTCGATAGTGATGGCCTGCGCCGGGCAGATCGCCTCGCACAACTTGCACGCGATGCAGCGCTCTTCACCGTTGGGATATCGGCGAAGCGCGTGCTCTCCTCGGAAGCGCGGACTCAATGGGCCTTTTTCGTACGGATAGTTCAGGGTCACCTTCTGTTTGAAAAAGTACCTTAAAGTCAGGGCCATGCCGGACACCAGTTCCGCCAGGAAGATCGATTTTGCACTTCTGTCCAAGACACCCATGTGCTCTCTCCTAGCCTCCCGCCGTCCGCAGCGGATCAATGTCGAACGCCAAAACGACACCGGCGACAATCACCACAGCCGCCAGCGATATCGGCAGGAACACTTTCCAGCCCAACCGCATCAATTGGTCGTAGCGATAACGCGGGAACGTGGCGCGGACCCACAGGAATATAAACAGAAGGAATGAAATCTTCAGTGCGAACCAGATCGGCCCGGGGATCCAGTTAAACGGCGCGATATCGAAAGGCGGCAACCAGCCGCCCAGGAACAGGATCGTGGTCATGCCGCACATCAGGATCATATTGGCGTATTCGCCCAGGAAAAACAGGGCGAATGTCATCGCCGAATATTCGACGTTATAGCCCGACACCAACTCCGCCTCGGCTTCGGGCAGATCGAACGGGTGCCGGTTGGTTTCCGCCAGCGTCGAGATGAAAAAGATCACGGCCATTGGAAACAGCGGAATGACGAACCAGACCGTATTTTTCTGCGCCATCACGATATCGCTCAGGTTCAATGACCCGGCGACCAATAGCACCGTGATGATGATAAAGCCCATCGAGACTTCGTAGGACACCATTTGCGCGGCCGAGCGCAGTCCGCCCAGGAACGCGTATTTGGAGTTACTCGCCCAGCCGGCCATCAGAATGCCGTAGACGCCAAGGGACGAGATGGCGAAGAGATAAAGAATGCCCACATTGATATCGGCGATGACCATCCCTTCTCCCACCGGGATGACCGCCCAGGCAATCAGCGCCAGGATAAAGGTCAGCATCGGCGCCAGAATGAAAACGCCCTTGTTGGCGCCGGTGGGAATGACGGTTTCCTTGAAGAACAGCTTCATGCCGTCGGCAAGAGGCTGCAAGAGACCATAAGGTCCAACCACGTTCGGGCCACGGCGCAGGTGGATTGCGGCGATCACCTTACGCTCAAAGTAGGTCAGGTAGGCGACGGCCAACAACAACGGCACGACAATCAGGAGCACCTTGATGGCGATCCAGACCACGGGCCAGAGGTATGTCCACCAAATCTCAACCATTTGTGCCGGTCGCCCTTTCGTCTTCGCCGTTGGCGACGGCCGTGCATTCGGCCATGGTGATCGACGCCCGGCTGATCGGGTCGGTCATATAGAAATTCTCGATGGGCTGGGTCAGCGGCTCGTCGGAAATCGACCCGGAGACACCGAAATCGCCCCAGTCACCTTCCGCGATTTCGTCCACGTCACCAAACAGCGGATTGACCTCCACCATGCGGGCCCGCAGTTCGCCCAGGGAATTATACGGCAATGTCTTGCCGGTTTTATCGGAGAGCGCCCGGATGATGGCCCAATCTTCCTTGGCATCCCCCGGCGGGAACGCCGCCAGCGCCGCCTGCTGTACCCGGCCCTCTGTATTCACATAGGTGCCGTTCTTTTCCGTATAGGCCGCGCCCGGCAAAATCACATCCGCCCGATGCGCGCCCGCATCGCCGTGATGACCTTGGTAGATAACAAAGGCATCACCCAGCTTCTCCGTATCGATTTCGTCAGCGCCCAAGAGATAGACCACGTCCATATTGCCGGCGGCCAGAATGCCGGCGGTATCCAAGCCATTTTCGCCTTGCGGCAGGAAGCAGAGGTCCAGACCGCCGACCCGGCTGGCGGCGCGTTGCAAGACGTTGAAACCGCTCCAGTCGTCTCGGACGCCATCTACCGCGTCGATAAGTTCCTTGGCCTTCGCGAGAATCGCCGCGCCATCACTGCGCGCCAGCGCGCCGGAACCAACGATCACCATCGGCCGCTCGGCGTCCTTGAAGGCTTTGCCGAAGTCGCCGTTGCCGGCCATCACATCCCCAATCGCCGACGGGTTGTCACCGAGATAATCATGGGCATAGGTCAAATCGACCGCCGGTCCAATTTGGCCGATGGCCACATCACCCATCAAATATCGCTTGCGGACGCGGGCATTGAGAACCGGCGCTTCCCAGCGGGGATTGGTCCCGACAAGAAGGATCGCGTCCGCCTCTTCGATCCCGGCAATGGTCGAATTGAATAGATAGCTCGCCCGGATATCGCCAATGGCGCCGCCGTCTTGCCGGCAGTCCAAGTGCGGTGCGCCCAGGCTTTCCATCAGGTCCTTGAGGGCCAACATGGATTCACAGTCGGCGAGGTCCCCGGCAATTGCACCAATCTTATCGCCGGACGCTGCGGCCAGTTTCTCACCGGCGACGCTGAGCGCTTCATCCCAATCGACAGCGACCAGCTTGCCATCTTTCCGGACATAAGGCCGGTCAAGGCGCTGACGCTTCAAGCCGTCGCAGGCGTGCCGCGTCTTATCGGAAATCCATTCCTCGTTCACGTCGTCATTGTTGCGGGGCAGGATACGCATCACTTCCGGCCCGCGCGTATCAACCCGGATGTTGCTGCCGAGAGCATCCATAACATCGATGGATTCGGTTTTTTTCAGCTCCCACGACCGAGCGGTAAAGGCGTAGGGCTTGGACGTCAGCGCGCCGACGGGACATAAGTCCACGATATTGCCCGAGAGTTCCGAGGTCAGCGCCTTTTCTACATAGGTGCCGACTTCCATATGCTCGCCCCGGCCCGTTGCGCCCAGTTCCGGCACGCCTGCGATCTCCGTCGCAAAGCGGATGCAGCGGGTGCAGTGTATGCAGCGGGTCATAATGGTGCTGACCAGCGGGCCCAGATACTTTTCCTCGACGGCGCGTTTGGTCTCCAGGAAGCGGGATTTATCACGGCCGAAACCCATGGCCTGATCCTGGAGGTCACATTCGCCCCCCTGATCGCAAATCGGACAGTCGAGCGGATGATTGATGAGCAGAAACTCCATCACCCCTTCCCGCGCCTTCTTGACAAGCTCCGTGTCGGTTTTGATCACCATACCGTCGCCGACGGGCATGGCGCAGGACGCTATAGGTTTCGGCGCGCGCTCCATCTCCACCAAGCACATACGGCAGTTGCCGGCAACCGACAGCCGTTCGTGATAGCAGAAGCGCGGGATTTCCTTACCGGCCAGTTCGCAGGCCTGCAGGACCGTCAGCCCGGCTTCGACTTCAATCTCGACATCATCGATGGTGAGTTTAGGCATCCCTTATCCTCACGCCGCCGCGTTGTGTTTTGCTTGTTCAATCCGCGCTTCCATCTCGGGCCGGAAGTGGCGGATCAGTCCCTGGATCGGCCAAGCGGCCGCGTCGCCCAGAGCGCAAATTGTGTGACCCTCAACCTGCCGGGTGACTTGTTCGAGCAGATCAATTTCCTCAATCGTCGCTTGGCCGGTAACCATGCGGTTCATCATGCGCGACATCCAACCTGATCCTTCCCGGCAGGGCGTGCATTGGCCACAGCTTTCATGCTTGTAGAACGCCGACAGCCGTGCGATGGCCGCGATAATATCCGTGGATTTGTCCATCACCATGATGGCCGCTGTGCCCAAGCCTGATTGCGCCTCTCTGAGGGAGTCGAAATCCATCAAAATACTGTCACACGTCCCTTTGGGTAGACATGGCACGGATGCGCCGCCAGGAATGATGGCCAGCAAATTGTCCCAGCCGCCCCGGACGCCACCGGCATGTTTATCGATGAGTTCCTTTAACGGAATGCTCATTTCCTCCTCGATGGTGCACGGGTGCTCCACGTGGCCGGAGATATTGAACAGCTTAGTGCCGGTGTTGTTAGGTCGGCCCAGTCCGGCAAACCAGCCGGCGCCCCGGCGCAGAATTGTCGGCGCGACCGCAATGGATTCCACATTGTTGACCGTGGTCGGGCAGCCATAAAGACCCGAGTTCGCAGGGAATGGCGGCTTCAACCGGGGCTGGCCCTTCTTGCCTTCCAGACTTTCGATCAGCGCGGTTTCCTCGCCGCAGATATAGGCGCCGGCGCCGCGATGCACATAAAGATCAAAGTCCCAGCCGGAACTGCAGGCATCCTTGCCGATCAGTCCCGCATCGTAGGCTTCATCGACGGCGCGCTGCAGGGCCTCTGTCTCCCGATAGAATTCGCCGCGGACGTAAATATATGCAGCGTGCGCGCCCATGGCGAAACTCGCCAGCAGACATCCTTCGACCAACTTGTGCGGATCGTGGCGCATGATCTCCCGGTCTTTGCATGTGCCGGGCTCGCCCTCATCGGCGTTGACCACCAGATAGTGCGGGCGGCCGTCTGATTCCTTGGGCATAAATGACCATTTGAGGCCAGTGCTGAAACCCGCACCGCCCCGGCCGCGAAGTCCTGACTCTTTGACCTCTTCGACGATCCAGTCTCGGCCCTTGGCGATCAGCTCCTTGGTGCCGTCCCAATCGCCCCGCGCTTTCGCGCCCGCCAGGAACGGGTCGTGGAAGCCGTAGATATTGGTAAAGATGCGATCACTGTCTTTCAGCATCAGTCATCGCCTCCCTTGCCGCCTTTGAGGCTGGTCAGGCCATTGATCGGCTCACAACTCTTGCGACCGATTTGTGATCCCGGCTTCGGCGTCTCGCCAAGTTTCAATTGAGTCAGGATGGATTCAGTGCTGTCGTTGTCCAGGTCTTCGTAATAATCGTCGTTGATCTGCATCATCGGCGCATTCACACAGGCGCCCAGGCATTCCATTTCGTTCATCGTGAACGTGCCGTCTTCGGTCGTTTCACCGAAATCGATGCCGAGTTGCTTCTTACACGCGGCCACCACCTGGTCGGAACCACGTAGCCAGCATGGCAGGTTGGTGCAAACCTGCACGTGGTGCTTACCGATCGGCTGCAGGTTGTACATGGTGTAAAAGGTGGCGACCTCATAGACATGGATCGGCGGCATCTCCAACAGGTTCGCCACATAGTCCATCGCGGCGCGGGGCAGCCAGCCATCGTTCTGCCGCTGCGCCAAATCCAAAAGCGGCATCACCGCGCTCGCCTGGCGCATGTCGGGATACTTGGCGATTTCCTTCTTCGCCAGTTCCATGGTCTCCGGCGTGAACTCAAAGCTCTCCGGCTGCTGAACGTCGGCCGAACTCATCGGTCAATCTCCCCAAACACGATATCCAGCGATCCGATATTAGCCACCACGTCGGCCAGCATGTGCCCCTGCGACATCATGTCGAGGGCCTGCAGGTGGGCGAACCCCGGCGCGCGAATCTTGCAGCGGTAAGGTTTGTTGGTCCCGTCCGAGACCAGATAGACACCGAACTCGCCTTTGGGCGCTTCGACCACCGTATAGGTTTCTCCCGCCGGCACATGATAGCCCTCGGTGTACAGCTTGAAGTGATGGATCAGCGCCTCCATTGACTTTTTCATCGCTTCCCGCGGCGGCTTGGTGAACTTGTTGTCATCAACAGCGGCCGGGCCCGGCGGCATATCGGCGATGCACTGCTTGATGATCTTCAGGGACTCCCGCATCTCGTACATGCGCACCAGATAGCGGTCGTAGCAGTCGCCGTTCTTGCCGATGGGAATGTCAAAATCCATCTTGGCGTAAACGTCATAGGGTTGAGACTTGCGCAAATCCCAGGCAATGCCCGAGGCGCGTAGGTTCGGCCCGGTAAAGCCCCAGTCATAGGCCTCTTCGACCGACACCACACCAATATCCACGGTGCGTTGCTTAAAGATGCGGTTTTCCGTCAGCAGGCCTTCCAGGTCATCGATCATGGCCGGGAATTCATCCGCCCAGGCGTCGATATCATCCAATAGTTTCTGCGGCACATCCTGGGCCACGCCACCGGGACGGAAATAGGCCATGTGAAGACGCGCGCCCGAGGCCCGCTCGCAGAACTCCATCAACAGCTCCCGGTGTTCGAACGCCCAGAGCATCGGCGTCATGGCGCCCACATCCATGGCGTATGCCGTGATATTGAGGATGTGATTCAAAATGCGGCCGATCTCGGCATAAAGCACCCGGATGTATTGCCCTCTGGGCGGCACCTCCATGCCGGCGAGTTTTTCGACGGCCAGGGCAAAAGCATGTTCCTGGTTTTGCGGCGCGACGTAATCCAGGCGGTCAAAATACGGCACCGCCTGTAGATAGCTTTTATATTCGATGAGCTTTTCCGTGCCCCGGTGCAACAAGCCGATATGCGGATCGGCGCGGTCGATCACCTCACCGTCCATCTCCAATACCAGGCGTAGCACACCGTGGGCCGCCGGGTGTTGCGGTCCAAAGTTGAGGGTGAAGTTCCTAATGTGTTGTTCGCTCATCAGGCCTTCTCCCCCTCGCCCGCTGCCTCGTCTTCATCGACAGTGGCCTTTTCATCGCCCGGAAGCTGGTGCTGCATACCTTCCCAGGGGCTGAGGAAATCGAAGTTGCGGAATTCCTGCGTGAGTTTTACTGGCTCGTAGACCACGCGCTTTTGTTCGTCGTCATACCGAACTTCTACATAGCCAGTGAGCGGGAAATCCTTGCGCAGCGGATGGCCTTCAAAACCGTAGTCCGTCAGGATACGCCGCAGATCAGGATGACCGGAAAAATAAATACCGTAGAGGTCCCAAGCCTCCCGCTCCCACCAGCCGGCCGCGTTGAACACACTGACCACAGATGGGACCGGCGTGTCTTCTCTTGCCTGTACCTTGACCCGGATGCGGGCGTTCTGAGTGAGGCTCAAGAGATTGTAGACCACGTCAAAACGATTCTCACGTTCTGGATAATCGACGCCACAGACATCGACCAAAATCTTGAATTGGCAATTCACATTGTCGCGGAGGAACGTCAGGACCTTTACAATCGAACTCCGGTCGGCATGGACGATCAATTCACCGCCCTTGACCTCCGTCGATTGGACGGCGCTATCGAGGCTGTCGGTGATAAGTTCGGCCATGTCTATGACAGGTTGTACGTCGGCCATGATTCCCTCGAAATACTCCGCGCGCGCCGTTTACCGCCACAAGGTCCCGGTGCGTTTAATCTTCTTCTGCAACTGCAAAATACCGTACACCAGCGCCTCCGCCGTCGGCGGGCAGCCGGGCACATAAATATCCACCGGCACCACCCGGTCACATCCGCGCACCACGGAATAGGAATAGTGATAATAGCCGCCGCCATTGGCGCAGGACCCCATGGAGATGACATAACGGGGCTCGGCCATCTGGTCATAGACCTTACGGAAGGCTGGCGCCATTTTGTTCGTGAGCGTCCCGGCCACGATAATCACATCGGATTGGCGCGGGCTGGGCCGGGGCACAACGCCGAACCGGTCAAGATCATAGCGGCTGACATAGGCGTGCATCATTTCAACGGCACAGCAGGCCAGGCCAAATGTCATGGGCCACAAGGACCCTGTCCGCGCCCAGTTCACCAGTTTGTCCAGATTGGCGACGACGAAACCTTTGTCGGTCAGCTCATCGGTCACGTTTTTGAGGATCAAGTCCTGCTGTGCACCGGGCGCCAGAGGTTGGCCATGTTGATCGACCAAGGAAGCTGACTGGTCTACTCCCATTCCAAGGCCCCCTTCTTCCACTCATAGACAAAGCCGATGGTCAGAATGCCGAGGAACACGACCATGGACCAGAATCCGACCATGCCGATTTCGCCCAGGCTGATTGCCCAGGGAAACAGGAAGGCGACTTCCAGATCAAAAATGATGAAAAGAATGGCGACCAGATAAAACCGGACATCAAACTTAATCCGGGCGTCTTCAAAAGCCTCGAAGCCGCACTCGTAAGCCGACAGTTTCGCCGTGTCAGGTTTTTGCCGGGCTAGCACCAAAGACGCGATCACCATCACCCCGGCTAAGCCGATGGCGATGCCGATAAATATCAGGATGGGGAAATATTGGACGAGCAAGTTTTCCATCAGGGGATCCTGTATTTTGCCTTCTTCCTAGCCTTTGGCCTTGAGAATCTGGCGGGAGCGACGGGACTCGAACCCGCGACCTCCGGCGTGACAGGCCGGCGTTCTAACCAACTGAACTACGCCCCCAAAGCTTAGCTCGTTCGCGAGCGGTATGTAATCAACGCCTGTCGGGGTGTCAAGCAAACTCCGTCCACCGAACTTCACTACTGTAATCCGTCTCTCTCCGAGGCTGTTTCACCTTCAAATTTTGGCCAAAATATTCGAAAATTCAAGAATTTAGTCGAAGATAAACTGGATCAGGCCCCATTGACTATTGGGGGTCTCCGACATCCCCCGCCTCGCCTGATGCATCTTGCTGGTGGCCTACGACACTCTGGGCCTCGATGAACACTCGGGTAACCGTTGGAAAGGTTGACTTTATCTCGGATTCGAACTGGGAAATAGCGGCTTCTACGTCATTGGCGGTCAGATTTTCGGCAAAGTCGATACTGATGTTCAAAAGAACGTCTGTCGGGCCCATGTGCATGGTCAGGATCTCATTCACCGAAAGGACATTGGCTTCTTTATCGACGATTTTGCGAATCCCATCGACCACTTCGTGACTTGCGCCCTCGCCGATCAGGAGCCCCTTGGCCTCGTACGCAAGAAACGCCGCCGTTGCCGCCAAGATGACGCCGATGGTAATAGAGGCAACGGCGTCCCAAACGGGAGCATTCAACGAATCGGCCAGATACACGCCGATAAAAGCGACGACGAGTCCCATCATGGCGGCGGTGTCTTCAAACAGAACCGTAAAAACCGTTGGGTCTTTGCTTAATCGGATAGAGGCGAAGAAATTCTGGGAACCTTGGCGCTTTCTGAATTCTTTATAAGCGACCCACCAGGCGAATGCCTCGAACACCATGGCGATGAGTAAAACGACATAGTTGATAATCGGGTTAAGGATCGGCTGTTCGCTTTTGATTTTGGAGACACCCTCAAAAATCGAGATGCCGGCGCCCAAACCAAAGATCAGGATCGCCACCACGAAGGTCCAAAAATACAGCTCCATCCCGTAGCCGAACGGATGCTGTTCATCCGACGGCTTGCTGGCGCGCTTGATTCCATAGAGCAGTAAACCCTGATTGCCCGTATCGACGAGCGAGTGAACAGCCTCACTCAACATGGCGGAACTGCCAGTCAGCGCCGAGGCAATAAACTTGGTCACCGCGATCAGGGCGTTTCCGGCCAGCGCTGCGTATATGACTTTTTTGGATGAGCCCGGTGCGGCCACGTGGTGTTACTCCAATTGGAAGCGAAGCCTAACCGCCGTAAAAAACGTTATCGCCCAATTCTTTCATTTCGAGGATCGCCTCATCAGGACGGCCATCGGGTTGTTTGGCCACGTTCGCAGCAGTCACCTCGCCAATAACAACGTGGTGATCGCCCTTCTCTACGATTTCGGCAATGCTGCATTCAACGCTGGCCGGCGCAGAGCCGATGATGGGAGAGCCGTTTTCGCCGGCGTGATAGGCTTCTCCACTGATCGTGTCCCCGTCTTTTTCGGCCGGCTTAAAGAACGCGAAGGCAGGCCCTTGTTGTCCTTTGCCCAGCATATTCAATGCAAAGCATCCGGTCGATTTGATCAAACTGTAAATACCGGAATCCGGCTTAACGCCGATAGCCACCAAGGGGGGATCGAATGAGGTCTGAGTGACCCAGTTCACCGTTGCGGCAGCCACGTTGCCGTTGGCGTCCTCCGCGGTCATGACATAAATGCCGTAGGGTATCATCCGTAAAGCCGTCTTTTTGGCGTCTTCGTCCATTGTGCTTTCTCCTCCTTGGGTAGAATAGTGGTGGGCGGTGACGGGATCGAACCGCCGACATCCACGGTGTAAACGTGGCGCTCTCCCAGCTGAGCTAACCGCCCACTTGCGCATCACTGCGTCAGCCCAATACATGATTTATCGGACGGGAAATTGCAATCCCTGCCGGAGTCTATTCTCAGACAAAATCCGGGCATGAAAAATGCCGGCCGCAATATGCGACCGGCATTAATACAGTACGGAAAGACGCGTTAGTTGACGGCGTCCTTCAAACCTTTACCGGCCTTGAACTTAGGCTGTTTGGAAGCCGGGATTTGGATCGTCTCACCGGTGCGCGGATTGCGTCCGGTTGTCGCCTTACGGTTCGCGACGGAGAACGTACCAAAGCCCACAATGCGGACTTCGCCACCACCTTGCAAAGAACCGGAGATTGCATCGAACACACCATCGACTGCCTTGGCTGCATCAGCTTTGGAAAGTCCGGCGGAGTTTGCTACTTCGGCAACTAGATCGTTTTTATTCACCTTAAAGGCCCCCTTTACTGTCTAGGATGGGTTTAAACTATGACTTGTTATTCAGGCTTCACTTCGTCTGAAATGCCGCGAAGTGTAGGAGCGGTTTTCGTTTCGCGTCAATTAGAATCACGGCAAAATCCGCAGATTTCCGGGAAAAACAGCGTTTTCAAGGGATAAAAGGGCACTTTTTTTGCCGCCCAAACGAAAACGGGACCCGTTTTCAGGTCCCGTTTGGCGTTTTTTGCGCGAATCGTTTTTTCGCAGATTTCCGGGGTTTAGTGCTTCACCAGCCCTGAACGCTCGTCATCATCGTCAACCGAACCGGCCGAGACATCGGCCGCCGCCTCTTCCTCCTCATCCCATTCGATGGGGACGAGCGGGCTGACCAAAGCATGCTCCAGCACCTCTTCGACGCTGGTCACCGGAACGATTTCCACGGCGCGTTTCAGGTTGTCCGGAATTTCCGCCAAGTCCTTTTCATTGTCCTTGGGCACCAGAACTTTCTTGATCCCGCCCCGCATCGCGGCGAGGAGTTTTTCCTTCAAGCCGCCGATGGGCAGGACGCGGCCCCGCAGGGTGACTTCGCCGGTCATGGCGATGTCCTTGCGGACCGCGATACCGGTCAGAACCGAGACAATGGAGGTGACCATGCCGACACCGGCGGACGGGCCGTCTTTCGGCGTCGCGCCTTCCGGGACGTGAACGTGGATATCGCGCTTGTCGAATAGCGTCGGCTTAACACCAAACGCCACGGAACGCGACTGCACAAAAGACTTCGCCGCCTGGATGGATTCCTGCATGACGTCGCCCAGTTTGCCGGTAATGGTCATCTTGCCCTTACCCGGCAGCATCACGGCTTCGATGGTCAGAATTTCGCCACCGACTTCGGTCCAGGCCAGACCATTGGTGACGCCGACGATATCTTCCGCCTCAACCTCACCGAACCGGTATTTGCGCACGCCAGTGAACTTCTCCAGGTTGCGGCGGGTCACGTTGACCTTTTCCAACCCTTCCATCAGGATTTCCTTGGTCGCCTTACGGGTCAGATTGGCGAGTTCCCGCTCCAGATTACGGACGCCGGCTTCCCGCGTGTAATAACGAATAAGATCGCGTAACGCCTGGTCGGAGATTGACCATTCATCTTTCTTCAGACCATGGGCTTCCATCTGTTTGTCGATTAGGTGGCGGCGCGCGATTTCGACCTTCTCATCCTCGGTGTAGCCGGGGATGCGAATGATCTCCATCCGGTCCAGCAGTGGACCTGGAATACGCAGCGTGTTCGCCGTGGTGACAAACATGACATCCGACAAATCGTAATCCACTTCCAGATAATGATCCTGGAACGTGTCGTTTTGCTCGGGATCCAGGACCTCGAGAAGCGCCGAGGCCGGATCGCCCCGCCAGTCGGAGCCCATCTTGTCGATTTCATCCAACAGGAAGAACGGGTTCGAGGTCTTGGCCTTCTTCATGCCCTGCAGAATTTTACCCGGCATCGAACCGATATAGGTCCGGCGGTGGCCGCGAATTTCGGATTCGTCCCGGACCCCGCCCAGCGACATCCGCACGAAATTACGTCCGGTCGCCCGGGCGATGGACTTACCCAACGAGGTTTTACCCACACCCGGAGGGCCCACGAGGCACAAGATCGGGCCTTTCAGCTTCTTCGTGCGCTGCTGTACGGCCAGGTATTCGAGAATACGCTCCTTAACCTTCTCCAACCCATAGTGATCCGCATCCAGAATTTTCTCGGCCTGCTTGATGTCTTTGTTCACCCTGCTGCGCTTCTTCCACGGAATGTTCAGCATCCAGTCCAGATAGTTCCGGACCACCGTGGCTTCGGCCGACATCGGGCTCATGTTACGAAGCTTCTTCAATTCGGCGACAGATTTTTCACGCGCTTCCTTGGTCAGCTTGGTCTTGGCGATTTTTTCCTCAAGTTCCTGGGTCTCGTCCTTGCCTTCGTCGGTTTCACCCAGCTCCTTCTGGATCGCCTTCAACTGTTCGTTCAGATAATACTCGCGCTGGGTTTTCTCCATCTGGCGTTTGACCCGGCTGCGGATTTTCTTCTCGACCTGCAGAACACCGATTTCGCCTTCCATAAAGGAGATCACCCGCTCCATCCGCTCGGAGATAGAGTCGACTTCGAGCAATTCCTGCTTCTCGGAGATCTTCAGCGCCAAGTGGGACGCAACCGTATCGGCCAGCTTGCCAAATTCATCAATTTGATTAACAGAAACAAGCGCTTCCGGTGGAATCTTCTTATTCAACTTGATGTATTGTTCGAACTGCGTGACCACAGAGCGGGAGAGCGCCTCAAGCTCTTCTTCCTCGCCTTCCCGTTCCGGCATGATGTCCGCATAAGCTTCGAAGAAATCATCATTGTCGGTATAGCGGATGACGCGGGCACGCTCCCCACCCTCGACCAAGACCTTCACCGTGCCGTCCGGCAGCTTGAGCAGTTGCAGGACAGTCGAAACCGTACCGACGGTATAAATCTCTTCCTTGGCGGGGTCGTCATCAGCCGCGTTCTTCTGGGCGATCAGAAGAATTTGCTTGTCGTCCTTCATCACGTCTTCCAAGGCGCGCACGGATTTTTCACGGCCGACGAAAAGCGGCACAATCATGTGCGGAAAGACCACGATGTCGCGCAGGGGAAGGACGGGATAAACTTTTCCGGCGGAAGGCTCCAATTCTGATCTCCTAAATACGCAGACCCAATCTTTAGGTCTTTATTGTTTTGTTTCCGCGGGCCAGCCCGCGGGAACAAATTTGATCTTTAATACAGTTATGTTCACCGCCACTTTAATCAAGTAGCTACAAACATTTATTATTCGGGCATTCTAGGCGCTCGTATCCAGGTCATCACGCCGGTCGGCATAAATATAGAGAGGACGCGCACCTTCTTGCGCAACTTCCCGGTTGATCACCACTTCTTCGACGCCGTCCAGATCAGGCAATTCGAACATAGTATCCAACAGAATGTCTTCCATGATGGACCGCAGCCCCCGGGCCCCGGTCTTGCGCTCAACCGCCTTCTTGGCCACCGCTTGCAGCGCCGTATCCAAGAATTTGAGCTTCACATCTTCCATCTCGAACAGACGCTGATACTGCTTCACCAGCGCGTTCTTTGGCGAAGTCAGGATTGTGATCAACGCATCCTCATCCAGGTCGTTCAGGGTAGCGATCACCGGCAGCCGGCCGACAAATTCTGGAATGAGGCCAAATTTCAACAGATCTTCCGGCTCCACGTCTTGCAGGATTTCACCGGTGAGCCGCTCATCCGGGCCGCGTACATCGGCGCCAAAGCCCATGGAAGAGCCTCGCCCGCGGGCCGAGATAATCTTCTGCAGGCCGGCAAACGCACCGCCGCAAATAAACAGAATATTGGTCGTATCCACCTGCAGGAATTCCTGCTGCGGATGCTTGCGCCCGCCTTGCGGCGGCACAGATGCGACCGTGCCTTCCATAATTTTCAGCAGCGCTTGCTGCACGCCTTCGCCCGACACATCGCGGGTGATCGACGGATTGTCGGACTTGCGGGAAATTTTATCGACCTCGTCGATATAAACGATGCCGCGCTGCGCCCGCTCCACATTGTAGTCGGCCGCCTGCAACAGTTTGAGAATAATATTCTCCACGTCTTCGCCGACGTAACCGGCCTCGGTCAGAGTGGTCGCATCGGCCATGGTGAACGGCACATCGAGAATGCGCGCCAGGGTCTGGGCCAACAACGTCTTGCCGCAGCCCGTCGGGCCGACCAGCAGGATGTTGGACTTGGCCAGTTCCACATCATTGTTCTTGGTGCTGTGGCTCAGACGTTTGTAGTGATTATGCACGGCGACCGAGAGGACCCGTTTGGCGTAATCCTGGCCGATCACATAGTCGTCCAGAACCTCACAAATTTCTTTTGGGGCCGGAACGCCGTCGCCGGATTTGACGATCTGGGTCTTGTTCTCTTCACGGATGATATCCATGCAGAGCTCGACACACTCATCGCAAATAAACACGGTCGGTCCCGCAATAAGCTTTCGGACCTCGTGCTGGCTTTTGCCGCAGAATGAACAATAAAGCGTATTCTTTGAATCGCCGTTGCCGGTGGACTTACTCATGAACCCTCCAACACAAAGCTCAGCGGCATACTAGCCCCAGACTTAAACTACACTCAAACACAAATAAGGGCCCGAAAAACCGCCAAACCCTTATTCGCCGTCACCGCCGCTATCGCCGGATCCGGTCTGGTCCCCCGAGTCGTCCTCTCCGTCCAGGTCTTCGGGCCGCTTCAACACAACCTCGTCAATCAGGCCAAAATCCTTGGCCTCTTCCGGCGTCATATATTTATCGCGTTCCAACGCCTGTTCGACTTTTTCCAATTCCTGGCCCGTATGCTCCACATAAATATTATTCAACCGTTGCCGCAGGGCCAAAATTTCGCGCGCCTGAATCTCGATATCGGTCGCCTGTCCCTGTGCGCCGCCGGACGGCTGGTGAACCATGATCCGAGAATTGGGCAGCGCGTACCGCTTTCCTTTTTGTCCCGCCGCCAACAAGAGCGACCCCATCGACGCCGCCTGTCCGATACAAACCGTCGATACGCCCGGCCGGATATATTGCATCGTGTCATAAATCGCGAGACCGGAAGTCACGATACCCCCGGGAGAGTTAATGTAGAATGAAATATCCTTCTTGGGATTTTCCGATTCCAAAAACAGCAACTGGGCACAAATCAAACTGGACACATGGTCCTCGATCGGACCGGTGACAAAGATGATCCGCTCCTTCAGCAGGCGCGAATAAATGTCATAGGCGCGCTCCCCACGATTGGTGGTTTCCACCACCATCGGCACAAGCGCGTTATTAAAAATTTCTATGGGATCGCTCATCATATTCTATCTGGTTGGTTTTTCCCGTAATTCAACTGCCTACGCGACGCTTTGGGCCCTGGTCAAGCACCCTTTTGGCGCGCAAGCCGACGCTACTTCTTAGCCGTGGATTTCTTGGCTTTTCCCTTGGCCGAGGCTTTCTTCTTGGCGCTGGACTTCTTCTTTTTTTCGCCGGAATCGCCACTTTCGCTTGATTTTGCGGCTGATTCGGTGGCCTCCGCCATCAACTCCTCGATGCTGACATCTTTGTCGGTGACATCCGCCAGTTCGACAATAAAGTCGATGACCTTGTCTTCGAGGACCGGCGATTGCAGCGACTGCATGGCTTCAGGATTGTTCTTGAAGTATTCCAGGACTTCTTTTTCCTGGCCCGGGTGCCGCTGTGCCTCTTGCATCAGCGCCCGGTTCAGTTCTTCCGGCGACACCGTGATCTCGTTGACCCGGCCAATCTCGGCCAGCAACAGTCCTAAGCGGACGCGGCGCTCGGCGATTTCCCTGTATTCTTTCTGAAGTTCCTCATCGGACTTATCCTGATCGTCGGCGTCAACCTGATCAGGATGATGTTCCCGCTGATGGGTAAATTGCTCCCAAATTGCGTCGAATTCACTTTGGATCATGCCCTGTGGCAGCTCGAACTTGTGTTCATTATCCAGGAGGTCGAGGAGATCCCGCTTCAGCCGCATCTTGGTGAAGGCCCCCATTTCCATCTCTTGGGCCTCTTTCACCTGACGCTTCAGGTCCTCGACGCTTTCCGCCCCCATGGACTTGGCGAGCTCGTCATTGATTTCCGCCGGGATAGATTCATGAATTTCGTTGAGGGTCACTTCGAACACGGCCTCCTTGCCGGCCAAGGTCTCCGTATAGTTCTCCGGGAACGTGACACTCACATCGAACTTATCGCCGGCATCGTGCCCGACGATCTGTTCCTCGAAACCGGGGATAAACGCACCGGAACCCAGTTCCAGGGAGTATCCGTCCGCCTTGCCGCCGGCGAATTCCTCGCCGTCCACCCGGCCAACAAAGTCAATGATCGCCACATCGCCGGTGGCGATTTTGCGTGCTTCGGTAATCGGCTTGGATTCTTTTCGGCTGTTGGCCATTTGCTCGATAGCGCCGTCGATCTGCTCGTCCGTCGCAGGAACTTTGAAGCGTTCAAGCTTTAGTTTGCCGAAGTCGGCCAAGCTAATCTCCGGAAAGATTTCCAGCTCGATCGTGTATTCCAGATCGGCGCCTTCTTCGAATTTCTCGATTTCAATTTTCGGCTGGGATACCGGACGGAAATCCTTGTCCGCCAAGGCCGACTGGCTGCTTTCGTTGACCGTCGCTTCAAGCACCTCGCCCATGACCGCATTGCCATAGGTCTTGCGCAACAGGCTAACCGGCACCTTACCGGGACGAAAGCCCGGCATCCGCGCCGTGCGGGCGACTTCGGTTAACCGGGTCGTAACCCGTTCCTCGATATCAGCGGCGGGGACAACAACCTTGTAGCCCCGTTTCAATCCTTCGTTCGTCGTTTCAGTTACCTGAGCGGCCATTGCGTAATTCCCGTGCGTTCCTGTTCGTGACGTAAAAATTCAAATTTAATGAGTACTAAACCCTGTGGCGGATACATCGAAATTGGTGCGGGTGAAGGGACTTGAACCCCCACTTTCCGAAGAAAACAAGGACCTAAACCTTGCGCGTCTACCAGTTCCGCCACACCCGCAACACAACCTACCGGATGCGGTCATCCGCGCCGGAGCGCGCCACTCTATAAAAAAAGCGACCGCTGTCAATCTGAACCTCTGGAAATTCGCGGAATTCTTGGGACCCGAGGTTTTACACCTTCAACAAGGATTTTACCTTATTCGACGTGCTCACCTCCTGACCGCTCCGGTAGGATTCATGATTGCCGTCGATATCTTCCAAAAGATACCGGTAGTTGACCATCAAACCGGCCGATTGCTGTAGTCCCTTGGAAGACGTGTCCGCCTCCCAATTAATCTGTTCAACACGCGCGCCATTGTTCAGGTGGAAATGTGCGACAGAGTCCAGCGCCGTCCCGCCGCCCCACTTTTCGACGCAGATATATCGAGCCGCGAGCTTCAGCAGCGGCTCTTGCAAGGCTTCTGATTTCTCGGCATTTCCGTACCAGCCGGCCTCGAAAAGCAGATGCCTGATCGCTTCTGCCGCGGTGTCTTTCATGGCAAGACCGGTCAAGGCGGAGCGCTGTTCATCGGACAGGAACTCCAAGGTCCTCTCGTCATCCAACGCGGATTTCAGCCAGCGGCAAAAACCGGGGATCGGCGACAGGGTCGAATACCGTTTTAGGCCGCGAAGTTCACCCGACAGGCTATCCACCACACGCTTGATCAGAAAGTTGCCGAAGTTGATGCCGCTGAGGCCCTGCTGCGCACTGGAGATGGAATAAAAGATCGCGCTGTCGGCGTCTGTTACATCGACGATCGGCGCATCCTCGTCCAACAACTCCTGAATGTTGGTCGAGATACCCTCCGTCAGCGCCACCCAAACGAAAATCAACGGCTCCTCCGGCATGCGGGGATGAAAAAAAGCGAAACACCGGCGGTCGGACGCCAGCCGGTTCTTTAAGTCGTCCCAGCTTTTGATTTCATGGACGGCTTCGTAGGCAAAAAGCTTTTCCAGCAAAGCCGCCGGCGCATCCCAGGTGATCTGCTTGAGTTCCAGAAACCCGACATCGAACCAGGACGACAAAAGTGCTTTGAGGTCGGTCTCGACGGACTGCAAGACAGGATCGTCCTTGACCCATTGAGTTAGGTCCGCGCGAAGATCGACCAGAAACTTTACGCCCTCGGGCAACGCATTGAATTGGGTCAGCAACCGCACACGCGCCGCTTCCAATGATTTCTTCAGCGACTGCTCGGCATTTTGACGGGCTACCGGATCGGTCGCCGACTGCAACTCCTTGACGGCCGCATCGACGGCCTCATGATCCGTATCGAATTCCGTCGCCATGACTTGAAGGAAACGTTTTCGCCCTTCTTCGTTCAGACCCAGATACGCATGGCCCAAGGCGGCGGCCCGGGTGCGTGCGGAAACTTCACCGCCTCGGCCGTCCAGACAGGCCTGCATGTGTTTAAGCAAACGGTCCCGATCACCGTCGTCCAGTTCCGGCGACAGGACGATTTCGGTGAATTCGTCCTCGTCAGACCCGATCCGGCTCCAGACGCCTCGAAGGTTACGGATTGCGCGATCCCAGAAACCACTATTTTTTTGTTCATTCATACTAATGATTTAGTCATAAAATCAGCTAATCATCACTGATTTAACTTGAATATTTCGTGTAGTTGATCCGGCAAATCCTCGGCGATCAGTCCCCGGCCCGCCCGTTGCCCGGCCGCGCCGTGAAACCATGCCCCGGCGGCGGCGGCCTCGAATGCCGGAACCCCTTGCGCCAGGAATCCCGCAATGATCCCGGCCAGAACATCCCCGGCCCCGGCGGTCGCCAGATCGGCGGGCGCACTGCTGTTGATCACCGCCCTGCCGTCGGGCGCGGCGATAACCGTATCGAAACCTTTCAGCAGGATGACTGCACCGCTTTGTGCCGCAGAATTTAGACAGTTGGACAGTTTATCCTGTTGATTCTCAAAGAGCCTTCCGAACTCCCCCGCGTGCGGCGTCATAACGCAGGGGCCCTTGATCCATCGAGCTAGGCTCTCCAAATCATCCTCGAAGGCGGTCAATGCATCCGCATCCAATAGTGTCGGCAGACCGCATTTTAGGGCCTCGACCACATGGCGGCGGGTGGCCTGGGTCGCACCCGCGCCCGGTCCTACCAAAACCGCGCTCCGCTTCTTCTCGTGAAGGAGCGTGCGAATGTCACCATCATCTGGAAGCGCCGTCACCAGATTGCCCGGCGCACCCGCCTGATAGACCGTAACCGCCGTGGACGGCGCAGCAATGGTCAACATGCCGAGCCCGGTTCGCCGCGCCGCCGCCGCCGACAACCGTGCTGCACCCGTCATCTCCCCGCCGCCGATCACGAGCAGGTGTCCGCGCGTGTATTTATGAGCCTCCGGTGAAGGCCGAGGGATGACCTCTCGCCACAGGGCCGGTCCGTTCTCATGATTGACTGGATTGAGTTCTTCCAGAACAGAGGCTGGAATGCCGATGTCGGTCACCACTGTCTCACCACAGAGTGATCTTCCAGGCATCAACAGATGCCCCGGCTTTTTGCGAAAGAACGTGACCGTCAGTGCAGCCTGAGGCGCAATGCCCCTCACCTCGCCGGTGTTGCCGTCGACGCCGCTCGGCGTATCCACGGCCACGACCGGGACGCCACTGTCATTGATCGCGGCGATCAACTCCGCCGCTGCGCCGTCGATATCCCGGGCAAGCCCTGCCCCGAACAGCGCATCCAGGACGAGTTCCGCCCCATCCAAGAGCGCCGGCGTTAACGGCTCACAGTCCCCATCCCAGGCATCAGCGTTCACGGCCGCATCGCCGGTCAATTTTGACTTGTCTACTAGTAGTCCAAGGCGCACCGGCCAGTTGAGGCCCTGCAGTAAGCGCGCAACAACAAAGCCGTCGCCGCCATTATTGCCGGGACCGCACAACACCGCCACCCGCCGTCGGGTCCAATGCCGGCGAATTTCCCGCACCACCGACACGCCCGCGTTCTCCATCAGCGTCAGGCTCGGCACACCAGCTTCCACGGCCAAGGCATCGGCGTTGGACATTTGTTTGACGGTCAGTAACTCCGAACCACTTTTCATCGACTCTCACAGGTCTGGTGATAGTTCCTAAGTACTACTATAGTCCGCCCCTTGTGGGAGAGAGCAAGGTCTAAACACGTGAAAGTTTGTATTTTGGGCGCGGGCATTGTCGGTATCGCCTCCGCCTATTACCTCAACAAGGCCGGACACGAAGTCACCGTGATCGACCGCGAAAGCGGCGCCGGGCTGGACACCAGCTTTGCCAATGGCGGGCAAATCTCCGCCTGCAACACGATCCCCTGGGCCAATCCTCACGTGCCAATGCAACTGGTGAAGTGGCTGGGCCGCAAGGATGCGCCACTGCTGTTCCACTTCAGCGCCGACCCGATGCTGTGGTCCTGGCTGATCAAGTTTCTAATGAATTGCCGCTCGGCCAAGGCGCTGGAAGGAACCGCCAAAAATATGCGGATGTCCCTCTACAGCCGGGACATGATGGATGATATCCGTGCCAACACCGGCATCGACTACGACTATATCGGCCGGGGCATTCTGAATATCCAGAAATCACAAAAGGATTTCGAAGAAGCCGTCGCAAACGCCGCCCACTTGCGGGAGCTCGGCCTCAACAATGTCGTCCTGGGCGCGGAAGCCTGTATCCAGCTGGAACCCACGCTGGAAACCGTGCAGAACCGGCTCGCCGGCGGCGTCCATACGCCCGAGGACGAAAGCGGCGACGCCCACACATTTACCCGTAAGCTGGCCTTGGCCGCCGCCAGCCGGGGCGTGGTGTTCCGTTACAACGAAACCGTCACCGGGCTGGAAGAAGATGCCGGGCGGGTTACGCGGGTTCTCACCAATAAGGGCGGATTGGACGTGGACACGGTGGTTCTCTCCCTCGGCGCCTACGGCCCTGCTCTATTGAAACCGCTGGGGCTCAATGTGCCTATCTATCCGGCCAAGGGTTATTCCATGACCTTGCCGACGGCGGGACGCAACGGTGCGCCAACTATCAGCATCACCGACGAGGAACACAAGCTGGTCTTCACGCGACTGGGCGACCGGCTTCGGGTGGCCGGCACGGTGGAATTCGCCGGGTTCAACAAGGAAATCGATCAGGAGCGGGCGCAGTCTTTAAGAACGGCGACCGAAAAACAATTTCCCAATGCCGGCGACTTTGAACAGGCAACTTACTGGACCGGCCTTCGTCCCCTTACCCCGGACTGCGTGCCAATCATCGGCCGGACGAAGCTGGAAAATCTATATCTGAATACCGGCCACGGCTCTCTCGGTTGGACCATGGGCGCCGGTTCCGGCAAGGCGATATCCGACCTAATCAGCGGCGCGAAGGCGGACATTGATCTCAGCGGATATGGGCTGGAGAGGTTTTAACCTTCGGCGTCATCGAAAAATTGTCGAATGGAATTCGCGTAGTATTCAACCAATCGCCGTTGAGACTGGGGCACGCTGATTTCGTCTGAACCCGTCTGGACGATCATTCCCCGTCCTCTCAGAAGCGTCAGTGCTTCTGGGATTCCCAGCGATCCATCGCCGTCCGGCAGAAACAAGTTCGCACCGTTCGCCTTTGCGCGATCCGCTTCTTGTGCATACCGAGTCTTCAGAGTCTCCATTGACACCAGGGCACCGTCTTCCTTGATCAAAACGCGACAAACCAACGCCACCGGCGGAACCGGGATCAACGCCGCAATATCTTCCATCAACTCACCGCCGAGTTTAGACAGCCATTCGAACCGTTCAGCGCGGTCAAGCTTAGACCAATCGACCCAATGGTTAAGCAGCCACCGTTTGAAGGAGACCGGCGTTCCAAAATTTGCGCAGGCAAACCCGAAATTCCGTTTACGGCGCAGCATCTGCCAGAAGACCCTAGTACCGATTTTGGCGCCGGAGCGATAGACGAAGGCTCTGCCCTTCCCACGAAATTCCGCCGGATCGAAATTCCTGGTCATGTACGAGAGCAAGCCCAGGCGGGGTGGCTGCAACCCGCCATCCGGCGACAACGCGCCTTCGGGAAACATAGCGTGCGGCACTTTCGCCTCGGTCGCCATCTGAACATAGCGCTCCAGAACCTTTCGGTAGAGAGGATTGCCTGAATCACGCTGCAGGAAGTAACCGCCAGCCGCGCGCATCAACGGCTGAATTGGCCAGATGTGGGACCATTCGCCAACCCCAAACGACAACATCGTTCGAGGGGACGTCAGATAGGAAACGAGGACATAGTCGACGTTGGTCCTGTGGTTCATGAAGAAAACCACGCAACTATCCTCGTCAATTTGGCGAAGCGCATTTTCATCGGTGAAGCCGATCCTGACGCGATACAATGCCCTTAAGGCGCTCCGCGCCATGACATATCCCACCCGAAAATAAAATACCGGGCTGAACGCCGGCACCATCGAATAGGCAATCCGACGAACATTTTTTTGCACGTCGGCGACCGACCGACCTGAAACCAAGGCTTCTTCATTGATAGCCTCAAGGATCTTCGGATCGCTCGCCAGTCTGTCCGCCAGTTGCCGGCGGTCGGTCAGGGTAAAAGGTGAAAGTTTAAGCTGAAGATGCGGATTGACGACTTTCACAATTCTGTGTGACCACCAGGCCCAGCCGGAATACCACAACGGCCGCAGACCAAACCAGCACAAGGTGATGGCCGTCCCTGCCAGCAATAGTCCAAACACCCAAAATGGAAGAGTTATCGGCTCGTTCACCGCCTCCCCCTCAGATTGAAGCCAATATTTCCCTGAAGCGGCGAAGCGGCTCGTGATTTCGGATCATCGTCATGGGCACCGAGAAATGCCCCCGCCGCCAGATAAATCTGTTCGTATCGGGCAGCCGCCATCTGTCGAGAAGGTCGAGCCCACTATCAAATGGGGTGACACCATCGCGGCTGCCGATGACAGAGACAATTCGATCGGCGCTCATCACGGGTGGCCGCTGCGGATCAAGGAGTCTGAGATATTGTTCGATCAAACTTGTGGTCCATCCTTTTTCCCGGATGGCGTCCTGATTCCCCCAAACACGCGCCAATTGTCCGCGCATCACGGCGTCCACCTGGCTGCCGCAGTGGGTAATCAGCAACATAGCGTCGGGACGAAGGCGTTCCGGCCAATCAGCAGCGCGGTCGGCGGCAAGCTGAGACATCAGCGCGCCCAGGCTTGTCCCGCCGACGGCAACAGGCCCGGTCGAATGCCGCCGGGCCCAATCGATCAACACCGACCACTCGCGTAGCGCCCCCATAAACGTATCCAACGGCCCATAGGGAAACGTCGCGATAAAACGTTCTCCTCCCTAGTTGCCGGGCGTCACCCGCCGGCCATGCCACGGGGCCTCTGGCCGAATTACGCGGATACCCATGCCGCAAAGTGCATCGACCTCGTCAATCAGCCCGTGCCAATGATCAAATTCCACACAGACCCCGTGCCCAAAGATCAGCGTGGGCGGATTTTCCACGCCTTCGGGCTCATGCACACGGGCATAAACCGTGTCTCCCAAGCGGTCCGAAGGGCTTTGAAAACGCAGCCAGTAATTGCTGCCGACCGTATGGGGAATGGCTTTGGACACCTCAATGCGAGGCATTTGGGTGGGCGCCTCGAAAAATGGAGAGAGATCATCCAGTGCGGCGCCATATACGGCCTCGGTCTCAGCCGGTGTCACGGTATCTCTCTTTACCCTGGGAATGCCATGACGAAGCAAAAATCTGAAATGCCGGCGTGTGGAGTTATAGGCGTGACGGCGATCCCGCCGAGCGGTTTCAACTGAAATCCGATAGTCGATGGAACTTGAGTCACCTCCGAAGAACACACGCTGCCATTCGGATTCCAAGGCATTCACCGCCGCCCGGGCCGATTCAAAATGCGCCAGGGACAAAAGCAACTTATCCCTGGCCTTTGCAATCGGCGTCATGGGTACGGCGTCAAAGAAGACTTCCGGCGAACCATCGGCCGTCCGCGCTGCCGCCCAAAGGCGGGAAGCCGGGAAAAAATAGTGTTTGAGCAGCCACAGGCTAAATCCGTCAAACCACGGAAACGCCAGAAAGCTTCCGGAAAATCCTCGTAATCGCCGTTCGACCAAATCGTGGGGCCGCAGACGATGATTTGCCGTTTCCGCCGGATCCAAAATGGGCGGCGCATCTCCTTCGACGGGTTGCAATGATGCGTTCATAACTCATCCTACGAAGGCCTGTGAGCCCGGGCAAGCGGCGTGTCTCATGGTGGGCCTGGGAAGCGGGAATTGAATTGTTACGGCTTTCAGCTGGGAGGGTTTTAAAGCCTTAGCTTTTCTCGACCGATTTTCTCAGCGACGGCCCGCCGTTTCGCCAGCGTGTCCTTCATCAATCCATTGATCCGTTCAACCGTCTCCGGCGGGGCCGTGTCGACCGATCCACTTTGATACGGCGGCGCCGGGTCGTACTCCATCAGCAATTGGATGAAGTGGGCGGCCTCCTCGCCCAGAAGCCGCGCCGCAACCACCAAAGCGAAATCAATGCCAGATGTGACGCCCGCACCGGTGATGATGTTGCCATCCTCTACCACGCGTTCCTTGACCGGAACCGCCCCCATCAACGCCAACAAATCAATGGAATTCCAGTGGCAGGTCGCGCGCTTGCCGACCAGTAATCCCGCTGCCCCTAGCAGAAGCGAACCCGTGCAGACGGAGGTGATAAATGTCGCGTTTTTCGCCGCCTCGACCATGAATGCGATCAAGGCATCATCCTCCATCGCCTCCAGCACCCCCGGTCCACCCGGGATGAACAGAACATCCGGCTGACCATAGGTGTCGAACGTTTCCGTCGGCGTTAGGATCAGGCCGCCGTGCGCGCTCACTGGCTCCAACCGATGCCACAGCAGATCAACCTGGATCGCCGGCGAGGTGTTGAGAATTTCATAGGGTCCGGTCAGATCAAGCTGAGTCAAACCGGGAAACACCACCATGGCGATGCGAAAAGAAGGTTGGTCGTTCATCAAAATCAGCCTCAGGTTTTTCGTGGTAACGACGAGACTATAGTTAAAAATGGGGCCGCGGGACATGGCCGTGGATGACGAATAGAACTCCCCCCACCCCTCTAAAACTCCTCACGTTCCACGTCCTGACTGCTGTGCAGCACGCGAACGATGAACACGGTATCATCGGTCACCCGCAAATAGATACAGCGGTCCCGGTACGGGAGAATTCGCAAGCCCGGACGAATCCAATCTCTCGGCGCGCCGGTAAAACCGGACGCGGCGATCCACTCTATCTTCTGTGCAAGGTCTTCAATGAACTCGAGCGCAGCGGCCGGATTTTCTTCAGCGATATAGGCATGTATCCCGCGCAGATCATTGAGCGCGGTCTCTGACAAAACGAGCTTGCGTGGATTAATTGGACCCGTCCGAGGGAAGGATCGCGCCTGCTAGGTCGCCGGCGGTATCAAAGGTTCGGGTGCGGCCCGCGTCGATATCCTGATCACCTTCATCAATCAGGCGGCGCACGTCATTGAGTTTGGTCTCATAGTCTTCAAGCATCCGCAAGCCGGCCCGAACAACCTCGCTCGCGTTGTTGAAACGCCCGGCCTCAATCTCCGCCGCGATGAAATTTTCGTAGCGCTCGCCGATAACGTATGACTTTTTCACGTTGGTCATGTGCAGCCCTCAATCGCCAAAATGACGAATTTTTCGTAGAAAACTGTACGAAATTTTCGGACAAATTGGTAGGAATAATTCACACACTCCCTACCCCCACAGCTCCCGCACCCAATCCGCCGGGTAGTCGGCGGGGTTAGGCCGGCCGGAGAACACTACGGCCTTACAGTTTTCCGGAGGGGTCTGGGCGGCGCGGAGGCGGAATGGCACGCACCAGCCGGCCGGCCACAGTTCCGCATCGGGCGCCATGATCGCCACCCAGTCCTGATCGCCGTCATATTTTGCCGCCATGTCGGCATTAAAGGCGTCTCGGATTTCCGGCCGTGACCCGGTCTTCAACAAAAACACCGACGTATTGAAGCCCGGCACATAATCGTTGTCCATGATGGCGAAGTCGCTGTCATAAGTGAGCAGCGGATCGATGGAGCCGGTCAGCACCACATCCAGATCAAAATACAGCATCCGCCCGCCCACACCGTCGAGATCACCCCGATACAGCGACACTTTGTTCCACCAGCCCTGATAGTCCGGATCGGGCAGCGGCAGATGCCGAATGCCGCCATCCAGGCCCGTGGCGTCTTCGGTAAAACAGACAAAGTCCGGATCGTGGGACGAGTTCCGCCTGACCATGGCGGCCAGCCGGTTTACATAGTCGGGGCCATACTTGGTCCCCTGCTTCACGCAGACCACGGTGGCGGGATCGCGCTTTTTGAGACCCGCCGTCGCCACGCCGCCCGCTTTCAACGCGGCCACCCGCTTGGCGCCGATCTCCGCCATCACATGGCCCGGCGACATGTCTTCGATCTGACGGAATTTCACCTCCGCCTGATCCAGCTTGCCGGCGCGGATGAACACCCGGCCCAATTGAATGTGGGGCTCCAGGTCTTCCGCGCCCAACATCATCGCCCGGATCAGGGCCTTCTCCGCGCTCTCGAAATCGCCCAGGAAGTCATACACCCGGCCCAGATACATCTGCGCCGTCTGATGATTGGGATCGAGCCGCAGGGTTTCCTGAAAATAAACCAGCGCCTCTTCCAGGCCAGCATTGTCCACATGATGAAAGCCCAAGGCCAATTGCACCTCCGCATCCTCCGGGTTCAGCACTGCGGCGCGGGTCAGGAACGGCAGACTCTCCGCATCTTCACCCAGACGCTGATACAACATGCCGACCAGCTTCTGATAGGCCGGCTCATCGGGAATCTCCCCTTTGATCTCCGCCAGGCAGGCGACGGCTTGGGCGATTTCCCCCCTTTCATCCAGGTCGAGGGCGCGTGTCAGGGTTTCGGTGAGGTTCATGCTGGTCAAATTCACGTAATGGAGCCCCTTCATAGCACAACTTTTCTTAATGAATTTCCCTCTTGACGGTGGCGTTCTTCTGTTATAGAACAAAACAAGAACATTAAGGCGGGCACCTTAAACGACGCATAACGCATCCAAAGACGATGCGCACCAGTGATAAAGAACGAGGAAACGACCATGTCCGCCGCTGTTATTCACGCTCCTTTCGGGACTCCGCCCTCCGGGCAGACGCCCTCTCGACCCGACCCCGCACTTCTGGACGGCTTGCGCAATCGCATCCGGGCGATTGAACGCACCGGCGGCGGGATTGTCTCCCCCACTTTCGACAGCGATTTGGACTCACACTTGGCCGGTAACATGCCGGTCATTTCTCTCGGCGCGCCCGAAATCGACGAGGCGCTGCCCTGGAACGGCCTGCCCCGGACGGGCCTGCATGAAGTTTTCGGTGACGCCGCGGCCTTGGGATTCTCAGCCGCCCTGCTCGCCCGCCTGGCTGAAATCCATATCGACGAAGGCCGCGGCGCACCGATTTTGTGGTGTCAGCAAGGGCGGGACCTGTATGGGCGCGGACTGGCGGACTACGGCATTGATCCGGACCGGGTGATCCTGGTCCACGGCAAGAACGATACGGAAATTCTCTGGGCCATGGAGGAAGGGCTGAGGAGTCCCGGTCTCGCCGCGGTGATCGGCAAGCTGCACAAGGTGCCGCCGATCGCCGGCCGGCGGTTACAATTGGCGGCCGAGGAAAACGGCGTGGCCGGGCTCCTGCTCCGCGCGACCGGGTATGCGGGACCGCAAGCCCCGACCGGCGCGGCGCTGACCCGCTGGCGGGCAACGTCAGCGCCCAGCATCACCCCGGCCAGCGGCTTAGGACTGGGCCCGCCCCAATGGAATCTGGAATTACAACGCTGCCGCCTCAGCGCGGCCAGCCCAAAACAACTGGAAAGCGCCGGACGCCCCAGGCTCTGGCGGGTGGAGTGGTGTCATGAAACGGGTGATCTCTCTGTGGTTGCCGGCCTTCGCGACCGATCGGATCGAGCGCCGGCAAACCCGACAGCCTGGATCCCCAAAAGCGGACAAAGCGGACCAAACATCCAAAACCAGGGAGACCTCTGGCAAGCCGCCGTCTAAGCCTGAACCGGCATTTCCCCCGGCGGGGCCTTTGGTCACCATCATCACCGTCCATGGGGGACAGCGCATCGCCTCCCTCAACCGAGCGGCGCGCCAGGCCGGCATTTCCGCCGGGCAGTCCCTGGCCGACGCCCGTGCGCTTTACCCTGCCCTTGCCGTGCAACAGGCCGACCCCATCGCCGACGCCAAAGCGTTGAACGCCCTGGCCCGGGCGGCGGAACGCTATACGCCCTGGGTGGCTATTGACCCCGACGGCGGGCTCTATCGCGGCGGGGCCGGGCTATGGCTGGATATCAGCGGTTGCGCGCACCTGTTCGGCGGGGAAGACGCGCTTCTGGACGACCTCCTCACCCGCTGCGCCCACGCCGGATATCAGGCCCGCGCCGGTCTTGCCGGCACACCGGGCGCCGCCTGGGCCCTGGCCCGGCTGGAAACGAAGGAAACGCTGGCCGCTATACTGCCCCCTGGCATACGCGCATCCAAACGCCTGAGCCCCCTGCCCCTGGCCGGGCTGCGTCTGGAAGCCGGGATCGTGGAGGGGCTGGAGCGCATGGGGCTCCGCCGCATCGGGGAGATCTACAATTTGCCCCGTGCGCCCTTGGTTAAACGCTTCGGGATGGAGATCACCCGCCGCCTGGACCAGGCCCTGGGCACACAGGAAGAGTCCCTGTCGCCCCGCCGCCCGGTACCGGCCTATATGACCCGCCGGGCCTTTGCCGAACCCATCGGCCGGGCGGAGGATATCGACGCGGCGCTCGTCCATTTGCTGGACCCGTTGTGTGACATGCTGGAAAAAGCCGGCCAGGGCGTCCGGCGGCTGGTCTTTTCCCTGTACCGGGTGGATGACACGGTCGCCCGTATCGTGATCGGCGTGAGCCGGCCCAACCGGGATCCGGCGCATCTGCACCGGCTGTTCCGGGAAAAGCTGACGGAGGTCGATCCCGGCTTCGGGATCGAGGTCGCCGTTCTCACCGCGCCTTTGACCAATCCGCTCGCCTTGAAACAGCCGGATATCTCGGGCCAGCAATCAGCCAAAACCAAACCCGTGAACGAACTGGTGGACGTACTGGCCGGGCGGTTGGGCCCAGCAGCCGTCAATCGCCTGCTACCCGTGGCCAGCCATCTGCCGGAGCGGGCCTGCCGGACAGCGCCGGTGGATTCCGCGCCCGATAAAAAGCAGGACTGGCAAAAGCCGGTGCGTCAGCCACCGCGCCCCTTGCAACTGTTGATCCAGCCCCTGCCTATCGATGTGATGGCCCCGGTGCCCGACGGCCCGCCGGTCCTGTTCCGTTGGCGCAGGCGGCAGCACAAGGTCTCCAAGGCGGAAGGCCCGGAACGGATTTCGCCTGAATGGTGGCACGGTGACGGCCGCGCGCCCTATACCCCGCCCTTAAGCCCGGATATCCGGGACTATTACCGGGTGGAGGACGATGACGGCGCCCGTTTCTGGGTCTACCGGGAAGGCCTCTACCGCCCGGACCGCCTGCCCGCCTGGTACCTGCACGGGTTCTTTGCGTAATGACCGCCTACGCCGAACTGCAAGTCACCAGCAATTACAGCTTCCTGCGGGGAGCCTCCCATGCCCATGAGCTGGCGCTGCAGGCGGCCGTTCTTGGCCACAAGGCCATCGCCATTACCGACCGCAACACATTGGCCGGGGCGGCGCGCATGCATGTGGCCTGCAAGCAGCATGATATCCAACTGATCGTAGGCGCTCGGCTCGACCTCCGGGACGGGCCCAGCTTTCTCTGTTTTCCGACGGACCGGGCGGCCTATGGCCGGCTCTCCCAGCTTCTCACCCTGGGCAAGCGGCGGGCGGAGAAAGGCGATTGCGAGCTTTTTCTCGACGACATTTTAGAGGGGGAAATTTTCGCCGCCGGCGCCGGCCAGGTCCTGGTTCTGATCCCGCCGGAAACCCTCGATTCCACCTTTCGAGAGACGATTTTTGTTATAAGAAATAAGATTAAAAATAATATATACCTGTCTGTTAATTATATATATTTTGGCGATGATAATCCGCGTATATCGGCGATTAGCGAGCTTGCCGAAGAAACCTCTCTCCCCCTGGTCGCGACCAACGACGCCCATGCCCATATCGCCGGCCGCCGCATCCTCCAGGACGTGCTTACCTGTATCCGGGAGCACTGCACCATCCACGAGGCCGGCTTTCGTCTGTATGCCAACGGGGAACGTCATTTAAAGCCGGGCGACGAGATGGCGCGGCTGTTCAGCGCCTATCCGGAGGCCATCGAGAACACCGTCCGGATTGCCGAGAAATGCCGGTTTAATCTGGAGGAACTACGCTACGAATATCCGGTCGATCCGGTGCCCGACGGCCGCACCCCTCAAGATGAACTGACCCGCCTGTCGTGGGAAGGCGCCGAAATCCGCTATCCCGACGGCGTGCCGGAGAAAGTCAAAGGCCAGATCGATTATGAGCTGAAACTGATCGACGAGCTGGGTTATGCGCCCTACTTCCTGACCATTCACGACATCGTCCGCTTCGCCCGGTCCCGGGAGATCCTGTGCCAGGGCCGGGGCTCCGCCGCCAATTCCTCCGTCTGCTACATGCTGGGGATTACGGAGGTCAATCCAGCGGAAATCGATCTCTTATTCGAACGTTTTGTCAGCACGGAGCGGGACGAGCCGCCGGATATCGACGTGGATTTCGAACACGAACGCCGGGAAGAGGTGATCCAGTACATCTACGAGAAATATGGCCGTCACCGGGCCGGTCTCACCGCCACCCACATCACCTATCGCTCTAAAAGCGCGTTCCGGGAAATCGGCAAGGTGATGGGCCTGACCGAGGATTCCATTCAGGCGCTGTCTTCTTCCGTGGCCTGGGGCAAACCAACCAAGGACCGCCGCGATCCGGAGCGCATTCGCGAGGTTGGCCTGGATCCGGATGATCCGACCCTGCAGATGGTGTTCGAGCTGAGCGAGCAGATCGCCGGCTTTCCCCGCCACCTCAGCCAGCATACGGGCGGCTTCGTGATTACCAGCAGCCCCCTGGACACGGTGGTGCCTATCGAGAACGCCGCCATGGAAGACCGGACGGTGATCGAATGGGATAAGAACGATCTGGATGCGCTGGGCATTCTCAAAGTCGATATCCTGGCGCTCGGGATGCTGACCTGTGTCCGCAAGGCGTTCGAATTCATCGAGAAACACCACGGCCGCAAGCTGACCCTGGCCAACATCCCGCAAGGGGACGAACAGACCTACGACATGCTGTGCGAGGGCGACTCGGTCGGCGTGTTCCAGGTGGAAAGCCGGGCCCAGATGAACATGCTGCCCCGGCTTCGTCCCCGCACCTTCTATGACCTGGTGATCGAGGTCGCCATCGTGCGGCCCGGTCCAATTCAGGGCGACATGGTGCACCCTTATTTGCGCCGCCGCGACGGCAAGGAAGAGGTCGAATATCCCAAGGAGGAACTCCGCGCCGTCTTGGAAAAAACCATGGGTGTTCCCCTATTCCAGGAACAGGCCATGAAGATCGCCATTGTCGCCGCCGGGTTTACGCCGTCGGAGGCGGACGGCCTGCGCCGGGCCATGGCCACCTTCCGGCGCAACGGCACCCTGCCGCTGTATCGGGAGCGGTTCATCAACGGCATGATCGAAAACGGCTATACACCCGACTTTTCCGAGCGCTGCTTCAAGCAGATCGAAGGGTTCAGCGACTACGGTTTCCCCGAATCCCACGCCGCTAGCTTTGCGCTGCTGGTCTATGTGTCGTCGTGGTTAAAATGCCATTACCCGGCGGCGTTTGCGGCGGCGCTGCTGAACAGCCAGCCCATGGGTTTCTATAAGCCGGCGCAGATCGTCCGGGACGCCCGCGACCACGGGGTCGAGGTCCGCCCGGTGGACGTGAACGACAGCGACTGGGACTGCACGCTGGAGATGACGTTGGCATCACCCTCCACCCGCTGGCGCTCGGACGAAGAATCCCGCACCGCTATCCGGCTGGGGTTCCGTCAAATTAAGGGCATGCGGGAGGATGCGGCGGACGCCATCGTCGACGCCCGCGAACGGGGCTACGCCGCCGTGCCCGATCTCAAGCAGCGGGCTGGTGCGCAACGGGGCGTTCTGGAACGCCTGGCACGCGCCGATGCCTTTCAGTCGATGGGCTTGGACCGGCGTCAGGCCCTGTGGGCGGTAAAAGGCTTACAGGACGCGCCCGCGCTGTCCTTATTCACGGATCTGCCCGATCATGAACTGCGCCCCGAACCGGCTGTCGCCCTGCCCGAAATGCATTTGGGTGAACAAGTGGCCGACGATTATTTGGCGCTCAAAATGTCTTTGAAGGCGCACCCGATGGAATTACTCCGCCCCTGCTTCGATGCGGAAAAACAATTGCGCTGCGAAGACCTGATCAACGTCCCTGTCGACAGCACGGTGCGTCTGTCCGGCCTGGTGCTGATCCGCCAGCGCCCCGGCAGCGCCAAGGGCGTCATCTTTGTCACCATCGAGGACGAGACCGGCGTCGCCAACCTGATCGTCTGGCCCCATCGGATGGATCGTTACCGCCGTACGGTGCTGGGCTCCCACCTCCTGGGCGTGGAAGGAAAACTGCAACGGGAAGGCATTGTCACCCATGTGGTCGCCGACCGGCTGTTCGATTTCTCCTACCGGCTGGGCTATCTCACGTCCGACGAAGCGCCCTTGCCGGAATTGATGCTGGGGCGCAACGTACCGTCGCACCTGCCGACCATGCCGAATTTACGCAGAATGATCCCCCGCTCCCGGGATTTTCAGTAACGCCGAAATCCATTATCAAGGGAACATGTCCAAACTCGTCATCGCTAAACGCTGCCTCGACCTTTCCGATGCCGTCGTGGCGCGTTCCCTTCTGGATTTTCACGGCTACCCGGCGTTCCTGTTCGACACGGCCTATGTCGGGGTTGAATGGCACAAGCTACAGGCCATCGGCGGGCTGCGACTCATGGTTCTCGAAGACGATTTAGACGAGGTTCAATAACTTTTGGGCGCCGGTGACGCGGCCTTATCCGGCGGCGGCGTGGATACTTGTCCATCCTGTGCCGCCGGACATGTGTTCCGCCACGCCTCCATCCTCTCGCCGCTCGTCACGCTAGGGCTGTTTTTAGCCTACGCGGTGGCGATCCCATTCCTTCTGCGCAGCAAAAGCCGGCAGTGCTTGGAATGCGGCCACAAATGGAAGATTGAGCGCGCATAATGCCAAATAAGTCTGGCAATTTCCGCCGACGAGGGTCACTTTCTTTTCAAGGCGCGCAACAAGGAACACCGCTTAAGTGACCACCGAACAGAGCGACGCGACGGAGCCAAAGATCCTGGCCTCCGGACGGGTCGCCTTCCAGCACAAAGACTATACCTATTACTGGCTGTCCAGAACGCTCGGCGTGTTCGCGGTCGATCTGATGATCGCGACGCTCAGCTGGCAGCTCTGGATACTGACCAAAAGCCCCATCGTGCTGGGTCTCATCGGGGGACTATCCGTCGCGCCGTTCCTGCTGCTTTTTCCCATTTCCGGGATGGCCGCCGACCGGTTTGAACGCAAACGCATCCTTACCTTCTGCGGCATCTTGCAGTCTTTGTGCGCCTTTGCGTTCCTCTACCTGACAGTGACCGGCAATGTAGATGAATACCGGATGCTGGCAATTGTAGTTGTGCTGGGATTGTCCCGAACCTTCCTCGCCCCGGCGCAGCAATCCATTGTGCCGGTTCTGGTCCCGAAGGAGCATTTCGCCAACGCCGTCGCCTGGACCTCTACCGGATTTCAAGCAGCACGCATTGCTGGGCCGGGCCTGTCGGGTTTTCTGATCGCGTTCAGCGGTGAACAGCTTGCCTACACGGTGGTGCTCATCGCGCTGATCATTTCCACGATCTTTACCCTGTTCATTCGCGGCAACACGCGCGTGGTGGCGCGCGATCCCCTAAATTTCGAGACAGTCTTCGCCGGTCTTCGGTTCATCCGTCATCACCAGGTGGTCCTCGGCGCCATTGCGCTGGACCTGTTCGCGGTCCTACTGGGCGGCGCGGTGGCGTTGCTGCCGGCCGTCGCCACGGAACTTCTTGATGTTGGTCCCGAAGGCTATGGCGTCCTGCGGACCGCACATATGGTGGGCGCGATGTGCGGGGCGATCTATTTCACCCAAAGACCCATCCGCCGCCATGCGGGTAAGAAAATGTTTATCGGCGTCGGCGTCTTCGGCTTGGGCATTGTCGCCTTGGGCCTTGCCTCGACATTCTGGATGGCGATCGCCGCACTCCTGGTGCTAGGCGCGGGCGACGCCGTCAGCGTCTTTGTCCGTGGCAATCTGATCCAGATAATTACCCCGGACAACATGCGCGGGCGGGTCGCTTCGGTGAACTCCGTCTTTATCAGCGCGTCCAATGAACTGGGCGAGCTGGAATCAGGCCTGACAATGGCCCTATTCGGTTTGGTCCCCGCGATCATATTGGGCGGCGCCGGCACGATTATTGTCGCTATTGCATTCGCAAGAGTATTTCCCCAACTGTGGGGAGTTGATAGTCTTGATCCGGACGATCTCGTCCGAAAATATCAATGAGGGAATAAGACGTTAGATGAAGTACCGCCAACTAGGACGCACGGGTGTTTCCATATCCGAACTGATCTTCGGGTGCGGCAGTCAGGGCGGTATCATGATCAACGCAGAACCAACGGAGATGGAAACCGCCGTTCACCGCGCGATTGAAGCCGGTGTAAATTGGTTCGACACGGCGCCCCAGTACGGGCAAGGCGTATCCGAAACAAACTTGGGCCGGATCCTTAAGGATTTGGCCAAAAAGCCCTTTATTTCCACCAAAGTGCGGCTGAGCTCCGACAACACCGACAATATTTACGGTCAGATCGAACGGGCGCTGCACGAAAGCCTGGAACGATTACAGGTCGATAGAATTGATCTCTATCAATTGCACAACGGCATCACCATGGCCGGTGATGAGAAATCGTTAAGCACGGTCGATGTACTTGGCCGCGAAGGCGCTTTTGACGCCATGGAAAAACTTCGAAACCAGGGCCTATTCAAATTCCTTGGGATGACCGCGCTGGGCGATACGGGTCTCTGCCGGCGGGTGATCGAATCCGGTCGCATCGATGTGGCGCAGGTTTATTTCAACATGATCAATCCGACGGCGTCTCACCCGGTGCCAAAAAGCAGCTTCGGCCAGTCGGTCAAAAAGTCGAGCTCCGGACAGGACTTTACCGGCCTATTGGACTCCTGCGAGGAGTGGAATGTGGGGGTCATCGCGATCCGGACGTTGGCTGCCGGCGCGTTGGCCAACCCGGATTGGCCGGGCACTAAAAGCATTCTCACCACCGACACCACATGGGAAGAGGATAAACGCAAAGCTGCTGCGGTGATGGAGCTTTGCGGCGATCTGTACGGCACACCGGCGCAAACGGCGACTAAATTCGCCCTCTCCTTCCCGGCCGTCTCGTGTGTCGATTTTGCCGTCGGCAACATGACGGAACTTGAAGACACGCTGGCCATCGGCGATGACAGTAAATTGCCGCAGGACGCGCTGGAGAAGCTCAACGCACTCTATGAATCCGATTTCGGGAAGTCCTAGCGCTACCGGACCAGCAACGTTGCCAGGTCCGGCACAAAGACCACAATCAACAAGACAATCAGCATGGTCGCGGCAAAGGGCGCCGCGCCCCAGAACACGTCTTCGATCCTGATCCGGTCGTCTTGTAAATTATTGTGTATGACAAAACACGCCAGCCCCAATGGCGGCGTCAACAGGCCGATTTCCACACCAATAATGGTGACAATGCCGAACCAGACCAGATCGACCCCCATGGGCTGGATGATCGGGATCATCAGCGGCACCGTCAGCAGCATGATCGATCCGGCGTCCAGGATCGTGCCCAGGATGATGATGGTAACAATATAGATTGCGATCAGCGCACCCGCGCTCAGTCCCCATTCGATCACCTGCGCTTCAACCATGTTGGGAATACCGGTCAATGAAATCATTCGGGAATATATGTGAGCCGAGACGAGTAAGAAGGCGATGGCGGCAGTGACATGACCGGTTTCGGTCAGCGCCTCCCACAGGGTGTGCCGGGTCAACGTCTTCTTATAAACCGCCAGAACAAGCGCGCCCAACGCACCAATGCCGCCTGCCTCTGTCGCGGTGAATATGCCGCCGAAGATGCCGCCCAGAACGACGACGATCAGAATCAGAATGGGCAAGGCCTTGCCGCCGGCCTCCAATGTCGTCAGTTGCGCTTCGGCCTTGGTGTCCAGCGCCTCTTTCGATCCCACCATGTCGGGAAAGCGATTGGCCATGATCGAAATCAGAATGAAATAGGCGACGGTCAGCACCAGACCCGGAATGATACCGGCGATGAACAGATCGCCGATGGACACCTCGGCCAGGATGCCGAAGATAATCAGCAACAGACTCGGCGGGATGAGCATGCCCAGGACCGAGCTTCCCGCCACCACGCCGACACAGAAACGGGGCCGATAGCCGAGTCGCAGCATCTCCGGAACGGCAACTTTGGTGAAGACGGAGGCAGAGGCAATACTCGTGCCGGTGACCGCGGCGAAGATGGCGTTTGCCCCGACCGTCGCCGTGCCCAAGCCGCCTTTTACCTTTCGGAAGACATGATGGGCGACTTCGTAGGTGTCCCGGCCCACACCCGATACGCTGATCAACTGCCCCATCAAGACAAACAACGGAATCACGCCGAATTCGTATTCCTGCATGCTTTCGCCGAGGGACAGCGCAAGCAGCTTGCCGGCGATCGCAAAATTGTCCCGGACCATCCATACACCGACGAATGAGATAATCGCCAGGGCGACGCCTACGTGTACGCCGACATAAACGAAGCCAAGGATAAAGAATATCGAAACCACGCCGATGGCGGCATTGCTGAGTTCAAGCGACAGACCCAGGATCACAAGGAGCGCAGTGATTGCCGCAATCCCCAAGCTCATGCGCGTGAGGCCGCGCGTATCGAACTGGCCCGATCTAGAGAGCGCCTTCAGATCGCGCACGCCTGACAGAAACGAGCGGACAAACTGAATGGCGCAGAAGGCTGCACCGATCAGGATCAATAGCTTGAAGGGCCAACTCGGCAGGGCGAAGTCGCCTTCCACCCCGACAAAGGTGGACCGCTCTACCACTTTGATGAAGGTCGGGAGGGTATAATAGAACAACAGCCCCATCACGAAGAGGCCAAGGACATCGAAGGCAGCCTGCAAAGTCAGACCGAGAGTCGGCCTCTTTTCCAGCAGGTTCGCCAATAAGATTTCGGAACGGGTCAACCGGCCGCCGCTGATGGCCGCCGCCAACTGCATAAATACAATCACCAGGATCGACAGTTCGACCAGAAGCGGCACTCCGTTGATTGGCGCATTGAACACGGCGCGGCTGAACACGTCCGCGCTTAGCATAATCATGAGCAGGAATATCCAGAGGCTCCCGCCGGCGTTAAAGATCGAAACGACGGCGTCAAAGCCTCTGGAAATGGCGCCGGGCGACCGGACGCCTAAGACTGGGTCACCCGACACGACAAGGACGACTTGGGTTCGTTAGCCTGCGAAAGGCTAGCTTTTGTCCCAATGACGGGCGACGCCGATATTCCGCGCGCGCAACTCGTTCATGTAATTGTTCATGAGCTTGGTGCCGGGCAGGCCCTTCTTGTCGAGACGCGCCGCCCATTCCTTGGCGATATTTGGCATGGAGATCGCCCATTTCTTCCGCTCCGCCTCGGGTAGCTTGGAGAACTTGACACCCTGCTTCTTCATAATGCCGGCGAACTTGGTCACTTTCTTTTCATCGATCCGGATCAGAGCATCGACCCACTTGGCCGATTCTTCCCGGATGATCTGCTGCGCAAAGCCCGGGATTTTCTTCCACGTGTCCACGTTGAAGGTAATGCCGGAAGTTACCGACGGACCAAATTGCACCTCGGTGAAGTTCGGTGCGGCGGCAAAGGTTTTATAGACGAACCCCAGGATAATCGACGTCGGATATCCTTCGTACACGCCGTTCTTGATGTTGGTGAACGACTGATTCATTGACGAGTTCACCGTCACGGCGCCTGTGCCGCGAAGCCACTGCGCGAAGGAACCGCTGGAGCCCAGTTTCTTACCTTTCAGGTCTTCAAGCTTTTGGAACGGAAACTTGGTGTACATATGCATGGAATAGTTCACGCCACTGCGAATGAAGACCTGCTTGTGCTTGGTGTAAGCCCCGTTCAGTTCCGGAATTTTCTGCCGCAGCACTTCATCGATTTCGGTGATCTGCTTAGGCGTCACGTCTGAGAACGGCATGTGAACGTCATAGGATTCCATGGGCAGGTTCGACGGTTCGAAGTTTTTGAGGATCAGTCCTGCATTGGCGATCCCCTCTTCCACCGCTTCGAACACTTCGGGGAACTTAGCCAGCGTCTGCGCATAAGCGTGGTTCCACTTAATTTCGAAGCCTTTACCTGATTCTTTAAGGCGCTTATCGATATTTTTGCTGATGATATCTTTGAATGCGCCGACAAAAGTCACCGCCGGCGGCGGCGCGGCGGCCACAGTGATGTTGAGAGTTTCCGCCTGAGCGGGACCGAAGCTGGTGGTGGCAAGCGCTGCCGCGCCCGCAAGCAATGCAATACGACGTGTCATGAATAGAGTCCTCCCTGTGAATTGAACTCGAAATAAGAACGCCCGCATCATAGCGGGCGCTCAACTTTTAGATTTTTATGACCGGGTCTCTTCGGGCCGGTCGAATTCTTTGTCCATGTGACCTTTGCCTTCCTGGTCACCCCGTTCAAACAGCCAACTGTAGCCGCCCTTTGGGTTGGTCAGGATTTCCCAGGCATTCTCGTCCCGGTCCCAGAAATAGAAACTGTACGTGCCGTGCTGAACCTGCGGCTTGGAAATCCGCTTTAGCTCGTATTTATCGGCATACTTTTCGCACATCCGATGAGCTTCGTTGACCTCTTCCTCGGTCTCCACATCAATGCCGTTGTGGTTGAGGAAAGTCATCTTGCTTTCTTTTTTCTTCTGATAGACCACCGCGATGGTATTTGGGCCGCCGAGGCGGATCAGAAGCGAGATCGGGCTGGTGCGGACCACTTCGAGCCCGAGGAAGTCGCTATAGAACTCCCTGGATTTCTCAAGGTCTTTGGATTCCAGCGTCCCGTGGGACAGAAAATTAAGTTTGAGGATCGGATCAACCGCCTTCTCCAGCGGACCGGGTCCTGCGGGCGCTTGTTCTTGGACTGCTGCGTCGTTCATAGCTGTCTCCCTATTAGAAACCATCTCCAAAATCGGCAAAAACCGTTATTCTTGCTCTTTCCACAATTGTTGCATTTGCAAAAATACCGCGCAACTGAATTGTGCCTAATACGGTTCGTAATCTCGCAGTTCGGGAATCACCTTCTCGCCGAACATTTTGATTGAACGCATCAGGGCGTCCTCCGGCAGATCAGAGAAGTTAAACTCGCCCATAAACGTGTTGAAAATACCATCCTCCGACGCGGCGCGGAGTTTCTCGGTCACCGTTTGCGGCGAGCCGACAAACACCAGATCATTCTCCATGATGAAGTCCGGATCAAAGATTTTAGTAATCATCACAGCGGCCGGGTTTTCCCCACGGGCGGCAAACTGCTCCTTGAACTTGTCCAGCCGCGCTTCAAACGGCTCTCCCGGCAAGGGTAATATGCCTTCATAAGCCCGCGCGGCCCGCTGCAGGGCAATATCGATCGCCTTGTCGTCGGATTCATCCACGTACACGGTCGTCGCATAGGCGATATTGGGCTTGTGATCCCAGCCGGCCGCTTTCCAGTCTTCCAAATACTTTTGATACCGGGGCGCGGCAACCTCGCGCGGGAAAACCAGAAAGTTGCCCGTGTTAATCCCATTGGCCGCCAGGAACTCCAGCGTCTCCGGATCGCGGCTCATCATCCACAATGGCGGATGAGGTTTCTGGATTGGCATGACGGACAAACGGGCGTTTTTGGTTTTGTGGCTCTCGCTATTGAAGGAGAAGGGCTGATCATCGCCATATGCCGCTTTCAGATAGTCGGGATACTCCATGGTCGGCGACTTACGGTCGTTATATTCGATGCCAAACGGTTCGAAGTAGGAGCCCATGATCCCGGGCACCATGCCGATCTCCATCCGGCCATTGGTCATCTGATCAATGATGGCGATCTCTTCCGCGAGACGCAGGCAATTATAAAGCGGCACCACGTATCCCATGGGACCTAGGCGGATGTTCTTGGTGCGCGCACCGGCGCCGACGGTGTAGAGGCTCGGCGCCGACATCCAGCTTTCATGCGGCGTGAAGTGATGCTCTACGCAAAAGCCGTAATCGAAACCCAACTCGTCGCAGAGTTGCAGTTCCCGCCAGAGCTGTTCATAGCGCTGGTTGGGCGACATGCCTGGTTTGGTCCAGACATGGGCGAAATGGGCGAACTTCATCTTCTCTCTCCCCTAACTGGCAATGGGATTGGAAAGGGTGCCGATACCTTCAATCGTAATTTCGACCCGCTGCCCCGGTTTCATGAAAACTTTCGGATCACGGCCGAAACCCACGCCCGAGGGTGAGCCTGTCGTCACCACGTCACCCGGCATCAGCCGGTACCACTGTGAATAATAGGCAATCAGCTGTGGGATGGAGAACACCAGCTCGGTCATCGTGTCTTGCATGACCTCCCCGTCTAGCGTCGTGGTCAGGTGCAGGTTGGACGGATCGGGTATCTCTTCCCGCGTTACCATGACCGGCCCTAAGGGCGTGAAGCTTGGATACTGCTTGCCCAGAATGTTCTTTTCCCAGGCATGGATCGGTCCCATGCGGCCTTCGGCCGTAAAGATCGGCGCAACCCAGTCCCGGGCCGAGACATCATTGGCGATGGTATAGCCGGCGACGTAATTTAGCGCGTCTTCTTCTGAGACCTTGTGGCATTCCTTGCCGATCACAAATGTCAGCTCGCCTTCATAGTCGATCATGTCCCCGTGGCCCGGCGGCGGCAGGATCGGCTCTCCATGGCCGGTGAGGGACGTCGGGACCTTAACGAACGCCGCAGGTTCCGTCGGGATCGGCGTGTTCATTTCTTCCAGGTGTTTCGCGTAGTTCATGCCGACCGACAGAATAAAGCCGGGCCGGGTGATCGGAGGGCGGTAGCGGATCGCATCGGCCGCCTTCAGCGCCCCTTCTCCGCGTAGTTCATCGGCCTTGCCCGACGCTGCGTCCAACAACTTGCGAACACTGTCCAAAGCGCTATCACCACCTTCGATCAACCCCAGGATCGTATTCGCCGGAAGAGTTTGACCCAGGAGGCCGGCTGCGGCCTCCAGGTCCAGAACCTCGTCGTCCAACATCGCGCCGGCACGATCCCCCATATCCGAATTAATGGTCAGCAGTTTCATGGAATTGCCTCTCCCTTGTTTACGGTGGCGTTCGCGTCACCGTTCATTCAAACAAGCCTGACCTATTTTAATTGCATTTGCAATAAAATCGAACTACCGTTTTATTCAACAATCAGAGAAAGAAAACTTCTGAACATGCCAGAAGCCGATCTTAAAACATTCAATCTCCGGGATTTCATGCCCTACATCATGGCGCGCGTGGGTTCCCTGATGGCGCAGTCTTTCGCACCCCATCTCGAACGAGAGGACATTTCCCTAGGCATGTGGCGGGTGCTAATGGCGCTGCATTTTAATGGCCCCCTAAGCCTTGGAGAAATCGCCCGGACCACCGGCGTCAATGTCTCCACCCTGTCCCGCCTCATCGGCCGGATGGAAAAGCGCGAACTCGTCTCCCGCGACCGGTCCCGAAAGGACTCCCGCGCGGTGCACATCAGCTTGCTGCCCGCCGGCGAAGCGATGTTTCAAGTGCTGTGGCCCGAAGCCGCACGGCTTGAAGACATTGTCACCGACGGTTTTTCCGAGGCTGAAGTCGGGCAACTCAAAGCTGTCCTGCAGGAAGTCGAAAACATTCTCTCCGGATTAACCGAGGATCAGCCGGAACAAAGCTAACCCGAAAGGCGAAGACCATGGACGTGGCTCTAGAGAACAACACCTCCGACAACATCCTCACAATGGAGGAGGTCAAATCCCGTGTCGCCGGTTTGGCGCCGGATATCGAAAAGCTGGCCGCCAAATGCGAGGCAGACCGAAAGGTGCCGGAAGAAAGCGTCGCCGCCTATTTAGAGACTGGCCTGCATCGGGCGATTCAGCCGAAACGATATGGCGGTTATGAATTCGGGTTTACGGCCCTCCCTGAAATGAGTTTCGAAATCGGCCAGGCTTGCACATCGACAGCTTGGGTTTTCGGCCTCTACATGGTGCACAACTGGCTCGGTGCGCAATTTCCCCAGGAATGCCAGGACGAACTTTGGGGCGACAACCGGGATGCGGTGATCTCCGGTTCCTACGCGCCAATCGGCAAAGCCGAAGCCATGGACGGCGGCTTTCGCCTCAGCGGCCGGTTCCCATTCTCCAGCGGCGTGCCGGGCGCAGACTGGAACTTGTGCGGCGCCATGCTGCCGGTCGGGCCGGAGGGAAAACCAATCCCCTGCTTCACGATTGTGCCGAAATCTGATTACACCATCGATTGGGACAGTTGGCAGACCGTCGGCCTGTCGGGCACCGGCAGCTATGATGTCCTGGTCGATGATGTCTTCGTCCCGGCTCATCGTGTTCTAAGCTTCCCAGACTCCACCGGTGGCGCCAGCCCCGGCGCCAAGTCCCTCGAAAATCCGATCTTCAATATGTCTCTCCTGACCTGCATTGCGTTCACTTTGGCGACACCGCCGGTGGCGGCGGCGGCCGGCGCGTTGAAGCGTTTCGTCGAAGAAAACAAGGTTCGCGACACCCACGGAGCGGTCGTTCTGGGCGGTTCCAAGATCGGCGAGTTCCAGACCGTGCAAAAACGGATCGGCGAAGCGGCGTCCCGGATCGATGCAGGCATCACGCTGATCCGGCGCGATATCGTCGAAGCCGAAGATGAGGCCCGGCGGGACGGGAAGACATCCTTGGACCGGCGGCTGATAAACCGCCGCACGCAAAGCTTTGCGACCCATATGGGCCAGGAAGCCATGAATCTTATCTTCGATGCGGTCGGCGGCAGGAGTTTGCAGATGGATCACCCGATCCAGCGCGCCTGGCGGGATACGGCGGCAGCGGCCCACCATATCAGCATGAACTACGACGCGGTGATGTCCCTATACGGCCAGCACATGTTGGGACAGCCGCTGGTCGGCCAGTATTAGAAGACACAAGAAGCACCAGAGCCCGCTAAGGGCCGGTTAGACAAATTAGGGAGGACACGCCATGACGGCTAAACGCGACGACCGTTTCGGCCCGCTGAAAATGCGGGTGGACGACAAGGTGATGATTAAGATGCGGGACGGGGTCGAGATCGCCTGCCGCATCTACCGGCCGGATGACGACGGAGACTATCCGGCGCTGTTCGCTGCTTCCCCCTATCAATTTGAAACCGATGACCTGCCCCACTCTACGCTGTTTCTCTGGCGGGAAGTCGGCCCTGTTGAATGGTATGTCAGCCACGGCTACGCCTATGTCCATGCAGATGTGCGCGGCACCGGCAATTCGACCGGCAGCTACGCCTTCTTCGACACGGACGAACAACAGGATCTGTATGAACTGATCGAGTGGATCGGCGCGCAAGACTGGTGCAACGGCAACGTGGGCGGAATCGGGCAATCCTATTATGCCTGGTCTCAATGGTTCATGGGCGTGGTCAACCCGCCATCTTTGAAGTGCCTGGCGCCCTATGACGGGGCAATCGATCCCTATCGAGGCTGCACCTACCACGGCGGCATTTACTGCGACTTTATGGGCTGGTGGTACAACATGGTGCGGACCAACAATCTGCACCGCGCCGCCAACGGCGACCATGGCCAGGCCATGGAAAACGACATTGCCTGGGAGTTCATCACCCGCCAGACCTATGACGACTGGTGGAAAGAACGCAGCCCATGGGAGAGGATCAAGGAGATCAAGGCCCCGGTCCTATCTATCGGCCACCAGGGCAAAATGGCGTTGCATGAGCGTGGCAACGTGCTGGCCTACGAATATCTCGATTGTCCCAAGAAGCTGGTGCTCACCGGCGCAAAGGATGTTTTCGAAGCCCACGACATGTTCGACAAAATAGACTGGCATAGCGAATGGCTGAAGCCGTTCTATGATCATTTCCTGAAGGGCGACGACAACGGTTATTGGGACGACACACCGGAGGTCCAGGTGTTCATCCGCAGCGAAGATGTCTGGCGGAAAGAACCCACATGGCCCCTGCCCGACGCCGAAATGAAATCCTGGTATCTGACCGACGGGAATTCGGACAGTGTCACGTCATTAAATGATGGCCGGTTGTCCACGGAAGCGCCGGTGGAGAACGGCTCAACGGATTTTGTCTATCCTGATCCCCGCTGGAAGCTCGGCAATGTGACCTTTGGCCCCATGGGTCCCGACCCGGTGGCCCGGGTGCTGACCTTCACGACAGATCCGTTGGAAGAAGATGTGGAAGTCGTTGGTCCGCTGGTTCTGGAACTGCATGTGTCCTCCTCCGCAACGGATACGGATTTCTTCATCAAGCTGACGGACCAATTGCCACAGTCCGAGGAAGACCGCGCCAAAGGGCTGCAGCCAGCCGCCGTTTACGCAAGCAGAGGCTGGCTCCGTGCCGCGCACCGCGAGAAAGACGAGGCCCTTTCGACCGACTACCGGCCGTTCTACACCCACCAAAACCCACAGCCTATTGAGTCGGGCAAGGTCTACAAATTCGAGATTGAGGTCTGGCCGATTGGTTACCGGTTCAAGTCCGGTCACCGGATCAGGCTGGAGATTTCCAATGCGGATTCACCGCTGACGGATTCCATTTTCACGCATCAATACCTGTGGCACAAAGTCGGCACGGATACATTCCACCATGGGCCGGATTATCCGTCACGTCTATTGATGCCGGTGGTCGCGGCCAAAAACTAGGTTTCGTCTGGCACAGTAAAGATTTCCATCTCCTCACCCACGCCGCGAAGGGCGTGGTTGCCGAGTGATTTCCAATCTCCTCTGAGGTGCTTACGCACATCGGCAGACAACACGAAGTTCACGCCCAGGTTTTTGCACATGCCTTCAATGCGAGCCGCCTCGTTCGCCGCCGCGCCGATCACAGTGAATTCAATCCGGTCCGGCGTACCGATATTCCCGTACATGACGTGCCCCATGTGCAGCCCAATGCCGTAGCCGAGCTCGTCCTTACCGTCTTTTATACGCTGCTTGTTTAATTCCCGCATCCGGCGCATGGCGTCGTTGGCGGCGGCTACCGCTTTTTCGCAGGCAATCTCCGCCGTCCAGCTTTCCTGTTCGGCCACCGGGAAGATCGCGAGCGCCGCGTCGCCGATATAGCGGAGCACCTCGCCGTCGTGATCCAGCACCGCCCCGGCCACACATTCGAAATAGTCATTGAGCAGACCGAGAAACTCATCCCGGCCCATGGAGTCCGCCAGCGGGGTCGAGTTCCTGAGATCACAGAACCAGATCACCGCATGGATATCCTCACCGTCTCCCCGTTTAATCTGTCCGCGCAGAACCTTGGCGCCGGACTGATGCCCTAAATATGCATCCAGCAAATTGTGCGCCGTCCGGGTAAGCGCGAAGATTTCCGCGATCCGCGTCAGCGCGGGGCGGATGCGGTTGATCGCCGTGATCTCGGCCTCTGAAAACCCGCCCTCTTCCGTTGAAGTATAGGTCGCCGCGTGATTTTGACCGTTGGTAAAGTCCAATGGCGTCGCAATGTAGTCTGTCACACCCTCGGCCTTGAGCTCTTCCAAGATCGGAAAATCGACCGGGCAATCGGGCTCCAGAAGGCGGCGGCGAATCTCCTTTCCCTCTTTCATGATGGTGACAGCCGGACTGTTGATGAAATTTTCCGACGTCATGACTTCGTATGGCGCTTCAAGGACCCGAACCGGCTCCCCTTTCTTCCAATAAAAGGCCCGGCCCAATACATTCGGATGCAGCGTGGTGACAAACACCGCCACCCGGTGCAGACGCAGCCCACAGTCGGTCAACCGGTCGCAGAGTTCCTGCAGGATATCCTCGGACTTCTTGACCGTGCGCACACCATCGACCAACCAATCGACGACGGATTCGACATCCAGCTTCTCGGGGGTCAGATCGTCGGGCATCTATCCGGTCAACCTGTAAATATCGCCGTCGCGTTCAATGGCGCCATAAGCCGGCGACTGGAAGTGAGCCGGCAGGATCAGGCTGCCGCTGCCGGCAAAGCGGTCCAGCAGCGCCGTCCGGGATTTGCGGGATTGTTCGGCGTCCTCACAGAAATTAGTGGACCATTCCGGATGATAAAGCTGCACCGGATGATGCATCACGTCGCCGCAGACAACGGCGTGGCCATTATCTCCCTGTACATGCACAACCGCATTGCCGGGCGTGTGGCCGGGAAAGGCTTCCAGGTGTACGCCGGCCTCCACCTCGTGATCACCTTGCACAAGATCGGCTTGGCCCGACGCCATCACCGGCAGAACGCTATCCAGATGAGAACCGTAAAGGATCGGATCGTCGCTCGTTTCTTGTTCGGCGATCCAGAACTTGTACTCAATCTCGGAGAACAGATAGCGAGCGTTGGGAAAGGTGGGCGCCCATTCCCCATTCACCAGCTTCGTATTCCAGCCCACATGATCCGCATGCAGATGGGTGCACATAACATAGTCCACGTCTTCCGGCTGCACCCCGGCGGCGGCCAGGTTGTCCAGAAACGGTCCGTTCCGCTGGTGCCACATCGGCCGGGCGGGACGCTCTTTGTCGTTGCCACAGCAGAGATCAATCAGGATGGTGTGCTTGGCCGTGCGGACTAGAAAAGAGTGGAAGCTCAAGAGAAGCTGAAAATCCGTGGAAATATGCCGCTCCCCCAACAACGCCGCCAATTCCCGAATCCGTGCGTCGGTCGCATCGGGATAAATCATCTCCGGGCCGAAGGGAGAGTCCTCCAGGTCCGGAATCCGGTCGATGCCGACCCCGCCCAGGTCACATCCGTCTCTGCCGTGATCCCAATGGCAGGTGTTTGATTTTCCTTCTTTTTCCGGCATCAGCTCTTCTCTTAACTTGATCATATCACTCTGGGTTTACATAAGATATGATTGAAACCACTGAAAATAACTCTCATGTCTCCCCATGTTTCCAGAAATTACATATCATAAGTTGTTCAGGGCCGTATCGAATTAGCGGATTTTTGATTTTCATACATGGATAATTTCACAGACCAATCCTTGCAGAACTTGGCGCAGGACTCGTCCGGTCGCAAGCGGCGGCGTAAATATCTTACGGTCGCCACCTGGGCTTTGCTTGGCGCCGCCATATTGGGGACATTCGGTTTTATCCTACATATAGATGAAGGCATCGGCTTTCCGACCTTATTGGCGCCCATGTCAATCGGGGGCGGCACGGGGTTAATCCTAAGTCTGCTGTACTTTAAATTGACGGCTGAGCGATCCCGACGCCTTTTTTTGGAACAGGAGAGGGCCGAAAATCTACAACGCGCCTATGCTGAAGTTGAGGGACGTTTCAGGGACTTTATTGCCGCAGCCGCCGACCGGTTTTGGGAGACTGACCGGAACCATGCCTATTGCTATATGTCGCCGCCAGTTGGTTCTATGTCACGCGCACCGGACGAAGTCATCGGCATCACCCCTTGGGACATGAAATCCCGCCAACGAAATCCCGAACAGAACCGCGTATTACGGGAGGCCTTCCAGCGACAGGAAGCGTTTCGCAATATTGAACAGCAGGGGATCACACCCGAAGGTAAACTCGTCCATCTGCTGCATAGTGGCCTTCCTCGTTACGACGAGGACGGAAAGTTCGCCGGTTTCCGGGGCACCATCACCGATGCGACAGAAGAATATGACGCCCGCGCCGAACTGGACCAAGCCCGCACGGAATTCCAAGAAGCGATGGAGGAACTGGATGCGGGGTTTGTCCTTTGGGACAAAGATGACCGGCTGGTCTACTGCAACAGCTACTTCAAGGAAATTCACGGAGACGCCGGTGACCTATTGCTGCCCGGCGTGGATTTCGAGGCTTTTGTCCGTAAATGTGGGTCTTCGAATGTGGATACACTGGGCGATGATCCTGATGTGTGGGTTACTGATCTCCTCGAACTCGCCCAACTCGACCCTGTCGAACAAGAATTTGCCCTCAAGGATGGCCGCTGGATCAGATTCCGCCGCCAGCGCATTTCCGATGGGCGTGTCGTGGCCTTCCATACGGATATCACCCATTTGAAATCCCTGGATACACTGAAGGATGAATTCATCGCCGTCTCCAGCCATGAACTGCGTACGCCGATCACCTCTATTCTGGGATCTGTCAAAATGCTCAACGAGGGCATCTTGGGCGAGATGCCCGAAAAAGCAAAAGACGTTCTCGATATTGCCGTCAGAAATTCGGAACGGCTGGCCATGCTGGTGGATGATATTTTGGACCTCAGCAAGATCGAAACCGGCAAACTGGATCTGAAGCGGGAGACTATTCTGGTCTCGGAACTCATGGTGCAGGCCGTCGACCTGAACTCGGAGTTCGCCGCCGGCTTCAGCTGCCCACTCATCATTGGCGACAGTGTTGACGATGTTACAGTTTCCGCGGATAGGCACCGCATCCTGCAAATCCTCACGAACCTTCTCTCCAACGCCGCCAAGTTTTCTACGGACGGTGAGCCGGTCACCATCTCCAGCAAAATTGACGGCCATTCCGTCGTGATTTCGGTAACCAATAAAGGCCAAGGCATTTCAAAGGAATTCGAGGGGCAAATTTTCAAGAAATTTGCTCAGGCCGATCTCTCCGACGCGCGCACCAAAAAAGGCACCGGTCTCGGACTCAGCATCTCGAAGGCGCTTGCCGAACTGCATGGTGGTTCGTTAACGTTCGACAGCGTTCCAGATCAAGAGACCTCGTTTCACCTGTTCCTTGATCTCAATCGGGACTAGCCATTCAGGGAGGCACACATGGACAGCAGCGCGCCGGCGGACCAAGACTTCGATCACAGCTTCAAAGCCATCCACGACGATGAAATTCCCTGGGAAGACGGGCTGGACAACAATCTGCTGACCCTGCCGGCAGGCGTGCAGGTCAAGGTTTTCGCCAAAGACGACGCCATGAAGCGGGTCGACATGAAGGTGAAGTTCCCACCGGGCTATGTGGAGCCCGAACACAGCCACAAAAGCTGGCACTCCATCGTCGTTCTAAAAGGCAGGATGTGCGTCGCGGGGAAAGATTTACGCCCCGGCGACTATGTTTTCGGCTGGGATGAGCTGCACGGCCCCTACGAGTACCCCGACGGCTGCGAAGTCTTCGTGGTGTTTATGGGTGAAGGGACCGAGCACGAGTGGAGCGAGGATCAGCACGCCTCTCATGAGAAGGTTTGGACGCCGGAAACCGACGCCGGGAAGAAGGCCGCCGGCGATTAGTACCGCGGCACATCAGGATCGATATGGGCAGACCAGGCAGTGATCCCGCCGTCCAGGTTCAACACGTTGTCAAATCCGTTCTGCAGCATCCAACCCTGAACCTGGGCGCTGCGTCCGCCCAGATGGCACATCACCACGATGGGTTTGTCCTTGGGAATTTCCCCAACCCGTTCCAGAAAGGCGCTCATCGGAATGTGAAGAACGCCGTCCAGTGACGCGATTGCCAGTTCCTCGTCCTCGCGCACATCGAGAAGGACGTGATCTTCGCCGTTTTGGCGCATCTCGTTTAAACGCTGCACACTAATATTCATTTGAGTCTCCTCACCGGCGGGATGCTTACGCTACCCGTTTGCGCCCCGCAATCCAAATTTGACTGGACGAACCGCTGTCCGGCTCCGTAGAACCGGGATCAATCGGGAATAATAGGAAACAGAGTGATGAGCGACGATCTCGTACAGGTCCGGGAACGCACCACCCCGTATCGGGGATTTATGCGGCTGGACCATTACAAGCTGCGCCACCGGGTTTACGATGACGAATGGAGTGTCGATCTCAGCCGGGAAGTCTTGGAGCGCGGCCATGCTGTTTCCGTCTTGCCGTATGATCCCATGCGCGACGAGGTCGTGCTGATCGAACAATTCCGCATTGGCGCCTATACCGCGCCGGAAACGTCCCCGTGGCAGATCGAATGCGTCGCCGGCATGATTGAACCTCATCAGCTGAAGGAAGAAACGGCGCACCGGGAAACGGAGGAAGAAACCGGGCTCCGCATTTTCGAGTTGGAGCCGATGCATACCTATCTCAGCAGCCCAGGCTGCACCTCCGAGACTATTCACATGTTTTGCGCCCAAGTAGACGCTGAAGATGCCGACGGACATTATGGCCTGTCCCATGAGGGCGAATACATTCGGGTCTTTGCGACCCCCACCGAAGAAGCCTTTAAGATGCTCGACAACGGTCGTATCGAGAACGGCATGACCATCATTGCGTTGCAATGGCTCCGGATTAAGCACGACTACCTAAAGGAGAAGTGGAAAATTGGTTAGAGCGCTTCCGACGCCGTTTATTGATCCGGGCCGCGCTTGAAACCACCGGGTCCCTTGGCTAGTCTCCTAGGCCGATTTACCCCCATACGAACAAAGACAAAGAAAGTAATCGCATGACTGTCCGTGATGGTTTCAGAGAGGCTGTGGGCAATACGCCTCTGATCAAACTGCGCCAAGCGTCGGAAGAAACCGGCTGCAACATCTACGGCAAAGCAGAGTTCCTGAATCCGGGCGGATCGGTCAAAGACCGGGCTGCCCTCTATATCGTCAAAGATGCGGAAGAACGCGGCCTGTTGAAACCGGGCGGCGTCATTGTCGAAGGCACTGCCGGCAATACCGGCATTGGATTGGCGCTTGTGGCGTCCGCCAGCGGCTACAAGACCATTATCGTCATCCCGCGCACCCAGACCCAGGAAAAGAAAGACATGCTGCGGATCGCCGGCGCGGACCTGAGGGAAGTGGATGCCGTCCCCTACTCCAATCCGGAAAATTATGTCCATGTATCCCAGCGCATCGCCGAGGAAATGGCGGAAACCCACGAGGCCGGCGCGATTTGGGCCAATCAGTTCGACAATGTGGCCAACCGGCGGGCGCATGTTGAAACCACTGGTCCGGAGATGTGGGAAGAACTGGACGGAAAGATCGATGGCTTTACCTGCTCGGTGGGCACCGGCGGCACCCTCGCCGGCGTCGGCATGGCGCTCAAGGAACGGAACAGCGACTGCCGGATCATGTTGTCCGATCCCATGGGCTCGGCGCTTTACAGTTTCTATGAACATGGCGAGCTGAAAGCCGAAGGATCCTCGATCACCGAGGGCATTGGCCAAGGCCGGGAAACGGAAAACCTGAAGGGCGCACCCATCGACGGGGCGTATCAGATATCCGACGAAGAAGCCCTGCCGGTCATATTTGATCTACTGGAGCATGAAGGCCTCTGCGTCGGGACATCGACCGGAATCAATGTGGCCGGCGCAATCCGCTTGGCCAAGGAACTTGGGCCGGGTCACAACATCGTCACCATCCTGTGCGATTACGGCACCCGCTATCAAAGCAAACTCTTCAACGTCGGGTTCCTGAAGGAAAATGGCCTGCCCTTCCCATCGTGGATGGCCTAGGAGGCATTCAATGGACTATGTGAACCCCGACGCAAAAGTGGAAACCGACTGGTTGGCCGACCGGCTGGACGATCCGAGCGTCGCCATTTTGGACGCCAGCTTTCACCTGCCTGCCGCCAACCGCGACCCGAAAGTGGAGTTCGCTGAGAAGCACATTCCCGGCGCGATCTTCTTCGATGTTGATGATGTTTCCGATCACAGTGTCAATCTGCCCCATATGCTGCCGACGCCCGAAGTGTTCGGCGAGAAAGTCGGCGCGCTCGGTATTTCTCCCGACCATCACGTAGTCGTCTATGACGTGAGCGGTGGCCCCATGGCGGCCATGCGCGTTTGGTGGACATTCCGCATCTTCGGCCACAAGAATATTTCGGTTCTCAACGGCGGTATGGCGAAATGGCTGGCGGAAGGCCGGCCGGTGATATCCGACACGCCCGAGCGTCCTGCGGAAAAATATGTGGCGGGCGGATTAAACATCGGACTTGTTCGCTCCATCGACCAGGTCCTCGCCAATCTGACCGGCAACGAAGAACAGGTGGTCGATGCCCGCGCTGCCGGGCGCTACGCCGGCACCGACCCGGAACCCCGGGAAGGCATGCGCAGCGGTCACATCCCCGGCAGCATTTCGCTTCCGTTCCAGCAGCTCCTCAATATGGATGAACACATGACTATCCGCCCGGCCGACGAGCTGAAAGCCGCCATCACGGACGCCGGCATTGATCCGACCGGACCAATTGTGTCCAGCTGCGGCTCCGGCGTCACGGCCGCCGTGCTGGTCTACGCCATGTACCTCATTGGCTACGACCACGGGGCCATCTATGACGGCTCCTGGACCGAATGGGGCGGCCGCCCAGACACGCCTATCGACACCTAAATCATCCGGAATAGCTAATATGGCCAGCGGCAAACGCCCCCAGACCACCATCGTCCATGCGGGCAGTCATCCCAAACAGCATATGGGCGCGATGAACACACCCGTCTATCGAGCATCGACCATCGCCTTCCCGTCGGTCGAAGCCATCCAGGACGGGATTAAAAATAAGTTCGATATTGTTTTCTATGGCCGCCACGGCACACCCTCAACCTTCTCCCTGGAAGAGGCCATGGCGGCGGTGGAAGGCGGCCACCGGTCGGTCGCTGTGCCGTCTGGTTTGGCGGCAATCGTGGTCTCGCTGCTGGCTTATCTCAAAAGCGGCGATCATCTGTTGATGGTGGACTCGGTCTATGAACCCACTCGGTCGTTTTGCGCCCGGCTGCAAAGCCATTACGGGATCGAGACAACGTTCTATGACCCGCTCATCGGCGCGGGGATCAAAGACCTGATCCAGCCCAACACAAAGGTGATTTTTACCGAGTCGCCGGGCTCCCTCACCTTCGAGGTGCAAGACCTGCCGGCTATTTCCAAGGCCGCCCATGAGCATGGGGTCAAAGTACTTCTCGATAACACCTGGAGCGCCGGGCACTACTTCAAACCGTTTGACCACGGTGTGGACGTCTCTATTCAGGCTGCCACCAAGTATATTGTCGGCCATGCGGATGTCATGATGGGGTTGATCACCTCGGCGACCGAGGAAGAATGGCTGGAAATCAAGTCCGCCAGCGCCGCCATGGGCTACAGCGTCGGTTCCGATGATTGTTATTTGGCGCTTCGGGGGTTGCGGACCCTTGATGTGAGATTACAGCGGCACCAGGAAACGGGCCTGACGCTGGCGAATTACCTCAAAGACCGGCCGGAGGTGGCCAAGGTGCTGCACCCGGCCCTGCCCGATTGCCCCGGACATGAGATTTGGCAGCGGGACTTCACCGGCTCCTCCGGGCTCTTCGGCGTGGTCCTCAAAGACGTTCCCCAAGACCGGGTGGTTGCTATGTTGAACGGGATGGAACTGTTCACCATGGGCTTTAGCTGGGGCGGCTTTGAAAGCCTGATGATTCAAACCTCCCCGGCGAGAGCGCGCACCGCGACATCATGGGATGCCGCTGGCCCGACGCTTCGCCTTCATGCGGGCCAGGAAGACGCCAACGACTTGATCGCCGACTTGGACCAAGGCTTTAAACGCCTGAACGGGGAGGCCTGAGATGACGGACAAAAAGCATACAGACACGCATCTGGTTCATGACGGCAGCCATCCGGAAGATCATTACGGCCTGATCAATCCGCCGGTGTATCACGCGTCGACGGTCAGTTACCCGACGGTGGCGGCGCTGAAAGAAGCGCGCGCCAATCCGGAGGACAACTTCATTTACGGACGGCGTGGCACGCCGACGTCATTTGCGCTTGCCGAGGCGATCGCCAATCTGGAAGGCGGCTATCGCACCATCCCGGTGAATTCGGGTCTGTCCGCCATCTGCACGGCCATGCTGGCCTTTGTGGAGGCAGGTGATCATGTCCTGGTGTGCGACAGCGCCTATGGCCCCACGCGGAACCTGAGCGAGAAGTTCCTGAGGCGCTTCGGGGTTGAGACGAGCTATTACGATCCGCTGATCGGCGCCGATATCAAGGAACATTTCCGGCCGAATACCAAAACCATCTATGTGGAATCACCGGGCTCTCATTCCTTCGAGGTGCAGGACATCCCCGCCCTCTGCGACGCCGCCCACAAGGCCGGGGTCAAAGTTGTGATGGATAACACCTGGTCCGCCGGCTATTTCTTCAAGCCGTTCGAGCACGGCGTCGATGTTTCGGTTCAGGCGGCGACCAAATACTATGTCGGTCATTCCGACGCCATGCTGGGCGCGGTGACCTGTTCCAGGGAAACGTTCGAGCAAGTCCGGGAGTCCAGCCGCGTCCTCGGCTATCACGCGGCGCCGGACGACGCCTATTTGGGCCTGCGGGGCATGCGCACCCTCCCCGTTCGGATGAAACGGCACGAGCAAAACGCCGTGAAGGTGGCGGACTGGCTTGCCGGTCAGCCCCAGGTAAAGACGCTCCTCCATCCCGCTTTTGCCTCCTGCCCCGGTCATGAGTTCTGGAAACGCGATTTCACCGGGTCGTCGGGTCTGTTCAGTGTATTGCTGCACGAATGTTCGGACGACGCCGTCGCCGCGTTGATCGACAATACGGAACTGTTCGCCCTAGGTGGCAGTTGGGGCGGCTATGAAAGCCTGATCTTCCGCACGGACCTGACCCGCACGGTTACTGACTGGGATCTGAAGACCCCCTGCATCCGCTTCCATATCGGTTTGGAAGACCCGGACGATCTGATCGAAGATTTAAAGGTCGGCCTGGACTACTTTACGAAGGCGAACTAAGCACCGGCTTTGCCAATCCTACGAGGTACAACACCAGCGCCGCCGTCACGATGGACGGACCCGCCGGCGTATCCCAATAGAGGGACGCCATAAGCCCCGCAACCACCGAAGCCATACCAATTAACGCGGCCAAAATCGCCATCTGCTCCGGTGTGCGGGAAAAAACCCGTGCGCCCGCCGCCGGAATGATCAGTAACGCAGCCACGAGCAGCACGCCCACAACCTTCATCGCCGTGGCGACCACGAGAGCAATCAGCACCATGAAGGCCAGATTGATGCGGCCCACCGGCACCCCTTCCGCCGCAGCCAGGTCCTCATCCACGGTTACCGTCAGCAAACTGGGCCAGAGGAACAGCAGCACGGCCAACACGACGGCGGCGGCGACATAAGTCCAGATGACTTCCTGACCCGTGACGGCAAGGATATCGCCGAACAAAACCGCCATCAAATCCACGCCCTGGTTTCCCATGAAGCCAACAACAATTAGACCCAGCGCCAATGTCCCGTGGGACAGGATGCCAAGCAGCGTGTCACCGGCTAATTGGCTCCGCCGGCGTCGCAGGGCGACGAGAAGAACCGCCACGCCCAGACACACCGCGATAACGCCCACCCCCAAATCAATTCCGGCCAACAGGCCGATGGCAACGCCCAGGAGTGCCGAATGAGATAAGGTATCCCCGAAATAAGCCATGCGCCGCCACACCACGAAGGCCCCCAAGGATCCTGCCACCGCCGCGACCGCGATCCCGGCCAGAACGGCGCGGAGGACAAAATCATCCATGATCATGCCCCTCATGTTCATGATGACTGCCGTGATGATGCACCACGTGGCCGTCCACCGTGTGGGTGTGGTCGTGGTCATGGTGATAAAGCGCCAGTGTCGCCGCGACCTGGTCACCGAACAGCGCCATATAGCTCGGATCGCGGCTGACGGCCTCCGGATGGCCGGCGCAGCACAGGTGATTGTTGATACAGACCACGCGATCAGTGGCGCCCATCACCAGATGAAGATCATGTGACACCATCAACACGCCGCATCCCCGCTGATTCCGGATTTTCTCGATCAAGCGATAGAGCTCCGCCTGGCCACTGATGTCCACGGCTTGGGCTGGCTCATCCAACACCAACAGATCGGGATTGCGCAGCAACGCCCGGGCCAGCATGGCGCGCTGGAATTCCCCACCAGATACGTCATGGATCGAGGAATCGACGATATGCGCGACACCGGTTTCTTCCAACACGGCTTGGCGCTGGCCGTGCCCGCCCCCTACTGACATGCCGACAAAGCGCCGCACCGACATGGGCATGTTGCGATTTAGGCTGAGGCTTTGCGGCATATAGCCGACCGTCAAGCCCGGCCGTCGCAAAACGTTTCCACTGGTCGGCGAAACGAGGCCCAATAGCGTTTTGATCAGCGTGCTTTTACCGGCGCCGTTCGGCCCGATCACGGTGACGATCTCCTTTTCCCCAATGGAGAGGTCAATGCCGTTCAGAATATCCCGCCCGTCCAGCCGCACCGAGAGGCCAATGGTGCTGATCAACGCATTCGTGTCAGTGCTTAAGCTGTCCGGCATTGAGGACACCTTCCAGTCGCTTCAACGATTTGGGTGGAAATATCAAAGCCCCGGTCCTTGGCCGTGGCGGTGACAACCCGGTCAACGTTTTCATCTTCGATTTCGACCGCGTCGCCGCATTCATTGCAGATTAGAAAAAAGCCGGCATGGGGATGATCCGGATCGGCGCAGCCGACAAAGGCGTTGAGGCTCTGAATCCGGTGCACCAGCCGATGCTCGATAAGGAAATCAAGCGCACGGTACACCGTCGGCGGCGCGGCGGAGCGTTGATCGTCCTTGAGGGTATCGAGTATGGCATAGGCCCCGACCGGCTTGTGGCTATCCCAGATGAGCTCCAACACTCTCCGGCGCAGTTCAGTCAGGCGCACGCCCTTCCCGGCACACAGCTCCTCCGCGCGATCCAGGGCGTCGGCGATACAGTGCTCATGGTTGTGGTCACCCGGCCATTCATCCAATGGCGCGGCGCCGTCATCGGCGGACATGTCTCTCTCCCAGGGTCTTGGCGAGTTGATTATTGACGAACGTTATACTGTAACATAATAAGTGTTATACTATAACATAACAAGATGTCATTCACGCCAGGCCACCATGCGCACACTTATCGCTCTCTTTTTGACACTCTGTGTCGTATTTGCTTCCGCACCGGCATGGGCCGCGAGCCCGACAGTCACCGTTTCCATTCAACCGATCCATTCTCTGGCGGCCAAGATTATGGACGGTGTTGGCACGCCCCAATTGCTGTTGCCGCCCACCGCGTCGCCGCACCATTTCTCACTAAAGCCGTCTCAGGCAAGAAACCTGCGGCAGGCTGATCTGATCATCTGGGTTGGACCCACGCTCGAAGCCGCTTTGGCGAAACCCATCAGCTCTCTCAACTCGACGACACAAGTTCTTTCCATGATGGACGCGCCCGGACTTACCAAACACCCGCTCCGGAAAGGAGACGACTGGGCGCATGATCATGGACATGAACACAGACCTGACAGACATGGGCACAGGGAGGACAGGCATTCGGACGATCCGCATATCTGGCTCAATCCGCTCAACGGCATCGCCATGGCGGCATACATCACGCAAGCTCTGCAAAAGTTGGACCCGCAAAACAGCGGCCGGTATGCGGATAATTTTCGAACACTTCAGCGCGACATCACAGGGTTGGACAAACGTTTACGAAACCGGTTGCGCGCCGCCGCCGGCCAGCCTTATCTGGTGTTCCATGACGGCTTTCAATATTTCGAACGGCGCTACGGCTTAAAAGCCATCGGCTCTGTCGGCGAAGGCCATCAACGCTACCCCAGCGCCAAACGTCTTTCCCACCTGAAGCACGAAATCGCTGAACACAACATTCGCTGCATCTTCGGTGAGCCGCAATTCAAATCCCGCGCCGTCGCCATGCTGGCCGCCGACTCGCCGGCAAAGGTGCTTGTACTTGACCCCCTTGGTGCGAGCGTGCCGCCGGGACCCGGGAGCTACTCGACCCTCCTCGAAAACATCACGTCCGCCATCACCGGCTGTCTGGCCCAAAAAAGCCCATCCTAAATTTCGGCGTAAGTGCTTTGGCCATTTGATTTGGCGGCCTCCGCTGCTGTTTTCAGCTCCCGGCGCAGGACTTTGTTGGCGGCGTTCCGTGGCAGCACGTCCATCTGCAGGTACGCCTTGGGCGCTTTGAAGCCCGCGAGTCCCTTGTCGCGGACAAACTGGTCCAACTCGGTTGCGGCCGCGTCACCCACCACGCAGGCTGTGACCGCCTCACCCCATTTGTCATGCGGCACGCCAATCACCGCGACCTCTTTGATACCGGGATGCTTCGCCAGCATATCCTCGATCTCTCCCGGATGCAGGTTCTCTCCGCCGGAACGGATGATATCGTCGGTGCGACCGATCAGGTCCACGTCGCCGTTTTCGTGCAGCAGGCAGACATCGCCGGTGTAATACCAACCATCGCGGAGCTTCTCCGCCGTGGCGTCCGCGCGGTTCAGGTACTCGGTAAAGATCGTATCCACCGTGGCGTCGACGATCAGTTCCCCCTCTTCCCCCGGTTTGACCAGATCTTCATGGCCGCCACCGATCTCCACGATCCGGGTCCGGGAATAAAAACCGGGACGGAGCCGAGCGGGCTGTCCGACTGGAATAGGGTTATAAAGAGAGCACATGGTTTCTGTCGTGCCATAAATATGGCGCACGTCGGCGGCCCAGGTTTCATCCATATGATCCAATAAGTTTGGGTTAATAGCCGCGCCGCCGTAGAGCACCAGTTCCGTCGACTCCATTTTCTCCGGCGCGTAGTTAGGCGCTTTGGTCATGGCGAAGTAAAGTTGCGGCACCGAGAACATGTAGCTGATCTTCTCGCGCTCGATCATGTCCACCGCCTCCACCGGATTGAAGGCAGACATGACGTAATATCTGCCGTTCATGGCGAGAGTCACCAGAAATACCCCATAGAAGCCGATGGCGTGACTGAGCGGCATAAAGCCGAGCGTTCGGTTGTGTGCGCCATGCCGCAGCCCCGCCTGAGTGGAAAGCCAGAGAATGCGGTGCTCCGTCGTCCGGTGGCTGATCAGCACCCCCTTGGGCAGGCCCGTCGTGCCGGATGTATAGAAAATAAAGGCCGGGTCTTCGCGGGCCGGCTCCGGGCACGGCAATGCCAGAATTTCGCCCCGGCAATCGGCGAACGGTTCCGCGCCGTCCAGATCGCCTATGCTCCACACTGGCGCTCCGTCAGGCAATACGCCCGCAAGCGCCTCGGCCACCGCAGGATCAGGCATGATCACCGCCGCTTTGGCATCTGCGTCACCTGCAAGTTGCGCCAGCTCCTCGGGGGTCAATCGAAAATTCAATAAGGCCGGCACAGCCGCCAGCCGCGCCAACGCCAATAACAGCAAACAGTGCTCATAAAGACCGGGCAGCGCGGTCACCACCACATCCCCTTCCCCGACGCCCTTGGAGTGCAGCCCGGCGGCGATTTCGTCCACTTCGCGGATCAGCGCACCGTAAGTCAACCGCCGGTCCGTCTTGTCGTCGATAAGGGCCAGGCCGTCGGGCTGACGCTCCGCCGACATCCAAACCATCTGATAGGCGGTAAGCATGTTGACCTCCTCTTACGGCAGCCGGACTTGTTCGACGTTGCTGCGGCTTTCCTTATTCAGAAACTTCCGCAAGGCCTCAACAAAATATGGATCGTCCACGGACTGCATCACATTTTGAATTTCAAACTCCGTCGCCTCCTCCAGGGACCGCCGCCAGCCCATATGGAAACTCTCTTTGGCCATCCCCTGCAGGTGTGTCGGGCCTGCCGCCAGGTCCTTGGCGATTTGATCCACATTGGCATCGAAGTCATCTTCGCTGTAGACGCGATTGACGATCTGCCAGTCATAGGCCTCCTGCGCGGAGAGGGTGCGATTGGTAAACATCAATTCCATCGCCCTGCGGAAGCCGACGATCTTCACCAGCGAATAACTGGTGGTCGCATCGTTGGCTAGACCAATCGTATGCCAGGCGCAAAGGAACGACGCACTTTCTTTGGCCACAACCATATCTGCACATAGGGCCATGCCGAGCCCGGCGCCGGCGGCAGGACCGTTCACCGCTGCCAGGACAGGTTTCTTGATCCGAACCATCCGGTGAAAAATTTGATGCCACCAGAGCGCCAGTTCCTGGAAGTGTTCCTTGATCTCCGCCAAATCATCTGTGATGTCGGGAATCTTCTTCAGGTTGAACCCGGCGCAGAAGGCGTTGCCTTTGCCGGTGACCAAAACGGCGCCCACATCGTCCCGCGCCTCCGCTTCCATAAAAGCAGCCAGGGTTTCCTGGATGCCTTGAAAATCCAATGCGTTGCCGAACTGGGGCAGGTTGAAGGTGATCTTGCCGACACCGTCTTTCACGTCGAAGATGATGTGTTCATACGTTTTGTTGGTCATGGCCGTCCCTCGGGATTTTTCGTAAGGTTACTGCATGATGGATTCGAGATTATTGCCCCTCGGGAGTCAATGACGGTGCGGCGCACGGTTCTCCTGTTGGTGATTATCCTGAGTTATGCCGTGAGCACCTCCACAGCAGCCGCCCAGTCGTTGGACGTCTTTACCGAGGCCTTCCACTACGCCATCGATATTAAGCGCACTATCGTCCAGGAAATCGGCACGTATATGCTGGCGTTGAAGGAAGGGGCATCGACGGTGGCCCTTTTCTCCGGCATTGGCCTCGCCTTTCTCTATGGTGCACTACATGCCTTAGGACCCGGACACGGCAAGATGGTCGTCGCTTCTTTCTTTATGGGTCAGGACGCCAAGATCTGGCGGGGCATGTTCATGGGGCTGCAAATCGCCGTGACGCACGTGATTTCCGCCGTGGCGCTTGTGTGGCTGGTAGATTTGTCGTTCCGGCATTTCGTCGGCGGCTCTCCGGCCGAGTCTGTCTGGATCCGCGGCATCAGTTTCGGACTGATCGCGGTGATTGGCGGCGTGCTGCTGATCCGCGCGATCCAGCGCTATCGCGCTCTTGACCAAAGCGAGCCTCCAGCCTTGCCTGATCACGATCACCACCATCATGGCATTGGACAGCAAAGCCTGTTGGCGCTATTGGCCGGTTTGGTTCCCTGCACCGGCGCCATCCTGGTGATGCTGTTTGCGCTGGCCAGCGACATCGTCGGGATTGGTATTCTATTGGTGGCGGCGATCAGCGCCGGCATGGCCATCACCATGGCGATCTTCGGCGTACTGAGCATTCTCTTCCGTCGGATCATCATGGCGATTGCAGAGACCAATAACCGGGGCGCCGTCGTCACTGCGATCGTCCTGGAACATCTGGCCGCGCTCTTCATATTGCTGATCGGCATTAGTTTTTTATCAGTTACCCTGGCCGACGAGTTCCTTTAAGCCCGGTTGACACACGAAACGGAAAAGTAGAAACCCTGCGCTTGGAGACGATGATGAGTAAGATCAGCGACAGCACCATCCAAAGCGTTCTTGGCGCCCTGTCCTTCAATGAGGACGGGTTGATTCCGGCAATTGCGCAACAACATGACACGGGCGAAGTGTTGATGATGGCCTGGATGAACCAAGAAGCCGTCGAAACAACCCTGCGCGAAGGCCGAGGCGTTTATTGGTCCCGGTCCCGCGACGCCTTGTGGCGCAAGGGTGAAAGCTCGGGCCAGATGCAGACATTAATCGAGCTGCGCTGGGACTGCGACAACGACACCATACTTCTAGTCGTTGATCAGGCAGGCGTCGCCTGCCATACGGGACGGCGCAATTGCTTCTTTAACGCCGTGCGCGACGACGACGTTCAGGAAATTGCCGAGATCGTTACAGACCCGGATGATCTTTACGGCGCCTGAGGCAAGCTCTATTTTAGATTAGCGCTATATACATTGGTATATAGCGCCTGTTGCCGGCCGGAATGGATGATGTTGAAAAGCTTATATTCCTTGGCGCTTTTAGCGGTCTGCCTATGCTTTACGCCGACAAAAACGGCCGTTGCCGCCAAGGATGACTCTCTCTTGGTTTTTGCCGCCGCCAGCCTGACCAATCCAATGGAGAGCATCTCTCGCCACTTCACGAAGCGCGTCAGCGTCAAAGTGAGACTCTCCTTTGCCGCAAGCTCCTCCCTCGCCCGCCAAATTACCGGCGGCGCGCCGGCCGATATTTTTGTTTCCGCGAATAAGGTTTGGATGACCTACGCCACGGCAAAAAATGCACTGGAACCTAACTCAACTACAATTATCGCCACGAACAGGCTGGTCCTGGCCACACCACAAAAAGTATTCACACCGCACAAAGCCATAAACAAATCAACGCTCTCGGATGTGCTGAAATCCGGTCGCCTCGCCATGGCAGACCCGGATCACGTACCGTTGGGTCTCTATGGCCGGCAAGCGTTGACCCATCTTGGCCTCTGGGCCTATGCCGCACCAAGGCTGGCCCGAACGATCAATGCCCGGGCGACCGTCGCCCTACTGGAACGGGGGGAAACGCCGGCCGGCATCATCTATCTCTCCGACGCGCGGCAGAGCACAAAACTTCACGTGCTGCACCACTTCCCGGCGGATAGTCATGAGCCAATCACCTATGTTGCCGCTATGGTGCGTGGCAAGGATCGACCTGCCGTACGGCAGTTCCTGAGAGAGCTCCAAGGCCGGGACGCCAAAGCAATCTTCAGCCGGGACGGCTTTCAGGTCGATTAGCATGTTCAGCCTTTTCCCCGCCGAGATCGAAGCCGTTCTTCTCAGTCTGCAAGTCGCGTTCTGGAGTGTCGGGCTCAGTCTGCCATTCGGCATTGCGGTGGCTTGGCTGCTCGCCCGTAAAAACTTTCCCGGGCGGATGCTGGTAGACGGCCTTGTTCATTTGCCCCTCGTCGTGCCGCCTGTCGTTGTCGGCTATCTCTTACTGGTGCTGCTGGGCCGCCAGGGCGTCATAGGCGCGTGGCTCTATGACTGGTTCGGTATTTCCGTGATCTTCACCTGGAAAGGCGCGGCCGTGGCGTCCGCCGTGATGGCGTTCCCCTTGATGGTCCGCGCGATCCGCCAATCCATCGAGGCGGTCGACCGGGGGCTGGAGGACGCGGCCGCCACACTGGGCGCGCCACCGTTGCAAGTCTTCGGCACCATCACCCTACCCCTTATCACGCCCGGCATTCTCACTGGCGTAATCCTGGCGTTCGCCCGAAGCCTGGGTGAATTCGGCGCAACAATCACATTTGTTTCCAATATCCCGGGGGAGACCAGAACCCTGCCCCTGGCGCTGTTTACCCAAGTGCAGACCCCCGGCGGCGAAAATAACGCGTTGAGGCTGGTCATTATCTCTGTCGTCCTCGCGCTCGCTGCGCTCATCATTTCCGAGTTGCTCTCCCGGCGTCTTGTCCGCCGGCAAGGTGGCGATGCATGATCGACGTTCAGCTTCAACGCCAATTGCCCGACTTCACACTGGATGCCGCCTTCACCGGCAGCGCGGATGGGATCACCGCAATCTTTGGCCGGTCCGGGGCAGGCAAATCATCGATCATCAACGCAATCGCGGGCCTGTTGCCGCCGGATCACGGCCGCATCCGTATTGGCGACCGTTTGATCTATGACAGCAACGCCAAGATCAATCTTCCTGTCCATCAACGTCGTGTCGGGTACGTCTTTCAGGAAGGCCGTCTGTTTCCGCACCTGAATGTGCAACGAAACCTGCTCTATGGGACAAATTTCGGTCCAGCAAACGGCCACATTATCGAGATGGACGAAGTGGTGCGGCTGTTGGAAATTGGTCATCTTCTGGACCGCCGGCCCGGCACGCTATCCGGCGGAGAGAAACAGAGGGTCGCCATCGGCAGAGCAATTTTGTCTCGTCCCGAACTCCTCCTCATGGACGAACCCTTATCGTCACTGGACGGTTCCTTGCGCGCCGGCATCCTGCCTCTCATAGAACGGGTCCGCGACGAACTCGGCATCCCGATCTTCTATGTGAGCCACACACTGGAAGAGGTGATCCGACTGGCGGACCACATGGTCGTCATTGAAAATGGAGCCGTCGCCGGCGAGGGCTCAGTTGCCGATCTCATGAGCCGGTTGGATGTGACGCCGCTATCCGACTTACCCGATGCGGGGGCGGTGATCGATGCGGTCTATCAGAAATACGACAGCCAATTTGATCTCGGAGAGCTTGAATTTGCCGGCGGTAGTATCCGGATCGCAGGACTACAAAGCGCGCCCGGCGCCGCTCTTCGCGCCCATATCCGGGCGCGGGACGTCTCGCTGATGTTGGACAGGCCCATCGACACCAGCGTGCTCAACGTGTTTGCCGGAACGATCACGGACATTCGGGATACGGATGGCCCGCAACTCGACCTGCTTCTGGACGTGGGCGCGCCGCTGATCGCGCGGATCACCCGCAAGTCCGTTCACGAGTTGGCTTTAGCGCCGGGCAAACAAGTTTATGCGCTGGTGAAGGCGGTGGCTATCGACCGGCGCAGTTTAGGCGGATCGGAATAACGGTAGGCCGTCTAAGGCTTTTTCTTGAACATGTCGGCGATAGATTCGCCAAGTGGGCGGAACGCCAACAACTCCCGGGAAGCGGTAGTGACGTCTATTCGCCCATCCGCCAACAAGTATCGTTCCTTGATAATCGGCCAAATGCCCTCGGCGATCACCGTGGCATCGACTGGGACCGCGATACTGAGATGGCGGCAATAATCTCCGAGAAGACCCTCGTCTTCGAGGTCAACCAATGTATTGAACAACCACTCTTCGTTCTCGGGATGGCTATTGGTTTCAGTCATATAAACAAGGTCGGGAGGATGCAGCGTTAAGTCAAGACTTGAAGCGGATATTGTTCATCAAGTCGATCAGATAGTTTCGCATTTCGCCCTGAGTGCCGATCCGGTTCTCCCAGCAGGCGCCCACAAAAACCGAATGGGTTTTGATCGTGGAGGAGGTCGAAAATTCCCCCGGCTTAAAATACATTTTGGCGTTGCCACACACGCCGAACTTATTGCCGCGGACCAAGTAATAATATTCTCCGTAGGGCCCGCGGGTCTTTATGACATGTCCCGGCGAGGCGCGCATTTCCATGACGACCATACCTTTGGCGCGGGAAAAGCTCCGGGCCAACGCCTCCGGCTCATCTAATACCCGGTAGGTTTTACCTCGGGGCAACCGCTCATAGATGATCGTGCCGTATTCGACCTTGAGTTGCTCGATGTACTTCTCGTCGTCTTCCACGCGGTAAAACCTGCGCAGGAACTTGGTGTCGCCCTTAAACGAGATTTCGGATTCACTCGGTTGAATTTCGGCCCGTTTCGAGCGCTGGGCGGCGCTGTCCGTTGCGGGCACAAGTATGCCGAGACAAAAGACGGTGAGCAGGCATGCGAATTTAAACTTCATGAGCAACCAAGACTATCGAAGCAAACGGGTTTGATAAATATCTACCAACAAAGTACACCCCCATATAATAACGTGAAATGTTCCACGGAACTGTTAACGGCCCCACAGATGACCTTTCAAGTCGATATTTTTCCAGAAATTCAACTAGATAGGATAAAGCATCTCGACGCGTTTACCATTGAAGATATTCAAAATTCCTTCCGGGAGGCCTTCGATAACCCCAAGTTTGAAACCGGCTTCAACTTCCTTCGGGATTGCCGAGATGCCAGCTTGCCTGAAGAGTGGACGTTTTCGCGAATGGTTCATATCACCACCCCCATGATGGTCGAAAATGTGCCAAAAATGAGGCGTTGCAAGATCGCCTGGCTGGTGAAATCAAAACTCGACTACGGCATTATCAACCAGGTGCGTCTGATCTTGGAAACTCAAACACCCGAGATTGATAGACGGCCCTTCTACACACTAGAGAACGCCTACACTTTTCTGGGCGTCCCGGAAGTTCAACGGCCGGACCTGTAAATACCGGCGTGCACAGGAGGCAACATAGATGAAAATCATTACCGCCACAGAGCTCAAATCACTGATCACCGGCGGTCAGGAACTCGCCATACTCGACGTCCGTGAAGAAGGCGTCTACTCGGAAGGGCACTTGCTGTACGCCTCCTCCCTGCCTCTGAGCAAACTAGAGCCGTCAATTTTTCAACTTGTCCCGCGAAGAAGCGCGCCAATCGTGCTGTGCGATGATGGAGACGGGCTGTCGGAACGCGCCGCCGCACGCCTGGCCGAATTTGGTTATTTGGATGTGGCGGTCCTTGAGAATGGCATGCAGGGCTGGCGGGATGCCGATCATGAGGTCTTCAGCGGCGTCAATGTCCCCAGCAAGGCATTCGGTGAGATTGTCGAGCACGAGCAGCATACGCCTAATATTTCCGCCGACGAACTGAAGACCAAACTGGATGCCGGTGAAGACCTGGTTGTATTGGACAGCCGTCCGTATGACGAGTACCACCGGATGAATATCCCGACGGGTCTGGACGTCCCGGGGGCCGAACTTGTGCACCGGGTGCATGACCTTGCGCCGTCTCCAGATACGCTCGTCGTTGTAAATTGCGCAGGACGTACGCGCTCTATCATCGGTGCGCAGTCACTGATTAACGCCGGCATTCCCAACAAGGTCATGGCGCTGAAAAACGGCACCATGGGATGGAACCTGGCTGGATACGATCTCGAACATGGCAGTGACCGGCGGGTTTTGACCTCCACCGAGGCGGGCACCGCCAAAGCCATGGAAGCGGCCCGCCGCGTGGCGGAGAAATACGGTGTGCGGACCATCGCCATGGATGATCTGTCGGCCTGGCAGGAGGAAACTGATCAACGCACCCTTTATTTGTTTGATATCCGCAATCCGGAAGAATACGAGGCCGGACACCTGCCCGGTTCTATCTGGGCCCCCGGCGGTCAGCTGGTCCAGGGTACGGACAAGTACGCACCGGTCCGCAATGCCCGCGTGGTCCTGATCGACGACAACGGCGTGCGCGCCACAATGACAGCGCACTGGCTCATCCAGATGGGCTGGAACGACGCCGTCGTTCTCAAAGGCGGACTGGAAAGCGGCGAATTGGAAACCGGGAAGTACCAACCTGTGGTTGCCGGACTGGACCGCGCCAAAGCTGACGCGATTTCCCCGACCGATCTACGGGCCTTATTGCCTGACGGGGCCACGGTTTTGGATTTTGGCCGCAGCCTGGATTTTAAGGCCGGCCATGTTCCCGGCGCCTGGTTTGGCGTCCGTTCCCGCCTTAAAACGGCGCTGGACAATGCCGAGATCAAAGGCGAGCTGGTCACTACCTCAGATGACGGCACCCTCGCCCGTTTCGCCGCCGCCGAAGCCTCGGACATACTCGGTCAACCGGTGCGGTACCTGGACGGTGGGACGAACGCCTGGCAAGCGGCTGGATTTGATTTGGAAGACGGCGACGGCAGGCAGGCGGACGAGATGGATGATATGTTCCTCCGCCCCTATGACCGGGCCAGCGGTATTGAGCAGGCCATGAACGACTACCTCACGTGGGAGATTGAACTGGTCAATCAGCTAGAGCGGGACGGCACGACGAACTTCAATCTATTCAACTGATCCAGGGTTTTCATTCCATTCACGAGCCATAATTGACTGGCCGGTAAGTTCGGCGCCTTCCTGACGGCAAAGGTGTAACACCAGCGGCGTCATGACATCGGGGTCCAGACCGCCGCGCCCGTCCACATCAGCCCGGCCGCCCGGATAGACCGCGTTGGCGGTGATGCCGCGATCCCCCATTTCCGCCGCGACTGTTTTCATCAGGCCTTCCAGTCCGAACTTGGACGCGACATACGCGCTCTTGCCGACAGCCGGCTTACTACCAGCGTCCGAAGACACGCCGATGATCACCCCCCTGCCCTGCTTGATCATGTGCGGCAGCGCGAAATGAGTACAAAGAAATGCAGCGCGCAAATTGACTCGGAGAATCAAATCCCAATCGTCGATCGGAACTTCATGGGTAGGCCGGCGTGGAATGCAGCGCCAATCCTCAAATTCACCCCATTCCCGGTGCTCCATGCGAATTCCGGCGTTATTGATCAGAATGTCGAGACGGCCAAACTGTTCCAGGCAAAAGTCCACAAGGTTCCCTGCAACCGTCTCGTCGCTGACGTCCCCCGGAAACAAAGCTGCGCGTCCGCCCGCTGTATTGATCTCGGTGACCACATCGGCCCCAGCATCTTCCCGGACCTCGGAAATCAACACCGACGCTCCCTCTGCCGCCAGGCCAAGGGCCAGAGCCCGGCCGAGGCCACTACCACCGCCCGTTATAATCGCCACCTGATGATCTAATTCCATGCTCGTTCTCTTCCCCTCCGGGTATTGCATCACCGGAGAAGAAGTTATCTCATTGGCCATCTTGTGAAAATGGAGCCAGCCGGTGAGTGAATCCGAGAAGTCGTTCGATCTGTTTGAAGCCTCAATCTCTGAATTCCATGCGGCCATCAAGGCCGGCGCAACCACGGTTACCCGAGTCGTCGAAGAATACATCGCCCGCGCCGAGGCCTATAACGGCGTTTCCAGCATGCTGGTCACCGTAGACGGCGAACCCGTCGCCGATACGCCCGGCGTTGTCCGCGCCGGCGCACCGATCAAGTTTCCCACCGAGACGATCCCGGCAAGCGATATTCTGCCTGACCTGGAAGAATACAAGGGCCCTCCCCTGGAATTCGGCCGGATGGAGGCGACAGCCTCAAAGCCCGATGTGTCCCAGCAATTTGGTATGATCGCCGGCATCCCGAACGCCGGTCAAGTCAATGCCCTGGCGACGTTGAATATCCGGGGTGAGCGCTCGGTCACCTGTTGGGGCGCCTATGATCGGCACCCGGACGATGGCCCGCTGCCGGAAGGCGCGCCGCCTGTGTGCGAGATGTTCCGCCATTTCCCGGACGCTCTGGAGCGGGCACGGGAATTGGATGAGACTTATGGGACCGATCCTGACCTGGATGCGATGCCCATGTATGGCGTTGTCTTTTCCTTTAAGGACCCGTTCGACACCAAGGACATGCGGTCCACCGGCGGCGGGGATGCGGCCTATGACATCGACTTTCCCGCGCGAGATCATGTGCTGATCGAGCAATTGCGCAAAAAGGGCGCCATCATCTACGCCAAGGCGGTGAATACGGAATACAATGGGCGCGCCGGTAATCCGGGGGGACGTAATTATCCTGATAAAGTCCTGCCCTCCACTCTCGGCTACCAGCGGGCCACCTGGGGCGGAAACCCCTCCAATCCTTATGACACGACGCGCTCCGCCTCTTTGGGTTCCAGCTCCGGTTCCGCCCTATCGGTCAGCACCAATCTGGTGATGGCCAGTCTGGGCGAAGAGACCCGCGCGTCTTGCCGGGGACCGTCCAACCACAATGCGGTCTGTCTGATCCTGCCCCACAAGGCCATGCTTGGGTTCGACGGCGGTGCTATCGGTGCGGATATCTATTGCGACCGGTCCGGCATCCACGGTCGCAGCCTCGCTGACTGCGCCAAAATTCTGGATGCGCTGAAAGATACTGACAACGGTTATTACGATCCGCGCGATCCCTACACGACCGTGCCCCGATCCTCGGTTCTCGACACGCCGTATTCGGATCATGTCGCCGCCGGCAGCGGAAAAGGCGCACTCGATGGCATCCGGCTTGGGGTCGTCAGGGAATCCATGGTCTATCCGAAAGACTCGGTAACTGAGAAGCCGATTGTCGATGCAGCTGTCGCGGAAATCAAAACCGTTCTGGCCGAGCAGTTGGGCGCAACACTGGTCGAATCCGGCGATCCCTTATGGACACCTGATCCGTCGATGGAGCAAATGAGCCCGGATTTCCGGCGGGCGCTGCATAGACTGTTGCCGGTTTTCATGCCCGATATTTTATTCCGTATCGCCCCCGATGGCACACCCCTGTTTAAGGAGTTCGCTGCCGCCATCAAACCGACCGAGTTTTTGCCCGGCAAAACGTTCGGCGACGGCGACATGGATCCGATCGACTATTGCGTTGCCCTGGCCGAAGGCAAGATCGACGGCCCGGCCAACCTGGATATCGCCACTATCCAGCAGCAGGAACTGGCCAAGACCTTCCGCTTTCATATCAGCCAATATCTGATGCGCCGGTCGGAGGATTGGAAAGCCGCTGGCTTCCATGAGGCGTTGGACAACTGGGAACAGCTCAACGCACGATCCAAGTTCTGGGGGGACGATCAGCGCGCCGCCTTTAAGAACTGGGAAGAAACAGAAGATCCCCGCAATCCGCTGGACGGCCGTCAAGGCGTCAATGAACGGATCATGCTGCGAGAGCTACTCCGTCGCGTCGATATGATGGTGTTGATCGAGAACAAATTGGACGCCTTCGTCCGGCTGCACACGCCGTGGCCGCCGGGCATTATCGGCGGGCCGCACCAATACGACATCCTCCACAATCTGCGCCCGGAAAGCCTCTACGGGCCGAACGCCGGTCTGACGGAAATGCTGGTGCCCGCGGGTTATGTGACCGTGGCTTACGACCCTGTGTTTAAGCTGAACACGGATAAAACCAAATACGTCTCCGCCCCGTCAACGACCCCAACGGACCTGGCGGCGCCGGGTCTGCCGTTCTCTTTGGTGTTTCGCTCGGAGCCGGGCACGGAGGACATCCTGCTCAAGATCGCCTCAACCTACGAAGCTGCGTCAAAACGCCGCATTCCGCCGCCGGATTTTGGGCCGTTAGGCTAGACCAGCTCAGACATTTTATCTTTTTTCGGATCAAACCGGTAGCGAGGCACCTGGTCCAGATCGCCGCCTGTCACCCGGATCACCCACGCGCCGTCCGGATGGGCGGTGGAGTGGATAACGCCGGGGCCATAAGCTCTGGAATCGCCAGGCCCCAAACCATACTGTTCAGCGATCTCCAGTTCCGCATGTTCATCGGTCTCGGCATTGGTGCGCCGCCATTCAGTCATGTTGGTGACGCCCCGGCAATTGGCGTAGACCGCCCAGGACTGCCCATGACTGTGGGGCTTGCCGCTTTTGCCGGCCTTCTGCACATGAGCCAGCACCAACATGTCCGTATCCGGATCGTGCCACAGTTGCTGTTTGCCGGGCGGCATATCATCGCTAAACGTGGCCGCGACGAAGTCCGGATTAACCACAAGCTGCTGCAGCTTTTCAGCAATTGCCTCCAACGCCGCCTGGTCCCCGCCCGCGGTTAAAATATCATGTGCATCGCTGCAGAAGTCTTCCAGTGAATAGGCCATCCAGTCCTACCGGCGTTCCGTCCTCTCTATGTGTCCAACGTGCTTTCCACGAACAAGATTTCCGGCGGGTAAACCTCGTCGATCAGACCTTGGTCGTGGGAGTATTTGATGAACCGCTCCAGGTTGGCGCGGTTCTGCTTGAAACCATTCTGCCACGGGTTGCCGAAGGCGTGGCGCTCTTCTTCCACCCCGTGGCGGGCCCAAGCCATCCGTGTGTACCCCGGATCATCGTAGTACCGTTCAGAGATATCGCGGGCCTGGTTGAACATGTCGATGATCGCTTGTGCTAGCCAAGGTTCCTCCTCGATCAGTGATTGGCGCACTGCGACCACATGCATGATCGGGAAATCGCCGACAGTATCGAAATACTCCTTTTCCTCCGCCCGGCAGTCCTTGAACAAATGCCGGGCCGGCGTCTCACCGGCCGCAACTGATTTCGGCGGGCGCGGCAGGAACAAGGCATCCACCTCGCCCGAAACAAGCTTGTGACCCAACCCGGCTTGATCACCGATATAGTCGATCTTCACTCCAGCTTTGGGCTCAAACTTGACCTTTTCACTGGAGGTCAGAAGCCAGTGAATTTCCTCCCACGGGACGTCGTAGTAAAATTTCAGGTCCCCCTTGGCGAGCAACGACAGGGTTGTCTGGAAGGAACTCACCGCCACTTTCTTGCCGATCAGGTCTTTCGGATGCCAAATCCCGGAATCCGGATGCACCCACATCTGGCTCTGACTGAACAACCGCCGCGGAAATACCGGAATCCCGGCCAACGGCATTCCCCGGCTCTTTGCCATCAGAAATGTGGACATAGAGAATTCACAAATATCAAACTCTCCGTCATGGATCATCCGGCCGTGCCGATCAGTACCATCGCGCAGGGTATTGCTTTGACCAGCCTGCTTCACGTCGAGTTCCAGTCTGTCCGGCAAATCAAGCGTGCCGTCAAAAAACGGCATGTGCCGATCGTAGCGATCAATCGCGAGGGAAAGCTTGAGTTTGTCAGGCAAGAACGCGCCCCCATCAGTTGGTTTGAACCTAAAACCAAGTCTCTCTATGCGATCCTAAAACCTAGTTCCTCCAATGGGAAGAAGCTCGCTCGCACTTCTGCTGAAACATTCCAGGCGGGACAAATCGGGATGCGGCGAGTATCCTGAAATCAGCAAAACTGGATTGTCGAATAACAGGAGGCTTCCATGGCCGGAAAACTGAGACACATCGCCCTTTCCGTCCCTGACCCGCAGGCGTCGGCGGAATTTTACGAAAAGACCTTCGGACTGACCCGCGCCCAGGAATACGACAATGACTACGCCTCCGTGGTCTACCTGACCGACGGCGTGATGAGTCTCACGTTGCTCAACTTCAAATCTGATGTGCTGGCCGGCAAGGAAAGCCACCCGGAAGGGCGCGGCAAGGAATTCGTCGGCCTACACCACATGGGTTTCTGGGTCGATGACGTGGACGAAAGCCGGAACCTGGCCGAAGAAAACGGCGCAAAATATATCATGGGCGAAATGCCGGACACCGACGACGGCTATTACGAGATCAAGTTCCGCGACGCCAATGGCGTCATGTTCGACATCACCCACTCGGGCTGGGCCGGCGCGGAGAAGTAAGCCGATCCCGGGAGCTATTTTGATTACTCGCCGAACCTGACGCCGATGCCGGCCATGGCTTCCCGGGTTTCCTTACCCCATTTTTCCTCGATGATATCACCGGATTCGGCGGCGTGGATAACCGTGTCGTGTTCCTCACCGGGTGGCGACTGGATCGCCACAAACAGCCGGCCCATAGTGTCGCCAACATTGCGGAATTCGCGGTAGACCCCGGCGGGAACTGAAACAAAGTCAAGCGGGCCAAGCTCAATCGAATGCTGAGCTTCGGCCCCCCAGATAATTTCAAACGTCCCCTCGATGCAAAAGAAGTTCTCAACCGTATCGGTATGCTTATGCAAACCGGAGGAATCGCCCGGGGGACATTCGGCAATCGTCACCGTCAGGCCCGGCGCACCCTTCACCGGCGCGATCTTCGACCGGCCTTTCCAGTCTTCCGGGCTCATGACAGGGAACACCTTTTCAGACGACATCATGCGCATCGCTTCGGGAGGGATACCATGGGCGGCGTTCATTGTATCCTTGTACGGCACCAAATCGGCAAAACGGGCGACCCGTTTTTCCATTTCCTCCGGCGGCACGGGCAGGTCGTCTTTTGTTTGTCCCGGCATGGTCAACTCCTTTTCCGATTGATTTCACTCGAACTAAACCGTTTCTTATCAGGGAATTCAATCACTAGGGGATATAGCTTTGGACGGCGAGCCTTCGTCTTACACGCGACGAGGCTTTAACGCCACTTACGGCGGAGCATTTGGGCTAGGCTATCGCGATGCACCCGCGGGTGCTAATTCGCGGAGGCGTCCGGACGACGATCCGGATCACCGCCGCACCAGGTCTTTAATTTATTCCAGCTGGCCGGCGCCGTCGTGGTGCAACGCCAAAAGCCAGAGCGCCGCAACCGGGCGGTCAATTCAAATCCTTGATAGTCTGGCACGGCGCGGGGGTCTGATCGGGCGAGGCCATCAAGGATCAACTGTCGGCTGATATCCAGGGGAAGCACCTTGCCTTTCATCACCGGAAAACACCGGGCGACAATCCGGCGGTTGGCGTCACCGCCGATGATCTCGCAATGAACCGGCGCGCCCTTCAAAAGCTCATTGCGGAGGTAACCGGCAACAAATTCGCCGCAGTCAAACGGCCGCTCAACACCCTGATAACGGCATTGGGTTTTGCGCTCCGGCGCCAGCACGCCAACCAGCCGCACCCGCATGCCGGCGACGTATAAAGTTTCTCCGTCAATCACCTCGGCCGGGCCCCAAACATGACCGCCGCTGCCCTTGTGGGCGCGCTTCATCGGCCCTTGGGATTGGGCGTCAACCGGCCAACTCAGGGAAATAATAAAAAGAAAAATCAACCACCGCATGCCCGGATGATCCTCCCGCCCCGGAAATGGGCCCTTAAACCCAAAATAGATATGTATTTTTCTTATCGTATTTGCGCGTATTTCTCGAACAGAATATCGCGCAGTCTTCGCCTTGCAAGCAATGAGACTGTAAACCCGCCTACGGCGGAGCTGGTGTGCTGACCTGCCAGCCGAAGCCACAAGAAATATTTAGGCGAAGGCTGGCGACCCCGGCAGGATTCGAACCTGCGACCGTCGGATTAGAAATACGGTTTCTGCGTTTATTTAGGCTGCGCGTAAGTATCTGATCCGCCAAGGTAAATCCTTGGAATCACTAAACTTATTCCGGTTCGCTATGGCACGTCAAGACACATGCGAGCGCATCTTGATACAGGGAGGCACGTTTTTTTGGCAGTTAAATGGCAGTTCGATCCGACGGTCAGCCCTATTCTGAAGCGTCCTCAACCAGCGGCTTGGTATGCTTTTCGCGGCGCTTGTAGGCCTTCGGATCTGGCTCGACCTTGTGGCCCAATGCGTGGCGCATCTTCCAGCTCGGGTCCCTCGGTTTAGGCGTAGCTGGCGCGGAGCGTTTCTTCGACTTCGGCAATGTACTTCCCCTCGGTTCCAGCGCCCAGCGGCGTGTT